>Ga0116229_10005094_pt1 | contig 21513 bp, 18 predicted proteins | sample S1TSphgellanicum_3_FD_87313 | JGI IMG/M metagenome (GOLD analysis project Ga0116229, IMG submission 87313) | Host-associated microbial communities from peat moss isolated from Minnesota, USA - S1T2_Fc - Sphagnum magellanicum MG | ecosystem: Host-associated > Plants > Peat moss > Unclassified...
CTGTGGTACATATTAGACCCAGCTCACAAAGAGCGGGTAAGACGGAAACAAGCCTCAGGAGGAGCTGGATCTTATATAGGAGGTTCAGAACCTGACTTCACCCAAGGGTGGGGTGAATAAGAGTAGTTAGTTAAATAGTTAGCCTCCTTTTTAGGGGGCTTATTTAATGGGGACAACAGCTAGTACTTTATATAAAGTCCCCTAGGGAAGAAAAGAAATGAATTACAGATACAGAATCCTAAACCCAACTCACATTGTAGGCATAGTCCTTCCTCAGCTAGAGGACGGTACATACTATACCGAGGAGAAACAGATGGAGTATTTAGGGTACCAGTTAGAACTAATCAAAGAAGTGAAAGAGGAGCACACCTCATATCGTCCTTTCATAGACAATACTAGTCGTATTCCAGACGAGTTCTTTCCTGTCTTACAATTACCCCGTGACAGGGGGATGACCGTAGACCAACTACGTATGTACATAGAGCACTGGTATAACCAGCCAATTGGCTCGTCTAATGATGAGGTTCTATATGACTGGACTTTAAGAATGGCAGAGAACGCTGCTTATAATGCAGGAGTTCTGTCTGCTTCTACTCAAGAAGTAGTCTACATAGACGAAGAAGATTGGGACCATTACGTAAATAATGTCCCCAGGCATATGGGAGACTTTGATGGAGATGCTCATGTAAATGAGTTAGACCTAATCGAATTCTAATTAATCTAATAGCTTCCCCTTGGGGGCTATTTCTATAGAGCAACATTTCTTTACTATGCTCTATGGAGATACCCATCATGTCTATGAATCTAATCCGCTTTTCTACTTCTCTTTCTGCTCGTTCTATTTCAGTTTCAGACGAAGCATACACAGAAATGCTCTACCGTCAGTTTAATCGTGAACAAGAAGAATTAGTAGATGCTCCTTCCGTTATCTCCTTCAGTGGAGGTTCCCTAGGGAAAGGAAATGCAAAAGTAAGTAAAGCGGTAGTTACTCTTTATGAGGCGACTGATACTGTAAGAGGAGAAACATTCTCTTGGAAGATTCAGAAGTTAATGATAGTAGAAAAAGAAAGCCATGAAGGAAACTCAAAGTCCAAAGCCAAATTCCGTCGTAATGGAAAAGCTTTCCGTAACTAGTATCTAATCTTTATTAATACCCCCTAGGGGGTATTTTTCATGGAGCAACATTTCTTACATTTCAATCCCTAATAGGGATTAGGTTTGGGCGGGACTGCTGCTCCTAAATAAATAATAACACATGAGTTTTTTTTACAGAGCAACATTTCTTACAACAGCTCTATGGAGATATATGGCAACACGCAAAACTAAAATATTTTACTGCACATGGCACCCTAAACTAAAAGCCACATCAACTCTGATGTATAAAGAAGAGTTGGATGGGTGGGGGTTCAAGGTAGGATACTACGACCTCTCTAAAGGAGATGACAAAGGGTTATATATAACAGCATTAGATTGTCAACATGAGGGATATCTACGCCCTAATCTTGCGACTAAATGTCGCAACTGTGCATATACAGACTCAATGGTTGACTCCTGCTTAGCAGGACATACACATGAGTATGAAGAAGGTCTCGTCCATGTATGCAGTGATTGGGAGTTAAAGAAAGAAGACTTCCAAGTTTAATTAATGAATACCCCCTAGGAGGTATTTTTATACTCACAACAGTTGGTACTTCTTTTTTATAGCCAATGTGAGATAAGGAAAAATCATGACTGAATATACATGCGGAAACTGTTTCTACTTCTCTAAGCCCATTCACAGTACCGATATAGCTTGTGCTATTCGTCCAAGTCACTGTTTAAATGCATACACACCCATATGCGGAGGACAGAACTTCGAGTATGCACAAGAGATAGAAGTGCCAGTATACGCACGAGCTCTAACCGAGGAGCAGATAGCTGCTATGCAAACAAGAGAAGAACTAGAAAGAGCACGAAACCTACGTCGTCCTACTCTAGCAAGTTTGATAGACGCAGAAATCACTATCTCTCATACAAGTGAGGTGTTCACAGGTCCTTGGGCAGACTATCCAATTAACCCCGTGACTACCTATATATTCCAAGACTATCTAGTCGAAGAGGAGTATGAAGAGATGGGATACAAAGTGATCATTATGGATCTAAGAGGTTACATATTAAATGAAACCTACACCTCCATAGATGATGGTTGGATATTTGATGCTAAAGGTGCGCTAGTAGAATATCTACTACAGGTCGAATTTCCACTTGTATAGATAACTAATTAATAGCCCCCTAGGAGGGGGCTATTTAATAGACACAACATTTCATTTGCAGTCATTAAATTCTTTGCTTATATGGGCGACCAAGAAGAGTTTTTCTAAATAAGTAGATAAATACCTCCCTATATAGGGAGGTATTTTTATGGGCACAACAGCCCGTAACTAACATATTTCCCCAAGGGGAAGGAAAAGAACAATGAATATCTTCCAACGCATCAAAGCTTCCAAAGTTGTAGCAGCACCAGCACCAGTAGTCGAAGAAGTAGCTCAAGAACCAGTAGTAGTAGTAGAAGAAGTTAAAGAAGTAGTTGAACCTGTGTCTCCTGTAGCACAGAAATTCAACGAGCAGTCTACTCGTGTAGACCAAGCTCGTAAAGCTATAGAAGACAGAACTGCTGAAGTCAAAGCTAATACTACTGAAGCAGAAGAAGCAAAGCTTGAAGTTCTTAAAGGACAAAAAGAAGAGTTAAACCTACTACGCAAAGAGAACGCTCAGGCTGAACAAGCTAAAAGTGGACTTGAAGCCTCAGTAGAGAAACTAGCGAATTCTAAAGCAGAACTAAATAAAGCAGAAGCTAACTTTGTAGAAACTATTCAACTAGCTCAAATAGAGATAAATGAAGCTCAAGTTGAAATAGATAACGAAGTACAGAAAGCTGCCTCTCTTTATCTAGAAGCTGAAGAAGTAGCAAATATGTCAATTGAAGAATTACTTAACCTATATGGTGTGTAATCTCTACTAACTAACTTAATAGCTCCCCCTTGGGGGCTATTATTACACTTCAACAGTTAGTAGGTACTACCATGTCCAACAGAGAATTCAGAAAAGGTTTAATCCAGGTTCAACGTAGATTACAGGAACTCCTAGTATTTCTAGGCTCTACCTATGTAATCAAACCTCTCCCAGAGGAACGTAATGAAATCGTATATCAAGCCTATCGTCAGTATTTGTTTACTATAATCGTTAAGGTTAATCAAGCCAAGTTAATTCTTAACGAAAACAAAGACCCACGATTACGTGAGGTCCATATCAGAATGACTAAGATTAAACACTTGGTCAACTCTTATCTCAAATAACTAATAGCCTCCGAATAGGGGGCTATTTTATACCCACAACAGTAATACGTTATCCTAAGTAACCAGTCGAAAGACCAGGTGCCCCATGTTCCGCAAGGGAGGAGAAGCGTGTTATTGCTTGAGGGTGAAGGGGGCATCCAAGACCACAGGGCAACAGCCGTGTGACAGTTTCGATTAACAAAGTCCTAAGGAGGACAAGACCGTGGGTATATTCGAGTCAATGAAAAAGTTTGTGTCTGGACCAGAAGAAGCTAATTCTACTTCACAATCCCCCAAGGGAGGAAAGAAGAAAGGTAATTCTAAGGTCAGTGTAGACGCAGCCCTTTCTGCAATCAAGTCTGCTTCAATGACCAAAGAAGAAAAAGAACTAGCCTCCTTAGTCAGTGACCCTCAAGTCCTGGCTATATTAAACGCTGAACCTGAAGAAGGTGAAGTTAACCAGTTCGGAGTCTTAGTCAAAGAAGTAAGTTCTGCTAAAGAAGTATTAGCTAAAACTGAAGCTGAAGCGAAAGCTGAAGCCGATAATCTACTTTTACTTCAAAAGTCTAACAAAGTTGTCAGCAACTATCGTGCGCAACTAAACTCTGTCGAAGACAAAATCTTAGACACCGAAGAAGTAGTAGAAGCAAAACGTCTAGCAAAAGAAGCAGAAGCGAAAGCCTATGCTGACAATATGGTAGCTGTAGCAAAAGACCTGTCAGTCTCCCAGGCTGATCGGTTAGAGGCTAAACGTACTACCCGTAAAGCTGGTAAACCCACCTCTTCTACTCCTTCCATATACTCAACTGGCTTATCCCCAGAAGAGACAGAAAAAGCACGTCAAGCTTATGCAGCCCGCTTGGAAGATATCAAAAATCTAAAAGCAGAACTAGCTGCTGCTAAGAATGATTATGATGCTTTGCTAGCCCATGCTAAGAAGAACGAGGGGGTCTATGTAGGACAAATAGCAAAACTTGAAGTAGCTATCAAAACTCTAAAACAAGAGATTGCTACTCTTTCAAGCAAACCTACTACTCCTTCTACTCCAGAAAAACCAAAAGTAGTAGAAACTACCAAACCTACCTCTAAGGACATTCCTGATGTCGATGAGGACGTAGAAGCTGAACCAGAAGGAACCACAATAGTTCTCACTCCTGAGACTGTTGTTGAACCTCCCAAAGTAGAAGCTACTCCTGAGCCTACCGTTAAAGTCCCTACTGCTGAAGAGACTGAAAAGAAACGTCGTGGCACTCGCACACCACCACCAATAGTCTAAATCTCTCTACTCTAAAAACGGTTCATTAAATTGACCCTTTTATTAGTCCCCTCCTAGGGGGCTATTTTTATGTAATAACAGCTAGTACTTAGGAGGTATATATGCTGAACAGTAAATCAAGACAGGTTCTCACTAGATTCGCTCACGCTATCAATAACTTCGCATTAACTGTTGATAGTAGTTTCATTCCTCAACCTCTCCCAAGGGAGGACGATGAGATAGATAACTATGTAATCTATCTAATGCAGTCTTACAACTCATATCTAGAGATGGTCGTTCACTATCTCTCTGATATGGAACGTATGGAAAAGATAGAGGAAGCGCGAAGATTGGTAGTGACTAAGATGAAGTATTGTCGTCAGTACTTTAATCTAGATTAAATATAGTCCCCCGAAAGGGGGTTATATTTACGACCCAACAGCTTATACATACACCTATTGAACTTAGCCTTCATCTTCCCTAGGGAAGTAGGTGGTGTATATAGTGAGTTGGTGCTCAAAGTGGAACGGATGACCGGAGCGCAACAGCCGAGTCAACAGCCAGATTGCCAATCCCATAGGGGGTTATTTATACCTATCAACAGTTGGTACTTCTTTATCCCAACGGTAGGTATGACTAATGAGTTACGACCAACACGCTAGCAATGAGTGGAAGGCTCTACAGCGCAAGCTGCATGAGCTAGAAACTAAACTAGCAGCTATCCATATCCCTGAAGTAGTTGAAGAAACTACGCCTGCTCCTGTCAAAGAACTGGTCGCTCCAGTTCATCGTGTTAAAGAAGTAGCTCCTATAGCTGCACCTGTTAAGAAACCTGCGCTACCAGGGATTAAGAAACGTGAGCCAGTAGCACCTCCAGTTAAACGTGTAGTAACTGCACCCACACTTGTCTCTGATAAAGCAAGTGCAGGGGCTAAACGTCTGTTCCGTACCAAGCTTATAGCTAAAGGCTACTCTGTAGCTGATGCGACTAGCCTAGTATATGGAGAAGCTTCAGTAGACGCACCCAAGGTAATGCACAAACGAGTATTAGTTACCCCAAGTAATGTAGTCACTAAGGAGAACGTCGAGTATCGTCGTTACTCTGGACGTGCAGCATACATGGAATGGGTTACTGTTCAGCAGAAACGGGCATATAACTACTTAGTCGCTACAGGTCGTGTACATAAATTCACGATTAAGACTGGAGAAGTAGTAGCTAAGAAAGCAGTAGTTAATCTAGAAACTAAGAAAGCTCAACTTACAGAGAAGTTTGAGAGCTCAGTTACTAGTCTAGACTTGGCTGACGAATGGCAGGACACTCTTACTGAAGAAGAAGTAGAGCTTTGGATAAAAGACTTCGGTAAGGAAACTCCTGAGATAGAAGCTATCAGTCAGAAGTGGTTTGCTTTCTTAGAAGTCAAGCTTCAAGAGTATATAGCAGCTAATCTTTCTTCTACCCTTCCCAAGGGGATGGCTTCAATAACACTTACTAAACGTGAAGTAGTTACTAAGTTCAAAGAAGTGGCTGCCAAAGTTGGTGTAACTGTAGAACTCAAAGCTGCTCATGACACAACCGTTGTCCTTCCTAAGGCTCAATGGAAGAAGATTCTACGAGGAGGCTTCAAGTCTGTGATTCGTAATCAATATCGTCGTAGTACAGGACGAGGAGGAAATGGATTAGGTATAGGGTTAAATAATGGCGGTTCAGGTGCCAAGAAAGCTGGACTTAAAGGACGGAAGCGTAACAAACGGAGCACTAAATAATAGAATCCCCAAGGGGAGAAAAGAAGAATAGATAACTAGTTAAATGTCTAGTTTAAGTAGCTCCGAGAACGTGTCATATACACAATCTGATAACAGCATTACACAACTATCTAATACAACGGCTTCAGGTCAGGTGCTTACTGACTTGGCTGCAACAGCAGGTAGTGTAGTGTCTAGTCAGACAGGGACTACGAAAAACAAAGCAAAACAACAAGGATCTATTACTACAATGAATAGTCAATTACCGTCTCAGTTCAAGACCCTAGTGTATAGTAACTTCAGTTATAATCTGGTCGATATAAATATAACTGAAGAGTACAAAGAAAGAATAGATGCAGCTTCAAACAAGGAAGAAGTGTACGAAGACATCTATATAAGAAGAGTAGAGGATGAGTGGCTAGATAAATGCCTACCAATCCTTCCTGTATCTGTAAGTGGACGTAGTGTGACCATAGATATGGAGAATCCTGTAGACTACGAAAACAAAGCAGACAGACAGGGGGCAACATTAATTACATTAGTGGACAAACGTTCACTATATGTAATTAATGACCTGGCTCTCTTCAATAAGTCTCTTGAGTCTCTACGGATACAAGTAGATGATTCAGCAGTCATAGGTATGCCTATATCTCTCTATGACTCTTACAATTCTCTTGAGTTTAGTAGCTTAATACAGCCTATTAATTGCCACGCTGAAGTAAGGAAGCTAAGAGGCAAGAAAGAGTGGAACTTAGAGAACTATAACTACTGGACACAGTTTGATAAGTTCAGTATGAACCTAACCCTAGGGGAACCTCTCTATGTAGGTAAACACTATGCTCTCTTTGACTTTGAATACAATCCAGAGCGTATGGTATGTATATTCCATAATCTGGTAGAGGCGGCTAAAGAGTTAGAGGCAGAGTGTGAGTGGCTACAGAAGTCGTTGAGAGGAGAGTCAGATTGGTTAGAGCACTGTGTCTTGGTGAAGGTAGATAAACCTCTATCTGAGATAGGGTTGGTAGCAACTACTCCACAACAGCCCTCTCCTCAACCTATTCCACAGGAGCCAACAGTGACAGAAACTAAAGTACCAGCAATAGTAGTGAAACCTATGCAGATAACGACTATATCTCAATCTGCTACACATGATGAGTTGGTAAATCATATCCTATCTCTCCCTGGAACTACAAGAGTGTGTGAACTGAAGCACCTCAACCCAGTAGATACAGGTAAGAGAGGTATAACAATTACCCAAGGGTGGACTGATAACAATCCTTGTAATGCTAATTCTATCCGTAGCACGGTAGATAAGGCTTATCAGAAGTTAGTTATCTCTGATGCTCCTATTACAGACCTAAAAGACCGTAATGGGAAACTAGTCAAAGGACCTATCATGCAGATGGGAGGTATTGAATATATTGAAGGTAAAAGCAGTATATTCAGTCAGTCTCAGTTCACTTGTAAGAGTGTTCAACTAAGAGCTGAGTTTCCCAGTAAGAGTGGTGAGTTCTGGAGTAGAAAGATAACTTGGCTTGACCCAGTCTGGACTAACTATGCTATTAAAGTAGGAGAGAACAGATTCAAGTGGGATAGTCAGGGTTACTTTATCTTTGACACTCTTATAGATGGAATCTCAGGTCGTCCTATTCAGTTCCCAACTCCTGAACAGAAGAAGAAAGGCGTTCCTCCAGAAGTAGGACAGATGAGAAATGTCATACAGAACTGGGTGTTAACTGGAGAGATAAACAATATAGATAAGAAGATAGTAGAGCGTAATGGTCAAACTGTTACTGTCTATACTCCCCTCTTAGATATACTCAACTCTTCAGAGAAACGCTCTGAGTTTATTGTGGTAGCAGACATAATAGATGAAGAGTACCATGAGATAGAGAACTTTGCTGGATTTGATGATTCTTCAAGTAAGAATCCAGGACAGTTCAGATTCTTCTGCTCTCGCATGACTATCATCCACATGGAGGATGGAAGTGTAGGGTTGAATGCAAGACCTGATAATTTAACGGTTAATCGGGCAGCATACTTCCCATTCTTAGAGCTTCCAGAAGAAGAGATAGTTCTCAGACGTAAGCCTACTAAGAAAGGCAAGAAGGGAAATACATCTACTACAAAGGCAGAAGCTAAAGCAGCTATTGTGTTTGAGAAGACTATCACTCCTACTGAGACTAAGAGTAAAGAAGAAAGAGTTTCTACTACAATCCCCCAAGGGGAGGAAGGAGAAAAGAATAATATAGAGATAATTGTTCATACTCCTCCTATAGAAGATTCTTTCTTTAAGAATCCTGAGGAGATGAAAGAAGAGACGGGTCGCTTTGCTGAAGAGTTAAAGGTACTTTATGAGTATTGGAACAATTTAGCTGAAGCTCATGCCAAGGACTTAACTCCTGAACCTAGCTTAGAAGAGAAATATAGCAGACTCAATGAGCTAGTAGACGAGAAAGAGTTAGCCGAAGTAGAAAAACTAAATCCTTCAGCTAGTGTAGAAGAGAAACTAGCTACTCTATTAAGACTCTATCCAAAGAGTAAGAAAGATGTAGATTTAGTCATAAACTCTCCTTTTGTCCTAGAAGTCTTAATTAAACTAGGGGGATTAGCTAGCAAAGCGACTAAATTAGAAACTCTAGCTAAACTCTATCCTGGGGCTAGTGAGAAAGAACTTAATGAGAATCTTGCTAATCCAGCAGGACCCTACACAGCAGACTTGATTCGTTATTATCTTCTGTTATGTCTAGGTGAAGATGTAGATCCATATAATCTACAACTACAAGGGCATAAATGGAGAATTAACAATCTACGTGATTTGATCTCTCTTGTCCATGTTGCTTGTGGTGGTAAGGCAGTATCTGGTGGTAAGGATGTTAAGTCTCTAATCTATCTGAAGGATGTAGATAAATATGTCTACCTAATGATAGGTGGAGAGGAAGCCTTCAGAATAGATACTACCAACATGAAGACCTATGATAGTCGTGGTCGGGCTTTTGCTAACACCATTGTTATAGGTAAGGGTAGTAAGATCGTATGCCTAGGAAGTTCATTTAGTAACTTCATGCATACATTCTATCAGACGTTCTGTCTGTTGTTCTCTGCCAATAGTGGACATGAAGTATGGTCTAATCTCGGACCAAGTATTCAGTCTGTTATGTCCAAGATACCTGAGTTAGGTGTTGTCACTAAGGACAGAGTATTAGACCAGAATGCTGCTGCTGCATATGGGTTGAGTGCAGTATTTGTTCCAGTAGTAGAGACTCGGTTCCCTCTATTCACTAATCATAAGTGGACAAATATAGGCAAAGGGAATGGGACTAGCTCCATTGGTGCCAAGGCTATCATAGCGAAGTTCTCCAAGAAAGAGTGTCGCTTAGTAGATAGCTTCGAGTGGATGGATACTGTTAAAGCAGCACAGGTAGAGGCATTAGAGAAGTATAGTTTAGACTTCCACTTCACCAAGGGTAGCTTTGTTGTATCTTATCAGGGTCATAGTAATATGAATACCCTGGCTGAGAGAGCACCTAGTATTCTATGGAAGATAGTTAATTATCTACGATTCTCTGCTGAGGATATAGTAGGTAAACTAGCAGCATATACATTCAAGGTAGCTAAAGGTCTAAAACGCCCTTATCTTGAGTTCTGTGAAAGTGCTGAACTATTGAATCCTGTTAAAGCTGGTTATATATACTATAATCAGGACTCACAGAAAGAAGGGTTCAAAGTAAAAGTCTGTCTAGCTCCTACTGTAGTCTCAGCTCCTGGTATCTCTTACTGGTTAGGTCTATTAGAAGGTCTACCTCTAGCTCTAGTAACTAAGTTACTGAAGAACTATGTCAAGGAAGACTTCATCATTCCTGCTGGTGCTCTTCATCCTTGTAACTTCGACCTATCTAATGTTGAAGGTATGAGTTCTGCGGTCTGGACACAGACCAAAGAGGCTGATGGTTGGAATTATCTAAAACCAGACAGAGATATTAACCTGAAGGGAACTGGAGATGAAGTTCTATTCCATGTTCAGAAGGAAGATAGAACTGTCTTTGATTGTTCTGCTGAAGTCAAGCATGAGCTGAAAGTAGAAGGTAAGTTGTTGTGGATTCGTTGGGCTAAGAAGACTACTGTTGTTGATGGTAAACATCAGCTTGTAGTAGAATACGCAACTCAATGGACTGAGAACCATCCTAAAGCTCGTAGTGCTATTACTAAATGTAACTACATCAAAGCAGACGAACGCCTTCTCTTTAATGCACTCAATGGTAATTCTCTTAATGGTCTAAAAGTAGACGCTATCCATCTTCAAGATGCCTTTAAAGGTGATGTTATTGGTAGCATACTTACCACAATAGGTAGTACTGGTTATCATAATGCAGGAAGTGTGTTACCAGAGTATAAGGAGTTGTATGAGCTAATCAAGAAAGCGAATGCAGACTTAGGAAGAAGAACAGACCCAAGGGAGCCAGTATTAGTTATAGAAAGAAATGCTATCTTAGCGGGAATCTATGATGAACTGTTAAGAGCCTTTGATGAAATCTTTGGACTAGGTCGAGTCTGGACTATGTTCGACCAAGCACCTACTCAAGCTTGGATGATGTACACTTTATACACGTCTAAAGTAGAAGCTGGTAAAGGTTGGGTCAGAGGGAACGTAGAAGACTTCCCTGATTTACAAAACAAAGAACTTCCCAAGGGAGGACGATGGGTTGTATATCATGAGAAGGGTGACTTAGAAGAGAATGTTGCGCTTAATGTTCTAGCGTTCATTCTGGATGAGAACGATAATCCTATAGCTGTAGCTCAACGCGCTAAAGTCTATATTGGATTACCTGGACTTCCTATCTATAATGTAGAGTTGTTCGAGTCGAGTACTGTTAAGGAGAATATTAACAGTTCACAGATGTTGTTTGCATCTATGAATGCTTTATCTCTAGTAATAAAAGATGAAGCTAAACTCAAAGAGATTCAAGCAAATCTAGTTAAAGATGGTCTAGACTCTATCCTGCGCCTCAAACTATTGGCTAGCTTCTCCCAAGGGCATACCTTTGGTGCTGGCAAAGATAAAGACACTGTCATGCAGTTAGTAGACATACAGAATGATGGTGACCATCTAATTCTGAACAGTGGGGCTAAAGCTCGTCTACTAGAATTGCTACAAGCTGAGGGTGTTAACTTAGACTTGGATGATTTGAAAGCTAATGATAAGGGCATATTCAAGACTATATGTGAAGCTTTCAAACATATAGTCTTCAGATTTAAACAAGCTAGCTCTGAGCACGGCTGTTCTGAATACGATACATATGAGAGCACAGTAGCTTCTTCTAGTGAGACTACTCTATGGATGCCTGGTCTACTAGCCTTCAGTCGTCTTACATCACAGTCTGATACTAATCAGGACTTTGTAGCTCGTTTCTATCACAATATACTGTTACCTCTTCTATATAGCAAGAAGAAGAGAGCAGTAGTGGAAGCATTAGAGTTCAAAGTAATGAAGGGGGTCATGGACTCTTTACTAGAGAGCGAGAACTCTATCAAATTGGGTAATGGGCGTAAGAATACTGGTGCTAAACGTATCGGTATGCCTAATATACCAGTAGACAGAGAATGGGTTCTGAAAAGTGATAATACAAACTCACCATATCAACAATATATCCGAGATGGAGTTGATATGAAGGCAGTAGAAGCTGGTGAGGATGTATATGTTGTCTCTAATCGTGCTCCTCTAGCAGTAGGACCTGTTAAGTTACTTCAGGTAGTAGTAGAAGTAGAAGAGATAGATGGAGAGAACAAAGTTAAGCGTCAGTATGCTATAGCTCTCAAGCGTGATAAAGAGACTGATGCTAATTATGTAGGACTTCCCTTTGTGAATCTAGAAATAGATAATAAAGAGCGTCTACTAATTGGTCCTTTATTCTATGAGTTGTCTGACGTACAGCTAGGCGTTGACTTATGGTCAATAAATCTAGACCAAGGTGACTTTGATGGAGACCCACATTACTCTACTCTATTGAGAGAGTTAGATGACCGTAAGTATCTAACTACAAGAGAGATGATACTGGCTATTCAGAAGAGTGCATTAGGATTAGATATCCTAGGAGCTGAATGTAAGTCTCTAGCTGCTGACCATTACGGGATTAAGACTTGGGAGAAGGCAACGATGACCCTAGGGGATAGACTAAGAAAGTCTATGTCTAAGGTTATCAGGGATAAGGATGGCAATATAGTAGATTATCTACTATTCAAACCTACTGAGTTATATGCCTACTATAACCAGCAAGCATATCGAATTCAGAACCAAGCTGTAGGTGTTATGTATAACGTCTATATGCTAGGTGATATCCTTACTAAGATTGCTGTCTCTCTCAAACGCTTCGGTCTTCCTATTCCTCCTGAAATGGCTGGTCTAATAGAAAATGACCCAAGTAGTCTCGTACTGATAACATCTACTATCTATGAGATAATGTTAGGAGGATTTGATCCAGCAGCTATTCCTCTATGTGACCACTTCTTAGACAAGATACGTGGTGGAGTAAAGATAGATGTTAATGCAGAGAATATGGAACTATTGGTTGGAAGACCAGAAGACAAGGAGAAGAATTTACCTGAGGTCAAAGGTATCTTATCCGAGTTAGGGTCAGATAAGAGACGAGCTAAAGAAGTCTTGACACTCTTCAGTTTAGTTAGTCGTATCTATCGTTATAAGACTAAGGATAATCAACCTGAGGTTCCTAATCTAAATGAAGCATTAAATCCTGCTGACTTTAATAATTGGGGATGTTTAGCACTTGTAATCTTTGAGTTCACAAGAGGAGGATTTGAAGGATTTAGTGATGTAATCCGTAAGTCTGATGAAGACAAACTCTCTTGGAAGGGACACAAAGCTGCATTAGACAGGTCTTTCTATGTCTTCAAGAAGCTCAAACAGGTTAATCATCAAGAATTCATCAATGATACTGTTGCTCTACAGGTCTTTGATTTAATCATGGATAACTTAGAGTTTGAGTTGAAAGGTAAAGTAGGGATGATGAAGTGGAGTGAATCCCAACTTGATTTCTTCTTGAAAGAATTTGAACCTAAGGAAGCTAAGAGTGGAAGTGAAGACCAAGAGGTTGCATTAGATAGTCTAGATGGAGAGGTTGAGACTATAGATGTAGAGAGTGTAGAGGTAGTGGAAGAAGAAACCCTAGGGGAAGAAAGAGAAGAAATTAATAAGGAGGGCGCTGTTCTTCCTATTAAATCTTCTACTATTTCTCCCCTAGGGGAAGAAAAGAAAGAAGTAGATTCTACTATTCCTGAGATAGAAGAAGATTTACCTGCTGAAGACTATACTTCTGATATATCTCTAGAACCTGAAGTAGTTGTTGAGTCAGAGCCTCTTACTGCTGACACTCTAGAAGGAGACATTCTATTGTCTCTAATAGACACTTATCAGAAGACTGTCCCCACTCCCATCGTTAACTCTTGTCTTGACTCTCTTGAGACTCTATCGGATGAACAGTTAACAGTATTGAACTCTGTCTTCAAGGGTAAACATACATTCTTGTGTGGTAAACCTGGGGCAGGTAAATCATATACTGTTGGAGTAATCCGAAGAGTATTAGATGAAGTAGGGGTCGGATATCTAATAGTCGGGTCTACAGGGACTAGTGTGATGAATGTAGGAGGCGATGCTACATTTAACTCTGCCTTTGGACTACTGTTAGGATTCAAGGATAAATTACCCAAGGGAGGAAGAAGGAAATATTCAGAGTATAAAGCATTGGTTGCGCGTGTCTTTAACTCTAGTCGAGCTAAGGATAAGCTTAAAGCTCTGAAGAAACAGAATGCAGGTAAACCTACTATAGTCATTGTAGATGAAGTATCTATGTTAGATACTCTCTTATTAAGTGCAGTTGACCAAGCTGTAGAGAGTATGGGTATTCAAATACAGTGGTTATTAGTAGGTGACCCTTGTCAGTTCTTACCTGTAGATGGAGAAGGATTCTATAAGGATGTAATCCTAATGGATGGTGAGGAAGAAGTAGATTGTCCAAGTATTGTGAACTTCCACAAGATGAACAGATACGAGCTTACTATCAACCAAAGAGGAGCAGGAGATAAAGAGTTCTGTCAAGGGTTAGACGAAATAAGAATGGGAGAAGGTCATCAAAGAAAGATACCTGCCGTATTCTTAAGAAGACTAGAAGCATCTATCAAGTATGGTATTCCCTTGGGAGCTAAACATCTAATGTATAACAACGCAACTGTTGTACGGAAGAATCGTGAAGAGACTGAGAAGATGATAGCTAAAGGAGCTGCACATAAGACTTACTCTGCAATAGTTACAACTACTAAATTATACCGAGACCTCCCTGGGGAAGGAAAACAATGGTATATGAAGGAGATAAAAGAAGCAGAGGGTGGTGTTCGTCTAGAGTGTATCTTCAATCCAATAGAGAAAGAGATGACTCTATGTATAGGTATGCCTGTAATGCTAAGAGCGAATATCTACAATTCTGATAAGGTCTTAGTGTTGAATAATGGTGCTACTGGGATTGTAAGGAAGCTAGGTGATGACTACGTAGTTATAGAGGATGATGTCAAACATAAATCCTTCAGAATAGGTATGCGCGACCTACCTGTCTCTAAACTATGTGGAAGAGAACCTGGGACATTCAGACAACTACCATTACATCCAGCTTTTGCTATTACTATCACTAAATCACAAGGGTTGACAATTACCGGACCTATTGTGATACATACATATAGTGAAGCAGGAGATGGGCGTATAAGTCCAATCAAAGAAGAGAATGCTTTGCTTGTAGCGTTAAGTCGTGCTACATGTGCAGACAATATCTACTTCGAGACTAACATACCTGGACAGAAAGTAGAAGAAGTAGATTTAAGATATCTACTTATACAATCCTTCAGGACTAATATGGAGTCTGTTGATTGGATTAAATCTTTTGGTAACTAATCAAGTATAAATCTATCTAGTTTATCTCCCTAGGGGGGATGAATTAGATAGATATACAGAGGAGTCCCAAGGACTTCCTGGCTGGAGTCGGAGAACAAAGAAAAGTAGAAGTTAATTTTAGTGGAGTCAATCATGGCTAATACATATACAGAGTCCAAGTTCCAAGAAGCTAATCTTCCCATCTATTTCCTGTCTCAAGTTAATGCTCCTTTCTTCCAAGTTCACCCTAGTCTATTCACTAATCGAGTTATTACCTTGAAGTGCATGGACATAGAAGTAGCGAATGAACAAGAAGAGATTACCTTAAACTGGCAGATTTCTTGGCGACAAGAATTAGATGAAAATCCAGACTTCGTAACCTACGAGGAAAAGGATGAACTAGAGTGGAAATGGAACCAACTTAGCACAAAGATTCGATACAAGTTCTCTGAGGTACCTGAGGGTATACTCAGTAACTTAATCAAACTAAGTGGACTGTTTCAAGCTGAAAGATTACGTATTAAGGAAAGTGGTGAGAAGTTTAATGATGCTATTCGCCCTTGGGTTGAACCAGAGCTAGGTATTGGTTTCTACCTAAAGGATAACTCCAAACGGGTGCAGATGACCCAACTCAAGCTAGATATCAGCAATGGTTGGAATGGCAAAGGATTCTCTACTCCTGCTGAAGAGTCTACTACTGATATCGTAGCCCTTAATCCACCAATCTGGGTTCCAAGAGCTGTAGGTGAAAATCCTACCCCCACTGTTCCTGCAATTCCCCCTGTTACTACTACTACTCCATCTGCTAGCACTCCTGCTGGATTACCTCCAAGACGAGGTACCAGATAATTAATTAATCCCACTAAGATATCTTAGTGGGATTCTTTTTTTATTTAACTACAACAAAGCTAGTATAATTATTAGTATTTCCCCAAGGGGAGGAATGAAGAAAAGTTCCTTGCCTAATTTATATACTTTATTATTTACAGTTAATATATAAACTTGAGAGTTATTTTCTTAATATATACATTATAGCATAAGTAGAGGAATAGTGTGAAAGAAACAAAGCAGAGAGAAAGAGAGATAAATAAAATTATCGATTATTATCTAGAGATAGACGCTAGATAGTTAGATTGTCTAAGAAGACCTACAAGTCTATAAACTGAAAAGAAGTGCAGAGTCATGGACTGTGCGGGAAAGTGGCTTATCTGAAGAGGTAAGTTGAATGGTCTTACCTGAGGGTAAGTAGTTCGTCTAGAGATAGATCATGAATGGGGTTCGATACCCCTAGAAATTAAACGGGCAACTATGCCCTATAAATAGCCGGAGGTTAGTCCACCTTCGTTAGGACAAAAGGGCAGGTAGCCAGACCAAGATCCCTCTGATCAAGGTATAAGACTTGGGAAAGGTACCTCTAGTTTATACAGACGTGTATAGGGTAGAGTAGGGGGGTTCGAGTCCCCCTTCTGGCATTATCTCCAAAGTAAAGTTTAAAGTAGTTACAGTAACTACTTTTTTCATGAAACAAAGCAAAGGAGATAGAGATAAATAACTAGGAGATAAGGGTATGAAAGTTAAAGTATATACAGTAGTCGAAGATGAACAGATAGAGCAAGGGTATATGGATAATTGGCAGACTACGCTGATAGCTGTAAAGGGAACCTTAGAGGAAGCTAAGGTAGCTGCCCGTCTCTATAGAGAAGGATATAACTCAGTATTAGATTGGCAAGACAAAACTGGGGAGTTAGCGTTTGTAAGACTCTTTGCCCAAGAAGGGTGTCGGCAGTATTGGATACGGGAACATGAGGTAGAAGTCCCCTAGGGGGAGAAAAGAAGAATATATAATATAAATATAAATAGATATAGATATATTCTTTTTTTCTTAGAAACAAAGCAAAGTATATAGAGAATTAAATAGGAGATAAAAAGAATGGAAACTATAGCTAACCAAGTGGAAGTTAAACTACGTTGCTGTAATGCTCTTGTATATAACAAAAGAGTAGCTGGACAGCTCCAGTTTAATCTACAGATTAAACACAACAAAAGAGAACGTGACTTTGAAACAGGTAGTTTTACATCTCCTGCGGCTGTAATAGCCCACTTCAAAGATGGGACTACTCAATTATATACACCAGAAATGTTCACAGATGTAGTGGACACTGCTTTTATTCTGCCTGAACATCCAAGTGGATGGATGGCATATAAAATTGTCTATTCAAGACGTGAGTACCACTTCTACCCTTATTTACAAACATGGAAAGAAGAAGACGAGTAAGTTTTCTCTTTCCTCCCCCTAGGGGGTATAGTTAATTAATTAAATATGACAACAACAATGTAATTAATTGTTTTAAAGAATTTCAATCCCTCATAGGGATTATTATATCTTCCTCCCCCTGTTTCTATTATAGTGTAAAAGAAACAAAGCAAAGAGAAAGAGAGAAGCAATTCACTATTCTTACCAAATAGTGTCGGACGGCTCATCACACACAAGAGGGTGTGGGGATGAGAGTAGGAACAGTATATATACATGTCGTATATATTGTTAGGCTAAACGCCCAAGAGGACGGATAGTTAAAGCTGGTAACTTTAATGAAAAGTGAGATCCGTATGAGGGTAGTAGTGGAACAGGAGACTACAAAACACTGGAGCTTTAATTGCGGGTGAAAGTGGAAGAAGGCAGGTTAAAGACCCTATTAGGTGCGCACCTAATAGGACAATCTTTAACAAAAACAAAGCATAGGAGAGAGAAATAAGGAGATAGAGAGATGTGTTTCATAGTAAAAGTTGGTAGTGTTCATGACAAGGATAAGACTGAAGCATTAGATAGAGGGGAGTATAAGACAGCAGAGGAAGCGTTGAGTCTATTAGCGAGTCTAGGGATATATGTGAAAGTAGGAGAAGAGTTTAAATTAGGGGAGAGGGTTATCTGGGTAGAAGAGAGAAAGATAGAAGGAATGAAAAACATGCATAGAGAGTGGATTAAGAAGTGTATGGAGAAAGAGAGACAACTAGTTTAGTTTCCCTAGGGGAGAAGAGAGTAACAGCAGTTAGGTGTTAACACCTAACTGCTGTTACTCTTTGTTTAATTGTTTAAGAAACAAAGCAAATTGAATAGAGAAACCTTATTAATTCGGAGACTGAGATGATCATTCTAACTGTAGAGAGAAAAGGACAGTCCGTAGTATTAGGCAAATTTGCTAATAGAAGTCAATTAGAAGCAGGCTTAAGAGCGTTCACTTTAGATAAGTATATACAGTATAAAGGGGAGAAAGTTAAAGAAGTTAGACTCCCCTACGGACTCTACAAAGTGGAGATGGAGGAGGAACAACCGTTCTTAGACCTTACATTATTAGAGTGGATAATGTCCGATGTTATCGAACAAGGGATAGAAGATCAGGTATTTATAGAAGAAGTAGAAGAACAATTAGAAAGAGAAGAGAAAGAGTTTGATGAAGAGGAGTATTACTTGGCTCATTTGAAAGAGCATGAGTTATATCATCTAATCAAATAGAATCTTTTCTCTTTCTCCCCCTAGGGGGAGTTAAGAATAAAGTAATTACTTTATTCTTAGAAACAAAGCAGACAGTAAGGAGTTAGATAGAAAGGAGATAGAAGATATGACAAGTTGGTATGAGATGTTAAAGGGAAAGATGGAAGCTAACGGGGATAGTTTTGAGAAAAGAATATGCACTTTGACAGAGAGAGAACTCAGAAAAGAATTTGATGATGGATATGGCAGCAGAGAAGGAGAACCGTTTACCTGTTGGGGAGAGAATCATGTATACTTCCCTCTCTGTTATGACGGGTCGGAATGGGTAGGGAGTGCGCCACGTCGTCCTACGAAAGAAGCGATGTCTAATCCATTAAGACATCAAGGCGGTGGTTAGAATCCTAGGGGAGAGAAAGGAAAAGTAATATCTTTCCTTTCTCTCCCCAGGGAATTGTTTTTAGAAACAAAGCAAAGAGAATAGTAGAGAAATAAATAGGAGATAGGAAAATGGGCACAATTGAAATAGCAGACTTTACATATGACAGAATTAGTCTACAGTTCCCAGAGATTAATAGTGAAGGTAAGTTTACTTGTAAGATACAGTTAGACTATGCTTTGGATACAGAATTAAATAAGATACCCAGGATGTCAGCTACAAGAAACATCCCTGATAACTTTTATGAGTGGGGTAAAAAAGTAAGTAGTCGCTTACAGATTGATTTAGAACAGGGAATTAAAGACAAAGAATTGTCTGTACTTAAAGCATATGCTAAACAATGGGAAGAAATAGGAATACCTGGGATGTTTGAAAGACCATATAACAGGGAAAGACTATGGATAGCAGGAGAAGCAAAGTTTACATATACAAGTGAAGTGTACGAACGCAGAAGAAAGAGTGGAGGGTATGGGTACGAAATAAAAATGTCTAACATTGAATGGAGAGGAGGTATGTTAATAGGGAGCTTGGCAAGAGATATAGACTTTAAAAGAAGAACTATTACTCCTAAAGAGCTAACACCTGTAGCTATATAAAAACCCCTAGGGAGGAAAGAATAATATCCTTCTCTTCTTTCCCCCTTGGGAAGAAACAAAGCAGATTATATAGACAGATAAATAGGAGATAGAGAATATGTTCAGTAATGTAAATGGACGTGTAGTAGTAGCATGGGCAGAGATAGAAGAGTCAGAGAAGCGAACAGTCCTTTACTCTAAAGAGGGGATTATTATATCTCTTCCTCACGACTATGACCGAGCCTTGTTAAAGGTGCAAGGACTAAGCCGACACTACGACCAAGGGAAAGTAGTATACAATGTACCTGACGCAGACGAAGCATTATATTTCTTTGCACAGATAGAACCTAACAATGTGTGGTTCTGGCGGTATGAGAAAGACATACCTGCCCACTTACGGGAGATTACCTGGAAGGACATAGACAAGAAGGTAAACAAGGCTCGTTGGCATAGTGTTGGGAAAGCGGAGCCTCAACCTTCTGGCTGTTGTCCTATCCCTAGTGGGTATACAGATGCGGAAGGAAATGATTTGTATGAACTGTAAAAGATAACAAAAACCTCATAATATGCGATGTATATTATGAGGTAAAAGTTATTTTCGTGCGTTACAGCCCATCCTGAGTTGGCTCAGATTTTAATACAGAAACAAAGAAGAGAGAAATAAGTTAGAAACAAGAGTCAACGAACTTCTGTAAATCGAAATCTGGAGAATCAAAGTCACGGTCAGGATTAGCAGCTAGGTATTTATTTAAAGTACCTAAGTCCCGATGAGTAGCTTGATGTTCTTGCTCACGCTCTATGATAAGGTCAGAAATAGGACGATCACCAGCAGCCTTCTTGAGCATAAGAAAGACAAGAGATTTAGTAGCTTCATTAATAGCACGTTGTTTAGCTAGGGCAGCTCTGGCTTCAATTAATTGAGTTTCAAGGTCTTCTATGCGCTCTGCTAAAGCCCATTTAAACTCTGCAACTTGAGGAGTATTCCGAGACAGTGTCACTAAGTAATTAGATTGGAGCTTAGTAAGCCAATAAAAAACTTCTGGTCTTCCTTTAGAGTTAGTACCTTCAGTTTCACGCATTAGAGGAGTACGTCTTTCTAACTCTTTTGTATAAGAGCTTATCGTAGCTAAGAGGTTCTTATGTTGAATACCTAAGCCCTCAGCAACTAAACGGGAGTCTACTACGACTATTTCATTCTTAATCACCACTGCTAAGTCTAGTATCGAATTAATACCTTCTGGACTATAATCAAGTTCTGACATAGACACGCTCTCCATTTCTTACAGGATATATTCCCTATTATAATAACCTATTTTAGTTCTGGACAAAAATATTAATATTTATTTTCAGCGCTATAGACGCTGAAAATAGTCAAGGCTCAAACCCTTACCTAGTCCAGGTTTCAGACTTAGTATATACGTAGGGTACATGATAATCATTTGTTCTATGTTGTACCCTACGTGTGTACCCTATGTACTCTACGGGTATACTAAGAATCGAGTAGTATACCCGTAGAGTACAGGGTAAAATGAAACAAAGAAGAGAGTTGACAGAAAGAAAGATAGGGAGTAGAGTAGAAGAATGGAATTGTCGGTAGGCAATGGATAGCAGGAAGAAAGTATTACAGGACGTGAGTGAGAACCTACGGGTTGAATCGAACAAGAACCTCCCAAATATGGACAGAGAGCTAATTACAGCCGATAGGACTAAATACAAATTGAATAGAGATACCGCTAGTGAAGTACCTCGGAGACCTACGGGTCAGAAA
>Ga0116229_10005096_pt1 | contig 21511 bp, 14 predicted proteins | sample S1TSphgellanicum_3_FD_87313 | JGI IMG/M metagenome (GOLD analysis project Ga0116229, IMG submission 87313) | Host-associated microbial communities from peat moss isolated from Minnesota, USA - S1T2_Fc - Sphagnum magellanicum MG | ecosystem: Host-associated > Plants > Peat moss > Unclassified...
ACTATACTCTATAGTGAATCTAAACACAATATCCCTTGCCCTGGTAGTCAAGGCCAACAAAGGGGATTTTTGGCTAAACTTGTCATTAGGAATATTATCCTTTGTAAGGTATAAACTTTTAAGGCAAAATAAAAAAGAAAAAAAAAATTAGTTCAGGTTTTTATGTTGTTATACAAAGGAGGTAATGCCATCTTTAGAACCACACTATAGGGAAGTGTGATTGTTAGGTTTGGGTAGGTATTTTAGGGCCACTTTAGATGGGGGTCCAAGGAATCAATAAGGATTCATTTGAGGCAAATTGAACCCTAAGACCTTACCTTCGACCCTAGCTAGGACCCTAGCTTGCATCTTGGTTCTCCAAATCACGAGCTCTCCTTTGAGGCCTTTTCCTTTTGGGCCCAAACCGATTGATTTTCCCTCCAAAATGGTGCCATGTAGGTTTAGCCTCAATTTGCCACTTTTTGGTCTTGGACCCTCATCTAAAGGACGGGGGTCCAATTTATGGCTCTCAGCCAATAAGATTGCTCTATTTGATTGAACCCTAGACCTTGGATTCTCATCTAACATGGCCAAAATTTTGTTCTAGTGCCCATTTTGACAAACTCTCGGATAAATTCATGCTTGTATTACAACTTACATGTATATGTGTAACATACCAAAATACCTATTTGAGAGATCTTACATGTTTGAATTTTTTTTTTATGGTTTTAGTTATAATTACCATGTTATATTGACAAACTTCCAACTAAAGCCACCTTGTGTTATTATAAGCATGCATTTGTGAGTTTTCAATCTTTGTTAGTTCATTTTGTTGTCCAAACACTTGCACTTTTGAGGAATCTTGGAGAATGTATATACTTTTGTGATGTAAAATTTATTGGAGCAAAATTATGATACACAAAAGTATTTTTCCATATATATATATGTCAACAAGTAGGTGACGACATATTGAAACTTTGTTCAATTAAATGTTTCTCCCAATACAACCCAAACAACATTTTCTCCAATAAATTCAAGTTGCAATATGAGTACAATACCAAATGTAAGCTTCACAAAGGTTCAATTGTTTGGCAAAATACAAAAATTCATGGCAAAGTATCCATGACTTTTCACACAAATTTTATAACATATATATTTTTTAGATGAAATGTTTTTTTCCCATACAATTAAGACAACATGTTTCACCATTGAAAGGATTCAAATTCACAACAATTTTTTTGACACTAATTCTAAGGTGCTCAAAAATCCAAACTTATTTTTTTGCAAATTATTGGCATGTGATAAATTTAATAATTTCTATCATTATCTCATGCAAGACAAACATCTATTAATTTTCCATTTTTATGTTTAGCCATTTCAATCAATGTTGTATACTTTAATTTTAGAGCTTGATTTACATTTTTTTTAAATGAGGCAAAAAAGGCCCTTCATTTGCATGAATCAAAACACATTTCAATGGAACAATATTTGTGTTGTGGTCAAAAATCTTCATTAGATTTAGAAAATGAGTTGCAAAAGTATATTTTGGGTACAACATTATTAACACCTGGTATAGGCAACCTCCCAATTTCAATAATTAAAAATAGGAATGATGGACCTTTTGGAATTTTGTGTAAGAAAATTTATAATAGCATTATGATTATTAAAATGTCATTTGCAATCTCTAAAATTCATTAAAAATACATGTAAAATTGGATTTTTTTTTTTGAAAAAAAATTGCACATCAGATTATGAACATTTGTTGTTTATAAATTATTTTCAAATGAATTGATTTTTGAAAAAGAAAACATTCCTTTTGTCAGAGTGGAACTGACCATACTAGATAGGGTACCAAAAATCAAATTTTGCTCAAATCCAAGTCCCAAGGAAAAAGGAGGCATCATTTGTAAAAAGGCCTCATTAAAAAACCCACCACACTCCTGGGTGACTCAGCAAAAAGAGTAGGTTGGAGTTTTAGGAGGGTTGGAAAATTTAGTGGCAAGGAAAATTATGTTTCTTACTTGCAAGAATTGGGGACCGAAACTGGGACGACAAATAGGTGGGGGTGCAAACCACCTCGACAAATCATTACGATCGGCCGATCAGAAAGAGTGATCAGTTAGTCAGGTCCTATTTATTACACTCTTTTTTTCTGCAGTTGCACATCAAGAATTGGGAACCGAAACTGGGACAACAAATAGGTGGGGGTGCAAACCACTTCAACCAATCATTACGATGGACCGATCAGAAAGAGTGATCAGTTAGTCAGGTACTATTTATTACACTCTTTTTTCTGCAGTTGCAAATCGTTGCTGCACAGGGTTTTCCTTTTTCAATGCCTAGGTGTTTACAAGTTGGTTACACATGATACATAGAGGAGGCATTGTTGGCAACCAGTGTGATTTTTTCAGAGGTAGAGTTGGTATTTTGAATTATTTTGAGCAATTTTGCACCCTTGCACCGTACATTAAAGACAATTTTTTTTTTTTGGGTAATAGAAAATAACAATATAAAAAATTGGGATGAATGGTAAATAGGTTACAAGGATTTTCCGACTAAAAAATAAATTAGCAATCCATTCTCCATTTATTTTGCATCTATGTAAATGAATTGGCGACTATGTCCAAATTTATGTACAATATGTAGTGATGCAAAAAATTTCAGTTAAAATCATCTATATTTTAAAATATCATTAAATAACACCTTCAAATTTACAAACAAGGCTTTGGAGAATTGAACCTCGATCCTTTCAGCCTAAATAAAATATAAACAAGCAACAAACCTTAGAAGCTTACTTTTTGCTCTTGCGTTAGTCTAAAAGAAAGCAAAAACAAGATCAAAAGCAATGTGAATATTAAATGTCAAATACACACATTGTAGCATTCCACCAAGGAAATACACAAATGAAAGCACTTACAACACTTTGAAGTACAAAAAAACACATCCAAAATCCAAATCAAAAGAAACACACATGAAGGAGACGAGAAAATGCATCTTTCATATTAATAACAACAACACAAAGAAAACTTGGTTGCATTGCTTTCATATCTACATGCATACAAGCTACAACTCATGCTCAAAACATGATGCAACAAATCCCACTTAATAGCTAATCCCAAAAACATCAATTTTCAAACAACTTTAAACATTCACTACATATTTCTACTTCCTATCTTGCCAATCCTCGATCGCATCTCCAAATGGAAAAGTTTCCATGGAGTAGTGATCTTGAGCAAACATCATTTCAAGCTACTCATTTTGGCAATCTTTGATCACATCTCCAAATGGAAAAGTTTCCATGGAGTAGTGATCTTGAGCAAACATCATTTCAAGCTACTCATTTTGGCAATCCTTGATTGCATCTCCAAATGAAAAAGTTTCTATGGAGTAGTGATTTTGAGCAAACATCATTTCAAGCTACTCATTTTGGCTTTGTTCTTTTTTTTTTAAGGAATTGCAACCTGGTTTTGGTTTTGGTTTTTTTTTTTTTAAAATGGCAATTCCGGTCCCAAGTCCTAAACCTCATTTCAAATTGGGTCAATTTCGAGTAATAGTTCCATAACTTGTGGTTCTAGGTAGCTTCTGATTCTGGTTCCACTAAGCAAACTTGGAAATACCCAATTTTTTATTTGATGAATTTTTTATACAAATGATTAAAAAATTCAATTCAATAAAAATGAACCATTTTGTCATTAGCAAACTTCAAACTACATTACATATTACGAGATCCAAAACTTAAAAAATCATGAGACAAAAATAATAAGTTTTATTTTAATTTTTTTATTACAAAGGTTTGAAAATGTCAAACCTATTTGTAAATTGTCTTATTTGTAAACTTTGATATATTCTATGTATTTTTAAAGGATTGCACAATTGCGAGCCTACAAGTGATTTTGTCGACTCACATAGGAGAAAAACAAAGTTAATATTGCACACTTGTGAATCGACAAGTGGTTTTTTTTCATGTAGTTGAAAAAAATGATCTTGCACATCTATAGGCCCACAAATGGTTTCTTTTATTCACATAGGTAAAGAAAAAAATGGTCAATAAATTAAAAAAGAAAAAAGAAAATTATAACAAAGCCTCCCCATTATATAATTTTTAAAATGAAAGTGGAGGACAAAATGTATGGGATAAAAATGGAAGTTGCAACTAAAAAAATAATCTCATATCTTTTGTTCTCCTTTCTAATTTTGTAAATTATATAACTAAATATATAAGTCACTAACTAACTATTTAATAAACTAAATAATTATTAATTAACTAATTATATAATAATCGATTAACTAATTCAATTGGTTATAAATTATCAATTTATAAATCATATATACAAAAATAAATGCCTGAAATAATAACTAATCAACCAAATTATTAATTATAACTTTTTGTTAATATTTTTAATTTTAAAAAATTAATTAATATATTAAAAAATAAGAATATAAATACTAAGTACCTAATTAACTATTAATAAGCTAAATAATTAATATATTAAATAATAAAAAATTAGTATCTAAATATAAATAAATAATTAACTATTCATAAGCTAAATAATTATTAATTAATACTTATATAATAATAATCAATATTTAAAAATATAATTAATATATAATTAAACAACCAACTTATTAGGTATAAATTTTCATTAATTTTGTAAGTAATTAATTAATTAATTAATTACCCAGTAGTTAAAATTTAAATAATAACCAACTAACATGATAGCTTTACATTATTAATCAAAATTTCAGAAATTTAAAAATGGAAGATTAAAATACTAAATAAATAATTTATTCAATCATTATAATCCAGTGATTATAATTTCTTGAATAATAATAAATAAAAGATTAACTAATTGATAAATATTTATTAACCAACAATTAACTAATGAGTTAATTAGAAATTATTGATGAATAATTAATAATATATTAACAATAACTACAATATTATTACATTAACCATTATGAATTAAATAATAATTTATTTCTAAAAATATGAGTAATAATTCATAGATAATAATAATAATCATATATTGAATAAATTTGAAATATCAATTACAAATACTAAATATGAACTAGTAATTATCAATTGATGAAAAATAATTGTAAAACTAATTTAAGCATAGGTTGCCTAAATTAGGATACCTACCTTTCTTTAATTTACATAATATGTATGTGTGCACATTTATATGTCCGGGCATACATGAGTCTTAGAACTAACTAAATGTAATTACAAATGTGACCATAAGGTTTAACATCTCTCCAACATGGATGTAGAGCCAACACACTCTATTTGATTCCTCTTTCGATCTTGAATGACTTAATGATGATCTCCTTGAAACAAACACATGTTTCTACATTTTCAAACAACAATTTCACCATATTAACATATTCAGTAGCCATAAGTAGCTTTTCCAATTTACTATGAACATAAAGTTCCCGCCCACCTTATCATATTTTCTTATTGAGATTTAACTTTAAAAAAACAAGAGTTTGGTTGGAATGTTTACCCAACATTGGAAGAAAAAAAGGTCATTTGCAATTTTTAAAAGTCATTTGCAACTAATTTTTAGTTGTGAATGACATTTTTTTTTGTTGTAAACAATAAAATTTATTTCTAGTGCAAATCCAAGGTCTCTTACATAAACAACACATTGTCAAGGATGTATCAAAGAGGCAAGAAGGCAATTTGTTCTACATCCACCACCTCTAGGAAGTTGAAACCTTAATTGTAATATTTTAACAAATATTTTATACACCACATTCAAAAAGTAATTGATCGCCATTTACCAAACCTCTTTTTTTCACTTGCCTTGAACAATAAAGTAAACAACCTTTTATTGACCCCTTCAAGTAAATGACCTTTTATCTATTGTTATTTTAATCATATGGCATAACTATTCCCTAGTTATGTGCTAAAAATAGGTGTAGAATTCTCCTATAATTCCATTTGAAAAAGAATATTTCCTTTTGGCCATGGCATTTGTAACAATTTGGAATTCTTTAATAATGATTGGCATTGCCAATCTATAGTTCATTCCATGGGTAAACTTCATAAGTAATGCACGAAGGACATTAGTTCTTAATTCAACATGACTTGGCAACTCCTCTTAGGCCTTGTTCAACCTATTGATGCAAAAAATTCAACAAACCTCAAAGGTTTTTTTTTTTTTTTTTTTGTGTTACAACAAACCCATCTTCATTTTTTTAAAACAAAATTACCATCTTGTTGGGTTTCCCTTTAACTATTATTTTCCCTTTGTGTTAGTGTTTCCTTTCTCCTTCCATTAGATTTGTAACCAATTTCTTTGCCCCATCATCCTTACTTTTTCTAACTTTTACACTCCCCTTTACAAGCACCCCATAATTTGTTGGAACTCCCCATAATAAATTGTAAGTCATTTCGTGCACATTCAAATATGCTTCAACTCTAACTTTTCTTTTCAAAAGTCTTGTGTTGATAAAACCCTTTGTAAAACTTAAGAATATTTTTCATTTTTGTGCATAAAGTGGCCCCTTTTGGTTGGTTATGCCAAATTTCCTATATTGGTTCCTTTGTAACTTCAAAATGTTTTATGCTTTATCTTCCAAAAGGAACACCTTGGAAAAGTTTTAACCATTTTTAATACAAAGGAAAGTGGATGGTGGTTGGACCTAATTCCATCCCCTTTCACCCCTTTTCATTGGATAATAAAAAATCTTTTGGGCTTGCCTTTCCTTAATGTAGTTAAATACATAGGCTTTATCCAATCTAACCATTGTTTCTTGACCTTGCACCTTTGGTTGTCCTAGGAGTATCTAATGTTCTCCTCAAATCTTACAAGTTCATTTATGTCAAAAACTACCTTCAAAGCTTCCCAAAATAACTAATTATTATTATTTAAATAATCTTCATGCATATTGAAGATTTGTTTTCTTTCAACTAGCCATATTCGAGTCACCACAAATAGTCCAATTGCATATCCTTAAACAATTTTCTTTCTATATAACTCCCACAATTTGATTATTTTAATTGGATTGTTTGGGGCATAAACATTTATAATGCCCAATTTGAATCCACAAGGAAATCTTTTCAACTTCAAAAGTTGAACCCTATTTCTTCATAGAGTCCAATAATTAGAAACATATCGTAGCCATTTGGGATCCATCAAAATGTAAATACCTTTATGGCTAACCTAACCTTGTTGATTTATTTGAAAGATTTAGACATAAGGCCTTGGCCATAATTGTTTCCTTACATTTTATGTTTTATCTTTATGGATATGAAATTCTTGTAAATAAATGTTGTCCATATGATGAACAAATTGCATTATAAAAATGCTTTAATATAAGTTTCCCCATTTGTGTTACCACAAACACTAAAAAACAACCTACATGTGTGCCTTCATGTGTACTTTCATTGACAAAAATTTGAGGTTTGAATGATTTTGCATAAGTGCTTGTCCATTTGTCCAACTTCCCCTTGTTTTTCAAAATCCTAAAGATTGTAAAATGATTGTTAATTAAATACCTTGTAATTTTTCCTATGATTAAAAGGCATTTTGCTCTTGCAACCTTATAGGCTTCATTATATTTTTTTTCTTAGTGTTATTATTCCCATGCACAATATCTAATAATGAGTAAATTCTCTACAAATTTGTTTTAAACCATTATGTCTCCCATTAAGGTAATTTAAAACACATGTTTTATTTCCTTTTCGTCTACCATGGTTTAGTAAGATGAAAACAAATTGGTTTCATCATTTTCAAACTAATCAACTTCTTTAAAAAGTTAACCCAATTTTTTGAAGAAAGGAGTGAATGGTTGTTATATTCACCTATTGTTGAAATGTTATAGGGTTTTTAAATTCCAAAACAATTCCAACAATTTGTATGTAAGATGAATGTATTGTTGTAGAATCTTCCCTTGGTTACATAGAAAGCATATCTTTAGCTACCAACTATTTTGAGGTTGGCATGGATTGAACTTCACACATTACCTTTATGGGTTACACATTAGGGTATTTTCCATGTTCAAATTTGCATTTGTTATTTCATTTTCGAGAGTAGGTAATAATGTTGAGATTTTATTTTCCTTCTCTCCAACATTGTCCTCTTCTTCAAATGAACTTTCCATCTCATCAACATGTCTCTTGTATTATTTGCCCCCACCTTCTTAGGAAACCACACCATTGGCCTAATTTCCTCTATTGCAACATCCTTTCACTCACCTTTCATACTTACCATTGTCACCACATTTTTTTCATTTGTTTTATGCATCTTTTTATTTTCCTTCAATTCTTTCATTGTAAGAGAACTCTATTGTTCCCAATTATCTTTTTTAAGGGTTCACATTTCAAGTAGCATAGTTGGAGCCTAAGCTGGAGGCACACATATTTTTTTTTGTCATTGTCTCATTGTTTTTCATGTTTTTGCTAATCTTCATTACATGAAAACTTTCCTTTATATTTCTTTAAAAAATTCCTTATCAAAACTTCTACAAAACCATCCTTTCTAAGAATTGAACCTTGAAAAGTTTTTTATCACTATTTTTTCCTTTGCCTTGCCTTGTTGTGCTTAAGCTTCTTCCCTATTCAAGTAATCTTTTCTTATTTCCTTTTTGCCAACATTGGTTTTTCCTTTACCTCCAACTTTAGCTATACATTTTGATTTTGATTTTATTGGGCCCATAAAACTTGGCAATCCTACAATAAATGTAACAAGTTATCACAAAAGTGGCACCTAATTGGATTTATAAAAAAATCAACATCGAGTTCTACCTCTTTTCCATTCACCCCAAAAATTTTGATTGCCATTTGACCCACCCCTACTTAAGGTCCAGTGTTATGCAAAATTTAAGGTCCTATTTCTTACAATTATTCAAGTTTTCACCCAAAATATTTTTGATGTGGGTCACAATTGTTTTTTTCCAAAAGGTCTACATTCAAATGACAATGTCTTCAATAAACACTATACATGAATTTTCAAGCCATGCAAGAAGTTTGGATTGAACATTGGCATCTACTCTTGATAAATTACCATACCCCGTGACATTTTATGTGGGATTAACATTAGCAACTTCTTAGTTTTCTTAGGCATAATGGAACTTAGGTGATGAAACCTTAGCTTGCATCCATTAGAAAGTTGACGATTTCATCTTTCATTACATTATTCATGCAACAAAATGTGCAAATTTTTTGGGATTTATGAGACTAGTAATTATTATATTTTGAATGCAGTAGTTGATTTGTTGTTGAAGAATGTCATTAACAAGTCTTCTTGTGGAACTTGTTCAAATTTTCCAATCAACAAGTTTTTGTGATTTTGATATACATTAGGTTATATAATCTCCTTGGGTGATGCTTGAAAAGGATCAAGCCTTCCAATTCAAATTGGTCTCACCACTAGGGATTCCATAATCCCATTTGCTTATGTTATATTAATGTTTTTGCCTACTTGACTTCTTAAAAGTTCCATCCCAACTTTGTTTTATAAGAATTAATGCTTGGAACATGTCTTTGAACAAACCCAACCCCCTTTAAGTCCAACAAAGTTAGCAAAAGACTAACATTAAACAAGCAAATTACATTTAAACCCTAATAGTTGTCACCCTTTTAAACACGATTGCTCTCATTGGATTAGAACGATCAAAGCTTGAAATGAACAAATGTGCAATTTTTGATCATTCTTTTCCCCCTTTGTCCCTAATCCAAATGACTCTATTTGTTGTTTTCTACCACCTTCATATGAATGTTAATATTTTTTCCGATTGAAAATTTGCTATTTTCAACAAAAAAATGGGAATTTTTTTCTAGTGTAATTTCAATCAATTTTCTAATTAAAAAATTGTCAAATTTCAAAACCCCCCCCAAAAAAAAAAACCACTAATTAATGCATGTGACCTAGGTTGCAAAAATTGAATTCAATGAAAAACCAAAAGAGGACCAATTTTTTTTTTTAAACCTGAAAAATCTTATGATGGTACTTGGTACCTTTACCCTTTTGAATGAGCCCTCTTAGTGGCCATATTAAGGCCCAAAAATGTTGTATTTGGACTCATAGACCCTAATTTTGTGTACGCATGTGATATTTTTGCAATATCTAGAAATAATTTAAATATATTTTGAAATTTTTAGAGTGAACCCTCTTAGTGGCCATAATAAGGCCCAAATTTTTTTGGATTTGAACCTCGGAGACCCTAATTTAGACTACGCATGGGATATTTGGCAATGCTTAGAAATAATTTAAATAAAAATAAGGATTTTTTTTAGTGAACCATTTTAGTGACCATATTAAGCCCAAAAAATGTTTGGATTTGAACTCAGATTCCCTAGTTTAATCTAAGCATGGGATATTTGCAATATTTAAAAAATAATTTAAATGGATTTTGGGGAATTTTTTGAGTGGAACCTTCTTATTAAAAGCCATATTAAAAGCTCAAAATTTGTTGGATTTGAACTCAAAGACCCCCACAAAATTTAATCTATAAAATATTAATATACATATATTTAAATATTTTATATTTAGCATGGGAATATTTTGCAATATTTAGAAATAATTTAAAATGAATTTTTTTGAGAGAATTTGACCATGGTACCAATGTGGGTACAAGGTTTCACCCAAGGAGGTTAAAAAAAGACACGAACTAACTAACTCATGCAATAATAATGAGTTAATGCCACATTTATTTTGCCCTGGCCATGCCTGTCACCCACAATGAATGAGAATGTGATTTTTTAATTAAGAGCATTTATTTTGCAATTTTATTTATTATTAAAATTGAAGGACCCCCATTCCATATGGCACTTCTTCTTCAACTCTTTTATTAGGTACATTTATTCATTTATTTATTTATTAAAATTTAATTAATTAATTAATTAATTATTTATTTATTTATTGGGTACATAACCATCACTTCAAGTTTTAATGACTCTTTCAGTTGTGCAGTGGTTGGTAGGTGGCACCAGAACACACACTGGTACATGCAAATTAATGGTTCTGCCCTTTAGGGTTTTGGGGTCTAGGGTTTAGGGTTATTAGGTCTAGGGTTTAGGGTTTAGGGTTATCGATATATATATATGTGTGATGTGTTGGGGTCGGTTATCGATTTCAGGTCATCTGACCGGTTCTCAGATCTGTTGAGAACCGTGGTTGCATATATATCTCATATAACCGGATTTTTCCGGGAAATGATGTTGGAAGTTGGCACCTGTTATTTGATTCGCTTAAGAATCCCCAGTTTTATATCTATATATATAGATCCATCCATCCAACGGTACAGAGAACCTCCGGTTATCAGTGCCTGTTTGAGCTGACAATTACCCAACACAGGTCCAAAGTTTAAATCAGAAACAGTTATATTTATATTTAATTTTAATTTTTTAATTAAATTTTAAAAAATAGAAAAATGTTCATGAAAATTCTCTACACCTAAAAATAAATAAATAATTAATTAATTAATTGATTTGATTAATGAAAAAATTAATTAATTAATTTCATAATTCCCAATCTCTCTCTCTCTCTCCTTCAGGCAGGCAGTCAGGCAGTCAGTCATAATAGTGGCTTCTTCATCAATGCTCCCTCCTTCCTTCCTTCCTTTGCTTCTTTTGCTTTTGCTGATCAGGTAGCTGCAGCAGCAGCAGCAGCTACAAAAACTCATGTCTTTATAATACTTTTGCACAAGTCTTGCACATACCCAGCAGCTGCAAGAAGAAGAAGAAGAAGAAAGAAGAAGCAGCTGTTGTTAATATAGTTTTGTTGTTGTTGTTGTCGTCGTTGTTTTAAAGAGGCTGAAGAATTTTTGGAGTTGTACAATTGTGGACACATTGTTTTAAGCTGGGGACAATTTGCATAGTAAGTATCTGGAGTGTTTGTGGAGATAGAAAGATCTGCTGGTATTGGGAACTTTTGTGTAGAGGGTAAAGAGAGCTTTGTAGCTGGAAGAAGAGACAGAGGAAGAGGACTTCAGTAGGAGGAAGAGGAGAAGAAGGAGGAGGAGAGCTACTAGTAGGTTTTGCCTTTTTTTTTTTTTTGGAAAAATGGGTTTTGTTGATGATCAAAGTGGTGCTGTGTTCAAGCAGCTGGATTATGATGTAGTGTTGGAGGAGCCTGTATTAGTGAAGCCGAGTACAGAAGCTGCATGCGTGAATACAAGCCCTCTCTTTCTCTCCAACTTTGAGCAGGTGAGGAAAAGGATTATTATTAAGAGCTCATGTGGAATTTCAACACGTTTTGCTTACTTGCTGGCTTGCTTGCTTGCTTGACGTGTGTGCATGCATGTCGATCATGAGCTGTTGTAGCTGCAGTGATGATGATGTTGTTTGTGTATTGTGAGGTTCTAGAAGAAAACTGAAGTAAGTATTGAGCTCAGTAGAGATGGGATGATGGTGCGCTTGTAGGGGTTGGCGTTCACTGTGGAGACCGTGTACATCTACGGAGCGGTTGCGGACAAGGGTAATGAGATGGTTGCGGATGTGATGAAGGCGGCGTTGGTGAAAGCGCTAGACCATTATGACATTCTGGGAGGAAGGGTGAGGCTCAACGATGTGGAGAATCGCATCGAAATCAACCGCAACTACAAAGGCGCTCAGTTCGCCACGGCTTCTTGCAATGCTACTGTCGCAGAACTCGGTGACCTCAATATTCCGCATCCTTTCTTCAGGTACCCGAAAAACTGAACCAAAATTGCCACTACCCAAAATGGGAAAGCAAGCAAGCAAGCTCATTATCACCAGCTTCGAGGTTTTGAAGCAGCTTGTTACTAACTAACCTGTAGTACATGATCTCATCCCTGCAGGAAGTTTGTCCCACAAGCACACAATGTTTCCACTGTAGAAGATGTTCCTCTCATGATGATACAGGTAAGGAAACAAATTCTTCTTCTTCTTCTTCTTCTTCTGTTCAAGATCATCGTCACATATACTGCATATGGCTCTGAAATTGCAATTGCGAATTGCTATCGTTCCATGTTGTTGTTGGATTCGATGTTGATTTTCTCTCTTTTCATTCTTTTTCGAATTTCTCATCAAATTGTCTTACTGAGTACTATCCAATATCATGGCCAACACTTCTTGTTCTTCTTCCCAGTCTTGTTCTAGTTTTTGTTTTTTTGCTTCTGAGAAATACAAACAGAAAGTCAGCATGCAGATTTTGTTGCTTCTGGAAAAAGTTGCAACAGAAACTCAACATGCAGATCTCGCTACTTCTGGAAAATGTGACAGAAACTCAAGTATGCAGATCTTACTACTTCTGGAAAATGCAACAGAAACTTAGTATGCAGATCCTGCTACTTGTGGTGGAAAATGCAACAGAATTCCTCAGTATGCATATTTTTGTTGCTTCTGGAAATGGCAATTAATTCCTGATTTTGGAAAACTAGGGACTTGATTCTACAAAGGGTTTTGGGTTTTACTTCTTTGGATGCAAATTGAGAAAGGGAAGTAAAACAACATAAGAGGACATATAGAGCAAATCAGACTGTTCAGATTTTGCCAACTATAGTAGATGTGCTGGATCATTCATTGCTTAGGTTTCCAAAGGATCACGATGCTTCTTGGATTTGGGTTGTACTGATTTTCAGGTGGGGAGGGGAGGGTGATGATGGTGTAGGTGACGACTTTTCAGTGTGGTGGGTTTGCAATTGGGTTTGGTATGAGCCACTTGTTGTGGGATGGAATCGGATGTTTTGAGTTTTTTATGAACCTAGTGTCTTTTGCGAGGGGTGGAGAAGCAGTATATACACCCAAATTTGATAGAACCATGCTGAAGGCACGCAATCCCCCGACTCCCAAATACGACCACCCAGAGTACATTTCACTGGATAAGCTCTCCCCTGGATTCAAGGCTGGAACATTCACTAAGCCTGAGACAGCCAAAGCTGAATTTGAAGCCATTGCTGCATCTCAAAGCTGTATCACTAAGGTGCGTGCATCAACAGCTGTGCACTTGTGATATATATTGTTGAGCTGGTAGCTTTAGAGGTTAGTGACTCCTGGATAGCTGGAAAAATTGTTGAGAAAGGGTCTGAAATCTAGATCAGGGATTGAAACTGTGGGAAACCCATTAGTTTTTGACTGCAAATGGAGAGAGAATTCCAACCTAGGTGCTTTCATTCTTCCCCTGGGAAGGGGAATTGGGCAACACTGGAATCCCAGTCACAGCCATTAGAAAGTTTTAAATTTCTGAATGAATCATGGGTGGACCAGAAATGGATTCATAATGAGCTTCCAATGGATGGTGTGCTGGTGGCTCTTGGTTCACATACCCCCAGATTTATATGGCTAGTAAATAGATTTTGGAGAATGACTTCAGCAGTGCATGGAACATCTGCAACATGTACTCTTGTTATAAAGTTCTCTAAATTTTCTGTTTCTCCTTCTGAGTGTTTGTGGGTCCTGGGATTGTTTTGCCAGACCATCCCCTTTACCTTGCAGGAACTGACAGCTTTGAAGAAGCAAGCTATGGAGGATGGGGTATTGAGCAAAGTGAGTACCTTTGAAGCTGTCTCAGGACATGTCTGGCAGGCAAGAACAAAGGCCCTGGAGCTGGAGCCCACACATATGGCTACCCTCATGTATGCAGTTGACATTCGAAAACGTCTGCAGCCCAATCTTCCTGCAGAGTTTTGTGGCAATGGGGTATACTCAGCCTGTGCAAGGTGATTCCAGCACTCCCTGAAGATCTCATACTCTACGCCCTCTGAGCAATAAGAAATTAGCACAACTTTGGCACGGATGAAACAAAGATGTCTCAACTGTTTCTGCTTCAGGCTTAACACTGATCATGCTTCATGTGGTTTTCTCCATTTTGGGTTGGCAGACATAATAGTCTTAAGGTGTTCTCTGGATTTGTTTATTAGTAAATTCTCATTTAATCTTAGGCTGTGAAGAAATAAGAATGAATCTTAGGAATGATGACTTCTATTTACAATACTTTGCAGGGCAACATGCCTTGAGCTTCAAACAAGCTCACCTTCCTTCCCTGTGAAGAAAATTCAAGAGGCAAATGACATTGTGACAGAGGACTATATCAGGTAAGCTAATCATCTCAAAACTCCATAGCTGTCCCTACTATCAAGTAGAATTTCTACTGGAGTTTTTGAAAAAAAATTATTTCCTTTGTATTCAGTGTGCATATTCCTGCAAACTTGCCTGGAGTTCCATCAGTATGTGTTCACAGAGTGTAACGCACTCACCAGCCTTGCAAAGTGAGTTATGCCCTGTCAACATTGCCTTACCCTACACATTGCAAACTAATTGCTCCATCCAACCTTCAAAGCATTGATGATGTTCAAGCTTAAACCCCTAAAATGGCTTGAAAACACCTTCACTTCAGGATAAGATCTAGTGGTCCTGCACTGCACTTGTATGTTCCTCACTGTATGATGCTTGTAAATTGGTTGTCAGGTCGGCACTTGATTGGTGGGAAGTTTACCGTGGTGTACCACCAATAATTGGTGATACTTTCTACATGACATCTTGGCTGAAAATGCCATTTTATTCAATCGACTTTGGATGGGGGACACCCTTGTACAGTGGTCCTGTTGCAAGCCAGATGGTGGAGTTTATTGTTCTTTTCCCCAATGGGAAGAATGATGGAGGAATCAACCTGATTTTAAGCTTGCCTCCACCAGTAATGGCCAAGTTTGAGCAGTACGTGAAGGTTGGACTGTAGCTCAAGATGGCATCAGGGAACTTCATTGCATGAGTTGTTTTTCTTTCCATCTACAAGTGCAATCTACACCCATGGGAAGAACCCAGTTAATCAGAATAACACTAACAATAGGTAGTAACAACATGAGTGATCCTCTGCATCAATGAGGAACAGATCAGTCATGATCTTATCTCCCAAGTAATGGAATGTAACCCCTAGAAGATTGAGTTCAAGCTTTGCCAAATTTCAAAGGAAGCGAAGCTAGATGCAGGAAAAAGTCAACTGGGTGGTGGTGGGGTGTCTAGAATAGCTCATTTATACAATGCCCAGACACACATTCTATTTTAAGTCACTAATCCCTTTGGTTGATAAATTCCCCGCTCTTGAATTTCCAAAAGCATCTTCAGCATGACATGGGTATGACTAGTTTCAGTACAATTTGGCTTTGGACAAGTGCAGTTTGATGAGGAAGATGATATCTGCAAGGTTGTCAGGGATTTCTGAAACATTTGCAGGTTTGCTTTGTACACTCCACACTTGATTGTAACAACATGACACAAGTAAATGCTGTGGAGACTGAAAATAACATGATCAGAAGTTGTTGAGTTGGCAATGTACCTAATTGGTCTTGGTCCAATTGTTGACCAATACTTTCATTGAAGTATCCTCAAGTAGCTGTAAAGATGATAGTGAACTGAAATGACTGAAATACAGTTTTAATTACAAAACTTTGTCACAGTAGATTAAAGGAGCAATTGTGCAGGAGAATAAAGTTATCCTTACAAGTCATCATCTCCTTCACCTGCTGTTCCTTCTTTCAGTGGTATCCTCAAATCAAGGAAATTTTATTAAATCTCAGTATGAAATGCTGAAACTGAGCATTTAGTGCGCAAGGTTCGAGAATAATTAGAGTTAGTTGTACAGGTAGGAGCACTGAAAATATATGTAGCAGCAGTGGAGGGGATGAAACTCAGTTTACCACCAAAATTGGTGGAAAAACTAGTTTGGGTCCCAGTTATTTCGTTTTGTAGAATTTTATTCCCAGTTACACATTTGATGGACTATCATGTGGAAACTGGCCGCTCTCACCCCCTAATCGTCTGACTTTATGGATAACTTTATTATATGAGACTTTTTATGGATAACTTTAATATATCAGACTCTCCAGAGTTCAGAACATCATTTTTTAAACTTACACTTTGAGCTTCAGCAACATTTCTTGCACTAGTATGAACTACAGATATAAGTTATTTTCATCAAATTTTGGAATTTTCTTCTCATTCAATTCTTAATCTTTGTGTATGTGTACATATTACAGCTGTTTCTAAACTGATTTTTTAAATTTCATTTTCTTGATTTGACTTTGTACAGTGTAAAATGTAAATGTATTCTTAATATTAAGGTATGTATCAAGGTTGGGTTCTCAGGTTTTTACACTTTAGAATAATTGATAAAATACACTAAAAGACACAATAATATAATTTTATTTCAATCTTGGATATATACTTAAATAATTGATAATTTTCATACACGTAAATGATGCACTAAAATTTTATTAAAATGAAATATATTAATTACCAAATCATTGTAAGATTGAAATAACATATTAATCAATACAAAAAAACCTTATTGAAGTATCTTGATTACAAATGAACATGAAGACTTGTAATGATTCAAGTTTCGTTTGAAGTGAAATAAAACAAGGGTATGATGATTTAGTTCACTTTTAAGGCCTCTGATTAATTGAATTAATGAAAGAAACATATTTTTTATAATGGTGCATGCCTTTTTGGTGATGACTCGCTTCAATTTTAATGAGTCACACATAAATAATAAGTGACGATTGCAACACATTATTTAATTCTAACTTCAAACCCTTTGAAGGTTTGTCAATAATATTTTGTTACATGTTAAAAAATCGAAGTTATTTTTTTTCATAATTTAATCATTTTATTACAAAATGAAAGTGTATTTGATTAAAGAGTAGCAAGATCTAACATTTTTAATAGATGTGCAAAGCAATGAAGGTTTGCACCATTGGTTTCGCATTATTGAAAATTAAAATTAAGCATAGGCATCTTGTGATCCATGTATTAAAAGTATGAAAATTTGAAAAACACATTTTTGTGTTGTCTATGATGTTTTTACTTCCAATTATAATTAAACTTTGTCATATTTCATGTCCAATCAAATTCACATTTTAAAACACAAATCTAAATAAATTTTTCTTTTCATTTTTTCATTTTGTTTGCTCAAGAAATTAAAAAAATTTCTTATGTGTTTTGTAGCATTCAAGTGGAAAATGTGTTATTCGTTAAGTTGCCAAGGTCCTTGTTAAAAAAGGTCATGACATTTTATATATTCATTTATGAATTTGAGTTTTTGGCATGTTATTAACATTAAATGATTGTCACGTTTAAAGTTAGATGGTTAAATAAATATATTTACATTTAGGTATATCAAATGGTTATTATTTTATTATTTTATTCAATTGATTATTTCAAATTTACCTTGTTTTAATTGTACTTGAAGAATATATTGGTGAAATTTATTTTTACCCAATAAAGGTAATTGTGTTGAAAAAGTTGTTTTAAAAAACAACAACATTTATTTATATATTCCCAAAATTTTCTTATGATTGTTAACTATTGAACATATTTTATTTTAACATGTTTTTATTCATTACATTAATTTTTAGAGGAATTTATTATTATTATTATTTTCATCCCTTGATATTTTTCCTACAATTTTCCATTATAAAAATGTTTTGATATTATGTTTTATCAATCTGTTGGAAAATTGTTTCCATTTTATTTTATTTTATTTTATATTTTTGTTTTATGTTTATTCACATATATTCGCATCGTATTTGTAAAACAAGTAATGAAAAATCTAACCTTATCAATTTCTGGCAAATCAAATAAATGCTATCCTTTAATTTTACTTGAATTGATTTTTATGCAACATTTGTATTTTTTAACATTTTTTTTATTTGGAGTTATTTAAATCAATATACATGTTTAAACCAATATACTCAATTGAATTGTTTTTGAAAATTTGATCGACCCATATCCAAACAAAATATTAAGTTTAATACACCAACCCAACATTAATCACATTCATAAATCATGTCATTGACATGAACATAAACTAATAACTCCGTATGAAAAAAATGGATGTTTTTGCAATTGTCATTACAATTCAATTTTTGAATCCCACATGACATTTGTAACTCACTATATTTATATGTCCTGAGTGTTAATAAACAAGTTGCATGAGTCGCAACGTTGCAACTCACTAATATATATGGTGCAATTCATTGTAACTCAATTGTAATTTTGTCAAAATCATTCATGTTCAACTATTATGCAACTTCATTATAACTACACCCATGATGTTATTTTGACATCATTAATTGTCATCCATTTATTAAAAATCTAACATGTGGCACCATGAAAATTTTTGGACATAAAAATGATTTTTTTTCAAAATATTGATCTCTATCATCCATAATAACTATTAATGATGGTCCAAAACTATGACATGTGCCACAATAAAAACATTGCCACATGGCATATTAATTATATTTTGGGGAAAAAAAGAATATAAATATTTATTTTAGTAATTAGGTAAGTCATACATAACCATAGGTGGGTAAGTTAGTACGTTTTAAGACCTACATACTTATGTATTTACCTTATTTTTATACCCACCTACCTACATAGGTAGGTATAAAAATAAGACCTACTTACTTACTTAGGTTTACTTGATGGGAAAACACAAGACTAAATGAACTAAAAAATAATCATTCATTTTTTTTTTTAAATTTATGTTTTCTTTTTAAGTTGAGCTTTTTTGAACTCATCCCAAAATGGCACAAGTATTTTAATGTGAGAACATAAGATAACAAGTTTTTTTGTATAGTTTGTAACATGGATTTGAAGACATAATATATGGGTAAAATCTTTTAGTTATTATTTAGTTGCAACATAGTTGCAACTATAAGGTAAATCGTTGATGATCGAACATTTAAATGTTTAAGGCAAGTTAGATCCCAAACACCCAAAAAATTCCTTGTATGGTGCTATATTGTTATCAAAGTTTAAAGATGATTTGTATAACTTCAAATGGCATTCCTACGACATTAAATTTTTAAAAAATGAATACAAAATAAGAAAGTTATGATGTTTGAAAATAGGAGGCATCCAAAGAAAATAAAAATGAAAAGAAACACATTTTTTTAATTGGAAAGTTTATTTTTCTTCTTGTTATTTGTCATTGTTCCTTTTCTTTTACACTTCAAAGATGATTTCTAAAGTTTGAAATAGCATTCCCATAACATTTTAAATCATTCAAAATGAAGCACATATGATGAAGATATAAATAAACATTCGGTCATAAGCAAGTGATCAATGATGTGCAGATTTACCCTAAAAACATTTTCCTACATGCTTTATGTTTGTTTTTCATTATGTAAATTATACAATTAGATTAATGATTATATGGTAATTAAATATGTGAATTAATTATTTGATATATAGTTATTTGAATTAATTATTTTGGTCAACAAATTTATTATATTTAAAATTTATTATTTTAGTCATTTGTCATTTGAAGTTTTGAGAAAAAAGAAGTTATTTTAATTAATTAATGAACTAATTATATGAATCAAATTCATTCATAATTCATTTTATTATCATTTTAATTAATTAGTTCACAATAATTAGTAAATAACATATTACTTAACCATTAGTATGAAATAAATTATTAAAAATAACTCATTACTAAATATTAATATTGAATGTGAATTTGGGTATAAAACATGAAGGTATAAATAAGCATATCCATATTACATTAAATTGAATATTTAACATAATATACACATTGCTTTTAGTTTCACATCTAATTAATTATATCTATCAAAATAAATAAATAATTAATTAATTAATGAGTTTAGATAATTAATGATCTGGTAAGTATTAATGAATTAATAATTATCTTAAATATTTGATATAATTCATTATGAAATATCCAACTTGAATAAATATTTATATTATTAATATTTAATAATTTTTAAAATTAAATTTAAATTAATTATATGAATAAATATAATTTATTCACATTAATAGTCAAAATATTGAAATAATAATTCTTTTAAAAACATTACAAATGAACATGTATCCTTGTTAAGCTATAAGTAGTCATATTGTAAGCATATCATAATTGAACAGCAATATTTTAATAGTGGCACATTAGTGGCCATCCTATATATAAAAGCAACATGGTGTCTATCTGTATGTCTATGGTGACAAACAGGGCAGGGCAGGGGCAGGGCAGGGCGGCCAGCGCAGACACCCGCCCATAGCAGGTCATTTTCAGTTACGCTTGGAAAAACAACAGTGGTGGTGTCTGTCTATGTGGGCAGTGCCTGGAAGATTCTTCTAGTCACTGCCCGTTCCCTATGGAGATTCCCCAGATGTAACTGACTCCAAAGATAAAAGAAATCAGGAGCAGTCTGATTTTTTGAGGGAAAAGATTTGGTAGACTAGAAAAAAAATATTTAGGTCTTGGACAGCCTAGAATCTTTTTCTTTTTTTTTGTATTGACCAAGACTACCTTTTTTTTCTTTTAGCTATTGTCCGTCCCGATTAAGGGGACGGATGAAATGTTTGTCCGGCTTGATGACGGGAAGAATTTAGGGGAAGACCAGAAAAAAAATATTTAGGCCTTAGGCCACTAGTACTAATTATATCAACTAGTGGGTGCCCGTGACCTTCGGCCATTGTGAAGTCCCCCGGTTTTTTAAAACTTGGTTCGCGTTTTAGTTTTTTTTTTTTAAATTTAATTTTTTCTAATGTGTTTTTTATTATTATTATTTTGTGATCATCCAGCCGGACGGACATTTCATC
>Ga0116229_10005099_pt1 | contig 21507 bp, 11 predicted proteins | sample S1TSphgellanicum_3_FD_87313 | JGI IMG/M metagenome (GOLD analysis project Ga0116229, IMG submission 87313) | Host-associated microbial communities from peat moss isolated from Minnesota, USA - S1T2_Fc - Sphagnum magellanicum MG | ecosystem: Host-associated > Plants > Peat moss > Unclassified...
ATTATTTGATCACTTGTGGAGGTAATAGTGTAATAGCTACAAACTTCCTTGGTCTACCAACAAAATATTTCTATGGCTTGTTGGCAACCAATTGCTCTTGAATAAAGTGTTCATTGAAAACTTGTAAATAATGTTACAATTTTGCTTATCTTGTATCACTTATAATGCTTTTGAACATTACTATAACCAATATTTCTTTACCCATTTTAGCTTGTGTAAATACTACCAAAAATTTATATAAATATTTTTTTATAGTGCAACATGAAAACATTGAAAAAAAAAGTGCCATAATGCATTTTAATAAATAGATAAATAATTCAGCATTGAGGTGCCAAATGTATTTGATTATTATGATATTTCTAGAAGAACCATATGTTTTTTCAATCCTACACAAAATGTTGAAAACAATATTTATGATGGAGTACGTTTGGATGGATGATAAATACATAAACTTTCCTTAATTAGGTTTCAACAATAGTTCTAAGAAAACCTCCAACCTTTAGTCCATACACCCTAGAACCTAACCTAGAACTAGGACTTGAAGCTCTTGAAATCCAAAAACCTCCTAACATTGGTATGGACTCTTGAGCAAGGTTTTAAAAACCTTATCTATATACACATAAGGGTTATACTATTAATGTATTAATATGCAAAGGGTGTTGAATAGGCTTGTTAGTGAGTGTGTGGAAAAACTGTTATAGCCAAGAAAATTGGTGGATTTGGTGGTTTGATTTTATTTTTCGCCTTAATTATCTTGAATAGTCAATTTGTAATATCATAGCCTAGGGTCAATTTCCACATGGACAAAAATAATAATTAATTTTTTTTTCAAAAACTAATTCGTTTTTATAAATTTTGAAATTATCTTTTTTTCATGATCTACTATGATATTGTCATATGAGGAGTGAAATTATTCAAATTAATTGCTTACGATAATTATGAATGGTTTTCAACACCTCAACTTCATATTTTCTCGAAATTTCATTTCACTATTTTAAAGATTTATTTAATGATGAAACTGACACTAGGGTAAAGTAGCTATTTAAGACGAGGTTCTTGCACACTACACATCACTTGTGCACTTTGTTGGCCTTGCCTACCAACACAAGGAAGGATATTGTGTTTAGATTCATTATAGAGTATAATAGCTTAATGGATTTTGGCCCCTAGGTAATAATAATAGGTCTATTTTTATACAAGGATTTTTGAAAGATGATATTTGGGCTTGTGTTGAAACTTGAGATTAGTTATAGAGTTATAATAATATCTTGAAGGATTTTTGTTTCTTTTAGAGGGTCTTTTGAAGGTCATATTTTTTGCATGGTGAAATATTTGAGTTTTCCTTAAATCTTGTTTTGCCCTAAGATGCTTTTTAATTTGAATGGCAAGGCCACATTGTGACACACCCCTTGCTCTTCAATTTTATGTGGTAAGTGGACTGGCAATCATTTACAAGAGGGTTTAGCCAAATTTGGCTACAGGTCAGAGTCCTAAATTCAAACTTTTAAAAATCCCACTATTTTGGGGCAGGGGGAGGGGGGGGTGTTGACAAGATAGAAGCCAATGTGTAAACAATGTCTAAATATGGCGAATTGAGAACTTTCTACCTCCCAATTGTGGTCAAATATTTGCAGCCCCTTTTGTTGTGTGTCGCCAAGTGTCTAAAACTGGCCACACAACAAACACTGCTCCAGTTACTTTTAAGGATATAGTCAAAGTGGCAATCATCCAGAAAATAATTTAGCCAAATGTGGCTATATACTAGATATGAAAGTAGAAAAATAGCACAATCCTTCTATATTTTTGGCTACCTACTGGAACTTATCATGGAAACCTGGCGATTTGAAACTTTTTTCCCGGTGAAATCTGGCGAATTTGGGCCATTCTTCCCATGAAAAATCCTTTGTATTGGTCGAAATCGTATTTTTCAGGTCGAAATTTGGCGAAAATTCGCCAGTAAAAGAAAAGCTGCGAGTCGTCTGGAGTCGCCGTAATAATTTGGGTCCTTTTCAGATGGTAATAGGTTTAGGGTCGTAATCTTGGCGACGCTTTCCACGTGGATGTATATGAGTGGATGTTAAGCTATGAAATGGCCGATAGGGATTCGCACTTTACAAGTGGCGTTTGGGAACAAGAGCGCTTTTGTTGCGGTGCGCAGCGTCTGCGCGCTGCGTTTGCTCTCGCATGCTGCTGCAGCGCACTGGAAATCGCTTGCGAAAATGGAACTTCTTCTTTCACCGGCCGGGCTCTCCATGATCCCTCGCTCCTCGTCGGACTCTCACTCTGCGCAACTTTTGGACGGCAATTGTGTGTATCGGAAACGGAGGAAGGCTTCTTCTTATTCCGGCATTTGTGGAGAATCCTTCTGTGTCCATGGCAATGAATCTGTGTGGCGGCTTCGAGGGGAAGCCTGTTGTTGTTGCGCATCTGCGGCATTATTATCGAAGGAACATCGTCGATGAATGTGGTGAGAACAAGAGCAGTCGTGTGAAAAACAATGTCTCAGAGTGTGCGAGGGTTTAGGACTGAAGAGAAGTCGCAGCAGCAGCAGCAGCAAGGATTGCCTCCTCACAGCTCGGTCAGGTCTGTGTTCCCGGACCTGAAGGGGAAGTACTGTGCCTTTGGCGGTGGTGCCACTTTGGAGAAATCCAGATTGATTTGTCTCAATCCACTTCTAGGGTTTCATCTCAGGTATCCCCACTAAGAACCCTACCCCCTCTCCCCTGTTCTCGTTTTCCCCTCTCTCTGTTTCCTTCTCTCTTGCTCTGCCTTTTGTGTTTTCTTCTATTGCCACAAGCTACGGAAAACATAATTCTCAACCTTTCTGGTTGTTTGTCTATTGTTTATCGTTTCTTGGTTGTGGCAGGCTGAAGCAGGGGGCAATGGAGGAAACATTGGGAAAAAAAACTTCAATAGAGGTGGAGATAATGATGGTGGAGATGATGGAGGCTTGTTTGGAGGTAGATTGGCAGTTCCTGAGGTGACTTTTACATTCTCTCTATTTGTTGTGTATTACTACAGCAGCAGCAGTGTTATGAACTTGTCAACTTCTTAGTTTGAAGCATTTATAGCAAATAAACTGCTCCTGCAAAACATTGCAAAGGGAAGTGGGTAGTTGTGCTTTCAACCATTAACATGAACTTGTTCTTTGTGTTATATTGTGCCCTGCAAATAATTTACCAAAAAGTTGTGGCAGCTGTTTTGCAAGAGTGGTTCAGACAATTAATGACTTGCCTGCAGGAATATGTCAAGCTGCCGAGTTGGTGATTTTGGCCTAAGGGTAGCAGTGGGTTTGAGTTGTAAGAATACTCACACCTCAGGTTCTTCTGATGAAAATCTATGCGGAGATTTAGAGTTAGAGGTCAGGCTAATGCAAGGGTGCAGAGATTGTTCTCAATGTCATTGGAATTTCAAAACTGTGTTAAAGATGACAACCAGAACATTGGCATGTTGAGCATGGGGCCTTCTAATTCTGTACCTCTTCTTCAACTTGCTTGTTGACATGTTATGGACTTGCTTGCTTGGTGAAACAGGGACTTATAAGCTCAGGGCAGATGGTGAGATTTTTGTCACTAAATGCAAGACTGTTGGTCTCAAGGGCTGTATCATGAATAGTTCCTCCATCTGTGTCAAGGGCTTTCATTGGTTGGTAAGTATATTGTTCACCTTCAAAGGGCCAGTGGGCCTTTGTGACTCTTTAGGCAAGCTGCATATGTAAGCCTCACTATGCCATTGGCCTAGATGTTTGCTTGTACAAGGGACAAGCTTAAATTGATCTGAAGCTCACCTTCACAAGCTTGTTGCAGCTTGAGTGAGGATAGTATTGACTTTTAAAATTTAGTTATGTCTCTTCAGTGCTAGCCAACATCATGGCTGAGTCTTCCTGTTGGTTCCAAGAAATGCAACAGTATCTCAGGACAAGGAATTTGTATCATTTTTTGCCTGAAATTTTGGGCAGATTGTCATCTTCTTGTCTACACCCACTGCCAGGAGTGGATGAAGTTACTGTGGAGTCATGGCAGCTAGTGACTGCTATTCATTGTGAAGGTGATGGTCTGATACTTTATGAGTGATGCTCATAATGTTATGACTGCACTCATTGTTATCATGCTAATTTGGTTTTTGCTGAAACTGGTTAAAGTGTTATTGTGTAGAGTTTTTGCTCTGCAATCTCATAGATTATCTGTTATTGTACTATTTTTGATTATTTGACAAGTTTATGTTGTCCAGGCTTCTTGCAGATCCAGCATTTCTCTTTAAGCGGACACTGGAGCAAGGTTTTACAATTGGATATGGTATACGGTGGGAGTGTCAGCACTGTGGGGAAAGGTAAGCAGAAGATCCCTTATCTGTACAGGAAAGATCTTTGATGGAAGTTATCATATCAGGAAAGGACTCATTTATTTCTTGGATTAGGCAGGATAAGAAAAGAGTGGGATGTGGCAACTGAAAATGTACTCACGATAGTGGTCTGCAATATGGCCATTTGCTGGTCTCTGGCCCCTAGCTGATCTTATGGATCAACTTTCGAGTACAAGTTCCCAAATACCATTCAAAAGATTCCCATCAATGTATTTGACAAGAGCCACCCTCTCCAGGAATTCTATGTTCAAAAGAGGATCTACAGCTTCTTCTACAAAGCTGCAGAGCTCAGCCTTGTTGGCATGGTCAGTGGGATAGCAGGTGCAGGCCTTGCCAGACTCATGCCATCCTCCAGAAATTAGCAGCAGTAAGCATACTCTTGTATTTCATACGATGTCTGACCCTAAATGGTTTTCCAATTATAAGTCCCAAGAAATGAAGCTGTAAGGTCATTGTGCTTGGGCACAGTGCTGAGCATGTTACACTACTATAGCTCTTGTAATGATCGTGAAGCTGAGTTTTCTGTGTCTGATATATTTAGCCCAGTGATGGTTTGAAATTTAAACCTTTCTGGGTGGTTTCTTTCATACTAGCTGTCATACCAATTCATAACTTGTTCTGTGGTTTTGTTGGATTAAGCAGAATATCATTGCAATTACCTTCTGTGAGCACAAGTGCATTAAGTCATGGGGCCTTTCTTGGAGGATCTAAAAAACCTGCAGTATCAACTGCTTAATGGAGCAGAGAGGGTCATGCAACAACACTTCAATCATCTGGGTGTTGTTTTATTTTGCTCCACAGTGCTCAGGTTCATAATCACCTCAGTCAACGATATCACTTATCACCTCTTTGTATTTTGAGTTGTACTGTCCATCTTGGAGGCTTTTCAATATTGGCTGGTGTGCATATCTAACTATCTAACATCATAACCTATTATCGAAACCTCAGTGAGAAAGTGTACATGTGTGTGTGCATTTCATTTATTGGTGAATAGAATGGGGTTTGTTCAGTGGATAAGGGTAATGACTTGTGTTTATGCATTCTTGTCTGAGTTGATTTGCAACAATTGTCAATTTTGACAGCATCATCTTTTTACAATAGTCACTAAAGAGGCAGAAAGTATTCATGCATTGAGGAAGCTTTGAATGGCCCAATAAGGGTTTTGAAGGTGGCTTGACGCAGTTTAGTTCTGGCAGGGTACTAAACATTCAAATTGGGGATGTAACCTGCTTCACTTGGCTTGGCCTTGGAGAGCTTGCAAGAGTTACACCTGCTGGATTACAAAAAGCTTATCATCAACCCTCTTTATTATCTGATACAGTTCCAGAGTGGTTTATCCCAATATGGGGACTGGTTTCAGGTTTCTTCAAGGGTAAGAAGGATCAAAGCAAAGAGGGCAAGCTGCATCAGAACATGTTGGGCAAGAGAAAAGTGAAGTGAAAGGTTCACAGCAGGGCCCTGATTACCACTTTTTGCCTCCTAGGTGACAGTTACATTTAAAAGATGAGTACAGATTTGGCCTTTGGAGATCATTTTATGAGAGCTGCTGCTACCACATATTCCCTGGTCGGGAAGTTAGTAATGGGCACATCTAGATTGTTAAATTGTTCAGTACTCGCAAAGGCAGATCTGGTTACTTTTGATGACCAATGAAAAAAATGTTATGGAGATCAAGAGGTTTGGAAGGCCATATTCTTCTCCTCCTCCTCCTTGTCTTACTAATCAAGTGTTTTCTCTCTTCATTTTTAACTGGAGACTCATTGCCTAAGTTGTTTGTCCATTATGCAGTGTTGTTGTTTCGCTTAATGTATTTTGAAGTTTATGGGGTCTCGTTTCTAACAAAAACACAAGAAGGAAAAAATAAAACAATTTGGTCCCTTTGTTTTGTGTGAACGAACTTCAGTTTACATCTTCATTCTCTTTCATTCATCTGTCAAACAATATTCTGTAAGCAACCATTGCAAAAGCTTGAAACATGCTTTTGAGAGTCTTGGTCATGATTATTAAATCTTTCATAATTACTGGCAAATTAAAAAATCACCAATGAAATCAAGTTTTTTTCCATATGCACAATCTTCTCAAAAGTTTGCGCCAATTTTTTTAGAAAATGCAAATTAATATTGCATTTACAAATTCTCTTAAGCTTCCTGCGTGGAAACAAAATTCCAAATAATGGTTCATATGTTCATACACCTATATGAGAAATCATCAATCTTTAAGAAGCCGAACTTTCTTTCTTTTAAGCATGAATGGGTTCGTTCAAACACATGATTCACAAATGCAAAAACCGTTCATCAAGATTTGGAAGCATATAGGAGGTATGTGTAGATAGATGGTAGTTGAATCTACTTACCCTAGAGCTTCTTAATGCCATGGAATGTTCTCATCCTCGCCCATTATGTTAGGCGCATCACGTAGTGCCCTAATGGGTCTGCCTGATGCCTTACCCCCAACATGATGAGCAGGAGTTTGACCATTCCATAGTACATAATTGCAAAAGATTCCCAGTCAAGGAATCCATCCATCCATCCATCCATCCATCCATTCATTCATTCATTCATCCATCATCCATCCATTCATCCATCCATCCATCCATCCATCCATCCATTCATACTCCTTTTGACAAAAAGGAAGTATTCATTTTGAAAGTGCTCTTGTTCACTCCTAGACACTCTCATAGCTGCTTTGAATAATAATAATAATAATACTCATGGATGGGACCTCTATACTTTTTTTTCTTTTTTTTTTTCCCTTGATTGTCTTTGTTGTGAATTTGGGGAACCTTGTCAAGACAACTCATAGCTGCTTTTGAATAATAATAGAAATAATGATAATAATAATAATAATATTCATGGATGGGTCCTCTATAACTTTTTTTTTTCTTTCTTTCTTTCCTTTGATTGTCTTTGTGAATTTGACACGACCTTTTCAATACATGACATGGATGGGGGGGGGGGCGTGAAGGATAATAACCCTTTGACAATTGTGGTATGCTTCTTTTTTTTTGTTGTCTACAACATCTCGAGCTTTCCGGACTTTCCACCTTCCTCTTCGCACTTTTATGGTGGCATCGGTTGTTGAGTTTTTGATTTCCTTTTTTTTTCGTACCCTAATTTTTTGTTATTCGAAATTTGGCACTTAGGGCGGCACCACACCCTAACTGGTTATATATGCCCTCGCAGCAGCAGCACGGCACTACATCCTTTGCATCAAGAAGGGTGCACCCTGACGACGAGCTTGGTGGGAGTTTTGATTAATGCCCTGCTACCGAGCACATTATGTGGCATAATGATCACGACAGGCTATTACAGCAGGGTCTCCTGCCAAAGAGGCCAGTCCTGTGCATGTAGTAGTGGTGTTTTTACAAAATGGAAAATGCCCCCGTTCATGAGGTCATTAGGAAATAAGAATAATGACACATATTATCTCTTTTCTTTTTCCATTTTCAGTTCTTCTTTTTTAGTAAATAAATAATTTTTGAAAATTAAAAAATTTAAATTAAAAAAATTTTAAAATTTGAAATTTTAAAAAGAAAAAAAACACCCGACAAGGGAACAAGAGAAGAAAAAAGGAAAGACCAAAGTCTAAACAAAAGACCACACCTGAAAGTGCAAAATGCACAATGGGGAGCCCTTTTTTCCTTTGTTAGAATGCTTTCTTCTTCTTCTAATAATAATAATAATAATAAGGTTTGGCAGATTTTTTACATCAATTATGAAGGACACTATCATTAGTATAGAGGATTACATATATGAGAGAGAAATGTGCAATCAGCCAATCCTGTAAAGGCCATGGATCCAAAAAAATGTACAGGCAAGAAGTTCTCATTAGGAAATTCAGAAAATAATGAATAGATATCTTTTCTTCTCCATTTTCAACTTCTTCTTCCTTGTTTTATATACATATATATATAATGCTTTGTGTTGGTTGGCATTGCCTTCCAAGGCATGGATATTGTGTTTAGATTTGTTATAGAGTATAATAGTAGCTTAAGGGATTTTGGCCCCTAGGTAATAATAATAGGTCTATTTTTTATATGAGGATTTTTGGAAGATGATATTTTTTTGACTTGTGTTGAGACTTGAGATTAGTTACGGAGTTATAATATCTTGAAGGATTTTTGGTTTCTTTTTAGAGAATTTTTTGAAGATTCTATATTTCTGCATGGTGAAATAGTTTGAGTTTTCCTCTAAAACATTGTTGGACAGCTTGAACCAACCACAACTTTCATCACACCGACAACCCACCTGCAAATGATATCAAGGTGCAAAGGCACCACCGAGTCCGGATAGGCATTTTGAGAGAGGCTTATATGAAAGCAAAGTTGCACTTTTTTTTCTTCCCCTGGGAGCCTAAAAGGATAGAGGATCTGACCAAAATGGCTGGTCAAATTCAGGCTGTCGCATTGCCCCCATTTGTTTTCATGGAAAATTTCGTCAAATGGTGAATTCTTTTTTCTCAAAGTGGGAAAAAAAATAAAAATTAATGTTTTTTTTGGTGTTTTTAAGTTGCCAAAATTTCTAAAAATCTAAAATAAAAAATCGCTGGATTCTATAGAAGGATGATTTTCTTTTAACATTTATATATTTAATCGCTAAATCGTGCGGATGATCATCACTTCACCTACATCACAAAATTGAGGGAAAAAAAACAACCCAATTGATTGATTTAAAGTGCTCAAGACATAGTTGATAACACTAGGCAATGTCAGTAGGAAAGAGGCAATCACCCCGAGAGCTGAATAATAAGTATTTTGCAGAGTTATGAGTATCAAGTTGATAGCCTAATGGCAAGGACTCATGGCCCCTGTTGGGCGGTTATCAGAATCGGAACTTGATAACCGTAGGTTCTAAGACAATCCCCAAAGACATATATATAACTGTGACATATTAAAAAATCAAATCAAATAACCAGTTCTGGTGAGGGGTTCCATAGAGTTTGTAGGTTCAGCTTTGACAAAAAGAAGATTAAGATTTTTTTTCGTTGCATTTGAAAAATGTAACATAATCTTGAACATAACCCATTGATGCTTCCCCTCTTGGAAGTAGTTTAAGCTTTTTGGTGTTCACTAAACCTTCAGTATGGGTGTAAACTAGGTATCATGATAGTACCACTATCCTAATGTAAAAAAAGTCCCATTGTGTAGTAGTTTCATAAGTGGGACTTACTTGTTGCTAATGGGGAGAATGGCCTTTTGTTCTGTTTTTTGTGGGTTTTAGGGTTCCAACCATGGGAAGTGTTTGGATGTTGTGTAGGGTTATGTAACACAACCATTTGGGACTAGACTTTACAAGGAAATTTTATCAGCAACAATTGTGGTAGTAATGCCAACTAAGGCATTTGTCTTGTAGTAATGCCCGTTTGTGGGGACCATCCATCTGAACACACAAACAAATTTTGATCAACAAAGCCAACCCATCCACCAGTTCTGTGAGTAAGTTAAGTTGTCTGGTTCATGAGTCCAGTGCAGGTCTCTTCAGATGATGACAAGTGATGAATACACTTCTCAAAAGAAACAAAAATTCAAATGCTGTGCAAGAAATCAAGTCTAAAGCTTCTTCAACCACCTCCCCTTCCAAATAACTCCAAAAATCCTAAACTATCTCAAATCACAAGAAATTGTTGCAAATTCTGTACACAATCATCTTCCATAGAAGTTCATGCATCCCCATGAGAAGCTCTAGATCCCGGAAGGCTATCTTGGAAGCTTCACTAAGGCTGCACACAATGTGGTGCACTAAGGCCTAGATAGAGCTCATTCGGTGATATTTAGCGTCTTGACACATGTCCAAAATGAACCAGCACCCCATGCAAGATGGATGAGTCGCCACATATCTAAACCTAAACCTAGTGGTTAACTATGTGGTAACCATTTGCATGGGTCTACCTTCCTTACCTAGAATTCATCAAGTGCCCTTCTACTTAGTTACCCACAATTTAAGAACCTTCAGGCTCAATATGAAAACTAACCTCACTTCCAAAGCCCAATTTGAAGACCTAGTTTGATTCCAAGCATACATGTCATACACCCCAAGACTATAGATTGTTTAGGCAAAGTGTTTCACAACAAATTAAAACTTGGGATTCAATAGCTATGGAATTTTACAACTAATTAAAGCTAATCGTTTAATTATAAAATTCCACCTACTTGTCAAGTTTTCGCATAAATTCAACTTGCCTACTTAAAAACTTGAACATATGTTTCAATAGTTGCTTTTCACTTATTAAAGGCTAATTACATGATGATTCAATCCTTATGCCATTTCCACCAAAAGGGTGCCAATTCAAATCTAAATCATAAAAACATGCATCTAAAGCCTTAGATCTTAACTTTGCAAATCATCATTTGGCATGGTTCATGCCATGAACATTTATTCTTATGAGTGGCATGGTCTCTGAACATGAAAAATGTTCTTTAATTGCATTTCGTCCCATAGTTAAATAGAATGGTTAGAAATGCACTAACCATCCACACTTGTCTACCTTTGTAGTAGCCTTACCTACATCCATACCTATGTAATAATCAATTGCATTCCTTACCTACTTGCATAGGTATTTTAGGGACTTGTTTTTTTTGGGACAATTGTTTTTTTCAAATTGGTGAAAACTTAGTGTTTTTTGAAATTTTTAGTCATCAAAATTTGAAACAATTAAATAAATTGTATAATTTTTTGAAATAGCCAGATTGTATCCTAAGTTGCAGAAAGGAGAAGGATGGCTCTTTTTTTTTTTTACTATCATTTTATTTTTTTTGGTCACCAAATCTGGCTAAATCATCTTATGGATAATCGTCATTTCGATTACATCACAAAAATTGGAAGAAAAAAAACCCCCAAAAAAAAAAAACCCCAAGTTAGTTAGCCAGGTAAGTGTGAGGTAAACTCCGAGGGTTTACTGGATAGATTCTAGTTGCTCTTGGAACGAGTTGGTATAGTCAACTGAATGTGGGTCTTCTTCTAAGTTCTGAACGAGTTGGTATGGTCAGCAGAATGTGCATGAAATTAATGATCAATATTGTTCGTATGCATTTATTGATGAACAAAAAACTTAACTTCATATGTGCCAGGATCTCAGCACTTTTCCTTTCAGCCCTTTCTATGATTCCATCTCTGGGACAACTGGGATCTTCATGTTTGGGGAATATCATCCACTACCTCAAGTAAGGTCATCTTATTATTATTATTATTATTATTATACCACAAGCCTCAAAGAGGTTTGTCAAAGCTTTCAGATTCAACCCCCCAACCCCCCTTCCCCACAAACTAACTGTGGTTAAATATGGTCCAATCAATGCACCAATGGATGGAAATATAAATCCAACCGTTGGATTCAACGATTACACATTCCAACAAAATCATTTAGTCAAAATTAAGCAAGGGATGATCCCCATTTGCAGTTGAGTGTCTCTAGAGTCCCGGATTGCGTTCTCATTCATCCATATGTATTGCATTTGACCCTTAATAAAAATTCATGTTTAATATTTCATGGCTCCTGATATATTAGGATAATTAGTGGCCATAAAATATTAAAGATGAATTTTATACAAAAAAAAAAACAGCCCTCATGAGTTATATCAGTGCAAAAAATCTCCTAGTATAAAATTTCAGATTTCCCCTAAAGAAGGGTCTACCGCAAGCCCAGAATAAATGTGTAATTCATAATAGATTTTGTATTTTGTGGTTCATTTGTTTATGACATTGTTTTATGAACACACAAGTCCTAATGCTTGAATAACTAATAATTGAATTGTGTGATGACTTGGGGCACATAATTTGGCAATTCCAATGTGAAGTGTATTGGTTTGTGGTTTGTACAAATAAAGCTTGTGTTGGTATAAAATGGCATCGTTGAGCTTGACGGGCATTTGTCCATATATTTGGTGAATTTGATTATTGTTATTAATAGTTGTGGATTTTGAACTCTTGACTTGTCATAAATTTCTTGCAATGTTGTGTAGATTATGGGTGGTGATTGTGTTAAACATATGTATATTGAAGTCTTGGATTATGATATTTGGACCATTTATAGGCATTTTTAAGATAAGAGTTTTAAAAAATGGAACAAAAAGAAATTGCGTCTTGGTGGGGTTTATAGATTGCAATAAAACATTAAGTTTCTTGTATGTTTTTGTTAAAATAGTCAATAATGAATTCAACATTTGAATTTGTTGTTGATGTTGTTGGTGATAAGGATTCCATTCTATCATAAAATATTATAGCATGATCTCATGTTAAATTTATGCTTATTATAGCATGATAAGATCTTAAATTTGTTTGATAATATAGTGCAAATTTCTCAATTCACACACATATTTTGCACCCTTATTTCATTTAAACAAAAGATATGGAATGCTAGTAAATTTTCATCTACAAGTGTGTATTGAAAGTGTGATTTAAAAAAATGAGTATTGAGCAATTGTATTATTATAAATTTTGTGCAATAATAATTCAAAGCAGCGATTATTAGTTTGTATCATGCAAGAGTTCTAAGTTGAAGCATTTCTTATTCAACAATATGGTCTACTTGGATTTTTTGTTTGATATTTGAGAAAACAAGTAAAACTGTTCTTTAAAATGAATTTGAAATAATGTCACATATGTTCAACCATGTTTTGTTATGCAATCAAGGTCAAATGTTAAACCTTGTGCCACAATGTATAATGTGTGTTTTATCTAGTTGTATAAATAATTAAATCCTTATGATGATATGGGAATGATTATTGTCTATTTGTATTTCATAATTTCTTTGCTCGTTTGGTGTCCATTTCTTGTCAAGTATTAATAAAAAAAATCATACATGTGAAGTTTTTTATTCTTGTGTTTATTCCGTGAATTACAAACTAGTGGACCTTAGCAAAGATATTTATGAAACTTTATCCACAAATGATTTTTGTGTAATTTACAAAAATTCCATTTACAACATTTTCAAAGCCATGAGACATAACATAATTTTTTGAATAATAATTCAATAATAACCCAACTATTTGATTTGGTTCAATTGACAATTTAAAATGAGAAGGACATGTGTCAAAATGGACATTTCATGCCAAAAATCTAAACATTTCATTTGTTGTTATTTCAAATAACTTGTGTTTTTATAATGCAAAATTGTTTTTGCATTTGTGTAAAACAAATATGGTAATGTATTTTATGTATGTGGTGGTTTAGCCAAGACAAATTTATTGATCAAATTTATTTCATGAAAACTTTGTGACATTGTTCAAAATCAATTTAAAATGTTAATGAAATTCATGTCGTCTTTTCATTTGAATTAATTTAGAACATCTTCATGCTAAAAATTTGTTCCAAGTGGATGACAACCATCAATTTATATATATAAATACATGAATCACAAATTAATGGAGTTTTGATTAAAAAATCACTTGTCATTATAACATCAAAATTGCCCATGATATGTTGTGGGCTTGTTTCATAACACATAATTTGTGGTCAATGAAAGTTGGCATGATATTACCTACAACAGATATTTTGTTTATTGAATTATTAATTGACATCAATCGTATATCTTTATTAAAATGTCACATCTTTCACCATTCAAATTTTTGACTCATGAAAGTTTTTATTCAATGAAATTGCAAGTGCAAAATGAAATCATTGATGTTGAATGTTGATTTTTCTTTGTATGATAGTTTCATCATAAATATGGTTGTTTAAGGATAAAAATTTGTTGTTTCTTTTATATAATATTGTAACATGTTTTGTATAGTACACATAATTATAAATGTTTCGCATGTGCTTGCTTTCCTTATTAGGAAAATGTGTATTTAGGTTTTCATGAATATTTTTGTTTTTTATGTAATAGGTTGTCAACAAGTAACTTTATTATTATTATTAAGTTTTCTCATTTTTAATGCAAATTTCGCATATGGTATATGTTCATTTACATGTTGTGAAACATTATATGTTGATGGTTTTTTCTTTTTGGTATTTGTGTTTGGATTGTGTGTGACTTTCCTATTGGAGATCATCTTATTCAACTTTCTTAATGTCAATGAACAATACATTTATGCTTGGATCATTTACATTTAAAAGTATTTCCTTTGAATCAAGAATTTCCCATCCATTTACTTCATGAATTTTTGTATTTTATTTTAATTTTGATTATAAATCTTCCCATTCATCACCATAATCATTAATGGTGTTATATTTTTATACAATTCTTTTTAAAAAGTCAATATCATTCAATACTAATTTTCTTGATATTTATGAAGTTTACACTATTGGTTGCATTTTTTATGTGACAAATTTGTCCACTTATATTAAATAAAAAAACACAATAAAATATAATTGGATATGGATCCAAAATGTATTATGTATTCATATTTTCTTCCCATAAAGGTCATGAGTTTGTGTGTTTTTTAAAAAACTCTTTTAAATGTGTTTGATCTTTTTAAAAATCAAAAGTATTTTTAATTCACATTTGTAAATTTTATCAAATCTTGTCAATCAAGTTTTATGGAAACTTTTGCATACAAATATAGAAAGGAATATGAAAAAGTTCTCATAACACTTTCATAACTATATATTAGGTCAAGCATAACTTGACTTTTATACAAATTTATATTTTAGTTTCCTTTTTAAAAGAACAAGAATAGAAAAAGATCCTCATATGGCATTTGTGGTAAAAACATTATAAACCAAAATTTTAAAAATCGAACATTTGCAACACACTTGTGCATTCCATATTGTCCATATCTTTGTAATTAGAAAATTTGTGAACATGAAAAACACAATGTAATTAAATACTCCTTTATTATATTCAACACAAAAAAAATTCATGTTTCTATAAAGTTTTCATAATTCAAGTATTCTTCATATAATATATTTTCATGTTCTAAATCTAAAGGTTTCTCAAAATCCTTTGACAAGACAAAAAATTAATGCATGTTCATTTGATATTATACTTTTAATAGCCTCAAAAAACCTATCTCCATACAACTTTGATGCAATTTTTTTTTGAAATGGCAAACATAGTTTTAAACAAAAGTAACACAAATGTTTGTTGATGATTTTAATATCCTTTTACAACCTAATGATGTTCCTATTGTTAATTTTTATTTTTGATTATTTGTTGATTCCAAATACTTGATTTTTTATGTTCAACAAAACCATTTGAGCCATGTTCTTGTTCTTTTCATCATTTTTTTCAATAATATTTTTATTAAAATTATTTACATTTGGTCTTAATATATTTTTTTGCTTCCAATTTTTCTAAATTATTATAGTCATATTTCGATTTTTGGGTTATACAAATGTTTTTGAATGTATTGGGGTGTATGCACTGTTTAGTGTCATTTGAGGCAAATACAACATTTATAAGAGTTGCAAAAACTGTTTTATAAATTATCCATATTGATATAATTTTGAATTCTAAGATTTCATTAGTGTAATTTTTGACTACTAAAATTTTAGTCCCTTATGAAACTTTAAAAAAATAGATCAAAACCTATATTGAAAAATGTTGATGTTAATTGGTATGGTAAAATCCACTTGAAAATCCTAAAAAAGAAAACTCATAAAGTCCATAAGAATAAAACCCATTTAAATATTTCAATTATGTACTTGTTGAGCACAAAAAATTTGATAAATGAAAAAAACTAAAATTCAAAGGGAATTTTGAAAACAATGTCCAATTCTAATCTTTAAAAAATTCATAAATACCATATGATAACGGTTTCACAAAAAAAAATTGACATTTAACTTTATGATCTCATTTTTCAACCCTTGTTCTATAAACAACTCATGCTTAATCACTATAAATAATTTGGAATAGAATTCAATATGAAAATTTGAATTTCTTAACAATTTAATCAACTGATTAGTCCATATATTTGATTTCAAAAGTTCATTATTCATAATGAATGCATTATTTTGAAAAAATAATTCTGCAAATGTTTTCATAATCAAGTTGTTATTCTAAAATGAGTCATCATTTAATATACTTAAAATTAGATTATTCACCATAAGCATTTAAACACAAAACACCTTGCAAAAATTGCTATTGACTTTAAAAGTGAGCCACCATACCTTGCATTCACTCATTTGGACAAATGTTTAAAAAAACTATTTTAATGTTGAATGAAAAATATCCTTACTACTATCATTGTTTTGTTACCATTGAACAAGTTTTGAAACACATTGGAAATCACTATTTGGAATGTTTTGATTTTCCATTGAATTTTCAATGTCTTTTACTATTTTCATTATGTTTGCATTGAAGAAGTTTCAAATGTTGTTTAACTTGTGATGGTTTCAAATCTAAATGCAAATGTGTATGAATGAATGTTAATTCAATTCTGTGACATTCATTCAAAAACATTTCTTGTTGTTTTGAATTAATTACTATTTAATTAAAAATTTCAACCTCTTTTCATTTATGAATAATTTCACTTTTCAATATTTGGTTTTTGCCTTCAACCAAAAAACTCCCTTCCATTGACTTCATGTCTTCATCCTTAACCATCTTGCCATCACATTCCAACACACAATGTTGCAAACAACACCCACTTCACATGATGTTTGATGACTCTTATTGCCACCTTGCAACCCTTCGAACACTAACCCCCAAAACAAAAGCCCCAACTCTAATTCACACCTAAACCCCATACCTAGATGTGAAACCCAACATTTTGACCTAAAAAACTACAAAATGTAATCACAATGCAACCGAATTGCCCAATGTGAAGGGCACAATATAAAGTGAAAGTTCTAAAATTGGTTCCCATATGAAAGTTCCTTGGTCTAAACAACCATAAACCTCAAACCCTTAATCATATTTTAAGTATGATTGTGGTGGTGGCTTTTTTCTAAGTACTATATAACTATGAACAATAACAATTTAGTTTCTATATTGATGTTTGATTTGGGCACTTCAATTAATTAATGTTGGGTGGTTTTGAGGAGGAATAGACAATAGATCCCTAGTGGTTGTCAAGGTGGTTCTTAAGATTCATAACCATAGTTTTGAACAAAATCAAAGACCCAGTCTTTTTATATAACTAACCACAATTTTCAAACTTTTTGTGAAAAAATCAAGTGGCCATGAAAACCACTAGGTTATTGTTTGTTCTTTCATGAAAATTGTTTGTTCTTTAAGGTTTTGTTTTTGGAAAATAACTGGGATTGATGATTTTTTTATTTTGATTAAAGAAAACCTAGTTCAACAGTTCTCAAATTCCAAAAAGTAATTTGAAAATAGGAATTGGTGATTTTTTTGAAGTTAAATAACTGCATAACACTCGAATTCTCCATCCTAAAGAATTGGGAAAATTTTGGATTTTTTTTTTTCCTAAAGTAAAATTGACCATTTTTTTTTTAATGTGGAAAAGGAATTTGTGAAGTTTTTTAATCAAAAAAATAAAGGGAAAAATAAAACCCTAGTAATTGGGTCTAGCAACAATCAAAAATTGTTGGGATGAAGTTCAAGCCAAAAAAAATTATCCCATATATTGACCAACATTTTGTTTTTTTTGGTTAAATTTAGTGAATTGGCTCATTTGTTTTTCAAATTAGCTATATATATGTGTTTTTTTTGGTCTTCTAGTCACCAAATTTCTATAGTGTTTTAGAAATGTCATATGATTTTTCTTTTGGGTTATAATATATAGCCAAAAATGTGAAGGGTTTAAATTTTTTTTTTTTAATATGCTATTCATAGCCAAATTTGGTTAAAATGAATTATGAATGATCGCCAATATAGCTACATGACAAATATGGAAAAAAAAACCTCCCCTTAATACTGATGCAGAGTCTTTTCTTAATTAGGTACAACAAATAATCACTTCTATGCTCTAATTTTCCCCTTTTATTTATTTATTTATAAAAAATAATAATCTATGGTTTGTTTCAATGTCATGTATTGTTTGGAGTTAATTTTCCAACTTGTTTTGATCCACAAAAATGTCATAGGCAGCAATTTAAGTAAGTGAGTTCCATTTCACATTACAACAATGAAGTCTAAATAAAATTGGAAAATTACATATATATATATAAGTATCATGTTGTTTTACATATTATGAAAATTTACAATTTAGACACAAAATAAGTAAGTACTATATAAGTGAAAGTTGTAACCTTTTTATTAATTTTTGGGGTTGAAACTAAATATAAATGTAACTCCATCCATTTATATTGGGTTCTTTGCAAAAAATTTCATATGTCATTTTTACATATGGTCATCCTTGGACCACTCCAAAGACAATTAAAAAATAACTACTTTCATTTCCTACTAATTTTCATAATAACTATCTTCATTTTATAACTATCTCACTCTTTTTTCCTATCCACAAACATGGATATTAATATGTGTCTTTTCATGTCCATGAAATTTATATTAATTTAAATTAAATTAAATTTGACATTGACATAAATATATGAAAACATAATTTTTTTATATAAATAGTTGATTGTCATTGATATTGTGTAACAATGCGAAGCTCAAATAAGTAAATAATATGTAAGTGAAAGTTGTAATTTATTTTCTTAATTTTTGGAGATGAAATTAAATATAAATATAATTCCATCCAATACCAGGGAAAGCCTTGGACTCAAAGGTACGAGGCTAACTAAAGTAAACGGTTACACAAAGGAACAAGACTTAATGAAGTAAACGGTTACATGACTAATAGGACTAATGGTTTACATGACTTGCATCAAATGAATGAAGCATGTAAGTTAGTGTCGATAGTCGATATCTATGAAGTCAGTGTTTCACACATGCACAATTATTCTTGAAGTGTGCATGAAAAAACAAAACCTCGGGAAATAATCCCTCTTTTATGACACTTCTTCATGACAAGGGAACTTTGGACTTGGAAGCTGAAAATCCTTCCCCCCAAAAAAAAGACAAAAGCTTCTGTTTTTTTTTTCTTACACTAGGTACTTACTTAAAAATCATCATCACCGCAGCTTTCTCTTGGCATGTACTCATTGATTGCCCTCTTGTTTTTTTCCCTTTTTTTGTTTTTAGAAAATAATACTCCCACTCCTGAAAATGCGGATCAATGAGAGAAAGGCTTCTTCGGCCTTTGACTAGATGTGTGGACTCTTGGGAACAAAGAACCTTTCAATGTGATCAATTGCAAAGAGAAGCTTCAAAGGAGAGAAAGACTAGTTGCGGGACCACAAGTGTGTGTACATACATAATCGCGTCTTTGCCTTGGGGGGGGGGGGGTTGTTACTAGGATTGGCTGAAGCAACAACCCCCAATGTAAATTGGGCATCTACCTACACACGCATACTTTGACCTTCTTACTCGTTACCTTGGATTAACCTTAAACTTGGGTTACCTTGGGTTAACCCTACCATTAAATCATAAACCTATAATTGGGTTTTTTCTTTGGGGTGATAAAAAGTATCCATAAAGTCAAGCAAGCATGGTATCAAAAGCTTGTGTTTACGTGATTCAAGGTTTGTAACACCAAACTCATCACCAAAAAGAAACGAAAACCGAAAGGGCCCAATGAAGGTTGAAACAATGAGTAATATTTGCCTATTGTGCACAAGGGTTGGTTCTTCAATAACCACCTTGAGAACCGCCTGTTATTTTACTCATGTAGGGTAGGTTTTAGGGTTTACTTTGAGTTGAGTTTCTTCTTCTTCTTTGGCCTTATTTTCAAGAATGGATGACAATGTGTTGTGGAGACCAACGACATGGTTCTCCATAGCATTTCATAGACTGGCATTTCTTAACTCGACTAATAGCCTTTCATCTTCCAAAACCAACCCTTATGCTTAATAGGCAGGTATTGTCAAAAACAATACTCGAAAAAATTGATAATTGGGGGGTTAATGTTGAGAAATACAAATTGATATTAGATGAGTTCATTAAATTTTCAAAGCCCAATTATTTGATACCTAGTGTGAAATAGATTTTTTTTGACCCCCAAAGATGCTACCCAGGTGGGTATTAAATGAAATCAATCTGACCAATGCCGATTTCTATCATGGTGAAGAGTGGTTGCGCTTGGTTCACCAAAGGCAGAATAAATTGATTAAAAAAAAATTCACTATATTACTACAGTTGCCACCAAGGAAGCAACAAATTAGTATGTCAATTATTTATTTAATTAATTTTATTTTTGTGGATCAAAGGATCAATAGCAATTGATTATTTGCTTCACATGTGCTGGCCGTATCAACTAAGGCATATCAACAATGCAAGGTAGCATGTGCGAAGGCGCTTGTAACATGTTACAAACCCCCAAGCGGGCAGCTGTAACATGCCCAAAACATGTCTAGAAATGCCAAGGTGAATACATATGGGGCAAAGGGCAGACTGGAGGAAAAAGAATTGCAGCAATATATTCTAGTACTTTAAAGATGTGTTCACACTTGGTGTTAGGGACTGTAGTGTTGAATCCATTAAAGCCATACAAGTCATTTAAGACTTAAACTCACTTATCGTGAAGATTTTATGTTATACTAAGAGCATCTCCACCAGTGCTCAGTATGTGACTCCAAACAGAAAACAATTTATTGTGAAAAAGTCAAAATGTGCCGGTTTAGCTCAGGAAATTAAAGGTTTTTCTGCGCCAAATTCATGCAGCTAGCCGGGGCTGGAGAAAGGCGCAATATAGTTGTGCACCTCCAAAAAAGAGTGTAATAAATTGGTCCTCATAATTGGAGAATTCGCAGGTTCAAGGTCAAATACCTATTCCCTTGTTGAAACTTGGTTTTGCCAAAAGAAAAGAAAAGCTAAACTTAGACATTTAATTTTATTATCCAGAGGGACATACTGAGCGCCGGTGAAGACGCTCTAACATTCACTTAAGGTTAAGCCATTGCCCATTTAACATTGGGTGCCGACTAGTATATGCCATCTAGATTTTCATTTAACATTGATTTAACATCAAGTGTGAATGTGCCATTCTACTGCATTAACACCTATGGGCGTATCTAATGTTAGGGATAACCAATTAAGAAAACAAATTCAGGCTTCAGATCACCAAATCCAGCAATCTCATTGGTTTGAAAAATAAAATCTTTGGGTTTGCACATAAACCTGTTCCGCTGAATATTGAGAATAATGGTCCCTTTCTAGCATTTCCATTGGTTCTCTAATATTCTCACACACTATAAACCCTATTACACATTTAATTGTTAATTCACTCAAGATATATATATA
>Ga0116229_10005100_pt1 | contig 21501 bp, 14 predicted proteins | sample S1TSphgellanicum_3_FD_87313 | JGI IMG/M metagenome (GOLD analysis project Ga0116229, IMG submission 87313) | Host-associated microbial communities from peat moss isolated from Minnesota, USA - S1T2_Fc - Sphagnum magellanicum MG | ecosystem: Host-associated > Plants > Peat moss > Unclassified...
GAAGAAGAAGAAGAAGAAGAAGAGGGAGAGAGAAGAAGAGTCTGGAAGCAACCTTCTAGAGGAAACAAAACAATCATGCAACAACAACCAACAAACTTTTCAGGCAAACACCTTTTTAACAGAACAGAACACAAAAGGGTCTTTGGATTGCTGGACTTTTGCTGCTCTGTGTGTGTGATTAGGTAGGTTGTTCTTTAGGAAGAACTATTAGTCCAGGCCAAAAATAGTGGCAGCCAATTTTTAGGAATAAATATCTATAGCACATAAGTACCTATTTACAATTTATTTATTGATTTTTAGGGTTAGGTTAAAGGCAAAGGATTCCAACCTTACTTCATTTTAAAATGTGGCACCTGAATCTCTGGTTAGTTTCAGTTCCTGGTCTGATGTCTGATCCAAGTAAAAGTTGAGCTCCAGAGTTGGGCTGGTGAGGTGATTAGTTAGGTTTAGGGTTTGCGGTTTACGGTTTGTAAATTTTTTTTTCTTTTTTGCACCTGGCCTACAACTGATCAGCCCATGGGTTTAGGGTTTAGGGTTAGGGTTTAGGGTTTTTTATTTTTATTTCTTTTCCTTGACAGAGAAGGAAAGGAAAGGAGCTTTTTGTTTTTGTCATCCTATGGAATCATGCAACTGTGACACGTGGCCTTTTGTGGAGCAGAGTAGATGGTATAGATGAAGTGTACATCCCCTTGGATGCTAAATTTACAGCTGGGACAAAAAAGTGAGGAAGTAGGTAGTAGTGTGAAGGGGGGGTTAGCAAGTAATTTCTGAGCTAGAGCTTGGCACCTAGTAGTATTGCCAGATTCCCCCATCCATGGCTATTGTAAACTAAAAGCAGGAATCGCCACCAGGTGTTAAGTGCATTGGTTGTTGTTGGAAAGTAGAATGGGTTTTTAGGGTTTTTGACTAGTTTGGGGGTTTTTTCATCACTTTTTTGGCATCTTATGCTTACTAAATGAATTCACACCATGCAGGGGAAAAAGCCTTTGATGACCAACTTAAGCTAAACCCCCTTGACCTCTCCAAGTTGAATGTCTAATGAAAACCAGCTGGCCAAGCTTAATTTAATGCCCAGAAATGAAAGAAAGAGAGCACAAAAGGGAAGGAAAAAGGAAAGGGCGAGAATCCCACCCACTTGGGCCATTTTCCCAACATCCAAACCTTTCTTACTCAATCACTAGCATTTTCAGTCTTAGCCAATGGGAAGATGGGGTGAGGGAGAGGGGGGAGGGGGGGTTCCAAACATAGTATTGTGTGATTGGAAGAGTCAAGTAGTTGAAATAAATTAGATTTTTAAAAAATTGATGGTAGATTGGTGACCACCAGGTTTTTTTGAATTAAAAAATAGAAATTATTATTTTATGGATTTTTTTTAGAATAATAGAAAAATTAGTCTAATTTTACACTAGGAAAAAAAAAATCTCAAATTTTTGATCAAAATAGCGACAAATTTTGTCCCAAGAAAACACTTGGTGAGAACCTTTTTTCTTTTTTTTTAAAAATTTATAAGAAACCCTGGGAATTTGGTAACATGCTCAATAGGTAGATTAATCCCAGGTAGCCATTTTTTCTTTATTTATTTATTTATTTATGGAAAGGGCTTCTAGATGACACGCTCTTATCCTTCTCAGGATGGGGGGAGAGAAAAAAACAAAATAGCTACACACCAAAACCAAACTGGGGAAAGATCTATTGTGGGGTAGCCTACTACTATGAATGAATCCTGGAGCAGTTGGTTGAATTAGTTGGAGCTCCTTTGGGGCCAAGGTAAACAACAACAACACCAACAACAAGTGGCATAATGAGAACTCCCCTGAAGAGTCCTAAATCCAGGAAATTGTGGATAAAGTTGGCTACCCAATTCAGGAAGGTGGAGGAGGTGTGTGTTGCACATGTGACTTTTCACCCATGAATAGCAACAAAAGGATGTCGTCAGGCATGCAACAAACTCCCCCACTTGTGGCTCTTGCATTGCTTCCCATAGTGCAAGTCTTGGAGTGGGGCTCTCCCCCCACATGCATTCTCCTTTCTTACCCACGCGGCGCATTTTCGTTGATCAGATTCACATCCAGATCAGCAAATCCCCCCTTTTCACAGTTTCAAACCTAAGTTAGGTATCTTTAAAAGAGCATCTCCAGCGGTGCTCAGTATGTTGTCATCTGATCTGCAAAAATATTTTTCACATCCAAGTTTAGTTATTTACTTTTTTTTTTGTTTCCCGGCAACCCCACCCAAAAAACTACTGAAACTCCAACACTCCAAACAGATGGAGGACTACTAATAGCAAACCACCTGGACCAATCATTGTGATTGGCAAATCAGAAACACTGAACAGCAGTCAAATCATATTTATTACATTATTTTTTGCAAAGGAAGGGGCTTTTACCCGCCACTACAAACTTAGCGAGTAAGTTTGCCCGAGTTAAAACCATTTCCTGAGCCAAACCAGCATATTTTGACTTCTCTTCATCGAATTTTACTGTTTAGGATCACATACATACTCAGTACCGCTGGAGATGCTCTTATCATTTGCCCGGTATCTCATCAATGGGATCGAGCATTTGACTTAGTGTGTTTTCTTCACCACACACATACATAACAAGGGGTGTGTCACACTGGCGCCTTGCCATTTATATTTAAAAATATCTTGAGGCAAAAGAAAAATTATGGAAACTCAGATATTTCACCATGAAAAAATATAATCTGCAAAAACATCCTCCAAAAGAAACCAAAATAAATCCTTCAAGGTATTATAATTCTATTAACTACTCTCAAGTTTCAACAACACAAGCCAAAATATCATCTTTCAAAAAACCTCATAAAAAAAAAATTAACCTATTACCTAGGAGCCAAAATCCCTTAATAGCTACTATACTCTATAAGGAATCTAAACACAATATCCTTGCCTTGGTAGGCAAGGCCAATAAAAGCGTCCCTACCTGCTCAATATGTGACCACCTGCAAAAAATAGTTCTCACATCCAATTTTAGTTATCTACTTTTTGGGCCCCCCCACCCATAAAACTAATCTGCAAAAATGCTGGGCCAAAATCATTTTGCTGTGCCAAACCAGCATGTTTTCCACTTTTCTTCATCCCATTTTCATGTGCAAGGTCCCATACTGAGCACCACTGGGGATGTGAGTAGGTCCAGTCACACTCCCTATTCTGATGCCTTTACCAGGGTTTAACACATCCACCATAACCTGGATTCACACCAAAGGATAGAAGTAGGAGATTTTTCAGTGGGATTTTTCAGTGTTGGGCGGTTCTTAGTGTGAGAGACAGACACCCACAGGTTCTCAAAAAAATTTAAAAACCCATTTTGGTATATAATTGTGGTTCTCAAAAAGTATATAGAGTCAAAGAACTGGCCAGAGAACCATTCGTGCTTCTTCGTCGGTTCTTTAAAGGTTTAGGGTTGAGGTTTTTGAAATGATTGAAACCCGTAGGTCTTTGATTCTGAACTGGAACTGGCAATTCTTTAAAAATCCAAAGAACTACCCAACAACACGGGATTTTATTTATTTATTTATTTATTTATAAAAACATTTAATCCTTGGTCTCTTGGTTGGGCCGTTAAAATGATTAGAGTTTAATTTAACCTTACATTGAGTGGTTCAGATCTAGCTGGTGGAAAATTTAGATGACACCCAAATCATAGATTGGGGAATACTTCAATCTTTGGAAATTAAGGGGTCAAACTAACGTCCTTATTCCACCCTAATTTGAAGTCCAATCAAATTTTCCTTTGAGGGCCTCTTGGAGGGCACTCTATTTTCTACATATTTACAGGTTCAAAGTGAGTTTAACACTATTTGAATTCTATATTTCAATTGAAATATGTTGTTGTACAGGCCATTTTACTCTTGTGGGTTGGTTTAGAGTTTAGACCTCTGCAATATATATGTCCAAACCAGTGTTGGGTGATTCTAACCCAACACTGATCCAAACCCATTGTAATGAAGTGGCTATCCAGATCTCTTTGCATGTATGGTTTAGCCAATTTTGAACAAATTCCCCATAACATTCATTAATGCATGTCAAAATCATATTTTGGACCGAAAAATCAAAATTTGCTAGAAATAAAACTTGGAATATGACATTTAAATGACAATTTCTTAATCTTTGCTCCATTTCACCTACCTTATATACATAACATTGGATTTGTCTTTCTAGTTACTTTCACGTGTACCATTTGACCCACTAGCAAAAGATTCAATGTGTTCTAAAACAACACTCCAAAAGAAGAGGGGAAACAATTAATGAAACCATCCATGGGCAATTTATTTTTAACAATCTTAATTAAAATCATTGAAAAAATGATCCAAAAAATATGTAAGGGATAAAGGCGATTGTCAAAATGATATAAATAGTATACATATGAACAAAAATTAAATAATTCTGACCACAAAGATTTGAAATTAATGTATTGTCTTTACTTTTGAAATTAAATAAATGTAACATCAAAATTATCAAATCAAGAATGTGGAACTAAAAAAATTATTTTTAAATGATACAAATTCACATGTACAATTATTTCAATTAACTAATATTTAGTTTCACATGTCTTTATTTCTATAATTTAAATTTGAATTTTTAAAAAAAGACTGTAAAAATTAATAGTTGAAATGCACTTGACATTAAAAAACTAAATGTAATTTTGAAATGAAACATAAATGAAATTACATGGTTAATTTGTAATTACATAATTGCAAATGTGAAATTAATTTCATTTGAAATTGATCTTTGAAAACTACTTTTTGATTTTATTTACACACTTCATTGAATATGTGTAAAAGAGGAATATATATATATATATATATATAGATATAGATATATATGTTTGAAATGGATGTGTTTGTAATTATGTGTTAACATGATTTGTCACAAATTGAACTTTGTGGTGGGTTGGTTAAAGACTTGGTTTACAACTATGAGAATGGGTGAGAAATGGGGGTTCATTTTTTCTTGTGACAACTTATTTTTTGACTTTGTGACAATTGACTACATAGTTGAATTGGACATCTCTCACCTTCTCAACTATTATAATGACCACATGAGACTTGTTGCATTAGATATGACATATACACAAGTATGTCCATTGGCCAATAGTTTTCATGACTACTATTTTTTTATTCATTTCAATTTGAAAAATAATAATAATTTTTTAAAAAATCATTTAAAAATTACAATCCTAAAAGTTGTTGTGTGGACTTAGTTGTAACTTTCATGTCTAATTTGATTTTTTTAGTCACATAAACAATTACAAAATCAATTATGGATGTAATCATACATAGGTCCATGTTAAACATGTGATATAACACCAATATGACATGTGATGTTAAATACTACTAATAGAATTAATGTGGATGTTTATGTGGTGTGACACATCAAGTTAAGGGTAATAATGAAAATAATTAACATTTTATTTTTAAAAATGTAGATTTACTTAACTAAAATGGGAATGTCATGTAATTCATCTAACAAAAGGGGCATAAAAGTTAGTGGTATGTACTAGTTTTGTATAGTTAAGTTACTTTCCTTAAACAACTCCTAGGGCTGGTTTTCACACTAGTTTCCAACTTGAAATTTTTTTTTAATGTATTTTTGTGATACCAACTAAGGTTTCAAATTTCCCAACAAAATTATAAACCAATTTTCAAGTAGGCTAGTTCTCACATTTTTCATAACAATCAATTATTATAAATTAATTTTCTTAAATACCGTTTGATTTTTTTAATTAAAAACTTTTAATTCATTAATTTTTCAATAGATGTGTGTGTTATCTCATTTATTAATATGAAAGAATGGATATTCAAGATGCATTGTAGAATTATTCTTCAACACAAGGTAAATGACATTTCTAGATTTGTCAAGTGGTATCAAGGGTAGAAATCCCTACTAATTTTCAAGTTTGTAATGGAATGCAATCTCAAGGCTAATTCCCAAAAAGAAATGGGATGGGAGCTCTAAGATGGGACTTAGACAAATTTATAAATGGGAGTTCAAGGTAAGATTGTCTTACACAAACCAGGAAAAAGGGTGGTTAATGCAAAGTTGGAGCTAAAATGTTTCATGGATGAACCACAAGTCAAATTCACAAAACACACCATGCCATAGACTTGAAAAAATGCCGCCATCTTTTATCTTATAGTCTATTTTGTGGTGAATAGCTACATCAAAGTGGCAAAAAGCCTCAAGACTACTAGAAAAGAGTTTTGAAAATTCTTGATTTTGCCAAATTAATAGTCCTACAACTTTGCAAGGTCATAATTATTACATACAAGCTTTGATTGAGGAGCTTTAAAAGGAATTGTTGTAACCTTTGCAGAGACCCTTCCAATGCAATATTAGATGTTTAATTTGAAGGTCATTTGACATGTGTTTCCTTGAATTTAATGGTTCTTGGAATCAAATTACTAGGTTGAAGGTTTGATGTTTGACCATTCTTTTGGTCATAATTCCTAGTTCACAACTCCACATGGAGAACTTGAATCAACTTTCAATATTTATATTTCAAACTTTCCAATGGTATGTTTGGGGCCCAATTTGAATCACATTTCCTACTTGCATTTTCATCCCAAACATTCTAGGTTGCTTTCAAACTATAATTCCCAAAGTGCTTCTCATTTAAAGTGTTTAGGATTCACTTCCTTGCATTTTCCCACACTTGTGCAAGTGTTTTTAAATATTGGGACATTCAATTTTCTAGCCCATTCTCATTTTTATGCTTTAACTTTGGTGATGAGCCCAAGGCTAGGGTCATAATAGTAAGAAAAGGATAAAACGAAAAGGAAAACGAAGAAAAAAAGTAGTTTACAATACACCCTAAACCTTAAACACCCACCAATCTAAAACCATCCACATAAACCCCCTAAACACAATAATTGCCCACTTGGCATGGCCTTTAAATCATTGATAAAGGGGTGTGAGTGAAGATGCTCTAATTATCATGGGATTTGGCCATAACATAAGTGAAAAATGGACCTATATGTGAAGCGAAATGGACTTTGGTATATAATGACTAAAATGGTACATAATGGAATTTGACATTCAAATTATGCAATTTTGAATCTCTATGATAAGCATGTGGATAATTACATATGATGTTAATTAATTTGATCATAATTATACATGTCAAATTATATTCCATTAATATATTTTCAAAGCTCTTTGATGTCACACCCTTATATTTTCTCGTCCTCTTATACTGCCATGCACCTTTTTAGTAAGGAAAAAAAGAAGAAAACTAGGTAAGGGTGAAAGCACAATTAGGTGGTTTGTTTGGATTATTAAAGTTGTAATTTTTCGGATTGTACATGAACATAAAATGTAAAATCATATTCAACATTAACATGTCATGAATGTCTTTAACAGATATGTTGTCATCCAAAAATGTCATTGTTGAAATTAGTAATGCATAAATATTCATAATTTCGTAAGTTGAAAAACATTCTACTCATTTTTGGAGACAAAGAAATGATTAAATTACTTTTGCATTCAAGACATTTTACCATGTTCAAAAGTTTAGAATTAGAAGACGGGTAACATCTTATATATTTTGATAGTATGGGTGGCACAAGATGCTCAACTCAATATTTTGTGAAGAAGGTAACATTTGACATAGTTTCTACATGACATCTTCACCTCAACATTTGTGAAGGCAATATTTGACAACTCGGAGTGCAACTTATAATGAGTATAGGTCATATGCTCAAAGCAACAATCATAAAATTTGTAAGAACTTGTGTGATCCCAAGGTTAGATGAAGAGCTCCGAGTTAACTTGCTTTTATGATCTACATTCTCTCACCTTTTGATTGTCAATTTCAATAGGTACTCATAATCCCTTTGATGAAGAATAAGTACCCATTGTACAGAACTTTAGGTCATTTTACATACCAGAATTGGATTGGGTCGATTCTGAGTTCAGAATCGGTCATCCCTGCCCTCTCTGTTTGGCTGACCTCGAAACCCTAATTTGCTCTTCCAGGCTCCTCCGGATTTTGCATCTTTCACAAGAGCTTTTTATGTGCTTGCTTCAGTTGAAGCTTTGGCATGGACAATGCATTGACAGGTTCGTCTTACGGGCATGCATTTGTGGAGTATGACTCTGATAAAGAGATGTTACATGCTTATGAGGTACTTTTTTTCTCCATTGAAGCACGCTGATAAATTGCTTAGAAAATCACATTTAGTTTTTCCCAATGTCTGCAGTTCTTGTGCAAACATAAAAGTGGGTGGTGATGGTATTCTGACATGCACTGGGGATGGATGCAGAGAGCATAGATCTAGGGTTTGGTATTTTCTTGGTAGGTGGTCACCAGACTAATGCCTGGTTGGATCCTTTGCAGAGTTGATAAGAACAGTCTGATATTCTGGAACCTCAAGAGAGTGATACAGCAAGGATTTTGAGCCTAATATGTGCATTTGAATGGAGTTTTATCCGGGTTTTTGTCTACATTGCATTTTTAGTGATGCTTTTTGAACCCAAGGATTATTGAGATCTATCTACACCTGAGGTTTAAATGTTTGCTGATGTCTTTCTAGCATCCCAGTCCATTTGGATGTCTTTTTTACAGTGAAGATGGGGCTGTTTGCAGTGTTAATTGCCAGTCACTGACATACCTTACAAAATTCTGGAGATATATGTGGATGCTTTTTTCAGGGGAAGATGGAGGCCTTGGTGTGAAGAAAACAACCAGGGCAACTCAGACTTGGGTTGAGAATGTCCATGCCGGGCATGTCTGTAAGTGTCTTCTTTTCACTCTGCTCACTTGTTAGTCTGTGAACCTTATATACTTGGGGGCTAGAGGGGGCAAAGTCTTTCACATCAGCTAATAGGCCTTGACATAAGAGCTGTGGATATGGAAGGATTGCTTGCAATGGAGGAAGTATAATATGTGAATCACTGAGGTCCAAAAAATAGGTAGTGGGATGCACTTGTTGAAGGATGTCTGATTTGGAGTCAGGCTGCAATCTATTGGCTACCCTAGGATCAACCTAGACTTCAATACCCACTGAAAGTAAAAAATGAAAAGGGACAGGACAGAACAGGCATTTTTGTTTTAGCAATGTGGACTGGTGCAGGCAGCCCATACTTGGTGATAATTTACAAAAACTGGGAATACCGCCTCCTCCTGATAGCCACTACATGATATGCTGTAAGGTATGCCTATGTTAAGATTTTCTGTTTTCTTGTTGTGCGGCATGAATGCAATTTGGTCAAAGACCTTTAGACATTCAGTTTTAATGGATGTAAAGCAAGGATGGAAGTTCAGGAAGGGCCATAAAGAAAGACTTTTATAGTCGAGTATCTGACATGGTGAGGATGTTGCATGGGTTCCTCATCCACCATGACAGAGATGTGGATGATGGAGAGTGAGGTTAATTGTCCAAAATGCATGGAACAAAGCTTGGCTCAAAGGATGGAGTGGCAAGCCATGACAAGCACCACAAGCCTGCATTTTTTTTTTCAGGGTGGTTGTTATCAACAAGGACATTAGTGATGGGTTTGAGAGGGAAATGAATGTCAAAGGGGCCTAATTGTACATAAAGAGAAATAGGAGATTGACCATTTGAGTCAAGAGAGGCATCAGGTGATAGGAGAGAGTGGGCTTGGGATGCTGATCGAGAAAGTGACAGTGGAGATTGTGCTGGAAAGAATTGGAGAGAGATCCACATAAGCAACATGCTAGTATAGAGAGGACTGGGATGAACATGTTATGATCAGGAGTTTGAACATCACACGGAAGATGAGGAACAAGGTGAAAGTAGTAAAGGACCATCATGTTATTTTGATCCACAAAACCAAAATTTGAAAGAAAAAAGAAATATGACTTGTATTTCCAGGATTGTGGCTGGAGCCTAAGACATCAAGAGAATTTCTAGATCACAGCAGGGAACATGTCAGAGTCACAGTTATGGATAGAAGCCATACTGGTCACACACCCAACAGTCAAAAGAAATGAGGAATCTTCAGTGTCTGAACTGATAAGTGTAGAACTGGTTTTGGTTCATCCATGCCTATCAATCAATTAGAAACAGAGACTGTTGAAGGCAAAGATGAAGAATTGAGTTTCCAGGTGAGGCAAGCTCTGGCAAAGATTACCAAGATGAGGAGTTGAAGAGAGTAGTGGAATCACCCTGGTCTATGGTTGGTAAAGAAAACAGAAAATGTAGGGAGCATTCTTCTGATTTTAGAGATGGTTCCAGTGACGGAATTTATCCTGATTGGAAGCCAAATCACCTTGAAAATAATGGGAATGAAACTGCTTCATATGGAGATGTAGACATAATGTGAACATAGGACTTCCTGAGAGATTTTTGAAGAGAAATAGGGCCACAGGAAGGAAGCAAGTATAGGGAAAATGGTCATTTTATGTCTAATTGCATAGTGCTCTTGTCATTAGTATTGTCCCAAGTTGACAGAGGCTCCTTCCTGACTTGGATGTCACATGTTATTCAAATTTTGCAGACATTTTAGAACTTGTGTTTTGATGAAAACCAATAAAGAAATGAGCATTGTCTGAGAAGTCCTTGGATCTAACTGCTTGTGATGCACAAGTTTGTTGTTTCAACTCTAGGCTCATGCAATTAGAGGTTCATGCCTTTTGATCCAGTTTTATCACCTTCTTTCTTTCTAGAGCCCAAAACTTTCCTTGGTTCTAGATCTTCTCTCACTATCATTCTTTTCAAACACAAGTTTTTATGCAAAAGTTTAGAAGCACAATCTTCCATTTATGATTTGTGGAGATTCTTCTCACAAAATTCATCTTGCTTGAGCATCATGTTTGCCAACAACACAATAGACTTCCAATTATTATCTATGTCATATGTTTTGATAGCTTATCTTTGTTGGTTTTAATATTCTTCTTTTTCCCCCAGATGCCCTTTGAATTCGCTTCCTTTAATGAACCCATCAATAGCATACAAGTCAAAAACCAAGTTTGGAATAGGGGGTGAAGAAGACATGACATTTGAAACGCATGTGGCATTTTCCACAATAGAATTCCTTGGTTGACAAAGCAAAGCAGAGAAGGTGCCAAATAGATCCAGAAAAAGAAATATGATTTAGATGTGAAGGAGAGCTTACCAAGAATGTTTGTGAAACATTACCAAATTCCCCTTGATTGGTGGAAGGAAATCGCTTTGAACATCTTGAACTAATAATCTATTGTAGGATACTATTTTAAATTGTTTGAAATTTTCTTGGCTTTTTGCCTCAACCTTGGTTGCACACCCAATGCAAAGTTGTCACAAACCTGCATTGAAGTTGCAACAATGTATATGGCTGAATGAAATCATCCACCGACTCATGTTGACTAGACATTTTACGGTTAATGTCCAATTCTTTGTGTAGATCAATTTCCATTGATACTGGTTAAGAACATTGGCCAAATAAAAGCAAACATTTAAATAAATTTTTACCTATATTATGATACTTCTTAATACATCTTATTTCAATTGGTCAATTTTGTACATAAAATATTAAATATTGAAGCAATGCACTTAGTTAACTCTATATGGTGAAAAGCCATTTCATTTAGCCTTAAAGTCGGCAAACTAAGTCTTTCACTCTTTCCATTTTTCATAAGAATTGTTGCTTGGTCGTTTTCATTTTAATCATTTCAAGTAGATTACTTGTGTGGCATAAAATGAGATTTTCATAATGTGGTCCTTACCAGTGTTTTTCTTAGTGATGAAGATTTTGCAATTATGTCAAAAAACTTTCAATTATGTCCAAAAAAAATTCGTGCAATGTTGAAAAGGTCCATAAAGAAAATGATGTTAGTGAGGTTCTCTTTCACCAGTTTTCCAAAGGGAATTTGGAAAAATTGGCTAGAGATATAAAAGGATGCTTGAAAAAATCTTCAGTTTTTTCTTTACAGTTTGTCACCAAGTAGTGTTGTTGAGATGATCCCTAAAGGAGAAAACTCATTAGACAAAAACACTGATCCTTACACTTAACAAATGAAGAAAATATGAGTAACACAATGGGAGATTAATATTGTATACCACATGTCCTTGTGGCATTCATTTATGTGCATTATTCTTGACAAATTGTCAAGAAAACATAGTCTTACATTGATTTTCTATTCAAATGTTAAAACTTCCCATCACCTTCATATTATTGAATGTTTCTCCGTAAAAAGTAAAGGGCAACAATAACACTATATCAAAAAAAAAAAAAAAACATTTGTGGAAAATTGAATACCATAGTACCTTGGTGACTTCGACAATAATTATACGATTTGTAGGAATGTATAAAATTTCCGAAAAATAGTTTCTTCAAAGACCAAAATTTTGTGAAGGAAAATATGGAATATTTTGGAATATACAGGGATTATGTATATTTTGACATGGGATCTTCTAAATTATTTATTTATTGATTTTTCAGACATGTGTTGAAGCTGCCCCCTGTACAGTGTATGGTATCTGAAACTCAGGAGTACAGGGTTTGTTTTGTCAATGTTGTGATGTAGCCAAACTGGTGATCATCCACAAGAAGATTTAGCCAAATTTGGCTATACATCAGATATGAATTTATTTTTTAAATTTAAGAATCCTTTACTATATTTTGGCTCCCTACCGAAACTTGTTGTAGAAATTTGGCAAATTAGGGCCATTTTTTTCACAAAAATGGTATGTGTCGTAAAAGGCTGACCTAATTCCAGGCCAGGGTATTTGTTTGCTTTCAGGCACTGGGAACTTGGGGTACCACCCATTTTCCCGCGTTTTCCAACAAACAAATACCCTCTGCCCCTGCCCCTTCCCCTATGCAAAATCATAATTTTCAAGTCAAAAAATGGAAAAACTAATGATTTTCTAATGTTTCTCTCAAAGGATTTTTTTTGCAGGAAAATGAAGCATCTCATGGGTCCTCCCTCTGGTGCTCTTTGCTTTCCCCCCAGCGCCTCTCAGTTTGTTGGCGTCTCTAGACCTCTCGCCATCTTGTATTCTGCCTTTCTTCCAAGGCAATTGGTAACCGTTTGGTCATGTAGTGGTGTGGTCCCAGATTTAAATCTATTGACTAGCTGCATAACATGTAAATCAAATTTTGTTGTTCTACAATGCAAAGTAGAACACAACATGTATTCTGCAAATAAGAAAATGTAGTAGAACCATGCAAGACGTCACATTGATGCTCGCAAAGTTCAGTGGCGGCGTGCTTAATATCCCACCCCATAAGCTCCCTCCAGTAATCATAAATGAAACTATATCACATTAAAGCTACCTTCACACATAGGGGTAGGCTATCAATATGGATAGCAAAAAAATTAGGGTTAGCTTGTGACCGGACAGGGAGTCACTAGGAGTTCTGTAGTGTGAACACTATGTTCATTTTAAGGTTTAGGTTTTGTTTTGAGTCGTAGTCAACTTTCTCTATGTAGGCAAGGTTTATTTTGTTACTATCTGTTAGTGGCTATGAATATGAAGCTTTGTTGTTTATCTGTTAATGGTTGTGAGTATGAAGCTTTGTTGTTTGTGTGTTATGTGAAATAGGTTGACAGCGGAAGGAATGGGTGGCAATTTTGTCAAAGTTTGTGTGTAAACCTCAGATTGAGATGAGGTCTGAAACATAGTTGTAACCCTCATTGAGAGCTTTCCAACGAGATGTCGCACGCCATTTGCACGCAAGGAAATCGAGGTGATTCCCGACTTTTAATGGTCGAGAATCAAATTGTCAATTTAACTCCCAACCTTTTTTTTGGCCATAACTTGTGTTTCAAATGTCGAAATGGGTCATGTGAACACCATTTTAGACATCTATGTTTCAATAGCTTTCCAATGGTATGAAAAACTCTTTGAGCCATTGGGTTTTGACTCTTGCAATCACTCTCTTAACATTTAGGAGTCCACCAAGACTTTAATTCCCAACATGGGAGTTCACTTGGGAGTGTGAGGGTTCTTTCCCTCACACTCTTTTGCATTCCCAGGGGCATGAAAATGCAACTCCCGAGCTTAGTCTTGGCCCGCACCCTTGCAAACCCTTTGCCTTGGTCGCAAACCCAAGGCTAGGGTTACGACAACCTCTTATGATCCCAATTTCCCTACCTTTAACAACTTGAAAAAGTTGCTCCTACTTTAGATGGACCTTGATTTCCACTGTTGGTAATTACTATTGTTGAATTGTTTCCTACATACTACATTGAACTACTCACCATTAAATTGTTACATTCTATGTTTTGTAGGTCAGATTTGTATTATGCTAAAAGATGAACACTCACAATCTCTTTTCAAATAGTTTGCCAATGCCATTCAAGTTCATTGACGTCGTTCAAATGATGGTTACATTGTGTCAGTGTTGCTATGGCACCCTTGTAAACTTTTGAAGATGTGAGTGATGACATTGCAAAGACTAGCTTCTAACTTTGGGCAAGGACACAAAAACAAAAGGATGTCGAAGCTTTTGGAGATTAGTAAATTTAAGTGTTTAGCTTTCAAGTTGATAACTTACCACCAACAGTAAAGCTTAAAATCTTCATTTTTTGAAGATCTGTAACTAGTTTTATCACCGAAGTTAAACCCTATTTACAAATTGCCACATAGGCATGCCACATTTGCTACTTATTTTCGCCACATGTGTGCATGTATGAACTGAGTATGTTAATCATCGCGCTACCACTACCGCTATCAACAAGTGTGAATATAGTATAAGTTTAATAGTTCTCTAACTCCTAAAATTTAACCTAACTTGTAACAAAAATAAGAGGTTTGATGTTTTTTTCAATATCTCAAAGTTATTTTCTCTTTATTGCATTCTTTTTATCAAAGACTTAACAATTACATACCATGTTTTAAAAAACAAACCAATGTTGGTTAGTTAATGAAAATCTACCCAATTATCAACCCAATTCTAGGTTCAACTTTTAATATGATACTTGTTTGATATCGAAGTTCGAAATACTCAACCAAAAAACCAACCCAATCTAGTATTGAGGCTTGAGATACCACTAATACCCTCCCCATTTAGTATGAAGATGTTTAAATAGATACCCAACCTAGACCCTTCTAAGTAGGGATAACATCCATCCATGTTAGTTCTTAGTTTAGGGTTTAAGAAATCTAACTATAAAACCAATGTCATGTTCAACATTTCATTTTACATGGATATTCTATGTTTCAATATTGTTTTTGTTTAATCAAGAACAACTCTCTATGATCTCTTTTCAACAATGATGACACTTTTTTACCACGTGATGGCATGGTGAACTATTGAATGTTGGCTTGAATTTCAACAATAATGGTGAATTTTAACATGATTTCTCATGAACAAGAGGATTTGGCACCACACTTAGGTTGTTCAATTCTACTCAATGTACAAATAACATTTGGAGTTGTAGATCTAAAAAGAACATCATTTTTCTTTTGTTCTCTTGCTCTTCCTTAGTTAGAAAAACTTTTGATTTTGTGTTTCACCCAATTTTCCATCACTTTTGGAATCAATCAATTATTGCAAATTTGTAATGCATATGTTGTAGTTGAAGTTCCAAGTTTAAGCCTTTAAGGCATGCTTAAAATGAGATGCATTCAATTGTTTGTTTTTCTTACAAGAAAGCACTTGACTCATTTATCTTTGTTCATGCAATCTTTTGCATGTGATTCTTTGTATGAAAAAATTATGACCTAATTGAAGCTTTCCTGCAACTACACCAAAGGTAACTTCCTTTTCACCTTGTTTCCAAGACATTGTAACATAGGTACTTTCACATAATTTGTGCAACCATGGGCTATTGTAAAAGGTTTTTCAAAAATAGTTCTTGTGAGGTTTCTTAATTTTTCAAATTCATAATTTTTTAGGTTGAAGCTTTTCATAGCTAGCTATGGTTTATGGGTAGCTTGCAAATTTAACCATGCTTCACAATTTCACATTGTTCTTGGTTATGTTAAAACCTTGCACTTTATATCCACTTTGTTCCAATTATATTACTTCCATAATCTTATACTGTAAATTGTGTTATTAAATCATTTCAAGCTTCCTCATAATGGTAGTGGATTATATGCATAAGCAATTTTTTAATTCTTATTATTTAATGCTTGTTGATAATTTTCGATGGATCGTCTGTCTTTGCAAAACCTAGATCCCATAAATTTGTTAAATGCCAAAAACCAAAATGTTATGTGATGAAGGCATCATTTTGAAAATTGCTTAAAAGGCAATGTGATACCAAGTGTTTAGGTTTTGGGAACTATTTGCACTAGTAGAAAAACCCCATTTTGTGATTTGTTTAGGGGGTTTTTTTACTAGTATTGCTTTGATTATATTCAACTCCTAGTGCACTAGTTGTGTTTGAAAATATTACAACTCTAGTGGTGGAGGTTGTGTGAAATACATTGCAACAACAACTCAAGTTGAACCAAAAGTTCCAACTTTCACACAATAAATTGTCTCTTCTTCAACCTTTATTTGTCATCAATGATGTTGGTGTTGTATACCGGACTACTATGCAAACAATGTGATGCATTCTATACCATTCAATATCCCAAGTGTGTAGTTCTAATAACTTTTTGAAGAAATGGAAAAATGTGGTCAATTATCCCAAGGACCATGGGACCATGTCCATGAAGAAGCATGTAACCATCAATCATACAAATTCTTGAAATAAATGGAAGCTAGTTGATTCCAAGTTGTAGCAAAAGAAGGTGGACAACAAAAATCAAACTAACAACTTGGTCTTGGTTCTGGAACCATAATTGATCATTTTGGAAGTTATGTTTGTTTAACTAAAGGGTGGTGAATGGTTTTAATTGCATCAAAGCCCTTGTGTGGTGTTTCCAAACCTGTAATTGAAGAAGTTATTTTTAATTTGGTGGCAAAGACAATGGAAAAACATGTTTTACATGCGTTGGGTTCATGCATTATGGTAACTAATAATGCCTTTTGATTCAAGTGGTTGTTTAAATTTGGACACAACACTTTCGCTTTGGTTGTCAATTTTTTCAATGAGTGATGGGTCTTTTGTCATATAACGATGGGGTTATTTGAGGCTATAAATAGTTCAAGATTTACAATGGTAATGTAGGTGAGAGATTTGGTCTACTCATGCAATTTGTTAGCAAAGAATGAGGGTAACAATCTTTCCAACCTTACAAAAGCCATGACTTTTGTGATCATATGTGCACCATTAATACTTGCAACTCCATGGAAAGGTTCATGTTTTTGACATGTTTTCAACAAGGCAGTCAATATGCTTGCACGTGTTGGGTTTTGGGAGGTTAATTTGAAAAATACATAGTTTGCATTGCAAAAAAAACCTTAGATAAGAGGTTTAAACAAGTGGCCCTATGAATGGAAGAGAGCTTGTTTAAATGTTGTTCGATCCACCATTGCAAGTTGAAAATCATAATTAAAACCAAGTTTGCAACTAAAGTCATATTGTTTCAAGAAAATTTAGAATACCAAGCTACAATTAATATATGTTATGGATGATAATAATTGCTCCAATTCCTAGCTCATTTACTAAATGCACATACCAAGGTAATTTGCAAAGCCTTCACAAACATTATACTTCCTATTATGAAATAGTGTATATTCAATCAAACTCAAGGATAATGGTTGATTTCTAATGCACTCAATGCCACATTTTCTATTTTATTAGCATACAAATTTGTATCTAAAAATTTGAAACAAGCTACCTTGTTTTGACACAAGGGGATTTTGAATTTAAGTTATTATTTTTGTGCATTTTTTTGATAGGAAAAGCCATAGTTTTTCTTATTGTATTTTAATCTTTTGCATCTATATACATTGTGTCAAAAGCACATAACATGTTCACACTCATGTTAGGCTCATATTTTAAAAGCTTTAACGTGGTGAAAGCCTTGGTAGGAAGACCAAACTTGTGGCTATGGTGCCTAAATATGACAACAAGATTGTCTGACCCCTCTTGATTTGTTGCCTTTAATTTTTAGAATTTTGGAGTTCCTCTTTTTGTTCATGTTAAACCTTAATCCTTTAACCAAAAGGATTTTATTTTGAAGATGTGAATTTAGATGTCAACCATTTGTAAGGTCTATTAACGTGTGAACTTTACTTGTTTACCATTTTCATGTACATTTAAAAGAATGCAACTTGCTTCTAACACAGTGGAAGGCTCATGAAGCTCAATTTCCAAATGTGACATGCCAAGTGCTCGGTATTTCAAAATCACAAATAGAAACGAAATGTATTTTTAACATGAATGGAATTTTGACATCCCTACAAAGGTGCAAGTTGGGAGTCAAAAACATTGACAAGCTCGTCATGGTCTTCATGAAATATTGGCGAAATGATGTGCAAATGGAATTCAATGAAAAAGGCGGGGTCCTTTGATGATTTATTGAATGAAAAGACAACAATGATTAAGGATATTGTTGTGATGTCAAGATCATCAAGGCATATTGACGATGTGGAGTAGGATTGATGGTGATTATGTTTAGGTTTAAGGATGTGTATTTGATTCATTCCATAGTGCAAGGTTGTTTCATTGACTTTTCATCAAATGTTTTTGCACCAACCTTAATGGTTTTTTAATAAAAAGCTTGTTGTTTATCATTTGTTATGTGCAAATTCCAAGTGTTGATTTTGAAGACTAACGGTATTACATGTAAAGTTGTGGCAACTATTCATCACCATTGAATGATGAGCTTAAAGGTTTGATGTTTTGTGATTCAAATTATGAATAAATCAAATTTTGAAAATTGAAACTTTGCAAATAATAAAATTTGTTTCAAAAAAATATGGACAATCCAAACTATTGTGCTCCCTTTGTGAGTTTTCAAAGATATAAACATACAATTTTAAGGAGTATCCACCCACTTAGGTTGCTCCTTTGATTATGTTTTCACTTGAATGTTATAACATTAACATTGGTTTATGGACCATCCTAGGCAACTTGGTGAAGCAATTGCCAAAGACATTGAATACATAATGATGATCTTCTAGATGTTTGTTGCATTTTCTTAAGTAGGTTTCAGATTTATGATAAGTATAATGATAAGGAGGTGGAATTAACAATTCAACAAAGAGGAAGTGGACATGATTCAATGCATTCGACAAGCCAAATCTCTCATGTTAAAATCAATCCTTACAAGGTACATTCAAGTTATAATTTTACACTAGTCTTTGAATGATCTAGGATTACATATATGTGTTGGATACTCAAACTCCATAGACCTTTGAAAGACAAAACAAAAACAACCATAAATTTCAATATCATACATAACCTATTGGCCTCTATAACAAGCAATTATTTGAAATTTGACCTTTACACATAGTAAAAGGTATCACTAAAAAAACAACTTGGTAGATTGGAAATCAATAAATTGCAAAAATATCCAAATTGATACTAGAGAGCGAATCCCCATAATCTTTTGGGAACTTGATTATTTGATACCTTGTGCAATCCCAAAAATAAAGAACCCTAAATACCCTATTCACTTGGTATTGAAAATAAAATAAAATTGACCAACACTAGAACATACTTTCCACACCAATTTTGAAAACACATTCAAATATTTGATTTAACAAATAATAGACATAAATTTTCAAACCTTTTTGGATTTTTTTGGTGAAAATACAACCCAATAATTTAGATAAACATTTTTTCTTCCACCATGAAGCTTAAATGTAAAATAAAGCCCAATGCCCCAAGGTGAGGGGATTCCCAAAATAAGGGGCCTAAGACAATGCAATATTGAAGTTCAACCCTACATTTAAAAGATCCCCCCCACCCACGGGCTCTACCCATAAAACATAAGGTGAACATTATTGTGAAATTAATCATATGTAAATCACAAGTGATAGTTTGATGAAGGTTCTTACAATTACTCCTTTATAACCTCTAAACATCAAATATATCAAACATGTGATACTTTTCAATGTAAATTTGCAATACCTTGACATTCGAGGGTTAAGAGTGGGAGGGATCTTACAATTAGCTCCTATGAGTCGGAGCCCATTTTACAACCATTTTATCTCTATTTGAGCCTTAGTTAGAATTTTGGTTCAATTTACTCATTCATGAATCAAATAACCATTAGAGTGAAAATTACATAGTAGTACTAGGATAAAAATTTCAGCCAAAAATCAAGCATAAAATGACAAGCATTTGTAAATGAGGATGAATAACAAAACTAGATTGATCTCTTGCAAGATCAACTAAGTCTTGGCCAAAGCTTCACCATCCCAAATTGTTTTGACATGGAGTAATGCATGCATCTTAATAAAACACTCCCAATGACTAAGTTAGTTACTCCCCAAAACAATTCCAAGCCAAAATGAGATTCTTCAAGTAAGAATGAAGCCTTGCAAGTTTTGCAATGAAAACTTGAATGTGAGAGGATCCTCCAAAATGCACATCAATTACGAAAAGATCGCACTATTGGAACTCATAAATTAGCTCTTAATTTTAGGTTTCAAAGCTAGCTTAGCTAGGCTAGGAAGGTTGAGATGGTGAGGGGAGCTATGTCCCTTGGCTCACTTGGGCTTCAAGCAAGAAGGACAAGGGGTGTGTCACACTTTGGCCTTGCCATTTACATTAAAAAGCATCATAAGGCAAAAAAAAAAAGAGAAGAATTATGGAAACTCAAATATTTCACCATGCAAAAATATAACCTTAAAAAAAAATCCTCTAAAAGAAACCAAAAATCCTTCAAGATATTATAACTCTACAACTAATCTCAAGTTTGAACACAATATAATTAAAAGGCCAATGAAGGGGGGACTTGGGGATGGGGGGGGGGGGGGGGGCATTACTATTACCTTTATGAATAATCTATTAGGACATCCTTTTATCCATGTAGCCAATAAAATGAGAGAAATGAGCCCCAAAAATGACCAATTTTCATTAACTCATGATGTAAGGTCATGCTTTGTACACACACACAGAGGAAGGCCCATACGCCCCCGATGGCAGTTCCAATTCCATAAGTTGCGGGTTGCGCCAGCCTCAGGTTAATGCGGGACATTAGCAGCCGAGCCCATGAACCGTCCAACTACCTTCTTCTTGGGCATGGGTGGGCTTACCCGACACCAAATTATCCAACACACAGACAGACACACCCATTCCTATTAAATGAATTTATTGGGAAACCTGAATTTTGTCTGGAGTATATATACACTTGACTAGTCTAGGGTTTTAAAATCAAGTCCAGCACATAACAACCATAATGAGCTTACTTACACATCTATCGACTCGACTCGACTCCGGTGGTGGTATTGATACATGTCCGTTTTTGCTCGTGTTTGCACTATAATTTTTTTTTATCAGATGGGCTGTCGTCCAAGTACATACGTACACAATAATAAGCTAAAAAAGGCTCCATGTTCGGCCCTTCTCTGCCAAGTTGACGGCATACCAAGAGAGCTTCCACTTCGCCATTTTCTTCCCCCCCCCCCCCCCTTTTTTTTTTTTCCCTCTTTTTTTTTGGGCCGGGTCTTGGGGGGGGGGGGGGGGGGGGGGTGTTTTTCTGTTTTTTTCGACTTTTCCCCTTTTCCCACTTTTTTGTTTTTTTAAA
>Ga0116229_10005101_pt1 | contig 21498 bp, 11 predicted proteins | sample S1TSphgellanicum_3_FD_87313 | JGI IMG/M metagenome (GOLD analysis project Ga0116229, IMG submission 87313) | Host-associated microbial communities from peat moss isolated from Minnesota, USA - S1T2_Fc - Sphagnum magellanicum MG | ecosystem: Host-associated > Plants > Peat moss > Unclassified...
ATTTATGAAACAATGGTGAATGGGAATTGTTGCAGATGGAAATGAATGTGATGCACAAATAATAGGAGGAGATTAATGGGTGGGTGGAAGAGTGGCTGTCTCTTGGAATCAACAAAGTGCATGCAAACTTGAAATATTAAAGTTACATGGTGTCTGTCCGTCCGTCTGTCCGTTCAGGTGCCGATCTTGGTTTCAGGACCTCGACGGACGGACAGAACCAGGTCTTGAAATCGAGGTCCCTAGATGGAAGAGGAGGACGACGACGAATTGGGGGGGGGCCCGGGTGACTGGAGTGGCGTAGCCATGGGTTGCCCTCACTCGTAATGTATAAATTCAGCACTCAAGTGTTTCAAATTCAAAGAAAACATTTGTACAAGACACATGTCAATAGATATGTAATGAAGGACAACCCATGTTTCAAGTGCAATGAGTCCAACAAGGCTTACATCATTACAAAAACATATTTTTTCATCCCTAACATTGCAACTATACTAGTCGTATATTATATGTACCTACCACCATGGTTTGGTGTTAAATAATCCTCAAAAGGGAAAGCCAAAATAAATAAAAAATAATAGAAGTAACTTTGCCAAAAAAACAAAAAAATTGAATGCCCAACCACTTCTAAAGGAACAATTTTCATAGCCATCAATTTAACACTATTTATTACAAAATAGTTGTGTTTCTTATGTAATTACTCTTGAATTTCAAATTCTTTGAAATATTAAAAATGGGGTTGTTGGACTTAGTGTTTTGTTGAAAAACATAAATATTTCAACAAAAATTTGCTAGTTCCAAGTGGTGGAAGGGTAGTCAATTTTATTGGACTAAAATGATAAACTATATGGAATGGTAGTCAATTTTATTAGACTAAAATGATAAACTATGTTCATTTGACTAACCATAAAACTAGGTATGTTCAATATGATTGAGTTCAATAATGTTTATTCTAGGCATACAAATGAACATTATTGGTTACACATGGATTATGTGGTTCCTATGGGACAATTGTAATTATAGTGGCATGACTAAATCAATTCAACTATGAGATGGATGTCAATGTTTCAACATGCATGAAATGAAATGTGCCGATTTTGCTGTTTTGTGCAAAATGTATACCATGATGCCCCGATTATCTTTTGAAACATTAGAAGTTAAAAAAAAATTCTAAATTAATTGAAATTATGAAACAAAAAACTCATGAATTATATAAATACTTCATAAATAATTATATAACAAGAAATTTTTAATATTTAATATTTAATTTAATTATGAAAATTAATTTAATGAGTTAAACAAAATAATGAGATCATAATATATGAAATTAAATTCATTCTGAAATTACATAAGTATATAAATATATCTTGTAATGTGTTAGATTCAAAATACATAACATATGGGAACTTATATTTATGTGACAATGTTAGTTGTCACAATGTGAAGTTTTGAATATGGTTAAAGAATCAATTTAAAGGTTGTGGAAAATTTTATCTTGTGATTTGTGATCAAGGTTGGATTGATACATTGAGTTTTGAACATACCATACCAACCTTTTTCTTTTTGGCAAACTTGTGAAAATTTTGAAGTTTAGAAAATAAAATCAATTGTGAATTCCTATTATAATTTGCCAAATTTGGTCACACTTTAGAAGAAATTTCATGTTTTGCTAATTTCATGGACACATTTTTAGTGTTAGGGAAGGTTATTTATTTTGTCACCATTAATGGTAATGTTTTTCAAATGATATTCGTGTTACCTCACAAATGTTTCAAAAAACATAGCACCAAACAATTGGTATATATTGAGAAAATTCCCCCTTGTAATTGGTAGATATTGGTATTGGGTTTTTTTATAATAAAAAATCACATGAATCCAATCTTGGATTGGGTCAAATGGTGGTTTTTTGGTGGTACAAGGTCAATACATGGTATTGGTACTAGTATAAAACATATTTGTGTTTGGTATTACCATAAGTCCCACACTTGGCTGGGTGAAAGCATGGTGCGGTGGACCACAAGTGGCACATGCAAAGTCCACACAAGAATACATAATTTTTTCTATCCCTTTGTTAGCCTTCTCATAATTCCAACATTTTCGTTATATTCATTTTTGAAAGTTCATAACTTTTTTTAAAATGCTTCAATGACCTTGGTCTATAACTTAATTTCTTCCTATATAATTATATTAGAATGGTTAATATCAAAGTGAACTTGTTTTTACATTTGATTTATTTAATTAATTTTCTAATCATAGTTATGTCTGAATAAGAAAATTACATTAGATGTTCATCATGCCTTGGGCCTTATTGAATGTGATTATTGGTTTCACACCATTTTTCATATTCATAGTATAAACATATTGTTCCTAGATAATTTTTTCCAATTCTTCATTTTTATGTCCATTATGAACTTTTAAAGATATTTCAATTTAGATCGCACATGAAAATAAAATAAAATAAAATATTTTTTCTTGAATTTTGGTTTCCACATGTCATATATAATATGTTTGATCAACTCATGTGACTGAAATGAAATAATTTATTTTTAGTGAAAACAAAGTCTACATAATTTGTTACATGACACATTTGTTGCTTTAAAATTCCAAAAACATTATGCAACCAATTTTAATTACAAAAATGTTCTATGCATTTCACTACACACATAAACTACCATGCATATTTGAGTCCAAACCATAAAATATTCAATCCAATTATCATGTAACATTTTATTAAATTTCATTTCTTGAAAAAATAGTGTTTGCAACCTTCATTTTGGTATAGCGCATTGTGCTTTTGCCCAACTACTAATGGTATAAAGTTGGTATTACCTCGTACCATACATGATTGGTTTAAAAAAAAATATCAACCTTAATTTAATATTGTATATTTATTACATATTGGTAGTATACATATCAATCCAATGTATTGGTTTAGGTAATTGAACAAGTCTAAATTAGTTGTAGAACTCCATAATTATGTGAAAATTTTTTAATTTTAATTTTGTGTAAAATTCCATACCGGTACAATCTTTAATTTGCACGACTACATAATGTGTACATGGAATTATACCTAATTTTCAAACTAGACCTAGAGGTTTTGAATTTGAATAAATGTGCCAAAATTGGAATTGCATGGTTTAAAATTGTAAAGAACCAAGCTCAAATCCACACCCTAAGAACTACCAAAAAACATTTAAATGTCAAAACAAGGAGATCTAAAGGTTCTTTCAAAAGGAAGAACCAACCAACACTAATATGGACTTTAGAGAATGAAGATTTATTTTTTAAAGTTTCCATATTTTAATAGATAAAACTTTGAGAAGGTTTTTACAAGCCCCTTCAAATTGAAAGATTGGAAAAATAAATAAATTCTTTCATATATGAAAGGTGTCATGATTTTTCCCCTTTCACTAAAAGGTTAACAACAATAATAAGAAAAGGTAATGAACATGAAGTCTTGATGGATAAGGAACAATAATAATGTCCTATATATTATATAATTATGTACAAACTTATAAGGATATGAATTGGAAAGGGGCCTGAATTGATAGATATAATTGAATGGCATTGAAGGCAACAAATTTAAGGCTTTCAATCCATTGATTTACTCAAATTTTTCATTTGTAATTAAAACTAATGTTTATACTAAAATTATAAAGTAGGTAACTTACATTGCAAACTAGATTGATGTGTTTATATAATATGCCAAAATCCAACATGTGTATATGACTACATGTACATCAAGATTTGTAATCATATTTGACAGAAATTACTACACATGACAAGATGGCTATATAACTTAGGGTTTCACAATATTATGCATTACCATTTACAATGAAAGGATGAAAAAAATGAATTGATATTGTGAAAATGAAGTTCTTTCTATATAATGAAAAAAATGTTGTATGTACATGTATGTTTGTGTTGCTTATACCTACTTAAAAACAACTTATCTACCCATTTATACCTAACATCTGTTTTTCAATTTCATGTTTCTTCACATCCCTTTAAAAATTTGATGTGAGTGAAAGAGTTTTGTGATTCAAAATGCCAAGTAAGTTGTGAAATGAATTTGTTGAAAGATTACTAAACTTTGCAAAGTTCCATTTGCATCATGGTAATGGGGACTTTGGCATTTGCTATTTAATCATCTTTTGACATCTCATCATGTTTGACATTTAAATTTCTCATCAATTTGGCAAATTTCATATTAAAACTTTTGTGTTTTTTTTGCATTTTTATTTCTTTTGGTTACAAATTTTCTTTTTTGATTTTCATTCTTATTTATCAACTATTGTGTTTTTTTTTTTCATTTCATTTCATCATATTGAATAGTTTTTTTGTTGATAGTAATCCCATAATTATACAAATGGAGTTCTATGATGCAAAATTACCTAGCTTCTAAATTGCATGTGTCATATATTGGTAATTTTCTTTGCTTCAATTGAATGTCATATTGGGGAAAACCACCATCCTAGGACCAAATTTGTATTTACGTTTGACCCTAAAGTCAAGTACCCCAAAATATGACAATGTGTTTTTTAATGATGACTACCACTTTATTCCAAATCAGTTGGATGTTGAAGGAATTGATGTAATGCATGTGGGAGATGGCCTAGTAAATGACAAGCATGGTGTAAACAAAACGATTATTAATGTTTAGTAAGACTTTCGGGTTGTTAATTTCTCCTATAGGGCATTTGTTCATTATAATTAACACATAACAATTGTCATATTTTAATACCTAGCTAATGATTCAAACTTGGTTGCTGATTGTGATGAGAAGTGTGAACTTTGCTTTATTATTGTTGAATTACACTCCTTTAATCCAAGACGTTTCATGGCCTTGGTTGATCTCTTCCAAGCTTTGGAAGAAAGACATGTATGATTTCTAACCTATTTAGTTCACTAATTAAGGTTTGAGTCTATTTTTGGCCAATCAAAAAGTTCAAAAGTGTTAGTACATCATTCTTAACCATAACAAGATAGGGGAAAAAAATGGAGGTTAGATAAGCTGAAAGAATTACAAGTGATAAAATTTGTTTCTTGAGGTGATTATGAATATGGCAATATATTGTGGAAATCAATCCAAGGATTGATTTGTAATTGGAATGTATTTTTTGTGAGTTAAAAGGTCAAATTTTCAATGAATGATAAATTCCTTCTTTTGTATTTTACTAACTTTCATTATTTATTAACAATATAACAAGGTGTCAAATGTTCCCAAACACATGATTTCATAAACATTGTGATGAGGATAAATTTATGAAAGTTATGGTAAGATGTTTAGTTATGAATTTGTCTTCACTGATTTTTTCTTGAATCTAGCTAGGAGCAAAGGCCATTTGGGTGTAGGTTTTGGTACTGCACATGGTGGTGGCTTTGGCAACACCTATTCCTAATACATGTGAACAAATTGATGAATAACAATTTAGGATTTCCTTTCTATTTCCATTATTATGAGTGTTTCTATGTTTTTCTCAAAGGTGCTATGAATTATAAACTTTGATTGTTGCAAGTTTTTAAAAAAGAAATCTTCCTTAAGGAATTTGTGCACCACATTGAGGAAACTTGAAGGACTATATATTGCACTCAATGGACTACAAAGAGAAGATGTTATCATGGAATGATTGTAACTTTATTGATTCACAAAAAATTCCCATTTATCTTTCTTTTTTAGGGCAACATAATGGTTATATAATAAAGGAGATACCATTCCATGCCATTTAAGGTCTTGGGTGACAAATTCAAAAACTTAAAAAAACAATCAATGATGTCAACATACACATTTTGGTAGTGTTAAGAAAATATGAACATCGTTGCAAAATTATGTGCTATAATTCAATCAAGATAATGACTTAATCTACCAAACCATATTTTAATGATGTCACGATGGACTAGAAGAGATACATGTGAACAAATTGTTAATAATAATCAACAATGTTGGACACATGTACACATATGGTATGTATGCATTGTATTGTTTGAATTAGATGTCACACCATGAAAAGTTCTATGGTTTTCATTTACATTCAAAATGAATGAAATAGGAACCAAAAATTTCCATAATCCTTGAAATTTTATTTATTTTTTGTTGTGAAAATCAAACGTATGCTCTAGGAAAAATAAATAAAAAAATTCTTGGATGATGTTATTGTGGTTTTTTTTCTTAATCTTAAAATTTAAAAAAAAGCCTTGGAAATTTTGTGATGCTTAAAAAATCAATTTTGACAAGTCATAGTGTGTAGATTTTGAACTTAATTTGTGCCTAACCTAATCCAAGTTGAAATTCTTGGTGCCACAAACACTAGATCCATTACGTGAATAGAAGAAGAAAGTACCACATGATAATTCAATACCATTTTCAATAATTACCAAAAAAATGTTATAAGTTAAGAGAGCCATAAACAAAAATAAAAATGATAGAAAATAATAATAATTTCATGTTGCATACAAATAACATTACATCAACACCAAAATAATAAGAAAAAACATTAGATATATATATATATATTTTTAATGTCATTCTTTTTTGTTGACATGTACAAATTAGCACTTGAATGTTGATTTGGATCCCATTTTTTGGGGGTCATGTGTGCTTGATTTTAAAGTTTGTTTTATAGATTGCAATGTCCAAGTTCTTCCCAAAATATAGAACAAATGTTATGCCACATATTTATTTCCATTTGCCTAAGAGTGAAAGCCTATTGACATTATAGGTTTAAGGATTGAATTTACAAATACAAAAAGAGTTACAATCCAATTATCATTGTTTGGTGAAAATTGTGGTGAATTGGGATTCAAGTGATAAATGAAAATCCATATGTCTTTACCACAACCCAATTTTTTCCACTCTTTGGCTTGCACTATGTAATTTTTAAAAACTCTTTCATATGAAGAGTTCCTATAGAAATGGATTAGGTTGCACCATCATGTGATAGGGACAAATAATACTACCTTAATGGAATGGATGAAGACCAATCACGATGATCCTAATGTAAATGTAATTTATTAGCACCATTTCCATGTATATATGGTATAAAGCAAGAAAAGTATGGACTATACTTGAATTTATCACATTCATTTCCATGGTATTCATAGCATCCAATTGTCTTTTTGCCATCCTAAGCGGTGAAAGACATCCCAACTAGTTCAAATAAAATATTGAATGACATGGCATACAACTTGAATTGAATTGAGTTAAATGTAAGACGTTTTTGCAATAAATTGTAAAAACTTCATATATTTCACTATAATGTTTTCTTTTGGGTGGCAAATTTCTACCATTTTTGACATAAAAAATTCTGATTTCAAACTATACAAAGCTAAAACAAAAATGGCCCAAATTCATTAGATTTTGAAAAAAAAAAAAAAAAAATTGCTAGACTTCTAGCATAGGTTACAACATGTAGCCAAATTGAAGGTTGCTTATTTTTGTTTTTACCTTCATATCTTATTTATAACTAGCTTTGGCTAAACCTCTTTTCGACGATTGAGTCAACTTTGGCAACACTAGAAAATTGAAAAAGAACACACACACATCTACAACTAGTTATGTGAGGTCAAATAATGATAAATCATGTCATTAAGACACAAAATGACATTTGAATTGCATTGGTAATTGATGCAAAGGAATAATGCATGAAATGGATGTGGCAATAAATGTGTAAAATGCATGGCTACATGTGTAAAGGTGAATAGGTAAGTAGTAAGTTGGGGAGAGACGCCTAAACATAAAATTATTGCCAAGTTTTAATGGTATGTGTTTACAACAAGTGTTTACCCTATTCAAAAATCTCAAATAGGTGAATATGGATGGGAAAAAAATGAAAAATAATTTCCTTGGTGGGGAAATCCATGGGGTAATTTTGCATCCTACCAAGAGTGTATTAAACATTTGTGTATCACTACATGACCATGACTATATTCTATTGTCATCTAGGTAGCTATGGCAAAATCATGGAGCATAAGTGCCCCATGTCATGACCATGATGCAGTGCTTAGAGTTCAAAGGTGGCTATGGTTTGCACTTTTTAGTTTCTTTTTATTTTTCATTTTTTTTGCAAATTGAATATGTTGTTGCAATTTTTTTCAATCTTTAAGATTTGGGTGAATGATTTTGTTTGTGAATTAAGTTTCTTATTGTGAACTATTGCATTATTAGTTTGTGGGTGTTTATGTAACTTCTTATTTGTTGGAAAGTCAAGGAAGAAGGAAAAAAAAGAGGAGCTGGTGTTTTGTAAAGAAGAGGATCAAGAAAGCAACTCTTGAACACCCTTTCTCTTTCCCTCTCCCTCCTTTTCTCTTTATGCCATTCTTTTTATCTACATCAATTCAAGAAGGAATAGTTCTAATACTCAAATTACTCTTGAAAATCAAGCAACGATAAACATGTGAAGGTGAGTGATGTTGTTAGTAGAATATTTTCATATTCATTTCAGATTTTCCTAAGATAATTTCATTGCTAAGTATGTAAGATCATCCATTATTTCAAATTTATTAACCAAATAAATAACTAGAATTTTTAAAGAGTGCAATTGTGCAAAAACATGGTAAAGTATATAAAAAAAGTGTCTCTAGTTTTATCCTATGTCATGCATATAAACGCAATAAAGTAACATCAAAATGGATGGAAGCATGGTAGAATATCCTTGGTGCCCTTTATTACATTTGTAAGAATTTATTTTTAAAAGGTTAAGAACAAATAAATTAAAAAAGTAGGCCAAAAAATCCCCATTTACTACATGATAAATTTTTGATTGGGGAATCCTTAACACATTTAATTCAATGAAACATATTGATACTAGGTAAAGATATGAAGATAATTGTATTCTTAAGGGCCCCATTAAAAAAAAGTCTACTTTTTATTTATTAGAACCTACTTACCACATACTTTACAAAAGTCCATAGTGCAAAAAGTAGATAAAAAGTAGATTGCAAAATCTACTTGTATTTTTAAAATTCTACTTTCAACCTATTTTTACAATGTGGAGTTTGAAAGTTAATGCACAATAGTGAAGAACTATCTTGTCTTTGATCATTCAAATAAAAATATTCCACATACAAATGGTTTATGATGGATTTTGTTTTTGTTTTTTTTCTACTTGTCAAGTAGATTTCCAAGGAGATTTAGTTGTCTACTTTACCATGCTTTTGCCCAACTTGAATATAAAATATTGCATTTTTTTCCTCCTTGGAAGTTAGTGAGTTGAACAACATTAAAAACATTTGTTTGTCATTGTGAAATTTCCATTGTGAATAGGCATTTGGATAATCTATGTTTTGTGCACATGGCAACTAGCTACCCAAGTTCAACTTTACATTGTGCATATAGCAGCCAATTCAAGTTCAAGTCCATATTGTGCACATGATAGCCAATTTGAGTTAAAGTTTACACCCATGATGAAAAAGGTGAAAAGGCTATGATACAATGTATCACGAATAAAGTTCAATTTCCACTAAAAGAAAAATTGTATTTTGCAACTTGTCATATGCAACTAATTGCTAGTTGCATGTGACATGTGTAGTTGCATAAGACAAGTTCCAAAAGAATTTTTTTCTACTAGTGTTTGTTATGTTTGTTTTAAGTGCATTTGCATCTTTATTGATAGGAAATCTGAACTTCTTGATCAATTCTACATTTTTCACAACTTGAATCAATTCATGTTATTGGAACTAATAGCTAAGTAAAAGGTAACAACAAGTTGTGTGATTTCTTATAACAATCAAATTAAAAAACAACATTTTTTATTCAAAACAAAGAATGTTTTTTGATAACATAATTTATTATAAGATTTTCCTTGTTCGCCACCTATACATTATTTACAATTTGTGAACTTGGTTATTTACATGTTCACGAATGCATTGGCAATTTTGAGAGTTTGTTATTTCATTTGTTTCAGGTTTTTATTGTATCAATGTAATTGGATCTATGTATTAGAAAATTGATACACTACAATCCATTATATTCATGTGGAAAAGCTTTGTATGTTCAATGTGTGGCATGTATTTTGATTATTTTCATTGTGTGAACTTATTTTGAATCCATTATGTTTAAAAACCTTTTGGTACATTTGCAAAGTTTATAAAACATATTTTGTTATACTAGGTCTAATGTGCAATTGCTTGTACATATTAAAAAAAACTTTTTAACCTTTTTATTCAATTTCAAAATTCAAAAAATATTCCTCAAAACTGGTGAAGTTAATAGTATTATACCCTAGAATGTATAAGTGTAATCAAGTCAAATGAAACTAACCAATTCAAGAAAAGAAAATGAAAATAAACATTCATAGACCACATTATGTGTTCATGAAAATTTGAAGGTTTGGACCAAATGAGAACATAACAATATTATACAAAAATTATAGTTGTGGTACATTCAAAAGACATTTGATCATTTAGTACCAACTCCTAAATCAACCATTCCTTATTCACAACATTTGATACTAAATCTATGAACCTTTTTTTCCTTCAAATTATTCAATTTGTGAATTCTTTTCCAAAATTTTCTAAAGTTACCATGTAGGTTGAAAAGTTCAATTTTGGTTGTCCATATTAAAATGTAAGTGTTGTAGTGTTACAATTTATTAGTATTTGAACAATAAAACATTTGAGCAACACATTATGTAATACATTTGATGAATTTAAAATATGATATATATTTTGTTTAAGTTAGTATTTTAATGTATCAAGTTGTAATGTATCAATATATCAATTTAGATAATGTAGTATGTTGCACATCAAATTATAGTGTATCATCATAGGTGCAACATTTCAACTTTACAAACTTATTCATCTTGTATTGAATTTGTGGGTGTAGATCTCAAACACTTGACAAATAACAATATTGGTTATGGTTGAAAAGTGGTGGGAAACATAGACTGTATGTCAATTTTTGATATTCAACCATCCATTTGTCATGTGTGGAAAACAAATGGTGATATATGAAATGTAGTGTTCACAAATGTGTGAATAGTGTATTGCTATTTTTTGATACATTGACAATTATCTTACAATAGCCATAGACATAGAAACGTGGTAGGCCTTTTTCCATAGATTTTGAAAAATTTCCCACCTTTGTTATGTTTATGCATGTATGAAAACTTCAATTGATTTTTTTTGGGTGTATCAACAAATTTTTAATGTATTAAAAAAAACACATGGCAAATGACGATTGACTACAATTGAAAAGTGGTAAGAAACATAGACTAGGTATCAAGTTTTTATATGTAGGCAACAATTTGTCATGTGTGAAGAAATAATCATAGATGGAATGCATTGGTCACACAATTGTGAATAGTATATTAATATTTTTTTTGATACATTAACAACTATCTTACAATAACCATAGACATAGTAATGTGGTAGCCCCTTGTCCATGTATTTAAAAAAACTTTCTTGCCCTTGCTATGTTCAGACATGCATGGTAACTTTCAATTGAAAAAATCGTTAGTGCGTCAACTAATCCTTAACGTATCAAAAAACATGTGGCATATAACAATTTGAGCCTTACAATTGAAAAGTGGCAAGAAATTATCTAGTAGAAAAAGCTCACATTGCAACTTGTCCAAGGCAACTAAAGGTGTCGTTTATGATTATATTGGTTTACAGTGGTGACTAAAATAGTTGCGAATGACACTTTTAATTGCCTTGGACAAGTTACAGTATGGGCTTTTTCTATTAGTAAATGTATGCTTGGTGTCAATTTCAAAAATATTAATATACCACTCATTAATGACTAGTGTATTCATATTTTTTGATACATTAGTAGTTACTCTACAACAACCATAAACCCAAAAATATGGCAACCTCTTGTCCATATGATTTTGAAAACTTTTCGTCCTCACTTATAAAATGCATATGTATCATGGGATTCATGATGATAACACAACATAATGCATGATGACATGTTACATTGATACATTATGATTTCGATACATTGCAAACTATCACAAAAATTATCATTGCTATGAATAATATTTACTGCTAAGTGAAAAATATTGTTATTGACAATTTCCCTATTTTTACTCATGTGCACATATTTTCAACTTGGGACAAAATGCCCCTGACTTAAAAAAGTACTAATGTAAGCACTTGGTAAGCACTTGTCATCAAAACTTGGCAATTGTTTTATGTCCGGGGGAAGGTGGTGGCTTGGTGGAACAAATATGTACTTAGATAAAAATAAGTGTAGGCCAACATGGCAATTTAAATAAAATTTTAAAAGGATTATTCTTTACTTTCCATTTGAATCATGTTTCACTAAGTTTCTCCTTTTGATCTAATGTATAGGAAAAGGGTCTATCTTTTGACAATTTGAGACACCTTTCACATGGCCTGAGATAAAGGTACCCAATATTTGGACAGGGTCTAAAGATAGATCGTTCCCAAATGTATAAAGCAATGGAAAAGTGATTTCCCAATTTCAGAAACATTCTTGTCTTTTGCACCCATAAAATTATTATTATTTCCTTGAATTAGTGCTTGGGTCCCCCTAACAATCTATCATACATTTGTAAACAAAATTTAAAATTGTTTAATTTATAAAAACGACTTGAAAAATAGAAAAACAGTTAGAAAGATGCGCAAAACAAGGAGTCCTTGTCGAAAATCCAAAATGGGTAGCTAGTTTGGATATGTGATTTTTATATTAAAAAATTAGTTGTCTCCCAAGAGATAGGGATGTGGAAAAAAAAAACCCATCCCCCAAAATCCATCCACCAATTGTCAGTTTTTACACCTCGTGATTGGTTCACCAAGAATACTTGGTAAAGGGTACCATCCAATCCAATGGCCCACCAAAAAAAAAAACCAAGCAAAGAGCAAATGCATGTTGTGGAAGCACCAAGTTTCCAACTTTCATTAACCAACAACTTTGTAGTAGTAGTAGTAGAAGTCGTCCTAGTCCCACTTTGAAGTAGACTACAAGCAACTCAAGGTTTTCTAGCAAGGTGATGTTGATGACCTCTAGTGTAGTAAGGAAGAACAAAGGGAGTACCCTCCACACTATATGGTCCAGGTAGCCTACCCAGGCTCAAGGTACTCAGCACCAAACACAGTGCATTTTGCTACCTACCTCTGTTGACATAGGTAGGTAGGTCAATAAAAACAACCGGGCTACAGGGTTCTAGTATAGGTAGGTAGGTCAATGGCTACCTACCTACCTATGTTAGGAGGTCAATAAGAACAACCAGGCTACAGGGTGTAGGTGCCCTGCTCAAGGCCAGGTTAGTAAACCTTGTTTAGTTGCATTCACACTTGGTGTTAAGGACTCTAGTATTAAGTACCCTAACACCAAGCTAGTCATTTAGGACTTAAAACTATTTATGATTAAGATTTTATGTTAAGTTAACATTCACTTAATATTAAACAATCACCCATTTAACATTGGCTGCCACATAAGATACCACCTAGATTTTCACTTAACATTCGGTGTGAATACACCTGTGGTATTAGGATGGTGCACCTGAATTTCAATAGAGCTAGTGTGGCCTGTGCAGTTGGCTCGAGTGTAAACTCCTTACCGAACTAATTTCTCTAATTTCTCCTTCAAAAATCAGTTTTTGTAATTTAGTTGAATTTTCAGTAACAAAGATTACTCAAAATTCAGTATATCACACACCACCATACAGTGATATTTTTGTCATTTAAAAAAAATGTTGCATCATTGGCTACCATCTCAAGAGGGATTTTGCATTAAATGGTGGCAGACTTTTGGAGCCTGTCTAAATAATAAGAAAACTAGTTTTTAAAACGTTACAAAACTAAAGTCAGAGTCCAAATGTGATGATTTTTAAAGTAAAAAAAAATTGTTGATTTTCTTTGAAAAATGGAATAATGTGACAGATTATTTTTTTCAATTTGACATTTTGAAAAAAAATTGCACCAAAAATAAAAAGTTGATATAAATAGCTCTGAAAATTATGAAATCACCTCCATAAAATCCCACTCATCAAGAGTCCACCCAATTTCCCCAAATTTTATTTTTTGATTTTGTAAAATATTCAATTACAATTGTTCAATACCCAATAACTCCCACCTTATAAGTCTAAACATTACAAAACAACTTTGGTTCCCTATTGAACGAGGGCTTTGCAATGGTACCAAATGGGGGGGAGGGGGAGGGGGAAACAAACAAACAAATCAAACAAATTACTTTCCTCAAATAGATCATGGCTCCCTTCAAGTAAGATCATGGTGAAATTTTTTAATTCAATAAGTTAGAACTATAGTGCACATCTATCTATGAAGGAAAGTAGTTTGTTTTGTTTTGTAGTTATGAGATCCACTGAATCAGGATGCTTTGGATCACGTTCTTGGTGTCTTTGGAATTTCTTGACGAGGAGGGTGAATGGGCTTGGTTCCCTGGCGTTTGGACTTGCGGTGCAAAAGTTCTTGAATATTGAATGATTTCTTCACTGAACATTTGGGAGGAATGTGCCTTTGGTATTGTTCGAAAGATCTTGATGAGCAGGATTTAATGGAATTTATTTGGTAGGATTTGGATTCAGAATGTGGGAGATATTGATTTGTAAGTGCTTTCTGCCACTGAAAATTAAAATAAATTCTAAAAAATCAGGTTTTGGAAGGAAAAATCAGTTACGAACATGGTAACACTTGAAGGCTTACCATTCAATTCAAGCATGATTTCCTTTCATTTTTGGCTATTCAAAAAATCAATACATACATTGCAAAACAATGTTCACATGTTGAGTTTCCCTATTTTGTAATGTGTTCACGCTTGGGCCAATGGCAAGAGCCACACTAGTTTCAGTGATGGAATATTAGGGCAACCTCAATCACAAGGTTTGCAATGGGAACCTTGCCAAACCTTTAAAAATGCCTTGATTATTTTTCCCTCATTTTTTCTATATGAAAATTTTGAATGCATGCCAAATTAAGGCCCCTAGATAGGGGCATTGGGAAAATTAGGAATCTAGGCACTTGAAGCACGATCTAGAAAAGGGGTTTGAAAGCTGCCAAAGGGCCGAACAGGAGAATTACGTGACCCGGAGCCCACCACTGCACCTTCCATTAGAAGCCCCTTCCTAATGAATCCACAGCTCCTAAGTAATCCACCCCCATCAGCGCCTTTTGTTGGTTTTTGAGAAAGTGCCCACATGGCTACATGTGTCTTGGACTCCAGAGTACAAATGGTGATACTTTTAGAATATTATCTGAAGGAAGTGGCCATCTTCTGCTGAGCAATGTAGGACAGTGGTGAAGTTGTGTGTGTTTTGCAAAAGTGGAGGGTAGAGGTAAACAGGCCAACAACCAAACACTTCGTGGTTCAGTGGGTCATCCATTTGAATAGAGTCATCCTTTGATTTTGATGGTCGAAAATGAATTGTAGCCTAGCCCTCCTCTGGGCGCATTTGAGGTCATTTCAATGGTATAATTTTGGTTACAAAATGAGCAAGTTATGCCTTTAAAAAATTGAAGGGTCCCATTCTTGGAAAAAAACTTACTGAACATAGCATGTTCCATGCATTCACATCTCATTGTAAAATTTTACTATTTGAAGTTAATTGTCTTTTTTAGAGTGCAAAACTATTGAAGATAGAAGACATATATACAAGAAGCTAGGTTGGTGGGTCATTGTTCTTAACATAAATCATCATTATTTACATCTAGATTGGTTGCTAGTAACGTACAAATCCACTGTTTGACTATATGTCACTTCTTCAAGTGATCGAGTGTCAATTGATTATAAACGGTGACATGTCACAAAACTTCAAGACAACCAATTAAAATTAATTTATTATATAAGGTGTGCAACTAATATTTTACACCCTCCCTCACACCTTATTCTTCTGTTTGCATAATTCTACATTCAAGATATTCGAACTTGAAATCACTCCAATAGCTTGTTGTAAACCTTCAAACTTTGTTCTTCCCAAAGGTTTGGTGAGAAGATATGCTTGTTGTTGGCAACTCAGAACATGCTTGATGTCAATTTCCTTTGATAATACCTTCTCATGTACAAAGTGATAATGGCATTCAATATGTTTTGTCCAAGCATGGAAAATGGGATTTTTGGACCATCTTGATGCTACTTATGTTGTCCTAGAACATAGACATTAATCTTGGTTTTATAAGTTCAATTTTAGTCATTAGCTTCCTTAACCAAACAACCTCTTTAGTGTTTTCCATTAATGTGGAGAACTTAGCCTCATCCGAAGACAAAGCTACTATAGACCATTTCCTTCCACACCATGACACTAGAGAATTTCCAATTTTCAAAAGATAGCCATTAGTCAACCTTCTAAGTTTTGCATCCCTAGCCCAATTAGTGTCCACAAAAGCCTTTAGCTCAATGTTATTACCTTTTTTAAAAAAAATTCCATCATTTGCAATACTTTCAAATACTTAAAAACATATTTTACGACATTCAAATGGGGTAACTGCAATTCAAGTAGAATCAACTTACTACAAAAATGGAAAGGCTAATGTTTGGTCTAATATTCGTTAAATAGAATAATTTCCCTACCATTTGCCTATAGCTAGTAGAGTCCACTTTGTGCTCACTCATGTTTGATTCAAGTTTGGTACCTTCTGCCATTGGTACTTTCGTGGGATTACAATTTGCCATCTTGAAACTTTGAAGCATCTTTTCAATGTATAGTCGTTGAGACAAAAACAATCCTTCCTTGAAGATTGTAAAATTAACACCTAAATAGCATCCAAGTTGCCCCAAATTTGTCATTTTAAACTATCCTTTGAGCTCCATTTTGAGCCATGTTATCTTTCCTTCTGTGTCACATGTGATGATCAAATCATTAAATCATGACAAACAAAATGTTTCCTTCATTGTGCCATAAATAAAAGTTGGGGTCAACTCTGCACTTAGTCATGTGCAAAATTTTTAAAAAATTATCAATCTTTTTGTACGAGGCTTGAGGAGCTTGACAAAGTCCATAAAACACTTTATTAAGTTTACAAACTAGGTGTTTAGATCCAAACTTTACAAAGCCTTGAAGTTGCCTCATGTATACCTCCTCTTTTAAATCAAAGTTCAAAAATGTTGTTTTGACATCCATTTGTGAAATTTTCCAACCAAAGTGAACAACAAGAGCTATCACATTTCTTATTGTGCTCCATTTGATTACTAGAATAAAAGTTTCTTGAAAATCCAAGCCTTCCTTCTGTTCAAATCCTCTAACAACCAACCTAGCCTTGTAGTTTGATGGTTTGCTTGTGGAGTCATTCTTCACCTTGAAGATCCATTTAGCTATTATTGGCCTCTTTCATATGGGCAATTTAGTTAATTGCCATCTTTGGTTATGTGAAATGGGGATCATTTCATTAACCATTGCCATTCACCATCTATTATTCATTATTGCTTTAGAAAAAGTGGCTAGTTCCTAGACATGATCAACAACTCCAACAATGAAATCATCAAATCACCTAGGCATCATGGTTGTTCATTTTAGTAATTTTGGTAGCACATCAATTTGGTTTTGTTTAGTAGAATCATGTTGATTCTTCGATTCTTCACTCAATTCAATCAACCTTTCTAAAGAAACCTCATGTTCTTGAAAAGACTCACTCCTTCCATTAGATGATTTCCTTGGAGGAAATTGAGTCACTCCTTTCATTAGATGATATTTTTAAAAGACTACCTCCTAAATAGGTAGTTCTCTTATTACTGCATGCGACACATTTGGGAAACTTGTAGTGGTATGTGGCCATGTTACATTACCAAAATCTCTTGAAGTGTTTGGTTCCAGTGATGAAATCCCTACCTTTGATGTCTTGTGAATTCCGGATCCAATACAAGTTTTATCAAATGTGAAATCACAACTAAGAATTATTTTTTTAGTCCTTGGATTGAAGAATTTGTATGCTTTGGTGTCAATATCATAACCCACTAACTAATATAAGTCAGATTTTGGGTCAAGCATTTTCTTGGTGGAATTCATGATCAAAGTGTGAATAGTACACCCAAAAATCCTTAAGTGTTGTAGATTTGGTTTTTGTTATGAGAACAACTCTTCTGGTGTCTTCCTTTGATTGGCTTGAGATGGTGATCTATTCACCACATAATTAGTAGTATTGACCACCTTTGTACACAAGTTCTTGGGTAGCCCACTCTTTAATAATATGTTTCTAGCCTTTTCCACAATGGTCCGTTTTCCTTTTGAAGACCCTATTCTATTGAGGTATATGAACATGATTAAACTATCTTCTAATCCCACTATCTTGATAATGTTTTTAAAATTCATTACTGATGTACTCCTTTCAATTGTTTGATCTAAGGATTTTTGATATTTTTCATGTCTCTTTCTCAAGTTCATTTTTGAAGGTTTTCAATGCAGGCAATGCATCAATTTTTTTTTTCAAGAAGTGCACCCAAGTTTTTTTACTATAATCATCAATAAAGGTGATGAAATACCTAGATCTAAAAAGCGATGGAGTGGAGAAAGGCCGACAAATGTTTATATCTATGAATTCTAACACTTCCTTAACTCTTGAATGTGTATTTTGGGGAGTCATCCTTCGATGTTGCTTGCCAACCATGCATCTTGTGCAAACATCTAATGCTTTAATCAATTTTGGTATCCCTATCACCAAATTCTTGGCACTCAAAGTGTGAAAAGATTGGTAGTCCAAGTGCGCCATCCTTTGATGCCAAAGCATAGTTTGATGTGCATTTCTAGTTTGTACGCCTTCCACTACTACACATGCTTCCACATGTTGTGATGTAGAACATTTGACAAAATGAACTTCAAGTCGATAAAGTCCATTATTTCGACCCTTGACACCTTCTACCACAATAATTTTTGGGCCCCATGATTTATGACCAAGCAATTCTTATAATCAAATACCATAGTATTTCCTTTGTTTGTAATCATGCTAATAGACAACAAATTTCTTGAAAGACTTGGGAAGTAGAATGCACATCGGAGATAGTTTTTATTTTGCCAAAACAAAAAGACAACTTGACTTTGCCTTTTCCATACACACCATGGGTTTGGCCCCTTGTAGATTTTATGTTATAGAGTTTTCTAGACCTTTGAAGCTAGACTTATTTCTAGACACATGCTTAGTAGCACCTAAGTCAAGATACCAAATGTTTGTTGCATTTTTACTATTTTTCGTCTCTAAAGTAACCACTATAGTCTCAAAAAAAATCTACACTCTTTTTAGATGCATCTTCATTCAATTGTTCTTCCATTGCATTTGCAATTTGGTCATAGTTAAATGTTTTTTCCTTTCCCTTAACTAAATATTTGATTGGCATTTTGTTCCTTGATTGGCATGCATTTGGCTTGCAATATTTTCAAGTGCTTGGCAAAGTTTTCCTTGCAATTAGGTTATAGTTAGTATTGTGGATATATAATGCCCATGGCATTAAATAAGGGCATTAAGGGAGACAACTATCCAACTCCTAAATCAAATAGGTTGTTACACCTACAAACCAACAAACACAAATTAAGAACACTAAATCCAAACAAAGCCCCCAAATTCACAACACATCAAGATGAATTATATTTAAATAAATTAAAAAAAGGGTTAGAAACTTGAACACTTTGATTTCACTTGTGAAATCAAATTTTGAAAGTAATTCTAAATGACAATTGTCATTACTTTTGAACCTAGGTTGTTGTGCATGGCCCAAAGCTTCTCACCATTCACAATAAAGGTAAGTTGTTAATTGGAATCATTCAAATTTTCCACCCATTTCATGTGGATGTTGTCATGGCTACAATCCAGTAAACCTTTAAATGTCCATAACTCATCATTGAAATTTTTTGAGCTACCATCATTATACAAATAATAGTGTTGCACATGGTAGATTTTTATTTCAATAACTAGACCATATATGAAGACACCACATTGTTGTGCAAATTATACAAGAAAATCAATACTCTCTAACAAAGGTTTGATGCGACACATTTCCAACATGTAATAAGGATCAACAATAAAGGTTAAATTGGTTTATAATTCCCCCCAAATGGAAACATCATCAATCTTGACAAAAATGTAACCAGAATTCAAGTCTAAAAACTTGTAACCACCTTTAATTTGAAGAAAACCCTAAACCACAATCTAGGCCTAAAATAAATTGTAATTAGCTAGGTAAACAATTGCAACCATAATCTATGTTTGAAATAATTTGTAACCATTTTTGAAGCAACCAACACTAGAATCAATGTTTTAAAAAACCTTAAACCACTTATAAAACAAATGGAACTAGAATTAAGGTCTAAAAAAATTGCAATCACCTTTGAAACAAATGAAACCAAAATCAATGTTTAAAACAATACAACCACTTTTGAAAAATGAAACCATAATCAATGATTGAAAAAATTATAACCCCTTCTAAAGTAAATGCAACCACTTTTAAAGCAACCAAAAACTAGAATCAATGTATTAAAATATTATAACCACCTATGAAGTAAATGAACCAAAATCCATGACTAAAAAAATATAACCACTTTTGAAACAAACAAAACATGAATCCAATGTTTGAAAAGATTACAACCACGTTTGAAACAACTAGGATTTGAATCCATGTCTAAAAAATGTAACCACTTTTGAAACAAATGAAACCATAATCAATGTTTGAAAAACATTTAACCACTTTTGAAGCAATGAAACTAGAATCCATGTCTGTAACCACCTTTAAAGGGTCCTTGTAAGATAAGGTGGATTAGTTTTTGCATCACATTGTACTTTTTTGCAGAGTGTCATGTATTAACATGTTATCAACATGCCATAAAATCATAATTATGCCAAATTTTCAATTGGATTAAGATTATTAATTTGAATAAAAAGACATCAATTAAAAAAATTGTAAAATATATTTGCACCAAATATAGAGTAATGGACTTTTGAAATTGAAAAAATGAACTTGTTTTCATTTGTGGTTTTTATATAAATACTTTTAATGGATCATGTTTGAGACACTTTATGGTGAGATGAAATAGAAACACAAGTGTTACAAGTTGTGTTGGTGAGATTAAAAATGGTGCCTTTGCAACCTCTTCTTATATTATCCAATGGAATCTTTTATAAACTCATCAACCTCTTAAAAAGTTCTACCAATTAAGCCTTCTATAAATTTACACTAGATAACCTTCTAAAAACTTATGTTGGTCAACCACAATTTATAAGAGTTTCCACCAATTATTCTTTTAAAAAAATTACATATTTAAAAACTTTCTAAACATATTCTTCATGGATCTTTCTAAAAACTTCTAAAAACTTTCAAGTTTGCTTTTCAAGGATCTTTTTAGAATTTTCAAAAATCTTCTAAACACATTTCTTAAAGATCCTTTTAAAAACTTGTTGGGTGGATAATTACTGCCAATGTTGGGTGGGTACAAAAATGACACTAATTTAATTGTGGTTCTCAACAAAATCAAATAATTATCCAAAGGGGGGGGGGGGGGGGGGCACACACAAGAAAAAAAAAAAAAAAAGTGGAGGGAAAAAAGAGGGTTATAAAATTTTGTTTTGGGTAAAAAAATTTGTTTTTTAATATAAAAAAAT
>Ga0116229_10005102_pt1 | contig 21496 bp, 16 predicted proteins | sample S1TSphgellanicum_3_FD_87313 | JGI IMG/M metagenome (GOLD analysis project Ga0116229, IMG submission 87313) | Host-associated microbial communities from peat moss isolated from Minnesota, USA - S1T2_Fc - Sphagnum magellanicum MG | ecosystem: Host-associated > Plants > Peat moss > Unclassified...
CGGTTTTTTTGGACGGTATGGTCAATGACGGCGTGGTTACCGGTAATTGGGGCGGCTCGCAGCGCAGCTTCGGCGACGGCGTTGGTGCAAGAAGCCAAATGCTGCGAATCGGCTGGGCGCCGCCGTTTGGCGGGTACTTGGAAGAGCGCGTGCGAGTGCTCCAGAATCAGAATTATGCGTACGTTGTGGTGCCATCTCTTTTTGGCCCACCGCCGCCTTATTCGCATTTCTATGACTTCACAATGCGGTACACGCACCCTTGGAAGGACCTAACCCTCGGTGGCGAAGTCGATGCGGGACGCGACGTGTTCGGCAAGTCGTTTTCGCGGATCTCCGGATTCGTTCGCTACGGCGGCGATGCACATACTCGAGATGACGATTCCGCGGACGAAGAGACGACTGCAGGCGAGTTGAACGAACACGGAGCCGAAGTCTTCGTCGATGCCGGGATGAACGCCAATAAGCTGCGGATCGATTTGGAAAAGGGCCTGCCCATTACTTCGACCAACGTCGCGTTTGGTCCTCACCTTGGGTTTGGCGCGCGCCGCGCCGTTTCCGAGACCAACGACTTGGGCGTGCGCATTGAGTTGGACGGGCAGGTGGATGGTCATACGCTGATCGGTGCGCGCGCCATTGATTACCGACACCGCTTCACAGATCATTTTGCACTCTCTGCGTTCGCCGGCGTCGCTCGTTATGATCTCGCGACCCCAGCCTACTCACTCTATGCAGGTGCGGGGGCACAATGGCGGAATGTTTTGCCGAAATGGGATCTGGGAGTTGATTTCCGATTTGCGCAGAACGTGGCGCGTGATCATGTGCTGGCTACGGATATTCGGGGTGTACGACCCGACAGCTTTTACAAGATCGAGAGCGGAATTCTGTACCTTACGAGAAGGTTCTAATAGTGAAAATACGCGGGTGTCAGAAGGATAGGCCGCGAAACTTTGGTTGCGAAGATCGGTGAAGTAAGGTTGCTCGGAATGTAACGCAGGCTATGATGTGCCCCCGGGATGGCGCCAGCCGAGTGCCGATAGATCGTAGTGGAGAGATGATGTCAATTCGCATGTGCGGGCCGATGGCGGTCCTCGAGCCGATTTTTGCAGGGTGGCGCCATGCGCAATAGTTCGCTTGGCGCGTTGTCCGTATTGCTATCGTTCGGCCTTGCCGCGGCCGCGCAAAGCCAGTCCGACGACACCATTCAAGCCCTCAAGGACAGCCTGTCTCAGGATCAGCAAGGGTCGATCCTGCAGGGTGTGTTAGGCAAAGGCGAAGGCACCGGCAAGAAGATCGACCAAAAGCTCAATTCCCCGGAAACCGTAAAGTCGAAGAGCAATCAGGAATCCGACCTATTGGAGAGGCAGAATAAGGAGAAGACTCGCGACGGGCGGATACTTCGCCAATTGAATGAAGATCCGGAATTGCGCGCCGACGACACCGTATTGATCGAAATGACGCCGATCGATGATCTTTGTGATCGGTATCGACTAGGCCTGGTCGGTCCCAACGGAAGCAACCCCAACAACCCCAGCGGGGCCCCCAACGGCAGCGCAGGCAACCCCCTGGCAAGCCTTAATCCCGCGGGTGGCACCGGCGCAATCAGCGGCCTTAGCGGCATCGCGGGCTCCAATGCCGCCAATTCGAACAACGCCGCCAACAATGGGACGACTGTTTTTGACTATACCCGCTGTCCGCTGCTGACCGATAAGCCAAGATCCGACCTTGAGAAACAGGATTTGGAGAAGTTTCGCAAGCGGATCTTGAGTAGCAATCCTTACAAGCTCAACCGCTTCGGCGTGCTCGAGCTTCCTGGTTTACCCGCCGTTCCATTGGCGGGGCTAACGGCGTTTGAAGCGACGAAGCGGATCGCCGCTGATCCCGACCTCGGCAATTTTTTCGTGAAATTGACGTTGCTGCGACTACTCCCGACCGGCCACGAGGCTCTAAAGCCATTTGGTTACGATTTGTTCGAGGGCGTCCCCAGTACGTTCGCGCCGGTGTCGGATATCCAAGTTCCGATGGACTACGTCGTTGGACCGGGCGACACGCTCGATATACAGCTGTACGGCAATGAGCCCTCCAACTATGAGTTGACGGTCGAACGCGACGGCCGGATTAATTTTCCAAAGCTCGGGCCCATCATGGTCAGCGGCATTTCCTTCGATGCCGCACGCGAGCTCATCGAGCAACGCGTAGCGAAGCAGCTGATCGGATCGCATGTCAGCGTAACCATGGGCGACCTTCGCTCGATCCGCGTGTTTGTGCTGGGTGAGGCCAATAAGCCGGGGTCCTATACCGTGAGCGGCTTATCAACCATGACGAATGCCCTGTTCGTCAGCGGAGGCGTCAAAAAAATCGGCTCGCTGCGTAATATCGAACTCAAGCGCAACGGCCGTTTGATCACGACGCTCGACTTGTACGATCTTTTGTTGCGCGGCGATACCAGCGGCGACCGCCAGCTTATGCCGGGCGACGTCATCTTCATTCCTCCCATTGGCAACACCGTATCGGTTGACGGGGCCGTACAGCGGCCAGCAATTTACGAGCTCAAGGGCGAGAAGACGGCGGCTCAGGTGGTCGCCATTGCGGGTGGGCTGAAGCCCGATGCGGATGCAAAGCTCGCCCAATTGGAAAGGATCCTGCCGTCCCAATTGCGCGAGATGCGCAATATCGATTTGACGGCGGCCGCGAGCAGCGCGACGGAATTGGACAATGGGGACAAGCTGACCATACCTGCGATACGGCCGACGCTCGAGAATTCGGTACAGCTGACCGGCTATGTATTTCGGCCCGGAGCGTTCGCCTACCACGCTGGTTTGAGATTGAGCGACGTGTTGAATAGCTTCGACGAATTGCGTCCGGAGGCGGATGTTCACTACATCATGATTCGCCGGGAAGTACCGCCGGAGGAAAAGGTCGAGGTGATATCGGCGGACCTCAAGCGCGCACTCACCGCGCGCGGTTCCGCGGCCGATCCGGAGCTGCGTCCACGCGATCAAATATTGGTGTTCAATTTATCGGCGAGCCGGGAACGTATCCTGGAACCGATAATCCGGGACCTGGAATTGCAGGCAACCCCCGACAAGCCTGAACAAGTCGTCAATATCGATGGCCGGGTCAAGGCGCCCGGTAAGTACCCGCTCGAACCCGCGATGCATGTGAGCGACTTAATCCGGGCCGGCGGCAGTTTGGAGGACGCGGCATACCGCGGCCAAGCCGAGTTGACGCGCTATGCGGTCGTCGATGGCGATGTACGGCAAACCCAGCTGATTCCGGTGAATCTCGCTGATATATGGCGTGGGAAGCCGGGAGCCGATTTGCAGCTTCAGCCGTACGATGTGCTGGTGATCAAACCGATACCCATGTGGATGGAGCCCGGCACGATTGAGGTCGCGGGTGAGGTGAGGTTTCCGGGCAAGTATCCCATTCATCAAGGCGAGACCTTATATTCGATTTTGGAAAGGGCCGGCGGTTTTACGGACATTGCTTTTCCCGAGGGGGCGGTGTTCATCCGCGAGGAGCTAAAGAAGCGGGAGAAGGACCAACTCGAGTTGTTGGCGAATCGCTTGCAGAGTGACTTGGCTGCTCTGTCGCTACAGGCCGTCGCGAGCAGCGCGTTTACGTCGAATGGTGGCGGTGGAGCCGCCGCGAGTCAGGGTCTGATCGTAGGGCAGCAACTACTGGGGCAGCTCCGCGACACGAAACCCGTTGGCCGACTGGTGATCGACGTCGAGGGTATTCGTAAGGGACGACCCGGGGGGCCTGACGATGTCGTCGTCAAGGACAACGACAAGTTGATCATTCCGAAGAAGACTCAGGAAGTGACGATTTTGGGCGAGGTACAGAGTCCAACTTCGCATGTGTTCGAGCCAGGGCTTACTCGTGACGACTATATTGCGAAGAGCGGAGGTGCCACACAAAAGGCGGATCGGAAGCGGATCTATGTCGTGCGCGCGAATGGCGACGTGGTTTCGGGAGGTCGCGGAGGTTGGTTCAGGCGGACACAGTCGGTCGAAATGCACCCCGGTGACACGATTGTAGTGCCGCTTGATACTGAGCGGGTGCCGGCGTTGCCGCTTTGGCAGGCGGTCACCACGATCATTTATAACTTAGCTATTGGATTCATATTGGTTCATGAGTACCTGTGACGATAAAGAGTACAGGTATCGCGCTATCACATCGTCGCTGATACTGCGATAGCCTCTTTGCGTCAGTCAGACTCTAATTCATAGGGGGTAAGGCAACAGTTTTGCTGATGGCGCCACCTCGCTTGCGCCAGTAGTCGTGTTGAGGAGTTACCAAAAAATATCGGTGGTGTTGCGGACATAGCACCTTCCGCTTTATCTTGGTAAGGAAACTTGGTGTGGACAATTAGATGGGAGTCGTAAGACTATTGGCGTAGAAGTTTCTCAATTGAGGCTATCGGTCGCGATGCATAAGAAGATAGTCTGGATGGCGGTTATCACTTGGTGGGCGTTCGTCGGCTCCGGCTGTGGCGCTCAAAACTCCCCGCCCGGAATTTCAGTGCAGCCGCAATCGGTCAGTGTGGCTAGCGGCACCGTTGCGGTATTCAGCGTTATCGCGAACGGCACCGGTGCCCTTAGTTACCAGTGGAGCAAGAACGGCACCGTCATTTCGGACTCGAATAGCGCCACTTATCTAACGGCACCCGTGACTTCAGCAGATAACGGTGCAGCGTATACGGTGCAGGTCAGTAACTCCTTCGGGAAAGTCACGAGCAAGCCTGCGGTACTCAGCTTAGTTCAGACACCGAACGTCAGCGTCTTGACCTACCATAACGACCCAGCACGTTCGGGTCAGAACGCCGCTGAGGTACGGCTCACTCCCGCCAACGTCACGCAGGCACACTTCCATAAAATTGGGATCTTCCCGACCGACGGCAAGATGTATGCGCAGCCTCTAGTAGTTGCGGATCTTGCGATAGGCGGAGTCGTGCGGAACGTACTCTATGCGGCAACGGAACATGATAGCGTCTACGCATTCGATGCGGACACTGGGACTCAGTTGTGGAAGGTTTCCTTACTGCCTTCAGGCAGTGGAGAAACGCCGAGCAGCTCTCGAAATTGCGCCTTTATCACGCCCGAAATAGGAGTTACCGCGACTCCGGTTGTCGATGCAACCCGCGGCGTGATTTACGTCGTCGCTGCCTCGATGGATGCTACGGGGGCTAGTTTCTATCTACGTTTGCACGCACTAAGCTTGACGACTGGAGCTGAAATGTTTGGTGGCCCAACCACGGTGCCGGCCACCTTCCCCGGCATGAATCAAACCTTTGACCCACCGCAGTACCTGGAAAGGGCCGCGCTGCTGTTGGCAAATGGTCGGATCTATACCTCCTGGACCTCCCATTGCGATACCGTGCCCTATAGCGCTTGGGTAATTACTTTCGACGCGTCGACCCTTCAGGTCAGCCAAGTCTTCAATGGAGAGATGGGAGTTAGTAGCGGCCAAGGATCGTTTTGGAATTCCGGCTCCGGGCCCGCAGCCGACGCCGCGGGGAACGTCTACTTGCTTTCTGCCAATGGTATTTTTGACGGGGTGTTGGATGCGGATGGTTTTCCGAGAGATGGAGATTTTGGAAATTCATTCATTAAGCTCGCGCCTCCCGTGACGGGAGCTAACACTCTGTCAGTCTTGGATTATTTCACGATGTTCAATTCGACCACCGAGTCCGCGGGTGACCAGGATCTTGGGTCGGGCGGTGGAATGCTTTTGCCCGATTTCATTGATGACGGTGGAACCGTCCGGCATCTCATGGTCGGCGCGGGTAAAGATAACCAGATCTACCTGGTGGATCGCGACAACATGGGCAAATTCAACCAGACCGACAATAGTCAGATTTGGCAGAACTTGACGAAGCCCTTTCCGAGCGCACAGTACGGAGTGTTTGGCGCACCCGCGTACTTTAATAGTTATATTTATTACGGTGCCATAGCCGACGCGATCAGTGCTTTCCAGATTGTGAACGCGAAGCTGTCGGCGAGCGCGGTTTCGCGGACTGCGAACACGTTTCCTTATCCGGGCGCTGCGATCAGCATTTCCGCGAACGGCTTGCAGAACGGTATCGTTTGGGCCGCTGAAAATTCGAAAACACAGGGGGTCTTGCACGCTTACGACGCCACCGATCTGTCGAACGAACTGTATAACAGCAATCAAGCAGGCTCACGAGATTCTTACGGAACCGGGTCGTACGCAGTGCCGCCGACGGTGGCAAACGGCAAAGTATATGTGGTTACTCAGGTCGACCTAACCGACAATCCAAGCGGCCTGCAAGAGGGAGTCGTCGCATTTGGGGCGTTCTAGGGATATGCCCCGCCAAAAAGCGAGCGCCATGTATTCCCGTCTGATCAATCAAAGATAATACCAATGCGTGCAGCAGTGATGATGTTGTGAAGTTGGCGTCATGGACCAACGAATCCAGCTGAGCAATTAAACTAAAGTGGCTCGGCGAGGGAGGGACTAACAGGCCGGAGTGTGTTATACGTCCGTTCAGCAGGCTGAAACGCGCAAGCCATCGGCACCGACTACCGGCAAATCTGCCATCAAGCGTGTTTCTGTTGCCCGCCCCTCTTGGAGCTTGGTGCCGACGAGTGAAAAGAAAGGAAAAGAAACGAAAATAAATTGAAGCAGAGCGGATCACGCTGCTAGTCTCCTTTAGGTGTCACTTGGCGTGAGATTCCTGTCGGAAACCGCACCTTGCCAGACTCAACTTTCAATATCTTAGCGGTGGAATTTCCGGGTTACGAGGGACTTCTTAAAAATGTCGACAATGGGCGAGGGCATGAATGTCGGGGGCATCGTTGTGCCTCAAACATAATGGACATCGCATCTCCATCTGCGGTGTTATCGTGGCGCGATCCGGATGGCTTCGTAGTCAATCATCGCGGTGAGATTCTACGTGCCACAGCACTCGAAAAGGCGGAGCAGACGCGGGCACTGATTCACGCGCCTTGGATGGCCCGATTCATAGCGGAAGGTGTTGTTCCTGGGACGCATGAGTTGGCTGATCCGCCTGCAGACATCGAAAACGCACACCAATGGAAGTGGCTACAACACGAATCACTCAGTTTTCCATGCTATCCGCATGAGATCACCGCTCTGCAACTCTATGATTCTGCACAACTCACACTGCAAGTTGCAATCGAAGCCGCACAGAATGGCTGGGTACTCAAAGACGCCTCAGCCTGGAATGTCTTATTTAGTCTCGGCAGACCCGTGTTTGTTGATCTGCTCTCATTCGCTAAACAGGCGCCCACGGGAACGTGGATTGCGTACGGGCAATTCGCGCGTAATTTTCTATTGCCCCTGCTCTTGTACCGCAAGCTAGGACTTACGCCAGCGGACATATTCTTGGCCAATCGCGATGGAATATCTCCAGAGTATGCCTTTCAATTGTTGGGCCGCCTTCGATTGATGTCGCCAATCGGCTTCGAATTTGTGCTACTGCCCAGATCGCTGTCGCGCGCAGGCAGTCGATTGATTGACTCCCAAAACACACGAAAGCCGCGGCAGTTCGATGTCGAGTTGAGCGGGCAATTACTCTTGAGGACGCTGCGCCGGTTACAGCGTCAGTTGGAACGCCTGAGGCCGGATAAGTACAGCTCTGACTCCACATGGAAAAGCTATGAGGAGGACCGTCACCATTATTCGGAAGCGGATCTGACGGCCAAGAGGGAATTCGTACGCCGATACCTACGAGATGCCACCACAGTGTTGGATCTCGGCTGCAACGCCGGGGAGTTCAGTTTGCTCGCAGCGGACTGCGGTAAACATGTGGTGGCCGCCGATGCAGACCATGGCGCATTGAGCCGCCTCTACGCCCGGATCCGCGGACTGCGGCGACCGATCATGCCAATAGCTCTGAATATTGGCCGTCCGACTCCTGCCGTGGGTTGGGAGAACAAGGAAATTGCCAGTTTTCTGGAGCGGGCCACGGGGCAATTCGACTGCATCCTGGCGCTTGGGCTGATTCACCACTTGTTGGTAGGCGAGAGGGTGACACTGTCAATGCTCGCGGATCTACTCAGTGGCCTAGACCCCAAATTTGTGATTCTTGAGTGGGTGAGCCCGGCGGATCCGAAATTCCAGCAAATTGCCGGACTGAACGCTCCTCTTTACAGTCGATTGGATGCGGCAACGCTGGAGGCAGCAATGCTTCAAAGATTCCAGATGACCGCGAAAATGGCATTGCCTTGCGGCACACGGGTAATGTATTTGTGGTCTCGGTAATGCCAACGTAACATGTGTGTGTTAGCCGGGCAGCGCGCCCCGGTGGTGACCGGTGGGAGCTTGGCCTATGCAGCGAGGTAGCGAGTGAGCAAGATTTCAATAATTCCGCGACATGCGGCGATAGTGCTGTTATTGGCAACGACGCCTACCTTGGCACAAGCCTACATAGATCCGGGCAGTGGCGCCTATATGGTCCAAGCGCTATTTGCTCTTGTGGGAGCGGTATTATTTTACGTTCGGCATCCCATTCGCTCCTTGCGGACATTTGCTCGTTGGTTTGCAAAGCGATGGAGTAGTGACGCTGTATCTGCGACTGATAACACGGCGCTCGAGTCGGAACATGAGCATGTGCCGCTTGATATGGAGAAGGCGAAATCGAGTTCGGACCGGCCGCATTTTTGACCCAAGTTCGGCTTTCCGCTGCGTGACGGTTTCGGAGGCCCGCTCTCAAGGATATGCTTGGTCAATACGTGAAGCCGTTGGGCATCAAGGTCGGATAAAAAGGCTTGTCCCGCCACCATGCGGCGATCTGAGCATGATTTACGATACTTCCGCGAAGAAAGGACAGAGCTAAATCCCCAGTGTGAATCGTACTGATGCGGGTTTCCAGCCGAATGCCGTCGGTTTCGCCCACATGCCAAGCGATCCAGGGTATTCGCTGCACCGTCAAGGGCGATTCGACGCGAAACCAGTGATCCGAAGAGACGACCAGCAGAATCTCCTGTCGGCTGGCTCGAGCTCGAAGCATTGTCACCGTCTGTCCAACGAGATCATCCACGAGTCGCAGGTTGCGTTGATACACGTCACGATCATCTCCGACCGTCCTTACGTGAAGCCATCTCTGCGAATAGTCGCCTGGGAGATGAGGCAAATTAACATGGATAAATACCAGGGATTTGTCTTCCAGCGAAAGCATGCGTGGGAACTCGCTCACGGTGTCTTCCGTGATGCGGTACATCGGCTCGAACCACCTGAATAACGCGCCGGGTAGATATTCGCTCGACGCCGGTAAGAAGCGGGCAGTCTCGATTGCCTGGTGACCAAAGTACGCGAGAGCATCGAACCAGCGGCCGGCGTTGAGGTAGGGTTGTGCGACGCAGTTCGTTACCGAGGGAAACAAATGGCAGTAAGGATGGTAGAACCCGAGCATGGCTGCAGAGTCAGGTCCCTCCGGTAAGCGACCAAAGATGGTGTCGGATTCTTGAAAGATCCGCAGGCCTGCGGAGCGCGTCTTAAGTCTCAAAGCGCCATCTCTAATATCCTGGCCAACGGAGGGATAGCCGGTTAATAGCATTGGAATGGAGGCCACCGTGTCCTTTGCCGGCGAATAAGCATTGGAGGCCGATACGCCCGCCTGTGCAAGTCGCTCGAGATTCGGCATTGCGGAATTCTGTTGTTCGTTTGGGCGCCCCAGAGTGTCGTTGTAATCCATCTCATCAAATATGATCCAAATTACTTGCCGAGGTTTGGGCAGCGCGTTCATCGACGACTGCGCAACCTCGGCGTCACTCCTCGGCGCTACGCTCGTTATCCGAGACTGCACGCGGCTAGAGGCGGACACGAGTTGCGGCAAATGGTCGATTCGCAGTGCCGCGAGCGATGCGTACGTGTAGCCTAGGATCGTCAATAGGCGCAGGATGCTTCGCCAATGGCGTCGCATGAAATGCACGCCAATGATCGACACCGATAGCCCGGTAACCACCAGTACGAGACGAATCCAGCGCGTTGCCTCTCCCAAGACCGGCGTACCGGAGAGAATCACTGCGGCATCCAGCGCGGAATAACCGGCAGCGCTGAACATGCTGACGATGGCCATCCAACACAGCAAAGAAATGACGATACCGCCGAAAAGGTCCGACCTGTTGCCCTCGCCGTAGCGTGCAAGAAACGAAGCGGCTAGTGGGGAGATCAGAAGAACCGCTACCGCCGATGGATAGAGGATTTGAGAGTCTTCATAAGGCAAGTAATAGCTACCGGCAAGCGGTAGATAAAATCCGGACGCATAGAGTAAGGCCAAGCCGACCGCGCCGATCCAACGCGATTTCCTACTCATCCGCGATAACCAATGCGGCGCCACGTCGACATCGGGCGGCCGACGCCGAGATTGCCCCTACCCCGAGAAACTCGCGGTAGGCGCCACGAACAGTGACGGTACTGGTAAAGTACTTGCAGTTCTCGATGTGGGCCACAAGCGCCACGAACGCATTGCTCAATCGCCGACAGCCCCCAATGTGAGAAGAATTGCGCCTAAGGGCTCGCTGCTGCCGGTTCCTCATCGCATAAATTCTTCTCGATAGTCATAGCTAATATGCCGGCCCAATTGTGGATGCTTCGCGGCGCCGACGGCCGCTTTGCGCGTGGTGCAAGCGCTCGGGTTGCAGACTATACTAGCACGTGAGTTCTTATCGCCATATCTTACAGGGCGATACGTTTGGGGAAGTTCACGCAATGCGATTTGAACGGTTCCCAATTTTATCTCCACATACCATTGGCCGGGTGCTGGGGCGATACACATACGATGACCATTGCGGCTACGGGGTATGATGAGCAGACTGGATAGAGTCACCATGGCGCATGCAATTGCTCAGCGCCTTGACGCCGAGCACAGCGAACTGGTTCGCCAGTGGCAGCTTTCGCCGAAGATCAACCATTTCGTGGTCGACGATCTCTTGCCAGAAAACTGGACCAATGAAATCCGAGCTGCATTTCCCGACGGCGCGAGCATGATGCTCAAGAGCAGCTTGAGGGAACTCAAATTCGTGGCTGCGCAAATGGACAAATATCATCCGCTTCTTGAGGAGGCTGTTTATGCATTCCAGGCTCCCGAAGTAGTAGATAGAGTCCAAGCCATCACTGGGTTGCGCGCTTTGCGACCTGACCATCTGCTATACGCGGGCGGAATCTCGATGATGGGGGCTGGCCATTTTCTCAATCCGCACGTCGATAATTCACACGATAAATACCGAGAGCGCTACCGAGTGCTAAATTTATTGTTCTACACATCGCCAAACTGGAGCGAAGCCAATGGATGCAACTTGGAGCTCTGGCCGAACGGACCGAAGGGGCGACCTTTGACTATCTTCAGCAGGTTCAATCGACTGGTCGTAATGGTAACTCATCAGCGTTCCTGGCATTCCGTGTCAAGAAATGTCAGCACGCAAAATCGCTGCTGCGTTTCCAACTACTATTTTTCGGATCACCCAGTGGGTGACGCAGAGTATTTTCATGTCACGAGTTTTCGAGGAAGACCAGAGCAAAGGCTCAGAGATTGGGTGTTGAGAGCCGATATATGGATGCGGATGACAGCCCGTCGGTTCTTTCCAAAGGGAGCACGGGAGAACCGACATTTCTACAATCGAAGAGATAAGTGATCCAATGGCGAAAAGCATGACCATCGCTGCGTCACCTCTGGATTCTGCCGGCGATAGATTGGCGACACAGGACGTCATGCAGGTGCTTTGGCGGGGTAGAATTCCGCTAGTAGTCATCACTCTTGGGATCTCGTTGACTGTCACGGCTGCGGCGTTTCTAATTCCTGCAAAATACGAAGCAGACGTCGTGATGACGGCGGTCCCCGAGAATGAGGCTGAAGACAAGGCTCTAGGGGGATCGGCTGCCTCGGCTATCGGCGGCGGTCTGGCATCATTGGCCGGTCTATCTTCTACCGGGAATACTCTGAAAGTCGAAGCCATGGCGATCTTACAATCGGAGGCGTTGACCGAACGCTACATCCGCGAAAATAACCTGCTTCCCGTTCTCTACAAGAGCAGATGGGACCCGATTCGCATGCAATGGAAAAATAGCTATTTCAAACCGATACCTACGCTGTGGAAGGCTAATCGCTATTTTCGCAGCATTAGGTCCGTGACCGACAACCTAAAAACAGGCCTAACGACGCTGACGATCACGTGGCGAGACCCAAAGCAAGCCGCACAGTGGGCGAATGACTTGGTGGCGATGACCAACGAAACCCTTCGCGCCAAGGCAGTCGACGAGGCGGAGCGAAATATTGCCTTTCTGGAAGAACAGGCGCGGAAGAGCAGTTTCGTGGCACTGCAAATATCGACCGCGGAACTGACCGAAACTCAATTGCGGAAAGAAATGCTTGCGCGTAGTCGCATTGAGTATGCTCTGAAAGTACTGGATCCCGCGACCGTTCCGGAAAGGCAATCATTTCCAGTTCCCTCAATTTGGATTCCGGCAGGGTTTTTTGGTGGTCTATTCTTGGGAATTCTGTTTGTGCTGCTGAGGGCTCCCGGACCTACTTCCGCGAACCCCCAATAGGCGACAAAAAGATCTACGTGACTCTTCCGTAATCCAAAATGCGGTTATTGCCATAACCACCATGAAGGACGCGGCGAGCAGCGACCAAGCGTCGCGGATAGCGTCCTCGCTGCCTTCCGTAAGCATCGTGACTGTCTGCAAGAATGCTGGTTCGACGATAGAACGCACGCTTGCAAGCGTAGCGAAATGTGACTACCCGAACCTCCAGTACGTCGTGGTAGACGGGGGTTCGACGGACGACACCCGCGAGAGGATCGACCGATACCGGTCGCGCATTGATCGCCTTATAAGCGAACCCGATGACGGCATCTCGGATGCACTGAATAAGGCGGTTTCACTGACCGACGGTGACTATCACATGGTGGTGCATGCAGATGACGTGTTGCTACCGGATTCATTGGCGAGAATGATCGATGGCGCGCAAGGCCGGTTGCCGGAAGTGATATGCGGAACCGTTTTGGTCATTGGGGCCGGGAGAGTTTCCCGAACCTTTACTCCCGAGCCAACGAAGCTTCGGTCCAAGATGTCCATTCCGCACATGGGCTCGCTGATACGCAAGGATGCTTGGGCGGCGGTGGGTCGTTATGATCCGCGGCGGAAAATAGCCATGGACCATCTGTTGATGTTGCGAATCTTAAACCGCTTCACGCTGGACGCCTTTTGCAAGGTTGACGTCGTAGTTGCAAATTATTTCTTGGGTGGAGTCAGCGACAGACACATGGATGCCGGATTTCGTGAAGTTAGGGATAATCTCATGGAAGAGGGCGTCGGCAGGTTTCGCGCGAATTCAGCTTACATGCAGCTTCTGCTGAAGGCACGAGTGGCTCGCCTAATTGGGCGGAATTGAAGGTGGACGTAGAACCCACTTTCCTTGTTCGGCTGGCGGGGCACGCCGCACGTGGCGTCGAAAACCCATGACGTCCGCTGTCATAGGAGGTTCAGGGTTATCGGTGAGCGAGCGAAGCCAAATACCCTTGTCCGCCTTTTTATGCCTCGTGTTTTCTACGCTGATCATCGACGGCTACCCCCCGGGCGTGGCCGCGCTCAGGGAATTCGGCGCTCGGCCCACGAATTATCTATTGGTTCTGGCATTGTTGTTCCTAATCGCTCGACAACTCCTCTCCGGTGTGCGAGTTAGCTTTACGCGTCGCGAACTTTTTGTAGTGATCGTCGTCGGTCTCGGCATCCCGACGTTCAATTTGCCTATTGCGATCCTCCTTCAACCGGATACCCCGACGGACGGCCTGATACTGGATTGGTGCAAGCAGTTTGCGATGCTGCTATGGGGTCTGACGAGTTATCAGATCTGGAGGCTGTTGCTTCGTTCGATATCGGCACAGCAATTGGGAGGGCTCATGTGTTTTGCAGCTCTTGTGCCGCTGGGCGGTTTCTTCGGGGATCTTTCGGGTTCGACGGACATCCAATCGGTACTCGGGACCTTTCGAATCAAAGAATTTTCACGACCTTCAGGATTCGCAACGGAACCGTCTCTATTTGCTTCCTGGTGCGCCTTCATGTGGCCGCTCGCGCTTTTGTGTGCTAGCTATGGCCGCGGCGTTGCGGCACGCACATTTGGGATGATCGTCTTTATTGCCATATGCGTAAGCGCTTACTTGTGTCATGCGCGAACCATCGCGGTCATCATTATCCTGCAGATCATCTATTATGGAATTTGGGTGTTGCGGCGTACCAACGGGGTTCGGAGATTACGGGCGCTTTTGGTCTTGCTGATCTTCGCAATAGCCACACTCGCAGCGTTTGCCGCCAGTCTTTCGACTTTGGGCGACTCCGAAATGGGCTCAAATATCGTACGAATAGGGTCAACAGTGACAGGGGTGCGAGTCTCCCTGGGACACCCCTTCTTCGGCGTTGGTATCGGACAGTTGAAATACTTTTTCGGTGAATACGCGCCAGACTTCGCGTTGGCCAGCGGTGAAATATTGTCCTATTCAACAGGCATTTCCGATTACAGAGCATCATCTTTCAATTTGTTTGTTCGGTTCTGCTGCGAATTCGGTCTTGTCGTCGGATTTGCATTCTCGATTTTTGTTCTACGGCCAATTATTTCCGCCGCCAGGTTACGCTCCACGGACACTGCGATCCTTTACGCCACCTTGTCAGGGATCGGCGGCGTGGGTTTCTGGTTGTCTCAAGACCAATACGGTTATCAGCCGGGCATTCTTTCACTGGCCATACTCGGCCATTTTCTGGCGACTCGATCCGGATCCCGGTCTCGGCCTGCCGTCCGTCAGTCGAATTTATGAGTCATATGGAGCGAATCAGTGGAGTCAAACTCACCAAACAGCACGTCGTTTTCCCGATACTAAGCATATCTTGGCACGGGGGCACGCGAGTGCTCATCCAGATGGCAAATTACCTTGCAGGCCTCGGATACCCTGTTGTTTTTCTGGTGTCTCGCCGTAGGTGCAAAACGCCTTTCGAATTCGCTAGTGGCGTGACGGTAAGACATGTGGGCTTATTCACAGGCATTAAGGCAATCGATTACTGCGTCTTTCTTTGTTGTGTTCCGTTTAATGTACCTAGATACTCGTTGCTCATCGCAAGTTTTTTCGTTACGTACTACCCGGTGCGACTACTGGCTGCGGTAAGGCAAATGCCCTATCTATATTTCGTTCAAGACATAGAATCGAAATATCATTTTCCATTTGGACTACTGTTAAACAAATTATGCAATTGGACTTATCGTGATAAGAAGATAGTGGCGGCAAACGCTTATCTCAGTAGTCGACTAAATAGCGAGTTCGGTACCAGCAGTAGGAATATCGCCGTCGGACCCGATAACGCATTCTTCGATCTACCGCGACAGGCGCAGAAGAAATACGACGTAATCTACTTTCTACGCGCAGAACCGTGGAAAGGGTTGGACCGATTCAAGCGATTTTTGGCTGTGGCAAGTGGCCGATGTTCTTGCCTCTGCGTTTCCCAAGACGAGGAATTGAGATCTGCCCTTGCGGGTTCCGATGCGGTATTTCGTAAGCCCGAAAATGACAGGGAACTAATTGAGTGCATGGATTCCGCTCGAATATTGTTGCTTACCAGTTATCGTGAAGGATTCTCGTTGCCACCTTTGGAAGGAATGGCGCGGGGTTTGCCCGCGGTACTATTTCGTTGCGGCGGGCCGGATCAATACATCATCGATGGCCGCAACGGGATTTATGTGGAAAGTGAAGAAAAAGCAGCAGAAGCGGTAGAAGAGTTGGTTCGCGACGCGAAGATATACGATCTCATGCACCGCGAAGCGCTGATAACGGCCGATCAGTATAGGATGGACAAGTCGCTCGCATTGATGGGGGAGTTTATCGCGCAATGCGCGCGGGAGTCGACACCTATTGATGCAAAGTAAAGCGGGGAAACCAAGATGAATCGGAGAAAACGCATAGCGGATGCGGTGGTACCGGTTTTCGATATGGCGATCGTCATATTCGTCATACCTGCGGCAATACTATTGAAGATGGTTCGGCGCCTCGGTTTATTCAGACTGAAATTCACGCGCTCAGTGCTAATTCGAATCGGCGTCCTTCCGATTCGCAATCATTATTATGAACCATTCGTGGATCCAAGAGTGCTCAGGCGGCCTCTCGATGAGGAACGGGATTTGCCGGGGATTGATCTTAACGTGCAGGGACAACTCGACTTTCTATCTGCACTTACTTTTGAAAACGAGCTTGGATATTTGACATCGCCCCGAAACAATCCAAACGAATTTCGACTTGGAAATCAGTCATTCGAATCCGGTGATGCAGAATACCTTTATCAATTGATCAGAAAAATAAAACCTGCCAGGGTGTACGAAATCGGCAGCGGTCATTCGACTCTGATGGCCCGAGCGGCCATTAAAAGAAACTTCGAGGACGACGCGGCGTACCGTTGCCGGCATATATGCATTGAGCCGTTTGAAGCGCCGTGGCTGGAGAGAACCGGAGTAGAGGTGTTGCGCCAGCGGGTCGAAGACGTCGATGCAGCTCTTTTCCGGGAATTGGACTTGAACGATTTACTCTTCATCGATTCATCGCATGTCATTAGACCTCAGGGTGATGTGTTGACGGAATATCTTTCCATACTTCCCGTACTTAACTCTGGAGTAGTGGTGCATATTCATGATGTGTTTACTCCCAGGGATTACCTGACGGAATGGGTGACGGAATCTTTGCAACTATGGAATGAACAGTATTTGATGGAGGCGTTTCTAAGCCACAATGCCGACTGGAAGGTTATAGGGGCGCTCAATTTCCTCAAGCATGCGCATTTCGAGGCACTTCAAAGAGCCTGCCCCTACGTTACATTCGATCGCGAGCCGGGTTCCTTTTACATACGTAAAAACTGAAGAAATCAAATGTCGAATAAAAGGAACCTGGATGCAAATCCCTTTACTGCGGTGCCGTTTTGCCCGTTATGCAAGAGCACAAACCGGACGCGGATCTATGACTCTCTATATCTTGCCCCGGAATTTGGTCAAGGGAAAGAAACGGAATTGTCCGTATTCAAATGCGAAAATTGCGGTCTTGGATATCTCGACCCTAGGCTTTCGGACGATCAACTTAAATACTTCTACGACGGTTCGCCGAGTCTTACTTCCTGGTACGAAGAAGTGTTTCCGGCCACCATTCCGAAGATTTCTCTATGGATGAAATTGTACGCTCAGGAGTTGAGATCAATATTGCCAAGCGGACGGGTTCTAGATTTCGGGTGCGGTTCGGGAGTGTACACAAATGAATTGAGAAAGCTCGGGTTCCAGGCTGTGCCTTTCGACGTTGGGGATGTACCCAAGGGCATCGCCAAGAAACATTTTGGTATCGAGATCAGCACCGACCTCGCAGCGATCGGGGAGAATTTCGACGGTATTGCGCTGCTCGATGTCCTCGAGCACATTGCGGATCCAATTGGGCTGCTGAAAATGCTGCGACAGAAGCTCAAACCGGCTGGGATCTTGCACATTGCGACTCCGAATTTCGCCTCAGTTGCACGACGAATTCAAGGATCAAAGTGGAAGGCAATTGATCACCGAGGGCATCTTATTTATTTCAATCCGAGGAGCCTTCGGCTGGCATTAAAGCAAAGTGGGTTTGAAACAATCCGGGTAAGGACCTGGGGGCCCATTTCATCCTGGGTACCATTTGCTGGAGGGCATGCGTTGTCCGCGTTTGCGAGGCGGATTGAGCAATCGCCGAGTATCGATTGATTGACTATGAAAAAACCGCCTAGACGGCGCCCGGTAATGGGACGGGGCAATTTATGCGTCGACGTGACTTAACAACAATCCTTTTGGCTACGGCGGCCGATCCGGGTTTCACCCGGGAGTCCTCGAGCACACGTACCGGCGCGAGTCACGGTCCGCAGTACTCGATGTCCCTTGCGGAGAAAAATGCCGGAATATATCCGGTGAACTATCACGTTCCGCCGCCCTATCCAGAAAGATACGGCGCCGTCGGGGACGGATTGAATAATGATCAAACGGCTCTTTCCGATTGCCTGGCGGCAAACAATTGCATATGTCTTTCTTCTGGAAAAAGATATCTCATCAATGGCCTGACTATAAGCAGGGCCAATTCGACGATTCGAGGATCGGCTGGCGCGGGCTTGATCATTGCGGAGGGCAAGGAGAATTTCGGCCTGCGTTTCGTCAGCCCGTCGGGTAACCGAACCCACTTCGACACGGGATTCGTCGGTAGAGATTTTGTCATTACCTGCCAAAACGGTGCCGGTAGACTAACTGGAATTTCAGCCGACAACGCCGAAATCACGCTTCTCGACAACGTCGTCGTGTCGCTTGCCGGAAACAGATACCGAGGCTTTGCCATTGGAGATGGCAGCATCGCGTTTTATGGGTTTTTTCAGCAAGATGGCGTATTCCTGAAGTGCGCCTTCACCGGCGGCAGCGGCGCTTACGGTGACGGAGTGCATCTCACAGGGAGTTTGGCGGCGAATGAGACACCAAATAACAATTATTTTTTGGGATGCCGCGCGCAGTCTTGCGGAGGCCACGGGGTCCGAATACGTCTCGGTGACGGAAACGTTTGGCGAGGTGGAAAGATCCAGGGCAACATAGGTGGCGGCTGGATGGAAGGCGACGACGGATTAGGAGGTGGACCGAGCAACACGGTGATCGCGGATATGGGATTCGAGGTCAATAATGACAGCGACCTAACGCTAAGCATCTGCAGCCGAATCCGAGTCCACGATTGTACATTTCAGAGCACCTCCGCCGCGTACCACATCCGCGAGACGCTGTATTCCCTTCGAGGGTATTTTCACCGCAACATGAGCTTTGCGGGGAAACCGGTCCGGTTCGGCGGAACCGGAACCGACAACGTCTGGGACAACAACAGCGGCTTCGGAACAATCTCAGCTAATCAGACGACGTTCGCAATAGATTCCTATCCGGTCCTTGCCTTGGACTATGGGCCGAACATAGCCACCGATTGCTCGAAGGGTCATCACTTTCTAGTCTCGGCAACAAACCGGAACGATTTCATCATCGCAAATCCGACAAATCCGAAACTAGGCCAGCTATACACCTGGGACATCGCCAATGACTCGGGTACGGCCATGGGTGCTGTTGGGTTTGGAAGTGAGTTTTCGATGCAAGGTGAATTCACTTCACCTGCAAACACCAAGCGCCGCACTATTACATTCCGACGCATTAACGCTCGCTATGTGGAGGTCGCTCGAAACACGATGGATGTTTCCTGACCGGTCGTCAAAAGGATCAAAGTCCTCCATTCAATATCGATACGCGAGACGTCGCATTCGAAAGTAGATCGACTTTCCGATTTGCTTCATCAAACCCTCCGTCATGGGGATGCCATGGGTGCCCGAAAACCCATGAAAGCGTGGGTATTTGGGAAATGGCCGCCATACTTTGCGATCGGCAATCGCACTCGCCGCAGCGCAAGCGAGCGCATGCTCGAACCATAGGCCTTCAGCTTCGTTCACCAAGTCTCCAAAGCGCAACAGGTAATCCGCAAGAAATGCGGGGGTGGCAGCGAACAGCCGCGAATCGGCGAATGTAAGATAGAACTTCAAATTGCACATGATGTCGAATTCTGTCGCCCGCAACCTCCACACTAGCGCCGCCGCGTTGCGAACCGCCAATCTGCCACTGCATTTGATCACTAGTTCGCTGCGGCTCAATAAGCTGGAATGCGATAGCGCGTGGGCGATGATGTTGAGTTCCCCTACGCCCTTGCCGCGTCGAGGATCCGATACATTACCGCTGAAGGATATGAACTCTACCTGGCAGCGCGGGAATGCCGCACTGACGGCCTCCAGCGAACCGAGATCTTGATTGGAGTTCTCGCAGAAGACGATCCTCTCAACGCAACCGGACTGTAACCAGGCCCGCAGCGCCTGCTCATAGTCACGCCGTCTGAGATTCGGATCCCTGCGCGCCACCATGGGAGTGTCGCCGGGATCGATCGTGGCCGAGAGCAGCAGCACGCACGCGCGTGTCTCACGGTGCATCAGGAAACCGCCTGGGGGCTTCGGACAGAACCGCTATTCGACATCAGGAAGACAATGGCCGTCAAATTGGTTCTTGGCATTCCTGTGCACATGGATTGACACTCAGCTTAAATCAACGGCCCGCGCCTCGGCCAGGGGGCGCAGCGCGCGCCGCTATCGCGGCAAGACCTCGGCTTGCCTTTGCCGCTCCCACAATGCGAAAATCTCAAGTTTTCGCGAGGATCTCCTGGCATGTCGTACGGACTCAAACTTTGCGGCTGCCTGATACAACGCTCCCCGCCAATTTACTGCGAAGACGCCACCGGCAAAGCTAGCACGGCCAGCAAGCGCCATCGATCGCCATGCAGCAGTTGCCGCGCCACCGTGGCGCGGTGATGTTGTGCCGCCTCGTTACGGCAAGCTGATCAATCTTGCATCGGGTGCCATTGACGGGCTGTCTTACCCGGTTGCGGTCGTCGCAGCGGCCCCTATCATCGTGCGCATGTCGGGAACCGGCGACTATGCAAAAGTCGGCTCAGTCATACTGCTCTCCGGGATCGGCTCGCTCTTCAACCTGATAGGTGCGCAGGGCGTCATCTACAGCCTATCCAGAGGCGACCTGACTGTCGAGCGGCGCGCCGCGATCTTTTCGGCGACTGTGCTGGTCACTCTGTTCGGAATGCTGCTGTTTGCTGGCAGCCTGGTTGCCATCTGCCGTTACGCCGGGTTGAGGGATATCTTTGCGCCCGGGGAGCTAGGACTCGCCGCGGCGATGAGTTGGATGCTCTGCCTCATGATCAGTCTGGACGGGCTGTTCGGCGGCGCCATCAAGGCCCGTCACCTGGTCGTCGTGTCTGCGGGCATTGAATTCGTGAAGTTTCTGGGCCTGGTCCTGGCTCTGGTGCTGGTGTCGAGCAACGCATCGTGGCGCAGTGACGCCGTGTGTTTCCTGGCAGCGGTGCTTTTCTCGGTGACGGCAAAGGCTATCATCGCGGCTAAGGTTTGCAGGCTTCGGCTTTCCGGGTTCAGTGCAGCGATGAATGAAATTGGTCAGGTGACGCAGGTAAACAGCTGGCAATGGATATTGCTGGTGGCGGCGTTCTTTTTTCAGCAGGCGGACCGCCTGTTTATTGCATCGCGCCTCGGTGCCGAGAACTTTACTGTCTATAATTTTTGCTGGCAGGTGAGTTTCGTCGTACATTCGGCCTCCGCGGCCAGCCTAGTCTACATTCTGCCCATTGCTACCGCGCGTGCATCGGCGAGTTCCGGCAAGCCTCTGCAGGAAACGTACCTACATGACGTTAAGTTCGGAGCTTTCGTCTCGACCATGCTGACGCTGGCGTTTGTGATGACCGCATCGATTGCCTTCAATTCCAGAATCCTGCCGTCGTCGCTGCGCGAAGGATTTCATCCCTTCCTCATCATGATTGCATGCGTGTACCTGTCCTCGCTGTCCGTTATTCCCTACTACTATCTCGTGGCGCTGGGCTGGCTGTCCGCC
>Ga0116229_10005106_pt1 | contig 21486 bp, 21 predicted proteins | sample S1TSphgellanicum_3_FD_87313 | JGI IMG/M metagenome (GOLD analysis project Ga0116229, IMG submission 87313) | Host-associated microbial communities from peat moss isolated from Minnesota, USA - S1T2_Fc - Sphagnum magellanicum MG | ecosystem: Host-associated > Plants > Peat moss > Unclassified...
ACAGTTATTTAGGAACTGTCCGTCCGGCTGGATGGATGACGATTCCAGTTGGATGGATGACGGTTCGGGCGAAGGTTGGAACTTGGAATGGGGTAGCGTTCTGCAGCAGAACGTCACGTCACGAACGGACGGGAAGACATAGTGAATTTATATATATGATATGTCTAAACACACATTCTTAAACCTAAGATCCAACATTAGTGCCAACATCTAATGACCCTTTTTCTATCAAATCTATGCAAAAATGAAATCAAAAGCAAAAACACTTCTAGAACTTGACACTTCATGCAAATCTACAACTCTTCCAACTTTCCATAAAAAAAATTGCATCTAGATTGGGCAAATTGTTTAGAATAGTTTGATGCACAAATTCATTACAAAGTTCATGACATGTGAAAATGATAAACTACAAGGTGCTTCCAAGTAACTAATGTCCACAATTCTTTAATTCATCACACCTAATTACTATGGATGACAACACTTCGACAACAACCTTGCATACTGCCCAAATGCTTGAAAATGATATATGATTTTACAACACCATTGTTAATCAAGAATAACATAATGCAATTGCTAAACAAAAAGTGAAGACATCCTAAAACAATAAAACTTGAATTACAAACCTACAATGACAAAATAACAAACCCTTCCCAACACCATAAATTTTTTTAAATTACAAATTTCATCCTCGTTCATGTGTAGAAAAAACCAAAAAAAAAACGAATTAAAAAAAACACAAAGGCATTAAAAAGGTAAAAGAAATGAGAAACAAGAATCAATTCTTATTCACTTGGTTTTCACCAACATGTTCAATTTTCTAGGCCTCAACCTAGGATCTATACATGTTTTGTCCCAAACTCACCTCCATTTGCCAAATTTTTTAGCTCAAATAATATTTTTTAATGTTGGTTTGAATAGATTTGATACATACATTATTGAATTTTTGAACTACCTTATCATTTGTAGTAGCATACTAGCAAACTTTTGAAAGTGCATGTCCTAAACAAGCTCCATCAAAAGGCGTAAACATTCCCAAGCCATCACAAAAGATGATAGAATTTAAGGCAAATGCACATGTTTACAAAATAGATTCCTCATCCTTTACATATGCCACAACCTTTTGAATAATAGAAAACATGTCAAATAGTTACTAGAATTGCAAAGCCATAGTGCATCAATAGTATCAAATACATCAAATAATCTAATTGTTACATGCTTGGGTTCTTAATTCTTTTAAATGAAATTTATAACCATAGCAATAACCTTGTGTGTTCATTTCAACATCCAAAGATACACATTGCTAACACACAAGTGGCTAATGCAAGTTATACATACTCAAGCAATGTTTTATGTAGTAATGTTAACATAACTTCTTCAACAAATACCTTTTAGATAGGAAGACCATTTTCGATCACAATTTGTACACCAACCTAAATGGAACCAAATGGATTCCACTATCTTGAATGGTAGAAAACCCTAAATGACACAAAACATCACATCCTCTAAAAAACCTTTATATGTGCCATATTGATTATTTGCACATGGGTTAATAACAACAAAAAATTCAAGGATGACAATAGGTGTAATGTGGACCTTTTACTAATTAGTTCCTAATCAATTGAAGATTTCAATAGATGTAATCAAACCTTTACAACATCTAATGTGCAAGGCGAAGATTCTAGGGCCACATATGTGATTGTGATAAATTATGCATCTCCTTAAGATGACACTTCCATTTTATTCCAAACAATGTGCAAAAAAAAAAAACAAAGGTGCAACTTATTGAAAAAATATATAATTTATAATTTATTCGGATGTAATTAGGGTGTTTGTAATTCATTATGAAAATATAATAAAAATATACTTAAAATATGCCATTATTTCATAACAAACTAAAAAATATCTTTTCATCTCAAGCATTTCTTAAAATATACAAAGAGTGAACTCTTGAAGTGCATCTCATGATCTAATTGGATGAAGATATATGTGCTAGTTGTTATTTACCTTGAAAAATGACCACGTCATGAATTCTGACTATGAGACTTTCAAAAAAGGTCCTACTTCTTCAACTCTTCCATGTGCATTTCAATTACATGTGCCTAATCAATAACATTAACCTTAAAAGGAACATTGAACACTTACAAGTTTTCAACAATACTACTACTTGCACAACCTACAACTTCAATTGACACATGATTGAAAATAAAATGAACATCATTTAGGTTTATTAAACTTGAAGAAACCATGTTTTGCTTATTGTCGTGCATTTTGTAACCAACTAAATATGTTTAAAACCAAAAAATTGATCACACAAACCAATTCCAACTTGATTACTATACAACAATGGCAAAGGATCACACAACCCAAAAATATATCAACAATGATAAAGGTTGCAAATAAAGGTTTCCATTTAGAATAATATGGTCACCAACATTAAAAACCAATAAGTTACAAGAATGAAAGCATAGTATACCTTTGAACTCTAAAGCATGGAAACACAAAAAACCCAAAATGTATTGAACAAAGTTTTTCATTCTTAAACACAAGTGAAAGTGCATATTTATAACATGAAAACACATAATGAAACTTTGATTTTCTACACAATTTACATCTCTTAAATGATATCATGTTTTTCAAAAAGGTTTTTATTTGTGTAAAAAACCTTAATTCATCATACCCAAATGTTTAATGTTCTAATAGACAACTCATTTGCAAATGTTGAAGACATTGGGGATTGTCATTATTGTTGGTTTCAAAAGTTGTTTAGGGAACAAAAGCAAGTAAGGTGCCAAAATTTATGTAAGGTAACAAGTAATCTTTCTCACAAAAACATATTCAAAAAATAAAAGAACATAGATAAAAATTGTTCAATATGCATAAATGTCAACCTTATAAACAAAACAAATTAAACCTAATCAATTGATTGAGCAATTTGATACTAAAGCATAGCCATGAATCCAAAGCCAACTCTACATCAACACACAATCAACAAGGTGTTCTTGCTTTGTTTTATTGATCGATCAAAAGATGATACCACCAATAACTTGGGTGCTTCATTCTTGTCCATAGCATGTATCTACAAAGATTCAAAAAGAATTTCGCTAAAAAGGACGATCTACCAAATTTCACTCAAATCATTTTGCAAAATGGAACTCCAACATAACCCCTCTCCCCTCCCAATCTTCCTCTTTCAACTCTATAATCATCAAAGACTTTGAACCTAACCTACCCATCCAATTCCCATACACATGCCCTAAAGCTTTCTAGGTGTGAATGTTCCATGACCAATGTGCTAGAAGGAACCAAAATCAACTTGTTCAATCATTCCAAAATTATAAGTAATAAATTCAAATTTAAACAAAATTACTAAAGGGCCAAGAATTACAAAAGAACCCAGAATCCCCAAAAAAAAAACCCACCCAAAAAATTAAAAAATTAAAAATCTTTAGCCAGAACTGAGTCAATTTAAAGAAAGCAGAACTAAATACCTAGCCAGTTTTAAAACACTGAAAAAATATATATATTTTTAATCGCTTTTCGGTGGTTCAGTTTTTCACGGCCGTTCGATTTTCAACATCCAAAGACTGCAATTGGTTACTTTCAGAATAGCATCGTGGACGTCAATAGATAAAAAATAGAGACAATATCAACGGTTGAGGACCGCATCTCACACGGATCGACCGGCGGATGACCCAAATGCAACGGATTCAGGATAGTATGGTCACCGTCGATGGATCAAATCGAACTTAATGATATAAACGGTTGCGATCCGCATTTCACACGGATCGACGAAAGTGAGAAATGAAACGGATTTCAGTACAGCATGGTGGCCGTCGATGGATCATAGTTTCAGGAAGTGTCAACGGCTCCGATCCGCAGTTCACATGGATCGACCGGGTTGAAACGTAATCCACAGGGGTGAAGTTGTAGCCACTCTGGTTAAGTGTGATTTTAGGGTTTAAAGCAAGAGCTTGGCCCAGGCCAACAGCGTCTGTCTGATCCTGTCTCCTTCAGCCTTTCGTCTTTCCTGCTTCATGAGATTTTGGATCTGTTATCTTTGTTGTTGCTACAATATAGTTTGGATCTTTGCAATTGTGGCCATCTCTTCATCTTTCTTGTGTGAGCGAGAATTTGTATATTTTTAATTGCGGAAGCTTTTTATTGAAATTTGTTTGATCGATTCTATCGTCTGATATCATGTCTGGAAGAGGAAAGGGAGGAAAGGGTCTTGGAAAGGGAGGGGCGAAGCGACACAGGAAGGTGTTGCGGGACAACATCCAGGGCATCACCAAGCCTGCTATCAGGAGGTTGGCTAGGAGGGGAGGTGTAAAGAGGATCAGTGGCTTGATTTACGAGGAGACTCGTGGTGTTCTCAAGATCTTCTTGGAGAATGTTATCCGTGATGCTGTCACTTACACTGAGCATGCTAGGCGCAAGACGGTGACGGCTATGGATGTCGTGTATGCTCTCAAGAGGCAGGGACGCACGTTGTATGGTTTTGGCGGTTGATTCGGCTGGCGGGAAGGTGTTCTGGCCCTATCCTGTTACCTCATGGTGTTCTTGAACACCACCTATCTCGAGAGAACCAGGCTTCATGACAGAATTCATTTTGAATGGGTGGCCGGTAGCTTGTCTGTCGTGCTTCTGTGTATTCGTGTCTGCTTGTTCTAGTCTGTATGTCTGTATCATGTGCTTGATATGGTTATTGTCCCAAGTTTGAGTCTGAGCACTTCAGCTGCTTGCATTGTGGTGGCACCCTGTTGATATCCGGGTTTTGCTGAGTTTTACTAATGTTCTTGTGTTTCAATTGTGGCTCATGCTATGTAGTTCTGGCATCTAGAGCTTGCTGTAAGAAGATACTTGTAAATTTTTTTGAAGTTTATTGGATATGTTTTGAAGTGATTGGACATGGACAGCATCAGCTTTTGAGTTTATAATGTAAATGGCTGCTTAAACCCTTTCTTGCTTGTGTCTTCTGGTCTGTCTGTAGGTCTTCATTTTCTTCTCCAGCTTCAAGAACAATTTATGCTTTATTTCCATGGCATTTGCTGCCCTGTGTGCAGTCTGTAAAGGCTGTAACTTCATGTCAGTTAACAGTTAGGAAAACTGCAAGATGTTTGCACAACAGCAGCTTGTGACAAAGCTATTGCTCAAACTCCAACTTCTATAGCATCCTTGCCTGCTGAGTTTTTTTCCTGTCAGTAGCATCCATGCCTGTGGAATTTCTTTCAGTTGGTCTGTTTCCAAACCTGCTCAAGTAGAATGTTGTGCAACCAATATATCTGCATATCTTGACTCCATCGAAGGCAATTCTACTGTAGAAGCATCTATAGCTGTGTTTGAAAGAGTTCTGACTTGCAAGGATGATTGTTCCCTGTTCACATGTAAAAACCACCATTGATGTTCAGGCATTCTGATCTCCACCCTAAAGCCTTAGCATAAAAATGTGATGTTAAGTTATGCTCTTGTTCAGTTTAGATGGAAAAATGGTGAAATTGGGCAAGTACATGCAATTTGCACAAATTAAACCACAATTATTAAGCAAAGCCATTTGTCATTGTACTTGGAACTCTGATCATATAAAACAGGGGACAAGAAAATCATGCCCCTCACAGTAACCTGGCAGATTGAGGTTGTGACAACTTTTTATTGTGGACTGCCTTAAGCTGCTGCAAACAATCCTGTGTCCTTGCAAGAGAAGCTTCCAAGATGAGGTTTTGCTCTTGAGCTTTTCTGAGCTCCAATTGCCAATAGTGAGCCTCTTTCAGTGCAGTCTCTTTGCTTTTCAGTGCTGCAGCAGCTTGTTCATCTGCAACGCTTACCTGCAAAAGTTTGGGTGTGCTACCTTAGCAGAAATGCAACTCCAGCAAACTGTGCTGAGGGATAAAGCTTCAATGGACAAGTGAATGGCCACAGAAAGAGACCCTAAAGCAGAATGAAGAACTATCAGCCAACAGACCTTTTGGACCACTCTTAAGAGCTCATTGCGTAGGTGATCTACTTCAGTCAATGCTGCCTTGTGCTGGTTCTCTACTACATACACAGTTGATGCAGCTGACTCTGCAGCTTGAGCTGTCTGAGAGAGTTGTCCTGCCAGTTCCTTGATAGTGAGATCTCGTGCTTTCAAATCCCTTGAAAGTTGACAGATTTCATCATCCTTCACCCTCAAGGTTTCCTGCATAAAACATAAGACCCAACAACAAAATTATAAGAAGGTTCGGGTCTGTTAGTGTGTTACAGATTAGAACTTTCTTCCAATTCAATCAAATGGTTGCCTGTGGTCACTACATGGTTAAGGCATGTGGGAAATCTTACGCGCAAACAACCATATTCTGACATATAACAAATCCAGTTGACGGTATGGTAGATTGTTAGATTATCGAACCCCAGGTCAGTTACCTTCTCTAAGTGTCACCAGTTATGTCCAGTGTACATGTAGCTGAATCGGATAGTCAGTTTCTTGGACTCTACACCCTGCACCCTACCTCATGAATTTGAGAGACTTATTCCACCTGTCCCAGTTATGAGGAGAATTCACTTGAACCAATCCTATACTATGATGATATGCATTGGGAGAAATGAAGAGATACCCATGTACTGACAGTAAAAAACTGGCTTGTACAGTAGTGATGACAATCCACACCTTCACATTCTCCATATCAACTTCATAACTATGGTTGGAGGCAGTGGAAGCAAGTGCTGGAGCTGTAATTGGAATCTGCACATCTTTGGCAGCTTCCCATGCTGTGGCATTGGCAGCAGCAACAACAGCTGCCACATCTCCCTGTTTGGCATGGCTGTGACCACTGAGTGATTCCACAGCTTCCTTGTGAGCCTTCAACACAAGTGCTGCAGCCCTGTAGTACTCAGAAGCATATGGGGATCATTTGTACAGAACTCAAACCCAACCATAAAATAGACTTACATGTTGAACTGCACATTCTTTAATTGCATTATCTTCTTGTGCATTGTCACAGTCAATGATCCTGGAGGTATACTTGCTCACCTCAAGGTTGCTACCCAAGCTCTTGCCGCAGCTGGTTTCTCTGCACAGAAGAAAAACTCTTTCTTCTGTGAGGTACCAATATCTAATGGAAATAGAATAGATGTAAGTCACACTTGCATCCAGGTGCAACAACAAGAGTCCGCCCTGTTATGACACGAAAAGTGAGAGCCCAAATCCTGGAAAATCTGTGAAATCATAAGGATACAGAAACAACAGCCATCATATTTGCTTTCTTTCCTGCACAACCACCAACCAATAAAAAAAACATTACTCAACACTGACTTGGGAGATATGCCGATTCCAAAATTCCAGAATTCCTCATGCATGACATTCAAGATGTGAAGAGAATTATTGTCCAAGCATAAAAATAAATGGCAAACAGACCTTCTGTAATGATCTGAACCAGAGAAAACCCAGGCACCCTAAACTTCTTGAAGAATCACACAAGTTGTCACACTAGCCCTTGCTTGAAATGAAATCGCACTCAACATTCAGATATATTACACATAATACCCACTTCCCATATTTTGAGCAAACAGGTGAGGAGTTCTCAATCATAGGTCCAACAAACAATGCTGAGGGTTGAGTTCAGAATCTGAAACTTGGAAATATTCTTCTGAGCAATGCTTACATTAAATTGAGTGGAGAAACAGTAATAGTGCTTTGAGGATCAAAGGTGATCAACCCTCTGGGTGACAGATCTCCTCTTTCAGACCTGCACAGGCATTACAGCCCCTATGGTTTGACAACAGCCCACAAGAACATACCCTGCCTCTTAACAGACTGGAATTCACACACAAAAAAGAGTGTCTGGTGGGACCAGGAAGAAAGGACACAAGACCAAGATCATATAACATACTGCATGAAAAGAACAAGGAAAGAAAACCCCAAATTAGCCTTGGTGACTTGATATATCACAAAACCTCAGGGATGACTAAAACATCAGGACAGACATCTCTCACCTATACTCCATCTTGCCAGTTGATGGGTCTAATGTGAACCACCGTCGATTCCATTTACGGAGCTGTGACGCATAAAAAATTTGTGGTTATTTTTTGAGGGATATATATATAATGAAAGTGATGTATAACTGAATCTTTCACCAGAAAAACATGTGTGAAAGTGATAAGGATCAATTATTGCACAAAATTAGACAAGCTGTACAGAGACCATGTCAATTTCAACTCTTAAGTCAGCCATGCTGCAGAAGCATTACTTGGTCAAAGGATTGTGTAAGCTTCTGCAAGCAAAAGCCGAAAAGCTTACTGTTTCAGAGCGCTTCAGGAGGTATCCTTCAAGAATCACACGCCCTGAACCCCGATTGAGCTGCTGCTTAATCTTCTCCAGGCTATTCTTGGTGTCTTCATCCCTAGCAACCTGCCCCAGACAAACTGTGATGAGAAGAGAAATCCCATAATCTCTGCAACCCTGCTGTATTTAATCATCTGGAGATACACAAAGACAGAACAAATAAGCCCTGCCTGTACAAATCTCAGTCTGCTCATGCATGTCATGCTTCTGGGCTTCTAAGCCAATCACTGGAGAATCATAACTGAAGTCAAAAATGCTATCCTCACAACCATTGTTTTATCTTCCTCTGCATCAAGCACTGGAGATTAGTAATTCTTAAGGTTATCTCTCTTAGGTAAGAGTCTCTCTCTTTGTCCTCATCAACGTCTCAGTCTACTCCGTCAATTGCCCATAAGAGATATTCCCTCCCCTCCAACATCTTAACTTATGTTGAGGTGAACAATCAATTTGCAGTCAAGGTTCTCCTCTCTTCAGAGGAGCAATAGATAAACCTGGCAGTAATGACAACTGAGAAAGACTACCAGATCTATGAATATGTCCATCCACGCACATGCTCTCTATCTCAATTTCCAGACCACAATCAGGATTCAAGCTACTTCACCATCTCCACAACAAGAAGCAACCCTCCAACAAGCAAATCATGTTGCCATGGCTACAATTATAACTCTTAACAAAGTTGTATTGCACTTCCATGCCAAACCCTGTTTGGACACCAAAATCCTGTAGGAAATCTTGTCAGAAATACCTTATTCGCAGGCATTTGAGCTCCTTGTTTATTCCAATAGAACTACCTCAATATTCCAGCTTACAAAATGCAAAAACACTGCCTCCACAAATGCCAAATATTTGGCATGAAAAGCAAAAAAAAAGCCCATGCATAGACACCATTCTGAATGCATGGTAACAACACAACATTTGCAGCTACTGGAGTCCAAAAACCGCTTCATGCTTTTTTAATTCCAAGCCATGGCACAGGGAGCATGGCCACAACACGACTCTTTGCTAAAAGGAACCACGAGACAGTAAACAATTCTCAGCTACTGGAGTCTCATAACTGGCTCCTCCTGCTCTCCATACCAAGCCATGGCCCAGGGAGCAGCCACAATAATACGACTCTCAGCAGACAATTCACAGCTACTGGAGTCTAAAAGCCAGCTCCTCCTTCGTTTTGATTCCTAGCCATGGCCCAGGCAGCATGGCCGAAATGCAACTCTCGCTGAAAGGAACAGAGGCAGTAAACAATTCGCAGCTACTGGAGTTTGAAAATTCCGCTTCCTGCTCTTAATTCCAAGACATGGCCTGATCGATTATGGCAACAAAAAAAATGTTCAATTTTTTTTTTTGGCAGCAGGAAGAGAGGGAACAGATGCACCTGATCCGTAATAACATCAGGATGGCGATCAAGGTACCGAATACAAACAAAAGCTGAAAAATCACCAAGTTCCTGCTTGTTTGGAAATTCCAAGCCACGGCCCGATTGATTATGGCAACAAAAAATGCTCAAAAAAGTACAATTTTTTGCAGCAGGAAGAGAGTGAAGAGATGCACCTGATCCATAATAAACGGCACGACGTCGATGTAGGCACCGATTACAAACAAAATCTTGAATCTCGCGCTGGTGCTGTGCTGCTCGTCGTCGTCGTCGTCTCTCTACTCTGCCCTTGGTTTCTTCCTCGCCTTCAAACCCTAACTTTCCTGAACAAAAATGCAGGTCCCAGATCCCAAAATCCAGGTGACGAATCCAGGTCTCAAATTGAGGACGATCCACAGGATGGCAGGGTTTTTTTCTTCTTTTTTTTTCCCCCCCCCCCCTCAATTTTGTAATTAAAAATTTTGGCAAAATTTTCCAACAAAAAACCTAGCCAACTTATGATGTGTTGAAGTGACCCATTATCACATGGATTTTTCACCAGGCTTTATTAGACAAAAATAATGCAATACACACATTTATTTATTTTTAAATGTTGCAAAATCTTCACACAACTAATTTGAATACAATTCATCAACATTTCAGCATACTTTTACAATGCCCAAAAAACAACACATTACCGGGAGAAAAAAAAAAAAAAACACATTATTGTCTCAAATATTTTCAATAGCCATTTGCCATCACATTAACGTTATTTTATTTATTTTCATTTTCATTCATTACATATGTGTTAACTTGGTTTTTCATCCATTTATTTTCAATTTTGTTTAAAGCCCACCACAAATAATTGCAAATTACAATACAACATATATTCATACATATTTGTGAGAACAACTTGGTCCTCAATTTCCAACATCAAAATGAAGGAAAAGAAAGGATTGGAGTAGAGATAAATTATTGACCCCCAATAATTATCAGATGTTCATATTGGGCCCCTATGGTGTTGGCCTGTTTGTACCAAAACCTCTTGTAAGGTCACCCATCCCAACACTATTTTGGTCAAAGTGGTCTTAACCTCAAGCTTCTTAAGGAACTTTACTAAATTAATTTTAAAACTTCAAAAAAATTAATTTTTTTGAGACCAAAATCACTCTAAATTCAATAACTTTTGTTTCATTGGTCCGAAAATTGTGAAACAACAAGTGCCACAATCGCATACTTCTAATATGTTTATTATTGGCGATAATTCTACCTATTTTGCTCATCCATAGATTAAATTCATTTGGTGCTTGCCCTTTGGATATTTCTATTTTTTATTATTTTATTTCACTTCTTAGACAAACCCTTCTCTTTGGAAAGATGCAATTCATTAAAAAAATAAAATTAATTACAACTTTAATTTTTCTATTGCTTATTGCAACTAATAATTGGGGGAGAATGGGGATATGTTGTTGGGTCCCTTGATAGGAGAAAATAGGTTTTTTTTAAAAATAATAAATATATGTTCATGGGCAGCCTTTAAAAAGTTTGAAATCACAAACCTCTTTTATGGCTTCATAGGTCCAAATTGAATGAAAATGAAAAAGTGGACACAATTTGTATCACTCTCAATCTCCAATGAAGATTTAAAAACTTTCCCCACTTATATACTTTGTGTCTTGATGTCAATGCTAGAACTTGTGATGAGTTGATGTAATCAACCCAAAAATAAAATTTTAAAAATGGTGGACATTCAAGATGGTTTACCAATTGCAATTTTAGCCAAAAGATTAGCTTCAAATCATAATAAGTATGTTGATGCACTAGGTTCAGATGATGACCAAAATGAATTGTATTGGTCCTATTGTTCAAGTTGAAATCCAAGCATTGTGGTGTTCTCCTCGTATGTGTGCACATAAATTCCATCGCAACAAGGTAATTGAAAATAAAATAATTGAATTTGAATTATCTTTGAGAATTTATTTTTTCATTAATTACTTGGGTATAATAAGAAATTTTTAAATGTTTTGTTAATATGAACAAGATCCTACCAAAAAAACCAATGTAATATATATATGTTGACCCAAAAAATTTACGTTGTAATGTGATATCTTCAAAAAAAATCTTTTCTTAACAAATTGGTTTTATGCATGAGATCTTCATAACATCCATTTAGTGTTTACTTTCCAATTTCACTATAAATTAGGAGTTCAAACACAACTTCTATGAATGTGATGAACTCGCAAATTTTTATTTGGTTTGTAGCAACATGCTGCAAATATTATACGAGTTGCTTGGGGTGCTTGTTTGATGACTCCTCGGGCTATGGAAAGGAAGCAAAGCAAACTTGACCCCAATATCATATTTATGGATGGTGGTCTTGGTGGAAAAAGAAGAATCGTGAATATTTCATCAATCAAAAGAATACAAAAATGTTGGTGTTCTTTTCGAGTTCCAACTTCTTCAACATTATCATCTAATTTTATAATTGGTGTTGAGTATGATAATAAAAACAAGAGGAAATGACAAAATATGTTGGATTCATTTTGATGACGTCTTCATCTACATTTCATTCACAATTTTTGTTTTTTTGTTTGAATATGTAGGACAAACAAATATTCAAACATCTTAAGAAGTTCATTTTCTAACATGAACAATTACCCCCCAAAAGAATTTCTTAAATTCTTCCATCGCACTGAGGTTCAATATGTATTTATTGTTGGCCACCATAATTTGTAATAACACCCACCAAAACAAAACAAAACAAAAAAAAAAAAACTTAAATATCAATATTTTGAACCTCCATGAAGAGTTTAATTATTTCAACAAAGGTTAGGTTTACCTCACTACTAACAATAAAATTTCCATTGATCTTTTACTATTTCTCAGATCTTGGAGATTCCGCATCTAGATTACATATACGCATTTGGCTTGGAGGTTTTACATGCAAATGGGAGAACAATGGATGGAGATTAATGGTGAACCAAACCACATCCAAGACTTCAAGGAAAGATATTATACACAAGACAATCACACACATACAAAGGTCTCCCTCCCCAAGTAAGTAGACATTAATAAAACCTTGGACAACCATAAGGATTGGCTTCATGCATGTCCATCCATAGTTGTTTACTCTTAACTATAGAGATGGATGCACTATCATTGTTCATTTGCATAACCAAACTTTTTTTTTTTTTTTACTTAAAACTCACCAATGACATTTAGATGGAGACAACATGTTGATCCATTTTTGTTTAAATATGTTCCTATTAAGAATGTTTATACCTCTTGCTCTAACCCTTGGTCGATGGGTTCAACACAAACCTAAAGAAAGCTAGGCCTATATGGTTTGCAGAATGGGCAACCTTAACTTGAGGCAAAAGGCAAGTGAAAACACTTTTGCAAAGGACAAAAACAAAACATGAAGGAAATTTCCTTTCAATAAGCAGGTCCCAAAACAAAGGATGTTCCATGTCAGGTTACCCAGAATTAACCGAGAACGTGCTTGGAATTGGCTCTGCTTGGAAAACCTGGAACCGGACAAAAACAAAACATGAAGGAAATTTCCTTTCAATAAGCAGGTCCCAAAACAAAGGATGTTCCATGTCAGGTTACCCAGAATTAACCGAGAACATGCTTGGAATTGGCCAAAATGAGCATGTTCCACATTAGTTACCTGGAATGGACCCAGAACCTGCTTGTAAAACCTGGAACCGGACAAAAACAAAAGAATTACCCGGAATTGACCCATTTGTTTGAGTTCCTTCCCGGGTGTAAAGAACCAGTAAAATTTTGCTTCTGGTGAGTGTAAGGTGCCATCATCCTCTGTTTGAGGCAGAAAATTTGGGTAAGGTGCCCTACAAACTTCACCTTCTTGAGTGAGAGCGTCCTTAGAGAGGCTCTATTTTACTCCCAAATAGGCGCCTCTAAGGACCCTCTGTTTTCCATGGGGCTTTACCCTACACCGCATAGGGATCCACCTGTTCATCCATTCTCTTTTGCACTTGGTGTATTTGTGTAGACCAACCAAGTGTAAAGGCATCTGTGGAGGTTCGTTGTTTTTGCACACGAATGACACAACTGCTGATGAAGAGTTTCTACCTCCTATTGCTATTTAATGGAGTTGTTGTCAGCTGGTAGTCTTCATGTCCTCAAAGCACAAATTCATTGCTAACAAATTGTGTTTGCACTGTTGTTGTTGTTGTTGCATTATTTTATTCTGTCTGTCTCTGCACCATCTCCCACTTGCTCTTCCCCTTCTCCTTCTTCTTCTTCTTCTTCCTCCGGGACGTACGTGCCTGCCATGGCTGCTGCCACTTCTCCTGCTGGTACACACCTTGAAACACACCCAAAAAGTATTGATGGGTCTTTGGAAAGAGAAGGGGTGGGGGGGAAACAAAAAAAAAAATTCTTGTCTTGGGAAGAATATGAGTTTCAAAGAATAGTTGTGTATTGGAAAATGCTTGTTGGGTTTTTTGTTGTTTTCAAGAGCTTGGATTGGAGACTGAATTGGGTTGTTTCAACAAATTTTCATGATGGAGAAGAACGAGATGAATCTCAAATTGGGTTGTTTCCAAAAATTCCATGAAGAACTAGGAGGAGCATCTCAATTTGTTTTTGGGTGGCAATAATGATACTAATAATACAAGCAGAAGAGATGTGATTTCTTTTGCATCCTTCTTGTTGCTTTTTAAAATTGGAAATTAATTCAACTTGTTTTTCTCAAGCTGCCAAATGTTGATTGGATTGTTTATTACTTACTATTTTCATTTGGTTTGGATTTTGAGCTCTCAGATCTTACAATCAGCTCTCATGCTAAAAAGCTTAGACACAAACTCATGAATCTCAAACAGGAATCCATATTTGTAAAAATCTAACGCAATTGACCTTCTTTACGAGAGATGTATCATGTAGGAGAGCCAATTCCCACTGCAAGTAATCAGGGTCAAGCAGACACTTCATCCTCAGATCCAAAGCTGCAGCATGAGAAGCTTGGAAATCTTTCAGCAGATATCATCCCACAACTTTTCAAATTGTAAAACTTCTTCTTTTCTCAATTGGAGCAAAAACACAACGTGTTTCATATTTATTTAGTTATTTATTTTTGCCCCACCAAGAGATTTGGGTTTCTCTATCCAATTAGTGTTCATCATTCTCTAGGTATGCTTGTTTGGGATATGCTTACAACTCATGAATTGCACACTCTCTGTGACAGATATGACTGCACTGCAACACCAGCTGACTATGAGATCTATGCTCCCAAGGCTGTCTTTGAAGATCCACTCATGCAAGCACATGGGTAGTTAGACTTTTGCTTTTATCCTTTTTCAAAAAACAATGGGACCCAAGTTTTTCCTCCCCTCTTTTATAGGTCACAAGAATCCCCAAGATAATCACAAATGGTTTTTGGGCTGAAAACAAATTAGGATTTCTGTCAACAGTTTTGCAGCAGCTCGGATTATTTTGTGAGGAGTTGTGTTGAGAAAGCTCAAACACTCAGGTTAATCCTCATGGGAAGTTTTATGGGGTCGGGGTGGGGTGCAGTGTAAAACAGATCAAATCAGCATTTTATTCCATACCAAAGGTAAGGTAGGGTTCAGGGTTTAGGCCATCATCTGTTGTTGTGCTTGCTAGTGATGCAGGTCCTGTTGTCTGCCACTGTTTGTCACATTTTCCTGTTTTCATGTTGAATTCTAACTCTGGTGATTTTCTAAGAAGAAAGTTAGAAATCTGCCAAAATCTAGCAAATTCCTTTAACAATTTCAAAGCTCTCTTCCTAAAAATCTAGCGAAATTTTTGGAAATTTTTCAAAAAAAAGCGCCTATGACCATCTCACTGGGGCCTTTCTATTTTATTTTTCTGCAAAATGGTGAAAATTTGCCAAAAACAAGCGCTAATTGAGATCAGCTGATTTCAAGAAAAGTCAGCATTTTTTGAAAATAATTTAATTATAGCCAAAATGGTAAAGGTACTAGAGCCAGATGCTTTTGCTTGATTTTTGGGCAGGTATTTAAGGAAGCACAGATTGTGGACTATACAATCACTGAGGAGGAAACAACCCCAGGCTCTGGTGAGGTAATAATATGCATTTTTCATATGCCCACAATTGTGTGATTCCTGGACTCAAGATTTCAAACAAATGGGAGTCTGATATGAAACACAATTAGTCGCCGGCCTCTGCAAAAGAGTAGATCTAAGTTCTTTGCATCCTTGGCCTCTGCAAAAGAGTAGATCTAAGTTCTTTGCATCCTTGCACGGTTGGTGCTATTTTCCAGATTCCCTACTGTGCTCTCAAACTTCAAATATTTATAAAGAACTTGTTGCTGCACAGTGTAACTTATGAACCAAAAGTTTTACAATTTGGAAGTTGAATGAGATCTTTGGAGTTGCAACTATATTTGGGGTTTTTTTTGGTTCCCTCTTTGCATTTGGTTCATGCAGATTCGAATAGACAATGTGCAACGATATAAGGTAGCAGGCAAAACTATCAACATGGTATCTCTCATCAAATTACAGGTCTATCTCTTTTCCTTCAAAATTTATTTGATGAAGTCCAACAAGGGTTGATCTATTAGCATAGGTTTATTATATAATTGGGGCATATAACCTTTGGGTGTGCACAAATTGTTTTGATGTGTATCTTTGCAGCTTTCCTAAGTTCTTCGCATTTAATGATTGGCATCATCAGTGTGTATACAAGCTGTCAAATTGTATGATTTTAAGTGATCAGATTTTTTACGGGTGATTTGGATTTTGCCCATTCCAGGTTCAAGATGGGAAAGTGGTGCGTCACGAGGATTTGTAAGTTATCTTATTGCACCTCTTTTCTTTTCTAGTTCATGGAAATATAAAGATACACTAACTACCAACATGAGAAAAGTATAGGAGTTTTCATGTTGTTAATTTTGAATGGAGCATCATTGTCTAGATCATCATTGTTTGGGAAACAAATGTAAACAGATAAATACAATCTTATGATCGAATAATGGCTAGTAGATAGATGAAAACAACCAGAGTCGGGTGGTTCTTAAAATGAGGGACAGATACCCACTGATTATTCAACCCAGGTGTATATCAATGTTGGTATATAACCACAATTCTCTCTAAAAAATCAAAGAACCAGTGAAAGAACCATCAGTTCTTTGCTGGTTCTTTCATGAAAACCTGCGATTCTTTGAGGATTTTTAAAATAACTGTGACCGATGGTTCTTTGATTTTGAGTTTTTTTTCAAAGAATTGCAACTGGCAGTTCTTTGATTCTGCAATATTTTAAGAAACTGGAACAGGCAGTTCTTTAAATATTCAAAGAACTCCCCAACACTGGGAACAACCTCACAATTTTTCTGTATTGAGGTGATTAAAATGAGTTGCAAGTTTTCTACAAGCGAGTGTAGGATACAAAATTGTATTGTAGTGTGTGAAAGCTAGAGACCCATGGAGTGTTGTAGATTTTATGTTTCTTTGCAATGAAGAATTGACTAGGCATATGTATGATGTGAAACAGGTGGAATAAGAATCCACTATGGAACAAGAACACCATAAAAGTACCATTGATTGGGCGAGGTTTTGAGGGATTGCGTCGTGGCAATATGATGTTTACTCATCTTCTTATGGGCTTTGGGAAAGACCCGCACACTAAAAAATGATGGAAAGCATCTTTTGCATCAAAAATCTAACTAGAAAAATCTCAAAGTTATTATATTTTTAGTTGTCACATAATCTAGTAATTTGAGGGTTTAGGGTTCTTAAAGGGTTTACAATTTGAAGTTTAGAAAGATAATGACAAATCGTAGTGTGACCATGAGGCTAGATTGAAGCTTTGATATTACCATGAACTATTGTGCATTGTAGATGATACATTTATTTGATTCAAAAACAAAATATTGTAGACATGAACTATTCTAGCTTTTGTTATCTGTAATCTTACACATGACATTGTTATAAAAGAAAATTGTCATATGCTACCATCGCAATGCCTACAACTATCATCCTTTAAACACAAATCATAAATGACAAAAGCCACCTTAATGATGCATCATCTTGAATTTTTTGGCGATCCAAATGATCTACTCACCTCCAACAAACAAGAATCCAAGTATCCAAGCCCAAACACAAAAGAAAACTATAAGAAGAAAACACAAGAAGAACAAGGTGTTCGAATCTCAAATCACCAAAATTGATGACATGACATTTCAAACCATTCCACAAAGTGTTCTTCACTTGAATAAAAATTTGAACTTTACACATGAAATAAAGTCTGGCATGGCCATAGATAGCTCTACTAACCTTAGGCTAAATACTTCTTCTCATGCCAAATCTTGAACACTCAATGAACACATTATGTTTCTAAAACATGTATTTTCAAATCATTAAAGTAGGAGATTTTTGGATTATGCCTCTTGTTGATGAGAATTGCATTATGCATGGTCTTACATGCCTTGGATAAGAAAAATGTTTGGGATGGGAAATTGAAAATAAAGATTTGGTAGATTTAACAAGGCACCATTGTTTAGATTAGTTGTTTTCCTAAGGGAAAACATTGAAAGGATGTGGTTGATTAGTGTGACTAGTTAGAAATGGCTACTAATGTGAAGGACTTGAATGCATATGAATTATTCAAAGTGTTGCAAGTTATTCTCAAGGGGAAGGTAGTGGATTGGTTCAAGCATTTGTTGAAAATGTTGTGAATGTTGACAATTATTGAATAAGAAATTGTTGATGAAGATGACATTAGGACAAGGTTTGACACTATTAAACAATACTAGGCCAAACCATGGGTTGTTAACTTGTCACATATTTTGGTTACTTGGATAAATACTTCCACAACCACAAAGGAAGAGTATTAAAATTGAAAAAAAAGAAAATGTTAACAAAAGACTACAACTTGGTATTAGAAAGATTTACATTGGCTAAAACTTTGTTCATATGGGTTCAAGCATGATAAAAGAGAAAATTCATAGTTCTTGGCAATTTTTGCAAAATGAACCAAAATGTAGATTTGACAAGATTTTTCGCACAATTCATGTGTGTGTTTGTGTGTTACTTGAATTGTAAATTTGTTTCTTCTTTATAATTAGACTCTAAATACAAATATATTTTTTAAAAATTTGAATGAATATTGCATGGTACATTTCAAACCTATTTTACACTTTAAAAAATCATTACATGAATTAAATTAGGCTATAATTATGTGCACCCCATCATATGTCTAGGTCTTAACATTTTCATATTTTTTGATTTATTATAATTTTTTTCTCATGAACCTATTAACAATCTAGATTTTTAAAATGAAAAGCATTTGAAATAAAATGCATTAGTTAAAAAGTACCCCTTCAACAAAAAAATTTTACTTTTAAATATAATATTTAATATTTACACAAATTAGTGTTCAATGTAGCCAAAAATATTTCTACTTTTGCATTTAATCAATTGATATTTAATGTGTATTAATCAAAGACCTCAATTTTTGCATTAGGAAAAAGTTTGGTTTTCAATGACATTATGAAAGATATAAAACCTTCTTTTTTTTAAATCAATCATTTTAGTAATCAAATAATGGAACTATGAACATGAAAGGGACCACATATATCCATGTTGACTTCTAGGACCAAAAACAAACAAATTGGCTCAAAGAAAAGTTGATTCAATTATTCACATTTATAAATCACAATTCCTTTTTAAATAATTTAGAGTTCAATTTCTAAGCTAATGTAGAACACCTTTTGAAATTTGAATTCCTTCTTACAATAATTGATGAAAAATCAATTCCACATCCATTAAAACCACCATTGACTTTTCTAAGAATCCTTTACATTGAAATGCTAGTGATGAACAAGAATAGTAAATCATAACTTTTAGTTAACCACATGGTTTGAAACTAACTTAACATTTGTAGAAGTTTGAAGCTCTGAAGTAACAATCAATTATGTAAGTTGTTTCATAATGGTAGAATGTGAAGTGGTTGTCTACTTCTAAATGGGGTTTTGGACATACATTAACAAAATTAGTGTTCTCCTTTTTGGACTTCTTAAAGGTGTGTAGAAAATTTCATTTTCAAAATTTCCATCATTCCAACCCAACTTTCATTTTCATATCACGTCTTGTTTAGAGTCTCCCATATGACAAGCTCAATCTTCTTGACAAACTAAGACTTGTTCAAAACCTTCTTGACAAATTAGAATTTATGTGCACTACTGGATACCCAACAATCAATTTAAACAACAATGTTAAACATCCTACATCATCAAGGTCCATGAGATTGCAAAAAAAAATTCCACAAAAATACTTTGAATGTATAAATGTTGTAACATTATCAAAAAAATGTCCCTAGAAATCAACAAAATTATGTTGGATGAAAAAAAAACAATTACTAAAATCCATCCATATCCATTCAAAAAATTAATTGAGCCAAAGGAACTTGGAGTCTCAATAGGGTACATGTGCAATGCCAATCTGTTAGTCAACTTTGCTATGACTTGTCAATTTTCTAACCAATTAAAATACAAAAACCACATCACATAAAAAAAAAATGAAGGTTTAAAAAAATTTGTAAAAAAAATAGTTGTTATCTCAATGCCACCTAGAGGAAAATGTATTCTCTTACTAAATTGAAAATAAAAAATATGTAGGCCACTAATAATTACTAGTGGTTTATATTTAGGTCCTTGCAATTTAATAGTGTGTTGATGATGTCCATAACTTTAGCTACTTGGTCATTGACTCCATCCTTTCTAGTTTGGGTTGAAAGTTGGTCTCAATCAAATTGCTCACATCAAAAACATTAAGTTCATAACCTTCTACACATTTGCAAAGAAAGTCAAACAAAAAACATGAATCATCTACCAAAAAATGCAATAACAATCAACCCATTGTTGGAATAAACAAGAGAGTTGCATGGAGCAATCAAAAATTTTATCATCCATTATTTAATTTATATCACACAACTACCTTGTCCATATACACAGTTTTATTTGAGATTGAAACATTATAGATTAACCATTGAACTCAAAATCAAAAGAAGGAGATGGTTCTAGCCAACTTGGAATAATCTTTTTGTAAGTATTGAGGAGTTTACAATTTGAAATCGTAATTACAAGCCAAACAAACAAGCATGGAAGAAAGAGGAGATCCAAGCCTTAAGAAGAAAGAAACATGACCAAAAAAAAAAACCTTGAAATTTAATGAATTTGAATAACATGGCCAACAATACAACAATGAGCTTAGAAATTCCTAATAATCAAAGCAAACAAAGATGCAACATAATTCTACCTCACTTTGCCCTCGACCTTTTAAAAGGACAACATTATGAATCTTGTGTAAATGAAAGTGTTTAACAACAACTCATCTCATGCAAAACAAAACAAAACAAAACTACACATTATTTTATTTTCATATGATAAGCATAATCAAGGCATAATCCTTTCTTGATTATTATATCGTACATGTGGAAGTTGAAGGTTTTTAAGGTTTTTTACTTCTATAACAATCTCTTGATCTTGTCATCCACACTAACAAGGTGAATGCAATCACAATACATAACAATCAAGCTTATTATTTACCCTAAGTAGAATGTAGAAATAACCCAAACAACTAATTAGTTTATGACATGTGCAACTAGTTTAGATGAAATCCAACTTCCAAGAGAGTTTTTTAAAAAAAATTTGTTGCACAATTTTGACATCATGATCAACCATTTCCTGAAATTGAAGTAAATATTCATTGCACATGAACAAGAAGGGGAAAAAAAAAAAAAAAAAACAAAAAACTAAAAAAAAAAAAAAAAAAAAAAAAAAAAAAAAAAAAAAAAAAAAAAAAAAAAAAA
>Ga0116229_10005108_pt1 | contig 21484 bp, 19 predicted proteins | sample S1TSphgellanicum_3_FD_87313 | JGI IMG/M metagenome (GOLD analysis project Ga0116229, IMG submission 87313) | Host-associated microbial communities from peat moss isolated from Minnesota, USA - S1T2_Fc - Sphagnum magellanicum MG | ecosystem: Host-associated > Plants > Peat moss > Unclassified...
AAATAAAGTTATTCCCTTGTTGAAGATGATCAATGAATCGATTAAGGGTAGCAACCACCACCTCAACTCCTCCTCTTAATTCTGACCTTTGATAATATATATTTGTACCTCCAACAACAATTACAATCTTGAAGCCTTCCACAAACCGACTAAAAGCCTTGACATCTTTTTCAATTTGTTGTGCAAGTTCCCTTATTGGCATAAGAACCAAAGCCATAGGTTCATTCCCCCACCACACTAGCGATTGGGCCAAAAAATGTTGGATGAAAGGTTGAACAAATGTAACTATCTTCGCAAATCTTGTCTTAATACATCCGAGTATGTCATGACCACAAAGAGCCACAAGAAAAGCTTGTGCTTGAATGGGAATAGGAATAATGTAGGAATGAAAAAAATGTTTTTCATAATACTAGGATGGAGGTTCATATCTTCAAAAGACTCGATGAGAGTGGATGCAGCTAGGGTTTCAAGAGATATTTCAATAGCAACATTGAATTTCGCTCTAACTTCTATGATTTGCTATTTAGTGAGACACAACCAAGAATGCAATAGCAAACTTGTAGGCCAATCTTCCTACTCCTCTTTTTCATGTTTCTTGCTTTTTCACGCATTGCAACGTCCGCTCACACAAATAATGTATCTTTTCATATGTAATAGCAAAAGATGTGTCTTCTTGTATGTAAAAATAAAAAAGGCGCACAAATATACAAAACTTGAAATCATAAACTCTAGATAAATCCAGAGAACATGTCACGTAAACTTAAAAAATTGGCCTTGGCTAATTCCATTGAATTACAATCAACCACCATTTTAACAATTAAAGTCTTAATTTTTTCCTAAAACCTTCAAAATCTTGTACTTTTTCCCAACATATTTCAAGGGTTGAAACATGTGAATCCATCTTGTTTTTACATTCCAAGGAACATTCGGTCCTTTAGTTTTTACAATTTCAATGAACTTGGTGAATTCAAGATGGAGTTTTGGTTAACAAAAAAAATCCATATAATGCTTTTAAAAAATTCTTCAATTTGGAAACCATAGGCATTATGGACAAGGTCTAAATTGTAAGGTTGGTTTTGTGTGCCATATAATAGATCCCAATGAAATAAGGCATTTGTACATTTTCATTAGAACAATAATTTTAAATTTGACCCTTTGAAATGTTGAAGCACATAAGCTCTTAAACACCTTATATGTTTTGAAATATAATTATCAAGCAACTTGCCAAACTTCATTAGAATAAAAAAATTGACAATTTTGATATTATGGCAATCCCACCTTTAACAAATTGTTCAAATGTGAGTAAAACATTCACACATTTCCAAGCTATCACCACATAACAATGCATGGAAATCCAATTTTGGTTGTCAATAATAATTATATCATCTATAGAAAGTGAAAACAAACTTGAAGCCATTGTTGTTCCCCTAATGACAATCAACACAACATGATGTAAATTTTCAATAATCTCCTAATCAACATAGTCATTCCAATGTTTGGATGGATGGTTATGCATTTTTTAAAAATTAAACAAAGATTATTGCATTTATTCATACTCTATCATGGGCTACCTTGAAAAAGTAAATGAAAGATGAGTGCAAATTAATAATTTTTTTTCATTTTATCATTATCATGACCCTAATTTTGGGTTCGTGACCAAGGCAAGGGGCATGGAAAGGTGAAGGCTGATAATGCAACTCGAGAATCACATTCACACTTTTGGGAGCATGGAAGAGTGTGAAGGAATGAGTTCACACACTCCTAAGTGGGCTCCCACTTTGGGAGTTGGAATCCCAAGGGACTCCCAAATTTTCAATGAATGATTTGAAGGGTCAAAATTCATTAGATTGAATAATTCTTTATACCATTCACATCGTTTGAGGTGTAGATGTTTAAAATGGTTTCACATGATCCATTTTGAGTATTTACAACACAAATTATGGCTTAAAAAAAGGTGAAAGTCAAAATGTCAATTTGAATCCTGACCATTAACAATCAATAATCGCTTTGAATTACGTGTGTGTAAGGGACATGCCATATATCATTGGAAAATTCTTGAAAAGGGATACAATTTTGCTTCAAACTTCATTTCAATCAAAGATCTACATGAAACGTTATAGGTGTTCAAAATGGCGAGAGTCCCAATTTTGGGAGTTTTGGGACTTCCGATTTAAGAATCTTGGGATAAATGACATTTGGGTGTAACCCCTGTGGCTAATCATAGAAAATACTATAAGGGGGAAGGTGGTGGCTTCCCCCAAGTTTGGGTCGTGGTGAATATTATGAGTTAGTGTATGCCCATGGTTCATTCGTGCATCAAAAGTGCTTCAACTATGCATTAACAAACTTGTTGTTTGGTTTTTATAGGTCCATATGAATAATTGACCCATTTATCATTTGTCCTAGTTCCCATCCTAGAGCTCCAATACGCCCCTCTTACCTTCGAAGTGTTATAAGTTAGGGAACATACCCCAATTCTTTTTTTCATTGTTTTTATTTTGAACTTGCATTTGAATCCAATGAATTTGAAAATGTGTCAACGACTATACTTACAATTACATGTTGCACCACATAGTCCCTACCTTTTGACACATACAAACATTCATTGAATACATGCTGGTTTGTTTTCAAAAGATAGTACTCCATGTTATAGCCACATTAAAAATGGTAATAATTGTCATTTTTTATTTAGCATGTTTGCACAAATAATTAGTTTTAATTCCATAAATTTATCGTGCCCTTCAATCTTGTTATAGATTTTGCATTTCACCTTATGCACCTGCCCATTAGCACCCACCATTGATTATACCCAAGGTAATTTTACAACCCATGCATTTTCAAAATGACAATTTATTTCATTTTTTAATTCAACTTTTATTTGAATTGGATCAACAATGACACAATCAACATTAGTTTCAGGACTTTGGTTAAAATTAGCACTAGGGACAAAAACATGAATTTGGATACAGTTATAAAATATATATTTATGTTTGAAAATTTTCAATAGACCTAATGATGGCATGGTGAAAATAAGTGACAAACATGATGTTTTTATATTCATAAATAATGATTATGAAATTGACAAAAAAAATTACAAATTGTTAATAATAACAATCATCGACATTTCACCATTGCTAGTGAGAAAATTAGAACATGTTGTACCAAAAACTTAGAATGCACAAAATCGAAAATCAATGAAAATCATGAAATTGATGAAATCAACGTGAGTAACAAAAAACATGAAATAAACATGGATTTTCAAAATGTTCAAGCATGAGGCTATTTTAGGTTTTGTGTGTTTATCTTACACAATATTTATAGACCATTAAAACCTTAACTACTACAATTGTGATTTCAAAATTGAACATCCTAGAAGGTCAAAGTTAGGTTTTGATTCCATTTTCCAAATTCCAAAGCTCGTTCTTCATGTCAATGGCAATGTCATGGTAGACTTCCAAAATCTAAAGGCATTATAATTTTTTGTACACAACAAACCCAAAACCTAAAAACATTGCAAGTATCAAGGTGCAAATCAAGTATCATAATCAAGCTTTGATTCTTCAAAACAAAATTTCAATTTCCTTGATCAAGTTGTAATTGGTTGAAGGTGGGACTATCACAAATATCAAAACAATTAATCATAGTATGTTGTTACAACTTACAAAGTTCCACAATGCTTCGATGTTCAATAGTAATCAACAATCAACTATAAAACTTAATCACATTTCCATTATGAAATAACTTACGAGGACTCAAGACTAGAGAAGTTTTTAAAACTTGGAAGGTTTAAGCAACATTTATAGAATGGCACTTGTTATAGCTTCCTACTCATAGTCACTCCCCTTTGGACATTGTGAACAAAAGTGACAAAACTTGATGACAACAATTTGCCAAAGTACATAGAAAGAGGGAGCAAAGAGATTGGCGAAATTGATGGCGACCTCCTCATAATAAAGTTTGAGGATTTGATGAAAGCAACAATGGAGATTGGCCAAAGAGGTAAACCCTAAACACTAAGATGGAGCAATCAGACACATCCAATTGGATTAGGGGCCCTGTACTATGTGGGCTTTTGACAGCCTCCTGTGCGAGCGAATTATGGAAAAATTCCCTTTCCCATTTTTTCCAAGCTTCCAGGTAGGAGCTCAGGTTTTAGGATAGGAATTTGGCGGCTAAAAATCGCCATTAAAAGAAACGCTGAGCAGGGTGGGTGAAATAAATCCTGAAGGACCTATGACGGCTCCCATTCCAGACAGTCTGAGTTCAAAGATTCCATGATATCGTCGAAACCCTATAAATAATCCGATGAAAGAGCACATTTAGACAGCTCATTGATTATGAGAACGTTTGAACTCACATGGAATTATTTGCAATCAATGCATTAAGTTTTCTCGTTCCATTGCAAACCGCCAGAGCACGGGTCCGGAAACGGCCCCGTTCCGTAGCTCTGTGTTGTTGGAAATGCAATGCAGACAACTGCAATGAAAGAAGTGAGTAGTGAGTACGTAGTACCTGCGCTGGCTCCGACGAAGAACGTCGCGCATTGGCGAAGAAGTTCGTGACCCACCGGTGACCAGCGCCACAGCCGTCAGACACAGGGGGCAGGGGCAGTACCCGTTAGATTTTATCCTGCGAAACAAGCAGCGGCCTCTTCTTCTAGATGATAGTTGCCGGGTCGCCGGTATTATTGTCAGGCATGGAAAATTCGTTCTCAATAATGACGCTGTAAATCTCGTACAAAGAGGCTCCCCCGCTGCGTATCTCCGGTCTCGTTGACGTGAATTCTGTCAGTCAATTCAGAATCTTTAGAGCCCGGGCCTCGAAAAGTCGGCCACCTACTTACGTACTTGTTATGTACTGCTGCTACTTCACTAGGCCTCGATAGTAAGTGTGAGGTATCGCATGCAAAAAAACTGGGTTGCGAAATCCTCATGCTGAGAATTTCTGAAATCACCAAAACATACTGAAAACCGCCTTTGTGTTACTCTTATGTTGGTTCATTGAAGTTCCCTGTAGGCCTCGCTTCACTTGAAACACTGTCTCTTTGCTGCTAAGACCCCTTCATGGATCCAAAGTTGCATGGAATCTGGTATGTACTTTGGGGAATAATTCTCTGCACGGTTTGAATCGAGTGGAATGACCTCTTTTTCACAAGGATAGGTGGCACAATCACAAGAGACAGAAAATTATTGGGGAATGCTTGATCCACTATGGTAAGGGGCTTTGGACAAGTGCTTGATATCTGTCAGACTTTTCTCATCTGAGGAGAGGAAGCAATGTTGAACCCTGGGCTGAAAATGCACTCCTCACAACCATGTTGTGATGATTCACCCAACCAGCCATGTCAACTCTTGAATTGGTCAAAAATGGGGGAGATGATGTGCTCTTAACAATGTTCTCAATCCATAGCATATTTTCCATTCTCACATAACTTGAGTAACATGGGTGAAAAAAAATAGTGAAAAAAAACAAAAAAACAAAGATATGAGCAACCTTGAGTCCTATATTACACTTTCGTTCTTCAAACCATGAGCTCTCCTTTAAGCTCTTTTTTTGGGTCCCTCCAAAATGATGTCATGTAGGCCAAAGAAAAATTTGATTTGTCTTGATCCTGGACTCTCATCTGAAGGCCTTGGGACCAATTTGAAGCTCTTTACCTGTAAGAATGCTTGATTGCATTGGACCTTGCTCCTTGGGCCCTTGTCTAAAGTGGCCCTTATATTGAGCTTTCTCCAAAATCTTCTCTGATCTTATAAGTATTCTACTCATATTTCATGTTTACATATAGTCTGCTGGGTGCAGAAAGTAGGTAGGAATAGAGACCAATGGTTTTTTTTTTTTTGTGGGAAGAACTTTTGCATCCTGGCCACAAAAAAAGTGAAGGTGCAAATGATACAAAAAATTCTTTACTTTGAAAGTGTTTGAAATGATGCCACATGGCACTCTGGAATTTCAGATTGCATTTTGAGCCCTCAAGCCTACCTCCACTAAAGACTTTTCTTTTTGGAAAAAATGGGCTCAAGTCGTCACATTATGAGGAAAATTTCTGAAGTGGCCATATTTAGACAACGTTCCATTATATCATCTAAACATAGGAAGACTCTTAATTTTTTCTACTTTCCTTTTTCTGACTCGTATCCAAATTTGGTTAATTCCTCTTGTGGATGATGGCCAATCCATCTAACTCACAAATTTGAAAAAAAAAAAAAAACACTGATGGAGACCCTCTGGTGTGTAATTTCCTCCCATCATTACACATTGTTTACAATGAGTAGATCTCACAAGGTGCTAAACACCCCCTAATGAGCTCTGTCGGGCGCTGGTTTCGAGCCTGACAGTGCAAGCCCTGCGGAGAACTGCGTTGTTCTGCCGCAAGGTTTTTTGAAATTTTCCCTTTTTGACTTTGTATGCAATAATTTTTTTAAAAAACCAATCTCCTCAGTCACTGATGGTATGCCAGTGGTTAGTACTACAATGTAGGGTGGTCGTTGGTTCAATACCTGTGCCCGTAATGCGAAACACTTGCCCGGAACATCGGCAATTGAAGAGCAAACAGAACGTTCTCCACTTTTGTTGAAGTTGTAAAGAACATTGAAAACCGGGTTGCATGGTTTCTTGCGGAACTGTGCAATGCTGAAAAAGGTATGCAAAAAGACAAGCAAAACCAGCGACGGACAGATCTCGTTAGGGGGTGTTTAGCGCCTCGCGAAACACTTGCCAGGAACATTGGTAATTGAAGAGCAAACAGAAACATTCTCCACTTTTGTTGAAGTTCTAAAGAACATTGAAAACCGGGTTGCATGGTTTCTTGCAGAACTGTGCAAGGCCGAAAAAAGGTGTGCAAAAAGACAAGCGAAACCAGCGACGGACAGAGCTCGTTAGGGGGTGTTTAGCGCCTCGCGTAGATCTCAGGCCAAAGCACCACCTGCCCCCATTGACAACTCCATACAAAACCAATGATCACCTAGTGGCAGTGACAAACTATGGCCACGTTGCTAGTAGTAATTTAAGACTGGTTGAATCAGATGTAGGTGATTCAAGCGTCGGCATTTTCGAAGAGTTCATTAGCCTAGAAAGTGTGAACAAGTCGACGGAATAGGTACCCAAATGATTAAGCTGTGTCCTAAGCTATCCTTTAAATTATCAAGCTATGTTTTAGGCCCATCCTAAGTGAATATAGCTTTTAGGGTAGCCTAGTATAAAGCCTAGGTGGCCTAAGGTGAAAAGTGTAGGTAGCCTATGGAGAAGTCTAGAAGCCTATGGAGAAGTCTAGTGGCCTATGTTTCATGGAAGAGTTTTGGTAGCTTGATGTCTCAACTATTCCAAATATTTATTTTGCAAATAAATATTGAGACACCAGAACTATTTGCAAAATTGCCCTTTATATTTTATATTTTCCTAATTCAGGGTTGTGGGGGTGGTGGTACTTTCGGTCAAACCCTAGGAGCCAAGCAACGTTTTGTTCCTTTGGCAGTGGACTAAAACTGTGGTTGCTGCTAGACTATCTCTTTAGCATCACTGCAGGATGTAAAGATCGTCTTCTTGAAAAGCCCTTTTCTTCTTTATTTCTTTCTTTCTTTCCATGTTGGCATTGTATTGGGGGAAAATGGATGTCCTATTGCTTACACAGTTTTGCTTTTCGGGTTTGGATACTAAGGAACTTGCAAGATTAATTGTTACATCAGCCAGGCATATTTATGCATACTCTTTTTGCAGTGAAGCTCTTGCATCATGCAAATTAGAAAGAGAGGACATCCAACTTAGAAAGACAATATGGGGGAAAAACAACTTTGGCAATTGGCAAGGCTTCAAATAACATGACAACAACCCTTACTTCACATGGAAAAGAGATATTGGACACCAAATGTGCTAAGGGGCTATTTCATTTTGCACAATACAAGTCTCAAACATAATGCTTGGCAATTCAAAGTATGTCAAAAGTGTGATGTACAACTTGGGTTTGCAACTCCACCAAGAATGGAACCTTGGCTTGTATGTATAAAGGCAAAACCAAAGTTCCATCTGGTCCCACTTGGAAGTTCAAGGACCAATATCACTTTTGTTTTTGTGTAGATGATAAATTCAAATGTATCATGGGCAACAAGTGACCACATGATTTGGACAAATTGTTTATACCTTTAGTATCACATGTTTTCGAAGAAACAAATCTAACCCTAGAGGAGGTGCATCACCTTGAGGATGTAAGGTTCTCATTGGTAGTTCAAAGAATTACCTTATGCCACATTCGCTTTTTGGAGGATTTGAAATAGGTCTTGCATCTCCTCTTGGGCCCCCTCTAGATGCCCATGTCCACTTGAGGTGTTGAACGATATGGTAAGGATGTTCATTGATTTCAACTAGGAATTAACCACAACAACAAATGGTCAATCATGGTTTGCATGAATGCTTTCACAAAACTACCATTGGCAGAGGTTTCACTACCAAGGTATGGAATGGTTTTCTCATTGGAGTAGTTCTTGGAAACACAAATGAATATGGAGTGACAATTGAAAATTTCCAACAATGTAATTGTCCAAACTTCTTGCAAATGAATATAGGAACAATAGGTAAATTGCAAGCATTTATATTACATATTTTGCCATGTGATGCATTGCAATCCATCAATATATGAACTCATTCATCAACCAATCTTAAGTTATAACAAGGTTTTTTTATTGTTCAAAGATGCATCCATCCATATTTTGACAAGAGGCTAACTTTTATAGGGCCTTCCAATTGATCTATAGTGTGTCACATATGATAGACCCAAGGATGATTGTTGGAGAGGGCATGCCAATGGTTTCATTAAACTTTTGCATAATGACAAGCAAACATTATGCTAAACATTAGCAATGCAATCATATAGTGTATGGTTAAGCTCATGGTTATACATGGTAAATAACATTGGCAATCAATTAGTGTCTTTTCAAGCTTTTGCATAAGGAAGATCACTATATGTAATAAACAATTGTAGTATTAAACTATGATGTGGTAAACCTTTTACATCTATAGAATACCATAATGACAACTACACGAGTTGAACCATGAACCATGAGCCTTGAACATAGTTTTGCAATCAAATTTGCTTTGCTTAATTGTATGCATAATGATAGATGCTACTATTGATAAACAATTAAATACCAAACAATTGTAATGTGGTGAACTTCCTTGTCATTTAATGCTTACAAAATGCAAAAGCATGTGAATAACTCATGTGTGTATTATTGTTGCACTTAGTGAAATAAAACATTATGACCTTTGCATTTCCCCCATCGACAAAGGGATGCAAGAAAAACAAGTGAAAATTACAAGTGCAAGGGCAAAAATTAAGCATTCTTTGGGGGTGCAAACCAAAGGAATGTAGCCCATAAATTACAATATTTCACAATTTTTGGTTGCAACAATGCAAATCCAAAAGTTGAACATTATTTTGGAGTGAAGACCAAAATAATGTAGCCCAAATTTTTTTAATATTACATGGTTTTTGGATTTGTGATAGTGCAAAGTCCAAAAATTGGGCATTATTTTGGGAATGAGGGAGAAAAGAATGCAACTTAAAAAATATAACATTGCATGTTTTTTTCATTTGTGATAGCACAAGTCCAAATTGGTGAAGGCAAAAAAAACCCACCCCATGAATTAAAATATTTCATGGTTTTTGGTCTTGCCACAACACAAGTCCAAAAATTAAGCATTCTTACAAGGTTAATTCTGAAAGGACACACCCCAAAAATATTATATTACACAATTTTTGGTTTTGTGATGATGAAAGTCTTGGTTTTCTTGTTGAATTACATGCATGAAATGAAGAACCTAAAAATCATAAGCACAATAGATTTTTACACTTGTGACAAAGGGGAAACCAAAATCAAGCATTTGTGTAAAATGAAGATAATGAAAATTACAAATATGTTAGATTTTTTGACTAATGACATTACAAAAATATATATAAACATCATTTGTTAACAAACTAAAGTTTATTAGAATGTTAATAATAACATATCCATCAAATCTATTTATAAAGACATTATAGGGCACCATTTTTAAAAAATTTCAATTGTTGGTGTTCACAAATCAGTAACAATGCCACTATCAATGACATAGATGAAAATGGTGCATGTAGGTAATGCCATCTTATTTCATTCCTACAAGATTTACACAATAATGATATGAATGTTCCTTTTGGACTTCTTTGCTAATGTGCATCAACCTTTAGGAAACAATCCATGGTCCCTATAGCCCATAAATCAAATCTATAGAATTCAATTTGAATAGTAGATTGATTATTTGTTGATTTTTCATTGTGAATGAAGATATGGGCTTGATAATGAAACATTGCAAAAATGGCCCAAAGACTCAATAGACCTAAAAGGTGATGCTTATGAATCACTTGTTATTGTCTACAACACTAAAGTGGATGCATTAGTTTTCTATGACACCACAAGTGGAGAGGTGTAGGATAGGTCTAAATTTCCAAAGACATTTAATTATATAAGTAATGTAAGAAACTTCTAAATGTCATCATCCATGGTTTGTAATAATTTTTCAAATAATAAAAAATGTGTTTTGTTTTAAATTTGCCAACATCATATGGTTGAATGAATGACATCAGTTCCACCACTAATCTGCTTTCTTTTTGTGTTCAACTCTCATTTGTTAAGGTTTCATTGTGTATCAACTATATTTGTGTTTAACTTTCAAAAGATCATCAATAGCCTTCATATCCATCAAAGTTACAAAATCTATGTATTTTATTTATGTTCATTTCTTTTATCATTGATTGGTTCTCTCATTGTGTTTGAATCTTCTTGTGTATTAGTTCTTTCATTGTGTTTGGCCATCTTTATATGTTTAACTTTTCTTTCTAGTATTTTCAATTTTTCTTTTCGTGTGTTTAATTCCTTTGTTGAATGTATTTGGTTTTTGTTTGAATTTATTTGGCTCTTCCTTTGAATGTATTCATTTTTTCCTATGTGAGTTTTCAATTCCTTCCTCCTTTTTGTACACATCTAATTCCCCAAGTTGTGTGTTTTGGTTCCTCCTTGGCATATTGCCAATTCCTTTTTGTGCACATTTGGTTTCCTAGGTTGCATGCGTTGGGTCCTTCTTGGTGTGTTTTTTAATCTTTTTGTGCACATTCAATTTCCTCTTATGTGTTTAGGGTCCTCTTTTGTGTGTTTTTGAATCCTTTTTGTGCACATTTGATTTCTTCTTATGTTTTGGGTCCTCCTTAGCTTCTTCCTAAATTCTTTTTGTGCACATTTGGTTCCCCCTTGTGGGTTTTAGGTTCTCTTTAGTGTGTTATCAATGTGGGTACATTCAAGTTAATACGAATCAATGGACGTTTAATTAATGTTTGGTTTTTCACATTTTGGTGTTAAAATTATAAATTAATGTTATAAACTTCCTTAATGTATTTACATAGTTCAATATTTCAAATATATTATGGAAACAGGTGAATTGATTTGGAATAAACTTAATCAAAATAAAGTATTCAAAAAAAAAATTTTAACATTATAACCAATGTTTTTATGTTGTTGAATGGACTCCTAAAAATTATTTGAAAATGGAATAATTTTAGGAGATTCTTTAAACACTTCTTTATGTAATAATATAGTGCAACCTCTTTTGGGATCATAAAAATTTAAAAATAATTTCCCCAGTTTCCAAATTTAATACTCTTAAAATATGGTAAGAATATGTAATCATTAAGGTGCACCTTTGGTTCATATATATTGCCTTGAATGTATTTGCCCTTTTTTGTGCACATTTAGTTTCCCCTTGGGTGTTTTTTATTCATTCTATTTAGGGTTTTGGTTTCTACTTTGTGGGCAATCAATTACTCTTTAGCATGTTGCCAATTCTTATGTGTGCGCATTCAATTTCCCCTTGTGTGTCTTAGGTCCTACTTGGCGTGTTTCTAATTCCATTTTGTGCACATTTGGTTTTCCCTTGTGTGCGGGTTTTTGGTTACTTTTATGTGAAGATTTAATTCCTCCTCAACATGTTCCTAACTCATCTTTGTGCACATTTAGTTTCACTTTTTGTGTTTTGGGTCCTCCTTAGCATGTTATTGGCTTTTTGTTGTGCACATTCATTTTTTTATTGTGTTTTTTTGTTTCCTATTTGGTGTGTTTCCAACTTTTTTTGTGCATATTTAGTGTCCCTTTTTATGCATTATGTGTCTTCCTTGGTGCATTTTTGGCTTTTTTTTTTGTGCATTTGGTTTTGATTCAAGTGCTCTCATAGGGTTGCATGTCTACTAGGATTGTGTGCTTCCCTAGGGCTTCATCAGAAAAAGCGACCAACTACTTTTCACACCCAACACATTTGATGTGGAATATTAAATCTCCTTCATGCTAGTTGCAACTACTAACCAAGGCTTGCAATATTTTATGGGTTTTGCCCCCTCAACACACAATGTGTATAACCTTAAACCCTAAACCAATATCTATTGAACTTGACTTTGGAACCCCAAAATTTCTTACAACCTAGGCATATGTACTTTGATTGTATTGTTTCCTAGCAATATCATTTTTTTTTCAGCCCTATTTTGATCTTTTACAAAAAATAATCACCATTCATTTATAGCATAATAAAAAAATACCCATGTGTTGGGGGTAACAATATTTTGTTTCATTTCCTTCCCTACTCCTTGTGCCAAAAACACATGGCTAGTTCTAGGGCTTTTGGAGTGGTTGGATGACTAGCGCAACGTTGGCACATTGTGGATTTGCCTCCATCAACACCATTGTTTGACATGGTTGGAAAATGTGCATTCACAAAAAATTGGACTACAAAAAATATTCAAGAGATTTCCAAAATTGACCTACATTTAAGCATGAACATGATTTGTAGCAAATTAAAACAAGTTGTGAGTACAAGAGAGATTTCAATGAGAAAAAAAAATGCATATGTAAATTAAACCATGTGATGATCAAACAATGCAAAATGAAATTAAACACAAGAAACATGCACCTAAATGTGAATATGATTAGTAGCAAAGTAAAACCAATTGCAAAGAACAACCTTGTGTATGCAAGAGAGGATGGAACAATGCCAAACACTCTAGAAACAAAAATGATGAAAAATAATCCAAATGCAAATGAAGTGGTGTTATGTGAATGGAATGCAATTGCATCCTTGGGCACACAATGGGATGGTGTCCCTAGGGGTAATGGACTTCCTTGGGAAATCAAAAGGCATGCTTTTAGAAATATGATGATGCCCTAAGAAGATTGTTTTGAAAAAAAATCATTAGGCAAGATTTTAAGACATCAAACTCACCCATTTGCAACTCACAGGCATCAATGTTAAAACCTTAAACTTGATGGGGAACAACATTAATTTGAACAACTCATGAAATGTTATGGTCATTATTTGACAAACATGTTGTCAAAATGTTGATGAATTGATTATGGATCCTTGGAAACTGGGTAGCTCACAATCTTTGGGGGTGTGAGTTTCCCTTAAGGAGGAGAAGGCGGATGGGGTTTAGGAGGTGAGAAGCAGAGTGGGGGTAGGGGAAAAAAGGGCTAAGGAAAGGGGTTGTAGGGGTTGGGCTATGGTGGAGTGCCAACCTAGGGGATGTAGTGGGTTTGGTTAACTAAAGGATGGTTAACCATGATGGGATGTTTTAATGGGGTTCAATTTGGCAACGTTTTCTAGCCCACATAAAAACTTTTGGTAATCAATGAATTGTTTAAGATTGAGATTTGGTGTTTGACTTGTGGGGGAATCGAACCCCTAAACTACTTGTTGTAACACAAGCTTCCTAAGACTTGCACATTGCACACAATGTCACATAAAACATTTGACACACATTATGCATGTTTACACAAATTAAACTTCCAAAAAAAAGACTTGTGCGAGAATTGAACCCTTAAATTGCCCACTACAACACAAGCTATAATGTTTAAGTCACCTATAGACTAAACATATAAAATACCCAAGCACATGTACAAACTATACACAAAAGAAAAATCTTTGGTATTATTTCCCCCCCCAAAAAAAGCAAGTGATAATGAGACATATCAATGGAATTTTTTTGTTGAGGTCATGAAAACATTAATTAACACTTAGAAGGCCAATGACCAAAAAATCAAACCTTGCAAACAAAAATCAAAACTAGTTTTGAATGCCATATTCAACTTACATTTCTTACCAAGTTGCAATCATTTTTGGATATGAAAAATTCTCCAACATGTAAAATTGTTGAACAAACATCTAAACCATTAGGTCCAAATGTGTTGTTAGTCAATTGTAGAGTTTTGGTTTGATGAAATTTAGATTACTAAAACATCTTTCATCCTCAATTGAACTAATCACTTGCCCCATGGCAATTTCTACTAGCTTCATGTATTCTAGCATCTTGCACTCAATCACTTGTTAAGAGGAGAAAGTTTTTCAGAGTTGAGTCATAAGGTTCATGGTGTAAGGAGGACCCATGACTAAAGTTGCATTGCTTTCATGGTTAACTTGAAAAGTACATTTGCAAATTTGGAAACATAAAAGACAAAACCTCTAGTACTTAGGTTTGATGAAACACAATCCTATTAGGGGAGCAATAATGGGACTTAGCCACATTGATGTGCTTCTTGAAAAACTTTTCACAATTCGACATCAACCAATATTGAAAGAAGAATACCCCCAAAGCTTCCATAACAGTGTGTGAAGGAAAATGGGACTACAACTTTGAAATTAGGGATTCATCAACCTCTTTCACTTGATTTTTCATAATATCCATAACTAAAATGTGCACCTCTCTAGTCACAAATCTCACAACACTTGTTAGTTAGTTTCAATGTTTGGCATAAATGTGTTGTCCATTGCAATCAAGGGTTAAGTGTTCCATACATGTATTCATATTTGTTATCCATCGCATGATGAGGATCTCATGGGAGGAATCCACCAAAGATTTGAAGGCATAAAACACATCATACGTGTAAGTAGTGTTAGAATCCACATAGTTTGAAAATAAATCACCCTTACAAAGTTGGATTATTGCACATAGTCAACAACAAAAACATTTTGAACTTGGGCCAACTTCATCAAGTTGTTCACTTGCTCAAACAATGGTAGCAAGATTGCCAACGAATAAAGGATCTCAATATCATTTAGGAGTTCAAAATTTACCTTGGCAGAATTGATGGTGGTCCCATCCATATCAATTCACCACTAGAATGTGGAATTCACCCATCACCCTCTTTGTAGGTTCCAACATCAAAATCCACCTAATTTGACATTATTTAACATCTTATTCCTCTGGTTTCTAAAATCTTAACAAGTTTTTGGAATTATAGAAGTCTTTTAAGGCTTTTACTAAAGTAAGCATGTAGGGTTTGGAACAAACTCTCTAATTGAAAAACCATGTTCAACTTGGATAGAACTTACACAATTAGATTAGTTTTATGGGCCATACAATGGATACCTTGCATGTGAGGCACAAAATCTTACTGGATTTGTTTGGTAATTCTAGTCCTTGCACTCTGAACAACACTCGCACCGTTAGCCCCAAAACAAAGGAGCTTAGAGGACATAATCTCACATGTAAGCCCTCTTGCAATCAACAAAGCTTGCATGACCACTTTAGTAAGATTTGCAACATTAAACCCCTTGGTTACCATTTCAAGGGAGAGTAGAATTGGAATTCAAGACTATTTCTAGATCACATAAACATGCAAGGACAACCAACTTTGATTGTCCACAATTGTGATTTCATCCCAAGATTTGGAGATGAAATTTGCTACTTTCACAACTTCTACAATGGCAATAAGCACAATGTTATGCACTATTTAAACCATGGACTAACCAATATTGTCAACCAATGTTTTTGAGGACAATTATCGATTTGAAGAAACTATAATAAACCCTTCGTGCTCTCATACCCAAGCATGGGCTTTCCCTTTCAAAATAGGAAAAACATAGTGGCAAATTGAACCACCTTCTTAAAACCTTATTGTGCCAAACCTTGCATCACGCTTGTCTACACATTTTCCCCATTTCTTTTGGGGTTCTTTTAGGCTAGGCATTAAAAGTCAAGTCAATGTGAGATGGACCTCCCTCAGTTAATATTGATTTTCCCTTGTCTTTAACATGGTTACTACTTTTAGCAACATCACAACTTGTAAGCTTAGTAGACCCAACAACATTGCTAACAACCTTAGGTTGCTAACCAAAACAAAATATGAAACTTGAAATTGCTAAGAGGTTTTAGAGTTTTAACAAACTAATTGGCATTAATCAAAAACCTCACAATTCACACTATACAAAACAAATTTTTAAAACATGACTCAAACATAAAATGGTTTTGATGTAAGGTTTTACTTAAAAAAATAAATGCGTTCTAAAAAATCTTTATTTGTAGAGTGTGCACACACACTTATAAATTGCAGTTTGATGGGCCTTCGCCCAAACATAGTTCATCAAAATCAAACTAGGAATTAAAGATCAGCAAAAAATTGACACCATAAAACCCAAACCATTGCTTGAAAGTTGCATAATAGTGAAAACTAACAAGTTGCAATTTGCAAAGCTTGAAGAATCAAGATAATTAGTGATCATAAAACAATTAATAAATGTCAAACAAAAATCACTCAACAAATCATTTGTGAGTCACATTCACTTGCATGTTTTGAACATTGACAAATTGCATTTTTATCCCCATGCTACTCCATGTTCATGGTGAGCACAATATCCATCAAGATTTTGCAAAACTCATGAGCCCTATGCTCAAACACTAGAAGAAAAACATATATTTTCGACTACTCTTTGTGACTAAATTTTAGTCGCAAGAGATATTTTGCAACTAAAATCATTTTAGTTGCCTATAACAAGTCGCATGTGATAAACTAGTTGCAAATGACAAAGGGTATTGTATGAAAGAAAAAGTTAACAAATACATTTCATCCTTTGACTCATTATATACGTACTGTTGTCACCAAAAAAGGAAGGGTCAAAAACAACGCAACCCCTCTGTGGAACTTGCTCGGACAGGAAGTAAATGAAGGTCTACCTGTTAAACCAGCAGCATGACAACGACATCAATCTGAGTCCTAAACTTTTGTTCTCTGACTCTGCTAAACCCCCAATGAGAGGCACCCATTACCAGTGCAAACTCCTCTTTCTGAACCTCCACAGACTCAACGATTGCTCAGACAAATCAGCAAGCCAGAGTCTTAGATGATCAAATTCATTGGTTTAAAATTTACAAAGTTCCCTGACAACACAAGCTTCCCTCACTCTAGAGTACTCATCAGGCATCTACCAATCCTACTTAGCTAAGTCGCTGGCGCAACGGAAAGTTACAACAACTCAGCCAAGTTCTCTTCAATCAGCAACGTTTCTCTAGAATCCAAAAACAACACCTCTATGTCTAACACTCTCTTCCTCTCTCCGTACTCCCAGTCTCACACCGTCTATCAGAAGAATGCCTCCTTTCTCCTTAGCCACCGAGCTTCTTCTCCAAAAATCTGGCTTCTTTTTCAAGCTTCCGTCCTTCCTTACTTTTTCCGCCGCCATCTCCTCTACTCATCAATGCGGCGCCGTCCTGCTTCATCAAATGCGCCGCCTTGCTCCTGCACCTCCCATCCCACACAGCTAGAGAGCTACACTTCCATGCACTCCATGCACGATCAGTACTAACCCCTTCCAAAAATGATCAAATCCGCCGCCTTCATCAATGAATGTGACGGCGGAATCAACTCTAGAACCCTGATCATCGAACCTGGCATTCACACACAATGCACAATCACAGAATCCTTGTTCGGCCACTCCCTTTCTGGTTACATATGTCACCCCTCCCTTGTTGAGAAAGCTGAGTCCCTCAGCTTCATTTAATCTGGTGGAGTGTAATAGATCTGAAGATCTCTGCGAGACCTCTCCCATTGACGTCCATCACCATCTTGGATGATGCATATCCGGCAGCCTTCCTCGAAATCAAAATTGCCTTTGCCATCAGCATGGCCTACAAACTGGTATGGACCTTCCCAGCTTGCAGTAAGCGCTCTTTTTTTCCCTGGTTTCTTCATCTTCACCATGGTTTCCCCTGCAACCAAACCTTCAAACAGATGCTTACCCTTTTTGGTGGCATAAGTGCTCCTCTGTTTTTGTTGTGCCTGCTCCACGTTGAGCAAGATGCTCTCATGAATACTTGTGATGAGCCTCACCTTTTGCAGGAATTGTGCTGCAGCAACTTCGACATTAGCACTATCATCAGTTACATCAGTCAAAGCATTCAGGTAGTTATCAGCCCTGAGACGTGGTGAGCGACCAGTCAGAATCATGAATGGGGAAAACTTCGTACTAGCTTGGATCCCACATCTGTACCCAAACAAGATTTTGGCCAAGTGTTCGTCCCAACAATCCACATTTGCAGGATTCCCAGCAAGAACAGTGATACCATGCTTGATGGTTTTAATCATGCGTTCCGCCATCCCGTTGCACTGGGGCCATTGGGGTGCAGTGCGCTGATGCTGGATGGCGTAATCCTTACACATCACATCAAACTCTGCAGCCCACTCTCTTCCATTGTCAGTCAGTACAAATTTGGGGACTCCATACCTACAGATGATGTCATCTTCCAAAAACCTGGCGGCAGTTTTAGCTCCATGATCAGCAATCGCCTTTGCTTCGCACCACTTAAAATAGTGGTCGATGGCCACCAGAATGTATTTGTTGCTTGACTTAGTCTCAGGCAATGGTCTTGCAGTGTCCATGGCAATCCTATGGAACAAATCACAGATGGGTATAGACTTCAATTCCTCATCTCCAGAACGGACGCTGCCCACACTCTTCACCAATTGGCATTGCTAGCATCTTCTAACTACTGCCTGGACATCTTCAGTTTGATTGTGCCAGAAGTACCTCTGGCAGATCTCAGCCAATGTTCTCTATTGACGCACTCCCAACTCCTTAAAGGGCTCAAATGTGAGCCCAAGTAGAAAGTAGCGGAAAAGGAGGAGTCGGAACACGCTCTCTAGCTCACAACACTTTGAGGGGTAGAGGGGCGTGTTGGAGCTCCGGGATGGGACTAGGAAGAGTTGACAAACTTTAGTCACTCACATGGGCCTGCACATAACCCACACAAGGTGGTTAGTGCAACGTTGGAGCACCCTTGGTGCTAGGACGAGCCACGGGCAACACGGACACACAAGACTCACCACGGCCCAAACTTGGGGGAAGCCACCACCTTCCCCCTTATAGTATACTCTGTGACTCTCCACGGAGCCCACTTGGTGATCAGCTGAGCAACGCCAATGGTTGATGCCAAAGCAACACCAACGGTGCTCTGTGAGCCTCCTTGCATGCCTCCTGAATCCGAACCAGTCTGAGTCCTAACCATATTGGACAGAGAACATACTCTCCGTCGCCTCAGTTGGATCTTCTGGCATGGTCCCAACATCCTGGACCTCTTCACTGAAATCATCATCATCCGTGGCCTGCCCCACTGGATTTTTGCTCAGCACATCAGCGTTGTTGTGCCTCATTCCTCGTCTATGCAAAAATTTTAAGCTGAAATCTTGCAACATGTCGATCCACCTTCCTCTCCTTCCATTTGCATCTGACACTGTTGCCAACCATTCAAGCGGCTTGTGGTCTGTCCTCAGGATGAAATGCATCCTGTGAAGGTACTGTCTGAAATGCATGATGCCCCAGATCAATGCATAGCACTCTCCTTCCATAGGGTGGAACTTTCTTTGTACCTCAGTCAAACCCTTGTTGGCATGCGCCGCGACTTTCTCAAATCTGCCCTCCCTCTGCGATAGGATGGCGCCAACACCCTTCGTCGACCAATCAACATCAAGACATAATGGTTTTTTAAAGTCAGGACCTACAAGTATGGGAGCTTCCACCAATGCTTTCTTTAATGCATCAAACGCCTACTGGCAGTCCTGATTCCATACAAACGGCACATCCTTCTTCGTTAATTCAAATAAAGGATTAACCAACCTTGAGTATTCTCTAATGTATTTTCGGTAGTACCCTGTCAATCCTAAAAAGGATCTGACGTTGGTAACCGTCTTTAGCTCTAGAAAACACAGCACTGCATCAATTTTACCAGGATCTGGTTTAGTGCCCGCCCTACTGACCACATGTCCTAGGAACACAATGCTTTCAGTAGCAAAACAACATTTACTTGGGTTCAGCTTCAAGTTTACTTCCCTGAGTCTGGATAGCACAACGCCCAAGTGTCGGAGGTGGTCCTCCCAATTCTCATTATGGATGTTAAGATCATCAACAAACACCTTCAAGAACTTGTCTCCCATTTCCTTGAAAACTGATGACATTGTTCTTGTGAATGTGTTGGTCGCATTCTTGAGACCGAAAGGCATGACCGTCCAATCATAGAGCCCAGTCTTAGTGATTAGGGCCGTTTTCTTCACATCTTCGGGAACCATGCGAATTTGCCAGAATCCTGATTGCAAATCTAGGGCAGTGAACCAGGATGAGTTTCCCAATTGATCAATCACATCCTCCACAAGTGGCATTGGAAATGAATCTCGATGCGTCTGTGCGTTGAGTGGCCGATAGTCTCCACAGAAACGCTTGCTCCCATCTTTCTTCACTAGCAGTGTCACTCGACAGGCATATTCGGAGTTGCTGGGTCTCATTTTACCCAGATCAACTAGAACATCTATTTGCCTTTTCACTTATGCTTCCTCCCAGTAAGACAATCGACCAGGAGATGCTTTGCAAGGTGGAAATCCTTGCGTATCTATACAATGCTCCCCGATGGTGCAACATCCTAACTCCCCCTTGTTCCAAGCAAAGACGTCTTGGTATCGTTCTAGAATTCCCCAAATTTGTCGCTATCCTTAATCATCCAATCTTGTGTCGATCTTGATTCACTAGCAGATCTCCCTCCACCTATTGACCATTTCCTGCTGACTGGAAGATGCCAATTGCTCAATGGGTTTGCCATCAGGGTCACCATTTTTCACCTAAACAATCTGTAATAGCACTGGAATCGAAGGATTGTGGGCTGGGCTGGGTTGCATGGGACAGGTAAATCCTATGTGGACTCATACATTGCCTGTCTGCTCTGTTCTGCATCAGACACCCACTGAATCTAATCAGCATAATCGTCAGAGTCAGTGACTTCTTCCTTCATGATATCATCCGCCTACTCTTGGATTATCAGTTGTAAAATCTCTTGAGGTCCTTCTGACTCCATCAGCTCCTCCAATTCAGTATCTCCGAATTCATTTTCACAATCAATTTGTTGTAATTGGTTGGGCTCTGGATCACTGCGTTCACTGTCATCAGTATCCTCATCTGAGGCCGATGTGGACGATCCATCTTTCTTAATCATGATCACATGATCGTGGTTTGATGTCCAGTTAGCATCGCCATCGTTGTGCGTTCTCTTCCTGATGGATGGGGTATCTTGTATTTGAGATTCTGAATTCACTTTCTGCAACAAATTCACCATCGTCAAAGGCAACACCTCTACATCAGCTCCCGGTCCCTTTCTTACTTGTAT
>Ga0116229_10005111_pt1 | contig 21474 bp, 14 predicted proteins | sample S1TSphgellanicum_3_FD_87313 | JGI IMG/M metagenome (GOLD analysis project Ga0116229, IMG submission 87313) | Host-associated microbial communities from peat moss isolated from Minnesota, USA - S1T2_Fc - Sphagnum magellanicum MG | ecosystem: Host-associated > Plants > Peat moss > Unclassified...
TCCCATTTGACTAAAGAACATTGGTCATTTTGATTAATGATGTCTATTTCTTATGTTCAATTTCATTAGATGTCGCATTTGATTAGAACTTGTAGGCCATTTTGACTAAGGTTGTCTAACTTAACTATATGTATTGGTTAAATAAGTCACTCTAGTCAACTTGATTAATCAAAAAATACATGTTTTGGGCCTCTAACCAAAATGGACATGTCCATTTATAAAAAAGGACTAATTAGTTAACTTGAACCATTTAAAAAATCATGTTTGTAGTAATGTTACCACTTTGATTATTTACTTAAGTATAATTAATTAACAACACCTAGGTTAACTTAAATACCTACAATCATACTTATAATAAGTTATTAGTTGTTACTTAATTATCTACCTTATATAAAATAATTAGTGTGTGATTAAATAAATAAATAATTAAAAATTATTGAAAATAAATTATTAATAATATAAAATGAATTAGGTCAAATTTGTAAAAAATTAGTTATAGTATGCTTGTAATTATTAATCAACAATATAGTCCATTATAATTATATAGATATTTTATATAATTTAAGGATTTATAATATGGTTACCTAAACGTATTTTATGCTCCTAGATGTAGGCCTAGTTACCTACGCTTTAGGTTTTAAATTCTTACACCTAGGCTAATTAGGTGCCTAAACTTAAAGCTTTAGGTTCCTAGACTTAGTATCTAGTTTTAAGCCTAATTTAAATTTAACCTAAGCCATCTACACTCTAGCCATGTGGCATAACCTAAATGACTAATGTTTAAATGTCGTTCATCTAGCCTAGGTGGCCAATGTTTAAATGCCATATGGCCTAGCTTGGGTGGCCAATGTTTAAATGCCACATGGCATTTGACTAGTCAAAAGGAGGTTTGATGAATCAAAATTGTGTTTGACAAATCAAAATTATGTTTGACCAATCAAACAAGGTTTGACCAATCACTTTAATGACGACCACATGTAACCACTGATAGAACCATTACCAAATTATTCACTTGTTGCCTAGGCACCATAAAAAAACCAAAGAAAAAAAAAACTTGAGCCAAACCACCCAATGCTTATTTAGTGGTTTTGTTATCCCACTAGGGACCAACCACTACCCTAAACCACTAAGCCTACTTGAAACCCACCATAGGTACCATTGCAAAATGAATGGTTTACACAATGGTCTAACCAAATGTTTTCTAGTAATGTTTTGCCACCCATCCTATTGAACAACCATGTCATCTACTTGTTATTTCACAAACTAATATTCCTTATTCTTATGCTCAAATTCTTACTTCATGTGATTTTTCTCCAATTTCACCTTTTCATAATCTTACATGTGTTATTCATAGTTTGTATGCTTCTAGTTTGCAACCATTAACTCTTAATGAACTACTACCACTTGTTTGTCATTGTCACATCCTTCACCAATTGTTACAACTTGTGTACCTCCACCTAAACTTGTTACAACGACTTCTCCACCTTGTTATTCTCATCCTCAACTTGTTTGTTGACCAATTTGATTCTAAGCAATTCCAATAACATTGTATTCATTTCTTGAATATATTTTAATTCAACCATCTATTGATACATGCATGCAACCTTCATGTGAGGATTTGCATTTACTCCTCTTGATTGTATACCATTTGGTGTATGGAAACATGGTGTTGATTTTAGAAAATTAGTTCCTAATTATTGACCAAGTGTTTTGTAAGCAAATCGTTGAAAAATGTAAAAACTTATTGTCGATTATGGTCAGTCCTTAGTAACCACTTGTGCCATTCCTACTAGTTGATTGGATATATTTGCAAGTATGCTCCCAATGACCATTGGTGCCCCTTTTAGTATTGGTTTGTCTTGTCCGTTAAAAGATTTATCATTAACAACCACATGTATTGTTGTTGGTACATTCTACTAGGTTTGATCACGCAATTTGATTTTTAAAATCACTTACTCCATTCATGGTGAAAGGTGACCTTAAACACGTGTCGATATCCCTTGTTCCTTTTCTAGCAAGAATAATATGTCATCCTCCATAAAAGGCGTTGGGGATTGTTTCCACTTCATCATCTTTTATGCATGTGGCTCGAAGAAAATATTAGTGGAGTTTGTTCCTTCTACCCCACTAGCATTCAATATTGCATTAATTATACTTGTGGTTCCTCCACTATGTCGCACATTCATGGACACTTTCACCTAATAATGGCTTCTTCAACCTATTTTTCGTTTTCATTAGACTAAATTACCTTGGAAAATGTAATTTTTGTTTTTCACCTCTCTTATTTTTGTTCTTGTCTAGGCAACGAGTTATTTATTTTAACCTACTACTAAATACATAACAATTGCTTGTGCATTTGTTCCACATTTTAAGTTTTTGGTATTTCAACCTTCGACACATGTTTTGTTTCATCCTTTGAAATGCATTCTCACATAAACACTTCAATAATTGGTTTTGAATTATAAACATCCTTGGTGGATACGACTTTACCCATCCCCTATAACATGTTTGTTTGTCCCAATATCCACCTATGAAGCTTTTTCTTTCACTAGAAGAAAAGTGTCAACTTATGATTTCAAATCATGATTATAAATAATATGCAATAAACACTTAAATAAAGAATCCATTAGTTACATAAATGAAGTTGCATCCAACATCTAGTTACAAATGATGATTCACCATGATGTCAAGACAATCCACTTGAATGATGTATGGTTAACATATATGATCTCATTCGTTGACCATTTGTATGCAATTTGCAACTAATCCCCAATTTTGCCACTAAACTCTAGCCCATTCACATATTGCCACTTGGCACGATCAAAATTTTCCATGTGACATTTTTTAAAAATAATTTAAAATTCAAATTTTTTTAGTAGGTAGGTAGGTAGGTAGGTAGGTAAATATATATTTTAATTATATTTTATGTTTAGCCTTTAGGGACAAGCCTTTTTATTAACTCATCCCAAATGGCATGTTCTTTTTAATGTTGTTTGTGTTTTTGATGTTTAAGTACACTTCTTTATATATTCTACAAGATTGAAATGCAAGTTAAAAACGAGATAAATTTTATAATCACAGCCTAGCTAATTAAACATTCATTTTTAGTTTAAAAAAATTATCCCAAATCTTTTGTCTTTTTTTCAATGTTGCAAATTATATAATAAGATTTGCACAATAAAATTTTTTATTTCAAATTAAAATAAGATTCTCCTAAAAAAACAACCTACCTACCTATTTTAAGCTTATATTATTAACTATATCTACTTCTTTAATACCATACATGTATACCTATCTACCTACATACCTACATACCCACCTAACCTATGGACCTAACCTACCAATTACCTAATTAACATAGGTATGTATGTGTATATGTGTGTGTGTGTGTTATAACTTATGTCACACCAAGGTTAGGCTTGCATGGCATTTATGCTTAGACCTAAGCTAAACTTTGGTTAAACATTGGTTAAATTAAAATTTAACCAAATGTTGGTTAAACTAAAAATTGATTAAAATTTGCCTAAATTAAATATTTGTTAATGGTTTGTTAAATATTGGCTAAATTAAAACTTGGTTAAGGTTGGTTAAACATTAGCTAAACTAAAACTTGATTAAACATTGCCTAGACATTAACTAAACAAAAATTTGACTACATATTGGCTCAAATAAAAATTGGCTAAACATTGGTTAAACAAAAACTTGGTTACACATTGGTTAAATTAAAAGTTTGTTAAACTAAGTCTTGACTAAACCTTGAAAAAACATTGGCTAAACTTTAACAAATTTAGAATATGATAAATTTTTTAAAATTTAAAATTTTAACATAACTAAAATTCATTAATAATTAATAAACAAATTAGCCCAATAGTGTTCCTTCTTGTTAATTGTTCTCCAAGCTCATATGGACTCCAACTCTACAATATATTTATGTAACACTTGGACAAATCAATATCAATCCTCCTCTTATGGCAACACACTTAATGCCATCATTTTCTTCTTAGTTATGATTTTTGGAAAAAAAAAATTGTTGGTGGTATAGAAGTGCTTTTGTTACCTATTTATTTTGCCTTTTGTGAAATTCATATGACCCACTCCTATCATTTTGGAGGTGGCATTGCAATAGATTCTTTTATGACAAATTGCTGAAGTGCAGTTGATTCACCTTTTTCCAAGTTTGATAACACCACTATCATTGTGGGTTGCCTCTTTGTTCTTCCTTGTTGTCTATACAACTTTTGAAGTAATTTTTCCACCATTCTAATGTTATTGGTTGTGACATTCTGTTGTTTGCAATGTAATTTTCATCCTTGTTTGCATATTTGTCTAGTTATAGCACATAGTCACTTGGAGGTGTTGGTGGTGAACATCTTGGAGAATGTATATGTAATGAAACACATGCAAAAACTCTAAAGTTCTTTCTTTTTCTGATTCATTCTTTTCCTTTTGCATTTTTTTTTCCCTCCTTTCCTATTTTTCATGCAATGCAATGTAAATGATCAACAAAGCTTTCAACATTCATGTTGTGTGAAATTGTATTACAATGCCAAGAAAACAATGAAAACAATGAGTGTTAACTATTTTACGTTACGATGATTATTATTTTCACACTTGTCCTATGACTTTTGTACATTTATATGGTTTGTAATTCAAATTGATGACCTTACCTTTTTTGGTTGCATCTTTTCTTGGTAGCATATTGATAGTGAACACATGCACAATTAATAATGAACCAAGACATTCACTAATGTCCATTTGCACATGAAAATGCATCAACATATGGCTAACAATTATGTTATATATTAATGACACATCATCAACCTATTCCTTAACCACTTCCAACGAAGTGCTATAATCGCCTGCACTTTTAATGGTGACATGTCAGCTACTAATTTATTTCCAGACACATTTGAATAAACTTCTTGCTACACAATGATTTAATGACACATAGTTTATCACATAAGGTATTGAAACTTGTTGGTGTACATGTTCAACAACTAGTTCTAAAACTACCTTCAATGAAAACACACTATGAAGAGGCCAACTTATGCATTTTCAAGACATATCTTAAAAATACACATCTCCAAAATGTGTTACTTTTCATTTTGGGTTTCATTTTTGGTGTTCGAGGTTGATATTTTTATTTTATTTTTCAAAATGATATTTATATATATATTTAAAAATAGATTAAAAGACTAAATTCAAGGAATAATGGTTATATTTATGGTATATGCAATATAATAGATCATGTTTCTTGTTTTAAACAACATTAGTTTTCAATTTGAACTAATCAACCAAAAAAGGTTTCACATGGAATTTTTTAAAATGGCCCATTTCATATTTCTTATCATCTTCCATTTGAAACTAATTGTTTGTCAAAAAAGTTATTTACTACATATTCATGGTCATTGCCTGAAAAAAAAAAACCCATTTGTGATATGATAGTTATCAAACTCTTCACATGACTCACAAACCTATTCCAATCATATGGAATCACAATGTTTAATAGATAATACAAATTTCATAAATATTCAAAATCATTTCAATCATTTCTTGAATATATTTCCATTGTGATGTAAATGGTTTTTGAACAAATATAGTTTAAACATCACATCATATGAAATTAAAAGTGTAGTTTTTTTAGCATTTGATTTTTTTGTGTGACCTACCATAAAATGAAAACACATTGTGAAAATCCTTATTAATAATGACATGGTTGATATTCAAACATGGGTACCTTAAAAAACAAGACAATGTGACAATAATTTTGGCCCTCTCATAATGTGCTTTCATTAGGATCAACATACATGTATGGTTTAAGTTTATTGATGTTAACCAGTACACGATTGGGTTCAAATTTACCCAAGGCAACCAATAAAACAATATTATTGGGCATCAAATATTCTATTTTGTATGGACCATACCATCATTTAAAAATTTACCAACATTAATTTTTTTTTTCCTCTTTTAGACTTTAAAAAATATAATTACCAACTAGAAAGTTTTATTTAGGTGATGTTGCTACAACCATAAGTACGAGTTCCATTGAACATTTATGACATTCTCTTCTACCTCTAACCAATACACTTGTAGTTTCTCTAGCTCGTGCCAACCTACCAGTCAATACCCATACTAGGTTTGCATCCCATTGTCCTCCATTGAGTGACAACAAAACATATTTAGTTGGTATGGTGTATGTCCTATTGTGACTTTATATGTAATTCAATATGAAAGTAATATTGTTGACAAATGTTTGTCCCAATCTAAAAGATTTTCATTCACAAGTTTTATTCACAAAGTTATGATTATACTTGTCCATTCCCTTGTAAATAGTAGGTTGTAGAACTAACATGTTTCAATATAATGTGATTTATCAAATGTTTGATTGCATCATGAATGAAATGCACCCTTGAATTTATAACTAACTTGAACTATTGGATACCCAAATTTATTTGGAATGCACTCATAGATGAATCTTATAGTCACATTAACAATGTTTGTGTGCCACACTTGTGCTTCCACCCACTTCAGGGCATAATCAATAACCACAACCCATTAATATACTTATTACTAGAAAATTTATCAACTAGTTTAATTGGTCCCATGAAATCTTAGCCCCCATTTCATGAATGGTTCTTCACATATAATAGTTACAATTTTTGCTAAATTCATAGTCTTCATACATCACACATGTTTGTTGGCACAAGTCACAATTGTATTAATATTCCATCATGTCCATAAACATTGTAGCCCATTAGTGTCCTGCATCCAAAATCTTTTTAGTTGTGATGTCCACTACAAAATGACCACACATTACCCCTTCATGCAACTCCTTGAACACCATTCATGATGCCAGTTGGATGGAGCTAAAATTTTGAAAATTTTCTTTTTACTACCCCATTCCAAAAAATTCATTGACATCTAATGGGGGATCTTATGAATATAAGTGTTCAAATCACACAAGGTTGATATGCACCCCAACGTGGATTTTAACCTATAACTTGTATCAATGATCTCCAATGGGACTAAAAATTTGCAAGCAAGTTTATGACCCTTGAAAACTTCTACACACCAAAATTTAGTTAAAAAAACCAAGGGAAAAAAAGGAAATAGCTTTTTAAATCTTGTTGGTTTTTTGATTATGCCAACACCTAATTATTCCTTGGTTGATTTCTTCATGGTTGCAACTTTAATTGTGTTGAAATTTCTTGAGCAAATGACGCAAATAATATTTTGGAATAAATTTAATGGTATATTTGAATGTAATTGAATTAAACACGGAATCTCCAAAAACTCATTCACAACCCAAGACCTTTTGAAATTCAACCAACTTTATTTTTGTTACAAAAGTTCAATTCAATAGTTACCAAGTTCCATATTCTTTTTTTCCCTTTGTTCCTCCTTCCCTTCAAGATTTTTCTTTTTCCTCTTCTTTTACACACCCCGCACACACCTCTCCCTTGCTCCCTACCCATTTGCTTCCCAAGGATGTGAAAGTTTTCCTTGCCCAATGAGCATTGAAGGGAATCCATTCCTTTGCCTTTTTTCTAATAAAATGCCTCATCCCATCCAATGAACTAATGAAGATTAGAGAGAATCCATCCTTTTCCCCTTCCTCCAAAGATCATTCCCATTCCTCATCTTGATCAACATCTTTAGAATTAGATGAAAATGCTTATGATTAATAAGTTTTCCATTTGAAGTAAGGCCAACCACCTAATTCCATCCTAAATAATTAAATAACTAGCGTAACCTAACTACTAGCTATAATATTATTATTAATGTTGTTGTTGTAATTATAACCAATTATTAATTATCACTACATTATAATAATTATTGTAATTCAACTATTACTTTAAAACTATTGTTGAATATTTATATTTTTGTTAATTTTTTTAATGAAATGTTAATAAAAAATTATAATGAATTTGGAATTTTTAGAAATATTTAGTGATTGTTGGAAAAGATAGTAACAATGAAAATGTAGCGACCATTTAGGATGAACCAATCAAAAAAGTTCAACCTAAAAAGCTAAATCGAATGAAATAAGATTTCCCTATTTCATTTATTAATTGTCATGTGCCATAAGTTTAGGCCTAACATAGGTGCCTAGGTCTAGCCCTAACTTAAGCCTAAATTAAATGGCTTATGTTTAGGTTTAAACCTAACCTATGTTTATGCACCATGTGGCCTAGCCTGTTAATTTGAATGTGCCACATGTCATTTAACTATTTGTTGACCCCAAATTTTGTGAATGTGCCACATGTCAACATTGTGAATATGCCATGTGTCACCAAACAACTGGCAAAATGTTCAATTTACATAGTTGCAACATAGTCGAATGTTCAACTTCCATAATTGTACCCTAGTTGAAATTGTAATTATATTCTTGGTTGATGTCATGCCCAATCATCAGATGATGTTCATCCATTAGTTGAATGCAATTAACAACATCCTTCAAGTAAACTAGTACAACAATTTTCAACTAAATTGGCAAGTAATGGCTAGTGTTGTGGTGTTGACATGTGGCATACACTTTCGATTATAATTTCATTTCCGACTTGTACTTGTCAACATTAATGGTTAGTAATTGCAAAAAATATTTCCCAATTGCAAAAAAAAGTTACAACTATATGTGTAGTTTTTGACTTGATTTGTAGTTGAACACTAATTGAAAACATAGATGCAAAAGGGGGGGGTTTCTACTAGTGATTCATTTGTAGTTATCCTTTAATTCATTTCCAATTCATTTGTAAATAACTTTTAGTTAAGTTTCAATTCATTTTTAGTTAATTCATAGTTAAATTTCAATTCATTTATAGTTCATTCTTAGTTAATTCTCAATTCACCATTAGTTCTCACATGGATAGACATGGGCTACACATGGGTGCACATGGGCCACATGTAGGTTGGAAGTTTTTTTAGAAGTTTTTTGAGTTAGGTGCCAATGGGTACAAATAAAGGTAGAATCCACTATTACAAAAATGTGGTTAAACCACTATGTAAACCATTCATTTTGTAGTGGTACCACTACACTTGGTTTTTAATAGGTTGAATGGTTTAGGGTAGTGGTTGGTTCCCAATGGGATAAAGAAACCACTGAATATGTGATAAGGTGGTTTAGTTCAATTTTTTTTTGATTTTTTTAAGATGCCCAGGTACTGCTAGGGCAAAAACATCCTTGGGTAGTACCACTAGGAACCACTTCAAGGAATGGTTAAAGAACCAAAAACAACCAAATCATTTTTTTAGGCCCTTTACTTTAAATGTTTTCACAACTATATATATATATATATATATTGTAAACACTAATATATAGCTTGAAGTTTATTTTTGAATTTTAAAAAAATTAAATTCGTATTCCTAATAAAAAATGCCCCTTTAAAAATTGATAGCCTTAATTTTGGAAATCGTAATTAAATTATACTTTTCCATTAATTGCTTAATAAAAACCTAAAAATAGAATGATTTCCAAGTTATTTAAGGAAAAAAATTCCCAAGAAAATTTTCAAATCATGTTTCAAAATTGTGTTCTTGACCAAAAAGTTCAAAAAAAGGAACTAGCTTAACATTTTTGAATATTTTTCTAAATGCAATGATTAGGAAAATCAAAATACATAATATTATTGATATTATTGGAAATTCAAATTTTATGAAGCCTATAAATGTACTCATTAAAAAAAATTATGAAAATATTTATTTAAATGTTTCTTACGATCTTTCAAAGTTCGATGGGTCTAGGAAAATGAAGGTGCGACGTTCCAAGTGGTACCACCCAAGGATGCTTTCGCTTAATAGGTGTATAATTAGTGGTTTTATGGGTGGTTTCATGTAGTGGTCATTAGGGTGATTTGTCAAACTTTAATTGAATGGTCAAACATAATTTTGATTGGTCAAATGCCATGTGGCATTTAAACATTGACCACCCAAGCTAGGCCACATGGCATTTACACATTGGCCACCCAATTTTTACCATGTGGCATTTAGACATTTAAACATTGACCACCCAAGCTAGGCCACATGGCATTTACACATTGGCCACCAAAGTTTTCCCACGTGTCATGGGTTTAGGGTCCCATGTTCTCCCAAAGTTCTCCCATGGCATTTAAACATTGGTCACCTAAGCTAGACAACATGGAATTTAAACATTAACCACTTAAGTTATGCCACATGGCTAAAACTTAATGACCTAGGTGAAACCTAAACTAGGCCTAAAACTAGGTACCCTGGTTTAGGAACCTAAAGTTTAAGCTTAGGCATGCCTAAGCCTAGGTCTAGAAACCTAAAACCTAAAGCCTAGGTGTTAAGGGCTTTTTTTATTCTTTTAGATTAAGGATTTTCCTCTTCTAAATTTCTAATTTTGGTTTTAAAATAACATGAATAGGTTAATTGATTCATATCTATATATTGTGAAAAAATAGAAGCACAAAAGCATAAATGGTTGTTCACAAATGCAAAGACCAAAACTAATATTTCAAATCAATTTGAAAATAAAACCTCAAAATCGAAAAATGAATTTTTTCATAAAACCAAAACAGAAAAACAAAAAGGTGATCTCCAAAAATTATGAAGTAAAAAGGAAGTTCAAAAAGTTCAAAATTTCTTCATCATTCTCAAATCCTCTTATTTACACCAAACATAACATTATTTTAAGTTAAATAGTCATTAGCTAGTATAACAATCATAAAATTTAAATTGAAACTATAGTAACTACTAGCCACAAGTTTAAAAACAACTTGTTACTATTAACAATTGGTTATTATAATAGACCAGTTACCGATTCACATACTCTATTAGTTACCTTGACATTTGTTACCGGTTAATCTTAACAAACTTGTTAACTTAAAGACATGTTGTCTAGTAATAAGTAAACTAGTTTTCAAAATAATATTGCCTCACTAACTGTTAGTTGGTAACAAGTGGTTACTATGTACATAACTGAAAAATTAGGTTAACATTACCCCCCCTTAAAAACCAAATTTTGTTCTCGAAATTAATCACCTAGAATAACTTGTTCTACTTCTCAAGGTAGATCATCAATAGGTTGCTCACTTGTTGTATCATTAGGCTTAATCAAAAGAACGAGTTTAGACCTTGGTTTCTTAGCAATAGGTGTGTCCTTTAGTATTGTATTTGGAGTCCTAAAAACTTTAGAGACATGCGTGATAATGTCAATAAAAAATGACCTATGTTCTTACCTCAATTTCTAGTATAATTAATGGAACATGTTTGGGATAACATTTTATTTTAATTTTTCTACCTGAGTACTAACAACTATAATAGGTACTTCCACAAATTTTGTGGGCAAAGGCAAAGTACAAGAAACAATGGTAAGTTCAGCTCTTCTGATCGATTCTAGTTTTTATGTGGTAATGACAACATGTTCATTTTGAGAATTCATAGTTGCAATTGTTGCCTGCATAAGTAAATTTTTTTGGGAAACAATACCAAGTACCTCAACTAATTTGCCGTCAAACCAATCATACATATAACCTTCATTCTATAATTGGTATGCAACCAATTCATTTAAGTAGGCCTCTTCATCTACACGAGCGATCTCCAAACGCTCATGGATCTGTTTTTCCATAATCTCTTATACAGTTTGCCACCATTCTTTCCATTTTGGATTTCTGTTTGCCAATGTTTGGTTTTGCACCTTGAATACGGCATTATCGAAAAACAATTCTTCAAACTCCTTCAACTGGTTATCCATGTACAAGTGGTTTGAGAAGCTTTACCAAGCATTCGGCAAAATGTTTCCAATTTGCCTTTTAATTCTTGAATCTATACCCAAAGCTCATGGGTACAATTCTCCATGTCAATGTTGACCTTAATCAACTATTCCCATTATTGTAAATAGGTATTCTCTAGTTCTACAAGAGTTTTCTTTTGTTGCACACTAAAAACCTTCATCTTGCCATAATCCCTTAGTAACCGATGATGGTCAATATGTAAAACCTTCAGGTCATTATGGGTTTTTAAATGAACCTAGTTTAATTCATTGTACTCTTGCTATAAAGCTTTAGCCTTCTTGATTGTCTTTTCAGCTTCAACACCTTTGGCAACTAGGTGTTTATTTTTTGTTTGTAGTTTAAGGAGTTGAACTTTCATAATAGCTAGTTCCTTGTCCTTGTTTTGCAATGTTTATTTGTGGCTAATTAGTTGCAAGCAATGAACCTATAGTTGGTTGTTGGTGTCTTAGCAAAATTATATTTAGTCTTGAAATTGGTTGAGCTATTTATTGTCTGAGGGCAAATCTAGGCTACTAGGGCTGCTTGTTCAAAGAAAAATGTAACATGTTTCATGTTTTTGTGCTAAACGTAAGCTATCAATGTTTCAAGAAAAATATAAACAAGTTTAGGTTGAACTAGTTGAACAGGTTTAGATTGAACCAGTTGAATTAGTTTAGTACCTATTGGTAATGGGTTGTTAACCTATTTTGTAGGAGCAGAAATTTCTTGAACATGTGAAGGTTCTTGGTTTGTTACATGTTTAGAATCATGTTTGTTTTTATCCTCCATGAATTGATAACTTTTCATCCTTATTTATTTGTCATTAAGTTGGGTAGTAACATTAGCCTCCACATCATTGTCTCCTCTTTCCATAATCATAATTTGCTGACAAGTGCGAAATTTTTCATTGGACATCTCATTCCTTAGGTTGATAACTCAATAATAATTATTTTATAACAAGTTGGTTCCTTGAATTATAATTCAATATCATTATAATATAAAGTTCACTATTCATGACAAACACAACACATACAAAACCTCTACATGAAAAAATAACAAAACAACCTAAAAAATGTATTTGAAAATGTTACCTCTAAGAGATTAACTATAGACAAACAACTCAATATCCATGCATCATAGTTCTCAAAAGGTTGCAAGGGGACCTACACTCAATCTCACACGCACAATCATTTTATATCTCATCACAATATCCACATATTTATCCCCATTCAAGGTTGCATTACATGTTCTATACCTCTTTGACTTGTTCAATTGAAACATGTGAAATAGGTTTGTAACATTTCATCCTTCTGCAACATTAATCAAAACTACAATAGAAATACACCAAATGTCAAATGTTAGAAGGTCGAACTTTAATGTTTTCACTTATATCACTAACAATGGAATAGTTGCCACATCCGTTTTGCAATCCATCCCACTTTAGTAGTAGCATGGGCCTTCTAAGCTTTGAACACAAGCCAAATATCCTTAATAAATAACTGCTTGTGCAAATGGCAATGATGGAACAAATTCAAAATCTCTAGCATTTAAAACTTGTACTGTATGTTGAACTTGTTAGAAACTAATATGGATTGAACTACTATTGGGTAATATATGAGTAATTGGGTATGAATAATGAGAACTTGAACAATAAATATTGGAGGCAAGAGAAAAATAACAATGTTAAGGAAATTAGTATAATCAAAATAATAGATTTTGAACAAATGATTTTAAACAAAATAAGAAATATACAACAAAAGGCAAGTAAGAAGACCTATTGGGTCAAAAAAAAAATTAATTTCTTGTGCTAATGGTAATGAGGAAATAGATTCAAAATCTCCAACATTCTTAACTCTTGCATCCCCCTTGTCAAAAACTATTACCAATTGAACCATTTTATTGTGTACTTCAAAGGAACTAACCACATTCATTTATCATAACATATTTTTGGTACTAAATTCAATAAAAACTAGCAAAAATTTATGTTCAAAACACTTCACTAGCATGTGACAAATTGCCCATTTATGTGCCTTGCTAGTAGCATAAGGGGACAGACTACCTCCTCTTTTTTGGTAACACATAAAATCATTAGGTATAGAAATTTGGATTTATCTATTTATAAAGTTCATCCTACATCATAGTACAAAGTACATATTTCCCAAAACACTTTGATACCATAACCTAATCAATGTAAAAAATACCCCAATGTGACTTTAGTGAACTCCAATAACAAAATGAAGTTTAGTTACTTGAGGTTGTAGCTTTTCACTATGATATAAAAACCTCGAACACCTAGCTCTCATATCCAATATAAATCTTGATTGTAGATAAGAATAGAAAGGCTATCACAAACGCAAACATTAAATTGACTGAAGAATTCTATATCATGAATAACAAGGTTAATATAAAAATTAAAAAATTGACAAAAAACATGTTAGTTATGTAAAAGTTTCCATATATACTTAAAATTCAGTTTAATGAAGTCTAAAGCAAGTTAACAACATTAATGGTTATTAAAACATTGTAGAAGGAACCTTGGTAGAGGAAGTCTTTGATGAAGTACATTTCAAATTTGAGAATTGAAAGCTTACTAACATGAAACCCTTAAACAATCGACTAGAAAATCATCAATGGTTGTGAAATACTCAAAGGAAAGACATTAAGTTGCACATGATTGTGAGGAACATTGAAATGTTAAAAAAAAGATTTCTTTTGTTGTAGGTGGATGCTACAAAAATCAACTAATCTCAAACCACACTCTTGACCTTTGTTTTTGAATACAAATGGTTGTACTTTCTCTTTTTTCAAATTTCTAGTGATCTCCAATGCACTTAACATTTAAGCACAACATCATTAACATTATGTTCACCAAACCCAAAGTGTATTCTCACCCACCTATATTGTCATTTTCCTTTATTATGACATGTGGATGAAGGCAATCAAAATTGTTGTCACATTATACTAGTTTTCATGGGTCCCATGTTTGAATTTCAACCATGTCATTATTATGAAGGATTTTCACAATGTTTTTGCATATTATGGTAGGTTAAAACCCAAAAATATCAAATGCAAAAAAAACTCCACATTTTAATTTCATATGATGTGATGTTAAAATATATTTGTGCAAAAAAAAAACATCATAATGCAAATATAATCAAGAAGTGATTGAAATGATTTTTAATCTTGATGAAATTTGTGATATCTATTAAACATTGTGATTCCATATGATTGGAATAAATTTGTGAGCCATGTGAAGAGTTTTATAATTATCATATCAAAAACGGGTTTTTTTTCGGCAATGACCATAAGTATGTGGTAAACTAAAATTTTGACAAACAGTCACTTTCAAATAGAAAATGAAAAAAAAGTGAGGTGGGTCATTTTTAAAAATTGTGTTTCAAATGTTTTTTGGTTGATTAATTCAAACCCAAACCTAGTGTAATATGAAAAAATAAATAGGTTTTATTATGTTACATATACCAAAAATATACCCATTATTATTTGTATTTAATATTTAATATTTATTTATTTCAAATAATATTAGATATCATTAAAATTTTGAAAATAAAAATAAAAATTTTAAATGCCAAAAGTGAAACCCAAAATTAAATGAAACACATTTTGAAGGTGTGCACTTTATGCACATTTCATGAAACTACCCAAATTGGCCCCTTCATAGTGTGTTTTCACCCATGTTTACATGAACATTTTAGTTTGACATAATTTCATCCTACACATCCCCATTCATACATTCGACAATTTAGATTATAACAACCCTATACACTACCTTTGAAATTTGAAAATTATTTCTCTTCAAACTTTAAATTTCAAGTTTAAAAATTAGCATGGTCATGAAACATGTACATAATCTTCTTGAGACTTGTAAAAACAAATTGCATAACTCTTCAAAGGATTCTTCAAATTTTTGCTCATTTCATTTTTTTATCCAAAACCTTTACACAAATGCACAAATACGAAGCACTCACAAAATGTATGTAGAGTTATTTTTCAACACATTTAACAACCTGCCTAAACCAACTATAAAGGTGCAAGCTCTTATGTTCACTATCTTGCAATTGCAATCCCTAAATGTTTCTTCAAAACCTTGCATTTTTTTTTTCCTCCCAAAGCCTTTACACAAATGCACAAATGCAAGGCTTTACATTCACAAATGCAATGCACTCACTAAATGTAAACTCAATCTTTCTTCTAGATTTTGCCCTCACCCTTTCTTTACTAAGTATTTTCAAGTTGTGACGATTGGCATTTAATACATTGTAATCGTAATGCCACAAACTTGCAACAATTGTTTTTTTGTTTTTTAGGTTTGGTTAGAAATTGTAATATATTCATCACAAAGTAGGAACCAATTTTTTCTCAGTGTTGATCCCTTACCTTGATGGTAATTTTGGGTAAAAGCATAGTATAGTGGACTTTTTTCAAAGCCAAAGTGGTAGTTTTTTTTTGAGTGAGCCAAGTATTGTTGCATTGTATTCAAATCTATTTGAGAAACTTGGCAAAAGTGAGATGAAAAATTGAAACCTACACTTTAATCTTTCAAACTCAAAAACTTTTTACAAAAAGGATAAATGTTCAATTCAAAGTGGACTTTACAAAGGATGGTACATCCAATGTCACAATCCAAACTACCAAAAAAAATTATCATTATGGATTTTTTTCTTCTAGCAGAGTTGGAAACTAAACTTATAAATTTTTACCACCACACATTGAAATATCATAACACTTAAGATGAAAAAATGAAACAAGAAAAAGTCTTTTCAAAAATTAAAACATTTCACATGAAAATTTCAAATTTGTAAAGTCCATTTCAATATCTAAATTGATTTTTTCAAGGCTTGTAGTTTTAGAATTTTTTTTTTAGAATTTAAATTATGGTGGTATCAATTTGGAAATGGATAAATTTGTGAACTTCAACATCATTTAAATGTTTTTTTTTGAAAAATCACTAGATTTGGACTATAAAAATAGATTTTCATCCGCCCTTTTTGGGTGAGTGTAATGTGCATTTACCCTTTTGATCTTACATTCCATCCTTAAGGTGCAATGGTCAATTCCTTGCACCCTTGACTTTTAGCATGTCACACCTAAGTTTCTACTTATATAAACCCATTCACGTGGTAAAATTATTTAAAGTTTTCTTTTTTTTTTATAAATCAAGGGATTTTAACCAATAATTTTTTTCTCTTCTTAAAAGATTTTAAATATTTTCCCCAATTTTTTGATTGAAAATTTTGGATTTTTTTCCCAAAAAAATACCAATATTATTCAAATGGAAAACAAGAAAATTGTTTGTGAAGTTTTTTGTGTGAAGGCAATTGAAATTACCCTTTTGTGTTGTGTTAGATTGAATATGGTGTACTTAATTTAATTAGAGAATGTAACGTCTATAATTAGAAACTATAGATTTTTACACATTTTTACATTATTTTAATATTTCACATAGTGATTATAATGGTTGGCATGATTCTATAAAAACATGTGTAATAATGTGTGTTACTATAGTGGCTAAAACTAGTCGTGTAGTAATTTGTATTGCTATAGCTTTTTGATAGTCATATAGGACATGGCATCCATGACTCCATGATTAAGGAGAGGACATAGTTCCAAAATGCTATAGTCATTGATGCCTACATTTGGTGTAATGTAATAAGATTAAAATCTTAGACTTTATTTTGAAATTTGAAATTGAAAATTTAGTTGTTGCACAAATTTTTGTGATAAAACAAACAAGGGATTTTAGGATTTTTTGGCTACAAGAAATTGTGGAAACAGACACTACATTTTAGGGTGAATGATAAAACTTGTTTGGATGTTTCTTTTGAAATTCTTTGAAAGGTTGAACATTTTGTAATATCTTAATGTTTCTTGGTTGAAATAAAGTTATGGGGAGGATGATGTGACTATGTGGCCTTAATAGAGTTAGAATGCATGTGTTGTGAAGATTTTGTGGTTTATTGATTGAAAGAAAATATTTCCATAGACAATCAAAAGATTGATGGTTGTTATGAATCAATTTCACTTTCTTATTATTGTTGAGCACAAACCAAACCAATAATAAGAAAAATTCATGGTCATAGCCTTTTTGTTATCAATCTTAGAGTTATTTAAAAAGGTTAGAAAGAAGGGAACCTTGTGAATGTTAATCATAGATGAATTAAATCTTGGAGAAAATTTATTCAATTGGGACGCATGAAATTTGTTATGTGTGTTGCACAATGCACACTAAACATGAATGTAATTCATGTGTTTATCTACCAATACCCTAACCTTAATCTTGCTGCCTTGGGAACATTGTTTATCACATCATCTATTCCAAAGCATATAAACTTTGAAACTAAATCTAATCATTTTGAAAGATTGTAGAAACCAAGCAAAAAGTTCACAATTATTTTGTAAAATTGTTGACAATCAAACCTTCTAGAATGTTCTTTAAGGTAAAAAGAATATGGATTCATTTCCAATTTTTACAACAATGTATGTGCATGCACATTCTTATCTAAGTTTAATAGTTGATGACCTTCACTTCATAATAAGAAATAAAAATGAAGATTTTTTTTTACATTGTTAGTTGAGTGCATCTCATAAACAAATCATGCTTATTAATGCCAATGTTCTTGCCACTAGTGTCAATTTAGTCATTATGTGAATTGTGAAACAAGTCAAGGCTGAGAATTTGTATATAATTCTTTCATCCCTTCATAATATGTCATTTGTTGGACATGCTTCAAAAAATGAAAAATGGTGGCAAAATACACACAAATTTCTTCTTATGCTTAATATGCACACCATTAATGTTTTGTTGGCCAACAAAACCTTGCCAATGCAAACTATTAAACTCCTCCAATGACTAATCACATTATATATTAAAGCCACCTCAAACTTAGGAACTAGCAATTTTCTTTTTAAAAAACTAGTTAATTACAACAAAATTTGGATGTCACCTATGTCATTTACCAATGATTACTTAGCATTATTGCTTTTCCCCAAGGAAGCTTTGCATCATGTGGGTTCAATGTGCATGGTAGGGTGGACAACTCTTGGTGGCAATTTTGTGGATGTGGGTGTGATTGCAATTGTTATATTTTAATATGTATGTTTTAATTAGTTTTGTCAATGGGGACTCATTTTATGGTTATAGACTTGAATGCATGTACATATTCCAATGATTTGTTATGTATAATTCATAACATCACAAGAGCTACGGACTTTTGAAGAGGCAATTACAAGTTGTTATGCTAATAACAATTTGATTAATGGACTTTATTTAGGTTTTAAAGTTGTATATTGAACTTGTTAAAGACTTGGTTTTAATTGGACAACATATTAACTAAACTAAATAATATTGAACTTGATTTTTTACACGATATATCAAATGAAATTGTTGAATTATGAACCTTTTTGTTTGCAAAAAACAATAATAAAAAATTGATTGATATCAATGTATATGTAAATTTTTTTCTCTATGTGTATCTACTAATAAATGGAAAGAAAATTGTTTAAAATTTATGGATTGTTGTTACATAACTACTTGGTCATCGAAAAATTTAGATTTGCAAGTTGAAGGTATTAAATTTGAAATGATATCAATGAATAATGTCCAAACTCCAAAATGAAAACAACAAAGTTTGTGTTTCAGGCTTGAATTCTCTCTTTGCAACAATTTTCATTGCACTTATTACAACATGTTGTTATTTGATGTTTTTATTCATGATGGTTTGCAATTTAATATTCTTTCCTATGTTATGCTAGCACACAATGTTGATAGGTGGTGCTTTCCTTGTTGAACAATCTTGTGTTACTATTTGGTGATGTTTTATGTTTTCCCCTCCGTTGTTCATATGTTGTTCAATTGTGCTTTGTGGCCTCCCTTCCCCTATTGTTTGTTACCTAGTGGCACCCTATGTTTAATCCTAGTTGCTATGGCATATTATTTCATGGGTTTTTTTCTCCCCTCCTATGTTTGACTATTGCCCAATGACTTTGTGCATTCTATCATCCAACATCCAACATGGTTATTTTTGGTGACTCTTTTTCTTCCTCCCCCTATTTGTATTGTTACTTAATGATGTTCTTTTTGCTCATGTTGCAACTTGATGGTGTCTTTCCCCTCCCCTGTTTTACGCAATGCTCCATGCCTTCATGCTATTATTCAGTGACATTCTTCCATTTTATTGTTCATGTTCTTTTCATGCTTAGTGGGGATTTCATTTTTCATATTATTTTTTAATGGCATTCTATGGCTTCCACTCCCTTGTTTGCCTACTATTTGGTGGTATTATATGCCCTTATGTTTGTTGTTCATGTTGTTCAATGGTGCATTCCCCTCCTTGAGTTGTGTTTCTACTTGTGGCGTTGTTCGTGATGTTGTTGCTCATTGTGTGCTTTAAATACACCTTTGCTTGTGGTGTGCTACTATTTGGTTTTTTGTGTTTTCTTCCTTAATGTTTTATTTTTAATACTTCCCCTTTCCACCTTGTTTTTATGCAATTTGTTGTTACATCTTGTGATGCATGTACATACCAACCTTAGTCATATGTATTATTGTTCAATATTTTATATTTTTTCACCTATTTATTGTGTTATTAATATTTCCATTGTTTATTTTATTTGTGCATTTCATGGCGTTCAATGGTGTTTTCACTTCCTTTGCTTGTGCTTTTGCATTTGGCATTATTTATGTTGTTATTTATAACATGTTGTAAACAACACCCTTGCCTATGGTGTGCCGTTACTCGGTGTTTTCATTTGTTGTGTTATTGGTACTCCCCCTTGCATTGTTTATCTAAGTTGTTGCTACATCTTGTGATGTTGCACTTTGTGTTGTTGTCAAACTTTAAATCAATTGCGCATTTCAAATATGTAATCTTTTCCTTTCCTTGTTTGATTGATTTTTTTTTGGGCTTTTTTGTTTGAGTGTGATTTTTTTGTATTAACATATATGGTTTTTATTTCTTTGGATGCCTTTGTTGTTGTGTGTTTGTTATTTTGTGTAGGACTAGATTCTATGCATACTTGTATGAATTGAACTAATAACTTACATTTGCATTGCAATTTTTAAATTAAAATTTAATAATATGAAATTGAAATTCTGGAAATATATATTGAAGAACCAATTGCATAAAATTCATGAATATGAAAAAAAAAATTGTGAAAAATTTGCCTCTTTAAATTAAAAAAACTAATACCTTTAATAGGTATTTGCAAATTGGGAAAGAATAAATGCAAGTTCTTTATTTTTTCTTAAATAATTGGGGCAAATAGTTTCTTAAGAAAAGAAGTAATTATTCCCCAACCTTATTAATTTCTGATATCATCTTTGCTTATCCAAGATGTTTTCTCTTAAATTTTACTCTTTTAACAATTGATAAACTAGATATGGAAAGGTAAATGAAAATTTTCATATCCCAATATGTGTGTAAGGAGAGGGAGAAAATATGCATGCCTCACACAAAAAGACAAATAACACGGTTTTAAAAACTCTATATTGATTCCAAGATTTGCAAAACATTATATTGCAAAACATCTTAAGGATTCATTAGGACCTAATAATTCACTTGCTCCAATTGGAAATTTTGTTGGAAATAAAATGATTCCTTTTGTCATTTTACATACTTGGTTGTGTTTACTTGCACCATTGCATCGAGTACGAAAGTTGCATGCTATACTTGTTGTGATAGAGCCTTGGGTGGAGTTCTCATGGCTTTAAATGATTGGATATGCA
>Ga0116229_10005112_pt1 | contig 21473 bp, 11 predicted proteins | sample S1TSphgellanicum_3_FD_87313 | JGI IMG/M metagenome (GOLD analysis project Ga0116229, IMG submission 87313) | Host-associated microbial communities from peat moss isolated from Minnesota, USA - S1T2_Fc - Sphagnum magellanicum MG | ecosystem: Host-associated > Plants > Peat moss > Unclassified...
GGGGGGGCGGTGGAGGGGGTGCCATCATCATGCACATTATTAGCACCATCATTTACAAGTAGATATCAAACCTTTTTTATTTTTTTTCAAATTTTGTTTTGGGGAAGGAAAAAGAAGAAGGAAAAGAAACCATGAAACCAAGGAAGAAGAAGAAGAAACCATGAGGAAAAAGAAGATTGAACTTTCTGAAAAAAAAGAAGAAAATGATTGACTTTTTTTTTTGAGTTTCATGTTTCTTTGTTCTATTTTCATATTATGTTTTTCTTTTTTCTATTCTTGTTTATGTTTTTTATTTGGGTTATCTTTCTTCTATTTCTATAATTTTACATTTAATTTTTAATTTTTTTCTTTTTTTGTTATGTGAGTATGTAAGATTTGTGACCACATGAATGGTGGGAAAAGGCATTGTTGAAGAAGGAAGTTCAAAAGGAGTTGTGGTTGTAGTTCAACAACATGTTTCATTAGATACAACTCAAGTTGACTTGTAAATGCATGCTAAAAAGGGCCGATCAAGTGCAAGGAGTTGAATATCCTAGTTCCAATGATGTAACTCAATTGACATTATGTACTTTTGTTGTGGTGCCTTCTCATGAAATCAATGAGTCCAATTTGACTGAAAAAAATGATGATTAGGGTGTATGAAGAAAAAATGATAACATAAATTTTGTGTTCATTTATACAATTAGTAGACCTCTTTGTGAGACATCATTTGTTTTAAAAAAAAAATTCACCTTTATGGAAAAATCTTTGAAGCAAAATGTGAATACTTGGGTTGAATCTTTCAACTTCATACTTGTTTTGTTTCCTTTTGCAAGTTATGATGAAATTTATAGGAGAAAAACCCCAAGCTTCATCTTATCATGAAATGGAGGTTGGGTTCTTTTTTTGGTTTTTGTTGCAATACTCTAAAAAAATGGGGGCAAATAAAGTTTAAGGTCTAGGGTTTATGCAATATCTACATTGATAGTAGTGTTAAATATAAACTAATCATTTTTTTCATTTCAATTTTAGTTGTTGGTTTGGAGGTAACCAAAAGAGCTTCAAACACCTGAAGCAATTTGAAAGGGTTCAAATTAGATTAGGGTGGGGTGGAAGTGGGTGTGTAAACTCAACCTATGTTCCATTCCATATGTCCAAAGTGATTACTCACCCAACACTTCAAAAATGTGCATGACCTTATGGTAAAGAAAGCCAAACTCAATTGTCCTTCAACGTGTGAAGGGGGCCCATCACTACGACCACATTTGGATGAATTCACAGATTATAAACCATGTGCATGTGATCCAATGGCAAAATGACCAAAAGGTGACTATTTGAACTTGCACAAAGGTCCATGTGGAGTGGGAACACCTTTAGTCACTTGCAAAAAGGAAATTTAAGGTGCATAAGCCCCTTTTGGTGTAATTAGTTCTTGATTGACTTTCGCAAATCTTGGGCATTCCATTTTGGGATGTTGGGAATATTCAATGCAATGCCCACACATGCATTGAAAATGATAGGACTTGCAAATTTTCATCCACACCATACAAAGTGTATATGTGAAAAGGTTAAAGATTGTGTTGGATGGCATATATTGGGAATGAAAATAGAACAAAAAATCCAAATACAAAAAATCAACAAGATCATTGATTTCCATGGATAATATGCCTTCATACCCACCCATTTTTTAAAGTTCATTATTTGGTTTAAGGTTTTCTTGAAACACCCATGTTAACTATGGGTTGTTATTTCAATACAAACTTCATGGGACTAATAAAGACAAGTTTGTGGCAACCATTGTTCATCTTTATCTAAAGCATTACCACATATATACCCATTGGAACATGTAAAGAACATGGCAAAGGTGACAACCTATTCCCAAACACTTGGGATGGGCAATGTGAACTATAGTTTTAGAAAAGGTTCTCCATTGGATAGGGAGTAGGGTGTAAATAAGATTATATGTAGTGGATATTTGTTACATGGTTTTATAGATTTCAACAATTTCCGTCCACTAATCATGTACATAAAGGCTAAGGTTTGCATTTGAGGACATGAACCCCTAAATGACATTCGAATATTTGTTAAACAATTTTTTACACACCTTTTTATCATGGGTTCAAAAAAATTTCCATTTTTGCATTATAATTTCACATGTGCATTGATCATTACAACTTAAGGATTTAAAGCAATATCTACACAATGTTTTCTAAAATCCCCATGACACAACAAAAAAATTGTAAAATCCCGATTTGGCATTTAATACACATTGGGCTCTTGGAATTGTGTGTAATACCTACATATGGGTCACAAAATATATTTTCACATTTTAATAAAAATACATTATACACACATATAGGTTGCAAAATGAGTATTGGGTTATTGGGGTTTCCATTCTTTTGAAGCCAAATGGATATTGCACTTTGGGACTATGTTTTCAACTAACTACCATGAACATAAATTGAGTCATTTTCATTTACACCCATGTGCAGGTATTGCATAAGACATAACCATAACTTTAATGCACTACCCACATCTTAGGATGGATCATAAATGCTCATGAGCAATACCCATATCAGTTTAAAGCTTTAAACTCAAAACCTTAAATAATCATAATGATAGGTCATGCCTTCAACATTAATAATTATACAAATGGAAAATGGAACAATTTGATAATACCCAATTAACCCTAAACCCTAAAAAATATATGCATATGAAAATTCCTCCCCAAAATCCAACCTAGGATTGATTTCATTTAATACAAAAAAATGAAAAAACTCACAAATATTTTTTGTTTCCTAAATTTAAATTTATCAAGCTATTGTTTAATTAAATTAGGTAAATTATTAAATTGGGTACCTATTACTTAATTAAATTGTGTATGTCATGCATTAAATGGTCCAAAGTGAAAGATGGGATTAGAACTAACATGCAAAATTTTCCCACAATTGCAACACATTTACATTTGGGGCCAATACTTTATTGTCATCAAGGGTTTAATAATACAACAATGTTTTTCATTTCAGCTTTTAATTTTAAAATATGAAATGTTCAAATTAGAGAAACAAAATTTCCATTCTTTTTTAATAACATGAAGTGGACATTATTCTTTTGTTGTTTATTTCTTTGTTTGAGCAAAAACCAATTGTTTTTAAAATGGATTGAAACAATCAAAGTCTTATTCTTAATGATTGGTGGAATTATAAGAGCTTTTAGTTTTGGGGTGTAATAAGTAGAAATATTCAAATTCAACACACATGGTGTTTTGTGCATTTGTAATATTTTTCATTATTCTTATACATTCAAATATTATGTTGTTAGCTTGTTAGTTTTTATACAACTAAAATGAAATATTGATTATGAACTTCAATGGTGTAGGTCCCAAAACATCCAAGTTCAATAAAATTTTGTGTTAAAACAACAAAGTTGAAGGTAAGTTCACATCTACATGTGAGAAGATTCAAAACCAATGTACTTTAAATTTTTTTATGACACTTTATTTTGAATTTACATAGTTGTTTATAAATGAGATTGAAGCAATGTATACATTGTATTATTAATGTCATTGTCTTGTACATGTTTAAATCCTCCATAATAAACTTCAATATCTTTTAACCTACTTATGAAAAATTGTGTTTGCCAAGACTAGATTACCATGCAATTAATGTACAACTAATAATCAACTACCTACACAAATATCAAACATTCTTGTGCATAAGAATATTAGGTTGTTAAGTTCCATATTACTAAAATGAATTATTGATTATAAACTTTGATGATGAAGGTCTCAAGAAATTCAAGTTCAATAGACTTTTATGTAAAAACAATGAAGGTGAAGGTAAGTTTACACCTACATTTGAAAAAATTCAAAACCAATATACTCCAATTTTTCTTATATGACATGTTAGCTTTGAATTAAAATGATTGTTTCTAAATGTGTAACTTGTAATTCAATCATTGCATTGCTATGGTGTGTTGTTTATAATGCATTTCAATGATAAGTTAATGATGACACTATGTATGTTGTTTTTAGTTGCACATTGCTTGTAAGTTGCATTATAGTTGCAAAAGATGCTTACTTAAAGTTAGAATATGAACATTAAATTACTTAAAATTTTCATCATTTCACATTTCGTAGTTATCAAAATATAGCCCAACTTTTGAATAGCAACAAGGTGGACCTCTTAACATTATACACCAATAGATAAATTGATAGGATGTTTGATAGTAATTATTAGTTTAACATTAGAGATGTTGATAAAGTACATATCATTGGAAGGGACCATGGACAACCAAAAATGTTCATATGAGTTGCATTTTCCAACCTTGAATATTAACACATACAATTGTATTATTGGAGCAAGATGTTTGTCATTATTATGTAATGAACTTAATATGTAAAGTGTTTCATTGCAAAATTATCATTGTCAACTCTATTATGCAAAAAAAATACTATCCATAAATGGACATTACTTGCAAAATAGTTTCATCAACCAATTGATAAGTTGCAATTTAAAATTACACCAATTGAATTCAAGTTATAACATTGGCAAATGCCAATAGTTGGAAGATAGTTGCAATGGACACAAATAAATATCATTCATCAATGGATGAATGAAAAGTTATACAATATTATGTTCATCCATGGCATTTGCATGAAAATTTGACATGGACAACTAGTGGTAAAGTTGTTGTAAGTAGGTTGAAAAGGCACAACATGATATTACACATTGGCATTCCATTCATCCATGTGCATTTGCATGAGAAACTAATGTGAACATCTAGTTGCAAAGTAGTTGCATTTAGTTTCCATGTATGTTTAGTAATATACAATATTGTGTATGACCTTGGGTTGTTTGTTGCAACTAGTGCAAATTGTTCGACAACACTCATGGGGTAAAAATGACATGAATTGTGATTGTCCACTACAACTCAAAAATTCAGTTGCAAGATTAGTTGCAAAACCCTTGTTTCTTTCATACTGTACATCTAATGGATTAACAATGTGTTCATATCTTTTTACCTAAACAAGGGATACAACTTTTTGTTGTTCCCAATTAAATTGCCTAGGTCTTTTGATGGGTTTCATTTCATTGTAAAATTACTGGTTGGTGAAAGCATGATAAGTGTACAATAAAAGTAGCTATGAGTAGTTGCAATCATATTTTTACACATAAATGCATGAAAGTAAAATCAAAACCTTTTTAGTCATTGTCAAACCATCATGGTGCACAATATTGAGTTTATAGTATGTTGTTTGCAAAGTTTGGAAAACTTTAGTGTACTAAATGTAGGTCAAAAGTATTTTTGAAATTAATTGGTGGAATTATGTTCAAAATTACTTTTACATTCAAAGATTGATATATATATAAATAGACCTTGGAAGTCGGAAGTGCATAAGTAAATTTCAGATGCCCATGAACCAAGAAAGTAAAAAAATCCAATATTTCATCTACTTGAAGCTTACTTTGTTTCTTTGGGCAACCCTAAAAGTAAGAAAATCTATTTGCAATTTTTAGAAATCTACTTAAATCTATTTTAAACATGTGATTCTTCAATATCATTGACATAAATTCAAAAAATGTGTTCATATTGATCATTAAACTAAATAATATTTAAAATTTTGATATGTTAAGGCATGATTTATGGTTATTTTACATTTTTCTTGATAAGGATCATGAAATGTATACTTGATCATGGTTTCACCCTAGTCCCATTTGCTTTTCTTTTGCCCTTTGTTTCTTGATGGTGTGCCAAGTTGCACAAAATTGTTTCTATTCATTTCAAAGAATGCCCATGCAATGCAACGTGATTGCAATGATTGTAATTTTGTAATTTTTTTTTTATAATAATGCTTTTGATTTGTTCTTTTAATTGCAAAGGAGCATGGATGAATGGAAAGTACTTGGTAGTTGAAAGGCATCATCATTGTATTCATAAACATCATTATTATCATATGCATCCATATTGCATTTCTTTTGAGATTATCATTACTGTGACACTTCTTTTGCAATTGCTCTTATTCTTGTGCATGGAAATGTCATGTGACAAAATGTCATGTTTTTTTTGTGAGCATGAGTGTCATTGTTCCTTTCCAAGATTGTTGCACGTGAATTTTTTGCTATTGTGAAAGTTTGCAAAGAATTGTTGTTGTCGTTGCGAGCTTCAAGTTGCATGTCCTCAAGTTGCACATGGTGGTAGGAGGTGGGGGTGCTAGTTACCATTGAATTCTTTGGCAAAATTATTAGATGTTAATTAACATTAACTTTCCATGTTGAAATTTATTTTTTCGTTAAATTTGATGGTAGCTACATTTTGTTGTTAGCTTAGACTTAACTTGGCATGCCATTTCTACATGTACATAAGACACAAAATTACATAACATTGGATGTTTGGACACAAAGTTAAATTTGACATTTCCACCTTTGAATTACCTTTGATTTACCTCTATGTGTGGCCCTACCTTTAGAGTCCAAATTATGTACTTTGATAAGATGATACAAATAGTTCTAACATGTGTAGGTCAAATAGTTTATTCATTAAAAAAATATTTTGGAAAAAATATTATTCTTGAAAATTCAATATTTTTCTTCACATATTTTGAAATATTTGAACACTTTTTTTGATAATTTCAAATTTTTTGAAAATAATATAATTAGATGGAAGCTACCAAGTTAGTAGGGTATGTTAAATTATATGGAAGTTTCTTTTTAGTAATTTCTCATTTTTTATGCAATTATTTGCTATGAAATAGAAAAACTTTTGATGCTTTTAAAAATTGTAAAATTAGATAATCACTAAGGCAACTTCAACACATGTCTATCAAATAACTAATCAATTTTGAAGATTCCATGTTGTCGTAAATATATTTATTCCTTAATATTCCAAAAAAAATCTATTTCTTTCACAAAAAAAGTTTCTTAAAAAAGTTCAACATTTATTCAAATAATATAAATAAAGTAAAACTACCCATCACCGAGATCACTACCTTATTGCTGAACATTTATTTAGATCTTTTTCATTTGTGCTTCATTTTGAGTGATTTAAAATGTTACGGGAGTGCTATCTCAAGCTCTAGAAATCATTTTTGAAGTGCAAAGGAAAAGAAGAAATGAAAAAATAAAAAGAAAAAAAATAAGCTTTCCAACTTACAAAACATGTTTTTTTTTTTTTTTTGGCCTTCTTTGTGGACCCCTCCTACTTTCAAAGCTTATAACTTTTTTATTTCTTATTCATTTTAAATGATTTTAACTTCTTTAGGAACCCCACCTTGAGTTCTACAAATTATGTTGAACTTTAATAGCAACAAAGCAACATACAAGGAATGTTTTGGGTGTTCGGGAACTAGCTTTGTATCACTTGGTTTGTTTTTTTGTGTTTGTGACCCCCTCTATTTTGGGGGGTCGTAACTTTCTCAATTCTAATCTGCTTTTGATGATCTTTAGTGCACTAGATGCACCAATAGGAGGGGTTCAAGTTTTATTCGGACACCAAAAAACAATGGAGCCCTCCCCTTGGATCCGGCCTGTCGTGAGTGCTTAAGTGTTTGCTCACCGGTCGTTCTACCCTAGTGCTGAAGCTGCCACCGTCCTATAGTAGGCACGTTCAAAAATTATTTTCTCTTTTTTCCAAAACTGGCCTTGGGTTTTAGCCCAGGACTTTTGTGTGAATGGCATGTTATGGAGGTGGAACAAAGGACACTCAATTCTAAGTACTATAGGCAAAATAGGATTCTATCAGGTGGTGGGGTTCAATGGGGACTTGTTCCATACATAACCCACATTCCTCCATATCACAAGTTCTTTGAGGGCATTAGTGGTTCTTTGACTCTGATTTTTCCAAAGAACTGGAACTAGCAGTTCTCCAATTTTTAAAAAAAAAGAAAAAAAAGCTAGAACCCAAGGTTCTTAACAAATATTCAAATAACCGTTGAAGACTGGAAAACTTCTTAAAAAAGGACCGGGAATAAGACAACAAAACCGGTGACTTACTTGTACTGTGCACAAGAGGGTAGCAAAGTGAACAAATTATTCGAGAAAAGTCCCAAGAAAAGTCAAAACATGCCATTTTGGCTCAGCAAAATGGTTTTGGCCAGTCAATTTTGTCACCAGTTTCCCGAGGAGGCTCGTAACAGGTACAGCAAAGTTGTGCACCTGCTCGAGAAGAGTGTAATAAAATATGATTTGATTTCTGCTCCCTATTCATGTTGATTGGTCCAAGTGGTTTGCTATTAGTAGTCTCCCACCGATTTTTCTAGTCCCAGTTTTACTTTAATGGGTGGGGTTGCCAAAAAGGAAATAACTAAACTGGGATGTGAGAATTTTTTTTTTGCTAGGTCACATTCTGAGCACAGTTGGGGATGCTTGTGAAAGATCTAGAAGTAGTAGTACTAACTTATATGTGATGCGTGGCCCTTGTATGGTTGACAGGTTCAGCTCAACCCACCATTTTGTAAGTTATATGCACAAAAAATAGAGTAAAAAGCAGCTCTTCTCTTTCTTCTTCAATGAAAGAAGTGTTTTTTTAAAAATGAAACTAAGTACATTGTCATCAACCTGACTCTTCCTTGCAACATTTTAGGTAGGAATGACATCAGCTGAGAAATTCAGGGTACATAGGAGGAGACATTAGAATTATTAGAATGGTTGAACTTGAAGGGACACACCAGGTGCACTTCACTTGCAGGTGGACAGAAAGTAGTTAACAAAAGTAGATATTTGGAAAGGTGTAAAGTCTCAATTTAGGTAAGGTTGAGTATATATGGTAAAACTTTGAAGTATGGATATGCACAAGGAAGACTTGGAGAAGCAGAGTGGGGTGTGTGGGGAAACTATAAGTCAGGTGTATGCTAGACTTTGTTTTAATAATTCTTTTTGAAACTAATGGAAAGAATCCATTGCTTTTGAATATAGTTAGATTTTTTGACACTTGGATGGTTAAAGTTGATAAGAGGGTGTGAGATAGGAGCTTTGTGGCAAACCCAAGAATTTTAGTTAGGGCCACCTAAGTTTCTTCCACCTAACGTGTTGAGCAAAAGACATTGTCATTTGCCCACTATAGTGTGAGTGCTACTAATTAGTTGAGGGTGCCTCATAAGTCCAACTTTTTTTTTTTTGCAATGATTTATTTTGATTGGCCTCTTGGCCAATTGCAATAAAAAGTTGAAACTATGGAGGCTCCCCCAAAATAGAAGATTCTATTGAAAGATGGAGTGCTTCCCCCTTTGGACACCTATATAGGTGAGAAGGGAAGGACTTTGAGCAAAACATATGGGATTGAAGTGAGGTGCTATTGGGAACACCCTTGGGGAACAACATTGGGAACTTAGGGAACATATTGAGAACTTCAAGGGAACATGTTGGGAACAAAGGAAAAATGAAAAAAATCCTCCCGCCATCCCCTCCCCCCAAAAAACTTAAGAGAAAACAAATCAAGGCACGTTGAGTGCATGCTTCAGCCTACCCATTGGCTGCATGTATTTGTGGTTTCCAAAACTGTTGGTCACCATTTTTGGCCTAGGCTAGTAGGGTAAACTGGCCCATCACTGATTGCTTGCCAATAACTGAACATTTTGGCAGATCTTTCTCAATTCTTCTCCATTTTGAGTAATTTAGAATGTTATAGGACCACTTTCTCAAGCTTTACAAATCATCTTGGAAATGCAAAGTCAAAGGACCAGCCAAAAGATACAAAAAAGAAAATACGTTTTTTTGACTTGTAAAACATGGTTTTTTTCATTTTTCTTCATTTTGACCCCTCCTACTTTCAAACCTCACAACTTTCTTAGTTCTTAATCATTTTTAAAAAAATTAAATGCTATAGGAGCATCACTTGAAGTTCTACAAATCATCTTGGAATTCTAATAGCAATAGAGCAACATACAAAGAATTTTTTTGGGTGATTAGGAACTGGCCTATGTAATGTTCGATGGTTTGTTTTTTTTGATTTCTTGACCCCCTCTACTTTGGGGGGTTGTAACTTTCTCAATTGTATTTCGTTTTGGACAATTTTTAATGCACTAGATGCATCAATAGGAGGGGTTCAAGTTTTGTTTGGACACCAAAAAACAACAGAGCCCTCCCCTTGGATCTGGCCTGCTCTAAGCACTTAAATGTTTGGTCACTGGCTGGTTTACCCTAATGGTAAGAGTAAAGATTGAATAAGGAAGAAAAACAAAAAACAAATCCCCCCAGGCCCCCAAGAAAGAAAAAAACTAGGGCCCATCATGACTGCATGCTAAGCCTTCCCATTAGCTGCATGAAATTTCTATTGCCAAAACTATTCATCACCATTTTTGGCTTGGGCTAATGGCTGGGTCAGTGTTTTGTGGACATACTTTTATGTTTCCAAGATTGTCATGTGGATGGGATATTTTTTAGCCATCTCCATGTGGAGACTGGTGTTGGGTGGTTCTTGCATTTTGCTGAGAACCATCAATTTTGGTTCTTCTAGTCGCTTTAGAAAACTATCTTCATCCTTTGCATATATATATATATCAAATTCAGATTTTAGACAATTGTCGAACTTTTCAGTTTCAATTATTATTTTGTTGGTTGTTTCTCAAATGCATGATTTTCACAAATTTGATAATCATTAGTTTTCTTAGTTAGTTTTTTCAACTTTAGCTTAACTAGTTATGAACACATGAACCACAAGGGGAATAAGAGAATTTTGAAGTTGAGTTACAATTTAATATCTAAATTCTTTATATGTTAAAAAGTCCAAAATTAAAAATTCATGTGCCGAATTTTTAATTTTAAAATAACTAAATAATTTTGCACTTGTGTGTCAAACCCACTAGCTACTAGGGTAATCATCATTTTGAAGTCTAAACTAAAATGTCGATCATTGATTTGATTTGACAAAGATTTAAATTTTGCCAGAGGTGATGACATTTCAATAACATAGGGAACAAAGGTTTCTTATTGTATTTTTTAATAATAGTAACACCCTGTTCATGTCCAATGAAGGAAAATAGTAAACAAAGGTTCTAAAATCTAAGGTCCAACATTAAGGATAACATATTCTAGGCCTTTTTTTTTTCATATTTTTAAGGGATAAAATGAAAAATTTCGAAACAAAAAAAACTTCTTTTATGATCTTAGTACAAGTAAGGTTAATTCAACAATAACATTGAAATCTTCTTCCATTAGACTCTTTATAAAAGGTTCATTTTCAATTTTTAAATTTTTTTTAGTTCATGGTTATGATAAAATGTAAATGCATCACTAAGTAACCAATGACCTTAAGATTGGTTAAAACACAAGCACTACCAACATGGGAGAAACAATCCATAATAATTTATGAAATATGCCAAATTAGAAAAAATGGTTCACATGTCGAGTGACTCTCATTGTAGTTTGCCTATTCTAGCAAAAACAATAGCCTTTTCAAAATTGTAAAATCTCTTGGAACTTGATGATCTTATTGGCAAATCTATAAAAAAATAAATTTTATTTAATGTTCATTCAACCATTTAATTCCTTTTTTAGAATTACAAATGAAAATTCATAAAATTATTAATGTTACCTTGTTTTCACAAAAGTATGGATGAAGACCATAATTAACGCATGCCTTATTCCAATCATGCTTCCTTTTACCAATGTTTTTGGTCAAGAAAAACATTTTTGCAAATCTAAATTTTAAAAAATTATGCACACACATTTGAGGCCTTTGCACAAGTTTTCATTGGTTCTAGCTTATTAATAAATTTTGGAAAACACACCACCAAAACAAATTGTCTTCCAATTAAACTCATTGTTGCATAATTCACAACAAATTTTAATAGTCATGACATTTAAATTGAAACCTTAATCTTTCATATATACAATGATTTTTTCCTCAAGTTATCTTGGTAATGAAGGTCAATTAAATTTCTAGTATGTTTGGATAATTTCAAATAATTGCATAATGATATGGGTCCAAACAAGTTAATATGAATTATTCCAAGCCATAACCACTACTTAATTTCCATTGTCATAACTGGTTATTAATTAAGTTGATGTTGAAATTTTTGGATGAACTTGTACAATGTAATATTGATGATGTATTATGAAAACATTTGCAAAACATTGAAACGAATGTAATGAGTATATAGTACCTAGAAACACTTTTAAGATAATGTAACTAATGTTTTTCATTATTTAAAAAAAATTTACAAATACATGAAATGATTTGAAAATGACCTTTCTATGGTAATTTTTTTGTGTACATCTAAGTTACATTATAATATGGTGTAATATCTTTTTGGGTCATAATAATATAGACAATTTAAAAGTCAATTTGTAAATCATGATTTTAAACATGTTTGGTACAAGATTCATTAAAAAATTGAGTCCTTGGGGCAAATGTTTCCTTTTAATCAAATTGCACCCATATGTTTTGGCTCCCAATTGATTTTCAAGAACTTAATGACAAGTGAGAAAATGTCCTTTGCGCTTTTAGACATTTGCAAATCAATTAAATTATCCTAACATTGGTTACGCACACTTATGTTGGTTTTTTCCATCAACTCAAACAATAGTTCTTGTGAAAAAAATATCCTTAAAAAATAAGAGCATTCTAGGACATAAATCGTAACCATGCACTTTTTGCAAACTATAAAAGAAAATGAATGTTCATTATCAAAAGGTTAAGGTCTTTGAAATAAGTTTTTTTTTGTTGCACCTCATCTTTTTAAAAAAAAATGTCAAACACCAAAAAATTGATATTGAAGAGCCAAACAATTTAGGTTTTTTTTTATGATAAGTTACTATTCCCCATTTCCTTTCAACATATTGTTCACATTGTTCACATCCTACTTTTTAACAATTATTGAATGGTTTGCATCCCCATGTTTTAATGCCATTTTTCCATTGCTCTTATAATAACTTATTATATTTTTCTTTGATTAGTTTCTTGAATAAACTAATCTCCACTATTTCACCTCAAAGAGGCTTCCTATAATCATGGAACCTTGGACTTAATTTTAAAAATAAGCCTAAGTCTCCCCATGATGTCACATGATTTTTTATTTAACATTTGACTTTAATATTTTCTTTAAGTTTCTAAATTGTTGTTTGTTTTGAAAATGAGAAAAAGATGGAAGTTGGATTATACTTCCATGTTTGTCTAATGGTGCACATGGACACTTAATCCATCTATGTTAGTTTGTAGAATGTTAATTTGCAAAAGACATAGTGAACTTGTCATCCTTTTTCTTACCAGATGATTTTATCCTTTATTTTACAATAGTTAGCCAAACTTTGTGTATACATGTTGAATGAGAAATTGTTTGACCCATCCTCCTTGTTCAAAATTGACCCAATAAATAACCAAATCTTTTTAGTGTGGAGAAGCTAGGCATGACACCTTTGAATCCATGTGACCTCGCAACCACAATTTCACTTTCAAAAAGGTCAATTCAAGATTTTAACTTATTTGCTTTAAATTAGCGTTCTCCCATGACATTGAATTTTTTATTTCAAAATCCATGATCCTTCTATTGGACAAAAAACCTTTCCCTCTATCTTCAAATGTTCTACATAAAGCTTAGAAAATAAATAATGTCATATTGGTAAGGAAGATTTTGCAAAGTTCCAAAATACTTCCATTGCGCTAACATAGACTATTTTGACATCACTTGCACAACACATAGTCAAGTAACACCTTCCTAAACATATGCAAAACCTTGCACTATATGATGGCAAAGCAAGCAATGACACAATCCTACACAAGGACATATTGCAAGAGAAATGGAATCTAGCTCTTAAAGATTAGAAACATGTGAAGGTGGTGTTGATGGCCCAATAGCCTCCAAGGCACATTGGTAACACCATTCAAGGATTACACAATTTCACACACATTTACATATGTGAGATTGGGAGTTTGTACCCATCAACAAAATTTAAGGAATGTTTTCATGTGTAATCATAGACCTTGCTTGCAACTCTTACAACATCATTTGTTTCCAATGTCATAAGTAAAGTGCTCCAATGTAAAATCTTACATGTGTTCAAAAAAAATCACCACACCTTCACAACATATGCAATTTCAAAAAGTTCATCTAACTTTATTAGAACACCAATATGCCATGTAAATGCCATGCAAATCACTCACAAATGCCTCGCAACAATTTCACGATTCTACAAGTATAAGACTTGGACATTATTTTCATTGTGATTTTCCTTTGAATTCCAATTTTAGTTATCTCAAGAACTTTGGAGTAATGCATCTTTTCATTGGACCTCACAACCACATTTTTGTCAAAGTAAAATCCCCAAAAACTATATTTGGAAATGATACAATAGACATGACTAGTTGAAACGTCATGGGATCCAAATGAGACAAACACCTAACATCAACATTCATAACCATCTTTCATATTTTTCTTGAAGAAAGCTCGTGATGAGAAATTATGGAATGAAACCTTAATGAATAATGTACAATGTTATCATCTATTGGAAGTTGAAGGTGACAAAATCTTGGCGATTGATGTTGACTGCTGGCAAGTCTTGTGAGTTTCTGTTTTTGTATTATTTTGTTTTTTTACAGGTTATGAGCTTGCTACAATCTTTATGAACGACAACATTCTATCTAGTGTGGCTTTCCTTATGGGTGAGCTTTGTGTGGTGTGGAGCAACTGGGCCAATCTTCTTTGTTGGGTGTCAATCAATTGTGAACGATGGTTGATGTTTAAAAGGGTCGCAAAGTTTTTACAAAGAGCAGTGAAGCTAAGTTTTCTATTGTCGTGGTTGGTTTTTGGTTTTGGAACTTGGGTTTTTAAGTTTTTGACAGAGAACAAAGATGGGACACATTTGGAAGAAAATGCCTGAAGGTGTGGGTTGCATCAGTTTTGGGGGATAATAGATTTTTCATTGCACTATGCATCCTTCACAATGTAACAATTTCACAGTAGAATTAGGAGCTTATGATTGGGGGGATGATGATGATCATTAGAGATTTTGAGAACAATTAAGTTTGGCAAACAAATTTTTGTTGGTTTAAGTGGGGATAAAGGAAGAGAGCACTTGATTATTTTAAAACCTCTAAATGCACATTGTGTATTTGTTTTTGGTGGTGTTTTATCTATGGGTCTTGTAGGGGCAATGGGTTGCACATGTCAAATTTCTGGGAAGCCTATCTAAACCATGAATCATTGTCAAATCTTTTCTTGCAACATTTTCTACAAATCTCAAGACCTCTTAAGGTTTTCATATTATGTTGGGTGATGGGACTCTGGGAGGATGGATCCTTTTGATTTGCAAAACATTATTAGTGGAAGCTCATGAAAGAAAGATCAGAGCGATTTAGCCCCCATAGGCTCTTAGGATTAAATTTTTACTTGATTAGGGTAGTGAGTGTTTGAACTTTTGAAGGTGCTTTAATTATTAGATTTGATGATTATGTAGATTATTCAAGTTATACGGATTGTGTTCATGGATATGGATGTTTGATGTGAAGGGACTTTCTTGTGCCCCTATTTTTTGTTACAAGCCTTTCCTTCAACACCCCTTGGTGAATTGCATTCCTTCATTCAAGTCTTGTCCTTTACTCATTTTATCTTTCAAATAACACATACCTTGAATAATGGCACAATTGTGAAAGTTGTAGTAGTAGGAGTAGTTGTAAGAAGAAGCTACAGTAGTCACAATTGATCGCACCAAAAGGATTATCATATCCCTCCATACATATCTTAAAAAACTCCTAATACCACCTCCATTCTCATTAGGACTTAAGAATGCTTATGAAAATATAAGCTTTATATGAACAAAAAAAAATTGGAAGGTAACAAAATCTTCTTGCTTCAACTCTCTTGAACCTTTCAAAATTCATAGCCTCTTATAAATAACATTGAAGCTTGGCTGCACACACATGAACACATGTAAAAAAATCTAGTTCAGAAACTTTAAAATATAAGTCTTCATGTAATGTGAAGCCTGAAAGTCAAAACCCTAAATTGAGATCCCTTCTATGCTTCGCTGGATTCTTGATCTCAATTTCAAGGCATGGCATGACATGGCTTACTCTATATATGCCTTGCATGGAAGCATTAGAAGCTCTTGGACTTTTGAGCTTTTCTTTGGAACTTGGGGGGGGGGGAGGCTGGACCTGCACAAGTTACTCCAGAATTATATCCATTTCTTAACCTTCAAGGAAGTATAGATATGAAACACTTGAACTCGGGAGTTGTAAATTGATCCATTAAGCCCTCCTTTCTTCTAAAATCCCTGGTGCATTTGGCATAGATTGTGTTCTTTGCTCACCATTTTGGTTGTACCCTTTTGGCATGGTCTTGTTGCCTCTGATTTGTTTGTTGGGTTTCAGAAAACTGGATTTCAAGTAGAGTTTCAAATTTAAGCTCCACTGACAGGAGCCTTAGTATCTGACAATAGCAACGGTTATTTGAATCACTTGAACGAGATTTCCCTGGGTGGGGGGGTTCTCTGCCCAAAATAAAACATTGGGGTACCACTGCACAGAATGTGCCTTTAGATTCAAGATATGCTATTTTAGGAAGTATTTGTTGGTACTACACCCAAACATATTTACTAACTGCATAGGTACCTACCTACACTCTTAGGAAGGGGTATTTGCTCAAAATTTTACTTACCCTTGTACATAACTTACATAGCTCAACCAAAGGAAAGGGCTACATAATTCTTTTTGGGGGGGGGGGATATCCATAGTGTGAGTGGTTTTTAAAAAATAAAATGAAGGGCCAATCAAAGAGGTCCATTATTGAAAAAATAAAAAATTACGTTGGATGTGCCCCACAATTAATTAATACAACTAACAAGAGGTACCCATGCACCACCACAAATATTGAAAAGAAGTTCATGTTCTCTTTTTTCTCAACTGGTTCAGTTGTGTGTCTGGGTCAAATGAGGAACAGCTGAGTGCCACTTTAGTTGTTCAATGGGCAGTAATTAATGCACACAATGGGTACTAGTTGTACATTCTTGCAAAGCTAATCTTCAAGGAACTTACAACACACTAATAGAATTCCCGCATTACAAAAATTGCTTAGATTTTTTTAATTTTTTGTCCTTGGAAGCACAACAGCAGACCTGACCTGAGAAGCTGTTGGCACCCCCCAAGTCAAGCTCATTGGCAGAGTGCAGGCATGAGTCTCACCTGCACTCTACTGGGTTTCAACTCAGGACCTTTCTTTTTTGGAGGTCTCAAAATGGGCTATACCAGTGAGCCATCACCCTTGGGGTAAGTTCTTAGATTTTGATGAGAAAACACTTGCATGATTGATTATTTGATAAAGACAAGTGTAATAGTCGAGACTTCAGAGAGTAACATATCTGGAATTCATTGCAATCTTAGTTGATTCTTAACTTTTATGAAGAACCTCCAGTTTTGGTTCTTTGATTTTGTTAATACTGTCTGGTTATGATGTTTCGAGAAAATTTCAAAAAACCATTGGGTTTTATGAAAGCACCTGCAAAGAACTGGTGGGATAGAATTCAGGGTAAGTTCTTGGATCAGTTTCCTGAATTTTTGAGATTCATGGTTAGCTCATAACTGATTCTTTGATTTTTGAGAATCTTTGGTCAAGGGTCAGTAACCCATTGTTTGATTGTTTGAGAATCATTGGTCAAGGGTTCATATACCCAACCCTTATCCACAAGTTTTCTTTTTTTTTTTCTGAAAGAGAACTGCAAAACATGAATATATCAATGTTGGTATGTTCTTGGATTTCAGCGGTTTCAGGTTATAAGAAAGGTTCTAGGGTCTCCAAGTTGAAGGTTTTGAGTTTTTTGGAATTGTCATTGGAATTTAATTGGAGAATCAACTTATTTCCAAAATTGAATTGGAACTTGAATTGTGACAATGTTTTTTTTTTGTGTGCAAGTTTTCGTTAAAAGGCTAAGGGAGATTACGGCATGAAAAAGGCATAAAGGGAAAAAGGGTTACAAAAAGTGATGGCATTGCTAAAAATAGTTGAGTTGTCGATAGGCAATTGTAAACACCCCTCCATCATTTGCTAGCTCCATCGTAGATGTGTGAGGATGGAGTAGCCAAACCTTTCCCTCTCATTTCTCACAATCACTTTTGTTCTTACAATTTCTATACCCTCTTCACCAGCTCTCCTTAATGGTTTGTTGTAGAATTTGCCATTAGTGGATTAGTAAGGAGTCAAGACTAAGGAGGGTTTTCATGGGTTTTCAGAATCCAAAAGTTGAAGTTGTAGGGTCTTAGGTATATTGTTGTTGGTGACTTATAAATGTAGGATTTCTTACAAGATTTGTAGCTAGCTATTTGTAATCCACATTTCAAAGTACTCTCATGCTTTAGCTCCAATGACCAGCCTCCATGGATTTGCAAGAGGATTTAGGAATTGACTATTTAAAATTTAAAGTTGGGAGCTTGGAAGTTGCATGATTCTTTGTGGTTGGTTTTTGTTCATCATTGAGGTGCGATCAAAAATCTTAAAGCTTAAACCTTATGTTACAACCTACTTATAGATGAGGGAAGCCTTCTTCATTTTTCTTGTATTTTTTTCTACATTCTTTTGAATCGTTGAACTCATTGTTGAAGTTTTTTTAATTTTTGGGACCTAGCATCTACTGTTTTTGTTTTCTTCACATCATTATGTGTTTCTATTCCTTGCTTGGCCCTTAGTGCATCACCTTGTGTTTATGTTCTTTACTTGGCCCTTAACACATTGTCGTGTGTTTTTCTTCTTTGCTTGGCCTAGATGCATCATTGTGTGTTTTTGTTCCTTGTTTGGCTTGAGTGCATTGTTGGGTGTTTTTATTCCTTGCTTGGCTTGACTGCATTGCCTTGTGTTTTTGTTCCTTGTTCAACTTGAATGCATTGTTGGGTGTTTTTGTTTATTGTTTGACTTTAGTGCATTGCCCTATGTTTCTATTATTTGTTCAGCTTGAGTGCATCGTTGAGTGTTTTTATTGCTTATTCAACTTCAGTGCATTACCCTATGTTTTTGTTCCATGTTCAACCTTTAGCCTTCATGTTTAAATTGCCATTGAAATTGCAACCCCCTAAGAACTTCAAGTATAATACTTGTTTGGTGACAAAATCTCGAAAGGGGATGATGTTTTTGGTAATCATTTTATAAATCATGATGATGTTTTTCTTTTTGTTCCTTTGTTGTGGAAATTGATGTGGAACCTGAATGTGAGCTTGTGGATCGAATTTTGGCACAAGAGAATAGTATTGCATTGACCAAAAAACAAAAAAAGGCTTATGAATTGAATAAGCACTTTTAGGACACTTGGGCAATCCAGCTTCCTTGGGCAAAATTTGTTGTAGGTTCCAATGGCAAAGTTGTTTAGATTTGGTACAAAATATATAGCCTAATTGAAAGCAAAGATAAGCTTCTAGTTACCAAGCTTGATTCACTTTGAAAACATGTGGGTCATTCTAACGTTTTGGTAGTTATCTTGGGGGTAAAGGTGGGGCAATATTACTTCTTGAAATCCAATGCCCATGTTGCTAATGAAAAGTTCTATGGGGTTTAACCATGCTATAAAAAGCCACACTTGCCCCCTTAGATCATTGCTTTTTCATTGTTTTTTAAAAAAAATTCTTAAAAATTGTTAATATGTCTTTAAAAAATAAAAGAAAAAAATAAAATCTTGATACTATTATGTTAAGGTGTATATTAAAAAAATCTCAAAATATTTTATAATTATTTTTTCAAATTGTGTTTTTAGTGTTAAAACTACTTTTAAGCAATGGTTACAAGTATTTAAAAGTGTAAATTGGATTTTTTTACTAATTAAGTTGATTCCAAATTTTTATGACATGTACATAATGTATTCAAAATAAAATTTTATAAAAATATTTATTTTTATATATTTATTTTTTACAATCCAAAATTTAAAAAATAACTAGTGGTCATGACTGTTAATGGTACATGTTAGTATGACTACACCCTTTGATACTAATCTAATGACCAAATTGTGGGTCACAATTAGTACCAATGCTTTATTCACTTGATAGTTAAATGAATATTTGAACTTGGCTAAAATTACATTAGTGTTAATGCTTGGATTTGTAAAGGATGAACGGACTTTTTCCATGTTTGCATTTATGAAGGGCTAAATTGTGGAATAGTTGAATTTACATTTGGACATAGCTGTTTGCATGTTTACACAAGAGTTTTATATTCAAGATAACTTCCGTTATCAAGAGGCTATTACAACTTGGAAGGATTAGAAAGTTCAGATAGAAGCTATCACTTTAACAAGTTTTGTTTTTTTCACAACACAAGGTTCAAATGTTCTTGTTTCCATGATTTGGAGAAGTCTAGTGATTGTGTTTGGTTTCTTGTAAGGTTATGATGTTTACTAACATTTAGGTGTGGTGGGTGTCATTTTGAGTTGCATTGGATGAAGTTTGATATCAGACTGGGGTTCAATTTACCCTCAAAATATGTTTATGTTTAGTCTTTAAGTTTGAAGTTCTATAACAATGTAACTTTCCATCTTTGTTTTTCACTATCCACATTCTACACTACTTTTTTTGGTGGGTTCTAATAAGATTTTTAAAAACTTGTGGGTGGCATTTTAATTTATTTCTACAAAAAGTGAATAGCCACTTTGGACTATTTTGAAATATCCATGTTTGCCAAAAGTTAATGCAACAAATGACTGAGAAGCCACCTAACCCTTTGTCAAAATTACATAATATGCCAAGGCATATTAGAGAGCAATCCTATTGCCACTTGCGCACATTTTATTTTTTATAAAAAAAAACCTTGAATTGAGGGTGTCATCTCGTTTAAAGGAGGTTCAATGTTTTTAAAGATGATATTATTAAAAAAAATACAAGTTTGACCTTACTTGTTAGGTAAGTTGTTGCATTTGATTGGTTGTACATAATTAATATATATATTTTTTAAAATTTTGAATTTTGTGTATAAGTTGAAAAACTCAATATTACACAACTTTTTTATTTTAGATATGTGTAAGGAGGGTAGAACCTCACCTTGTCTTAAATCAAACCAATTCTAAATTCTTTGTGAAAATGATCAAAACCAGAGGTTTAAAAAATTTATCTCAGAAAATCAATCTTAAGACTAGACCAGAAGTTCCATATAAACATTAAAAGAAAAAAGAAAAAAAAGGTAGAACTGAGACCGAAAGGTTCCTTTTGAAATCGAGAACTGGACAACACTGAAATATAATCACTTGTTGCATGGATACCTAGACTCATCATACCCAATTGATAAGAAGATACAATGGGTATGACTATCATCTAACATTCAACAATCCATTAATAATCACATGGCATTACTTCATTTTGGTTTCCCCCATGTAGATTCTATTGCAGATTCAACAATTCTAGACCATTCTACAAAGCAAGAGTGTGATAAACAGCTTTGCTGAAACATTGAGAAGTTTCAAATATAATTTCTCAAATACAAATTGGGTATTATAGTTAACTTGTTAAATCTACAAATCTGACCACCAAAATAAAAAAAAAAAAAAAAAAAAATAAACAAAATGAGACAAAAAACAAGCTCCCTAAAAAAGACA
>Ga0116229_10005114_pt1 | contig 21468 bp, 18 predicted proteins | sample S1TSphgellanicum_3_FD_87313 | JGI IMG/M metagenome (GOLD analysis project Ga0116229, IMG submission 87313) | Host-associated microbial communities from peat moss isolated from Minnesota, USA - S1T2_Fc - Sphagnum magellanicum MG | ecosystem: Host-associated > Plants > Peat moss > Unclassified...
CGCGACACTCACCCGTGCGCTCTCGACGGCGACGAGCGCGCTCGCGCGCGTGACCCCGCGTTCGTCGAGGTGCTCACGCACCAGCGCGATCGCCGTGGCCTCGGTGGTGAGGCCCATGGCCCATAGGTCGTCGGCCACCCGTTCCATCTCGGTCGTCTCCGGCAACGCGGGCGCCACGAGACCCGTCACCACGCCCTCGAGACGGTCGGACGTGCCCTGGGCGGCGGCACCCGCGGCCCAGGCCTGGGCTCGACGGCTCGCCCCGAAGCCGTCGAGCGCGCCCGCCGCGGCGAGCGTCTCGAGGTGGTGCTGGTGGACGCGCGCGCGACGCACCAGGTCCTGGGGATCTCGCCAGGGCGCGCCCTGCACGATGCGCGTCGCGAGCTCGGTGCCGATACCTCGCAACGACCCGAGACCCAAGCGCACCGTCGGATCGTGGCGCTCCCCCTCGAGTGTCGCCTGCACGCCCGAGCGATTCACGTCCGGACGCGCCACGCGCACGCCGTGGCGCGCGGCGTCCGCCACCAGACTCTGGGGCGACCAGAAGCCGAGTGGTTGCGCGTTGAGTAGCGAGACGAGGAACGCCGCCGGGTAGTGGTACTTGATCCACGCCGAGCAGTAGACCAGGTGCGCGAAGGACACCGAGTGCGACTCGGGGAACCCGAAGTTCGCGAACGCCGCGAGGGCGTCGAAGAGTTGGTCGGCGTCACCTCCGGTGATGCCGTTACTCGCCATGCCCGAATAGAAACGACTCTTCAATTTCAACATGCGCAGTTCGGAACGCTTCGCCGCCATGGCTTGACGTAGTTCGTCCGCCTCGGCGGGCGAGAAACCCGCGACCGCGACCGCCATCTCCATCAACTGCTCTTGGAAGAGCGGCACGCCGAGCGTGCGCGCGAGGATCGGTTCGAGACGCGGGTGAAGGTACGTCACGGGCTCGTCGCCGCGTCGACGTCGAATGTAGGGATTCACGGCGTTGCCCTGGATGGGTCCGGGCCGGATGATCGCCACTTCGATGACCAGGTCGTAGAAGCAGCGCGGCTGGATTCGCGGCAGGGTCGCCATCTGCGCGCGCGACTCGACCTGGAAGACGCCTACGGTATCGGCCTCACAGAGTAGGTCGTAGACCGCGTCCTCTTGCGGCAACGAACCCAGGTCGATCGTCGTCTCGTGAAACGCCGCCACTTGATCGACCGCACGATGTAACGCGTCGAGCATGCCCAGTCCCAGGAGGTCGAACTTCACCAGTCCGCTCGCCGCGCAGTCGTCCTTATCCCACTGCAACACGGTGCGTCCGGGCATGCGTCCCCACTCGACCGGGCACACCTCTAACACCGGACGGTCGCAGAGCACCATCCCCGCCGAGTGGATGCCGACATGGCGTGGTCGGTCGAGCAACTCGGTCGCCATGCTCACCACGAGCGCGGAGGCGTCGTTGGTCGCCGGCGTCATGGTGTGACGATCGACGCTGTCGCGCAGGGTGTTCGCCTCCTCTTCTGAGTACCCGAAGGCCCGCGCGACGTCGCGCAGCGCCGAGCGCGGGCGGTACGTGATCACCGCCGCCACCTGGGCCGCGTGACGACGCCCGTAGCGCGCGAAGACGTACTGGATCACCTCCTCACGACGCCCCGACTCGATGTCCACGTCAATATCGGGCGGCCCGTCGCGCGCGGGCGACAGGAAACGCTCGAAGAAGAGGTTGAGCGCCACCGCGTCGGCGTTGGTGATGCCGAGTGAGAAACAGACCGCGGAATTCGCCGCCGAACCACGACCCTGGCAGTAGATGTTCTCTCGACGACAGAACTCGGTGATGTCCCAGACGGTGAGGAAGTAGCCGGCGAAACCGAGCGCCGCGATCACCCCGAGCTCGTGATCGATCTGACGCCACGCGCCCGCCACGCGTTCGTGTCCGCGCGCGCCGTAGCGTTGGCGCGCGCCCTCTTCGACGAGTCGCTCGAGGTAGGACTGCTCGTTCATCCCCTCGGGCGTGGGGAACCTCGGTAGGTTCGGCGCCACGAGACGAAGGTCGAAACTGAGGGCGGCGCCGAGTTCGCCCGCGCGATCCACCACCCCGGGCCAGCGCGCAAAACGGCGACGCTGCTCGGCGTCACTTCGCAGGTGCGCGAGTGGCGATGCGTCGAGCCAGCCCTGCATCTCGTCGAGACTCCGGCGCGCGCGTATCGCGGCGAGCACGTTGGCGCGCGCGAACGCGTCGGGCGTGGCGTAGTGGACGTTGCCCGTCGCGATCACGTCGACGCCGTGGGTGAGCGCGGCGTGAGCGAGCACGTCGTTGCGCGCGACGTCGTCCGGCGCGCCGTGATCCCAGAGTTCGACCCCGAGTGCGTCGCGACCGAAGGCCTCGATCAGTCGCTCGAGTTCGCGTTGTGCGGCGCGCGGTCCCTCGTCCATGAGGGCTCGCGTGAGTGGACCCTTGCGACACCCCGTAAGGATCAGCCAGTCCTTGGCGTGCGACGCGACGTCCTCGAGCGTGAAGCGCGGGCTTCCCTTCTCGCCGCGCGCCAGGTGCGCCTCGCCGAGCATCGTCGAAAGACGGCGGTACCCCTCGGGCGAACGCGCGAGCAGTACGAGGTGGCTTCCCGAGGGATCGGGGACGCCCACTCGATCATCGGTGCCGTTCAGCGTCACCTCGCAACCGAAGACGGTCGCGAGTCCGCACGCCCTCGCCGCCTCGGCGAAGCGCACCACGCCGTAGAGACCGTGGTGATCGGTGAGCGCGAGGGCGCTCAGTCCCAGTCGCGTCGCCTCGCCCACGAGTTCTTCGGGGTCACTCGCGCCGTCGAGGAAACTGAAGCCCGAGTGCGCGTGCAGTTCGGCGTAGGTCGCCATCAGTCGTAGATCCCCACGAGCCACCAACGCTCCGACTCGGCCACGAGCAGCACCGCCTCGCCGAGGGCGAGCACGACCTGCAGGTAGGCCCGACGACGCCCGAGTACCCACCAGCGTTCGACGAGGGGCCAGGGGCCCGCGTACCAGCCCACCTTCCGGCGCGCGTAGTGCGTGAGCAGCAGCGTCGCCGGCTCGGCGCTGAGTAGTCCGCGCGCGCTGAGTAGCACCGGCAGGTCGTGCTCGTCGTGCAGGCGAACCGCGACCGGGTGCGCCAGGGACGTCGCGGGCGAGGGCGAGCGGATTCGCCCGGGCCAGGGGGCCTCCGTCTTCTCCTCGACGATCGGCGAGCCCCACGGCACGAGTGCGGCGCGGTCCTCGGGAACGCGTCCCCCCCGTAGTGAGGCGACGAGCAGGGCGTCGGCCCCGAGACGACGTCGTACCCGGTGCGCGGCGGCGAAGGCCCGATCGTCGCCCGCCCCACGATCGCCGAAGAGCCCCAGTTGCTCGGTGCGCGTCGCGCGCTGTCCGCGCAAGTGGTCCAGGCGTGCGCGCAGACGGGGGTCTCGTTGACCCGGCAGTTCCTCGAGCTCCCCGCGAGCGACGCGATGCAACTCGAGCGCCTGGGTGCTGAAGCGCTCGCCCACTCGAGCCGCCGCCAGGTCCGCGAAGGAGCCAACCGTGTAGAGACCGAGCCGTCGACACGTCGTGGCGAGCTCCTTGTTCCCCAGCACCTCGAGTGGCTGGGCGCGACGGAAGTCGTCGGTCGCGCCGACACGAACCACTCGCTGCTCGCGCGCCGCGAGTTCGGCGCAAAACAATCCGTCGGCGACGCCCAGGTGCGCGTCGTGACCCGTCACGTCGCGCACGGTCGCACTCGCCATCTTCATGACCTCGTCCTCACCACCGAAGAAACGACTCGGGCCGCGAAGGGGCAGCACGTAGAGACCGAGACGTACGAGGTCGCTGAAGGGGCACCACGACTCGAGCGCGTCGAGCAACGCGAGCGAGTCGCGCAACGTTGAGCCATCCGCCTCGTCGGTCGCCAACGCCTCGATCCACAACGCGAGGAGACGCTCCATCTACGTCGCCGCCGCCCGTCCTCTTCGATTGGGTAACACGACGACGTGTTCGCCCGCGCGCGCCGCCTCGCCGCGCCCCGCGATACGCACGCGTAGATAACGCGCGTCGAGTCGCGAGGACGTGACCCAACGCGACTCGGTAATGACGAACGACAAATCGGGTGGCAACGGCCACGCGGCGCCGGGCTCCGTGAGAACAATCAGCACCGTGCCACGCTCGCGCACGCGGTCCATCACGTTACGAGCGACGCCGTGCGAGGCCCGCGACGGTGGGCGCACGATGAGTACGTCCACGCCGTCGAGTAGGTCCGCGGCGGACTCGGCCCACTCACCGCGCGGACGCGGTACGAAGAGCACGCGGCGAAGGTCGACCCCGAGTTCGGCCATGGCGAGGACCCCGGGATCGTCCACGCCCACGACGCCCGCCCAGTGACCGTTCGCGCTCGAGGCGGTGAGCAGGCTGAGCGCCAGACTGAATCCCCCTTGACCCGCGGGCGCCTCGACGACCACGGTCGCACCACGACGTAGTCCGCCCCCCGGTACGAGGGCCTTCCAGGGCTCGCCGAGGGGTAGTACGCGGCTCTTGGCGAGCGTGTGGGGGCGTAGCGAGGCCGCGAGATCGCGGGGCAACGGGGGACGGAGGGGAGAAAAAGCGAACATATGTTCGTAAGGGTAGCCAGCCCCTGTGCCACTGACAAATGAGGGTCAAAACGTCCTGATTTACCTGTGTTTCACCGCCACGTTCGTGGGGTTCGGCGCGCTCGGACTCGCCCGATCCGGGAACCACAGCACGTTGACCGTCGGCGATCCGTCCACCCAACACTCCACCGTCTGATTCGCGAGTAGCGAACACGAGTACCCCGAGTCGAGTGAGAGGGTCAGGTTCCCTTCGAGATTGAGCGCGGGCGCCGAAGGCGCCGCCGTCGACGTGGCATTGTCACTCAGGGTCGTGGAACTATCGAACCCCCAGCACTTCACCGAACCATTGACCATCTCGGCGCAACTGTTGAAATTACCGTCCGCCAGTTTCACCACGTTCGTCACGCCGGCGACGAGCGTCGGTACGATCTCGTTCACCGTGGTCGTGTCGCCCAATTCGCCGTCGCCGTTATAACCCCAGCACGCCACGGTGCGATCACGCAAGAGCGCACAGGTGTTGGAAAAGCCGACGCCGATCGCCGTCACACCACGAAGCCCACGCACCGTGACCGGCACGCGCGACACGGCCCGTGACCGGTCCCCGAGTTGTCCGTACTCATTGGCGCCCCAGCACTTGACGACGCCGTTCGCGACGATCGCGCACGCGTGGTCCTCGTCGACCACGATCGTGGTCGCTCCCGTAAGACCTCGCACCACGACCGGCGTTCGCTCGGTGACGTACGTACCGTTGCCCAGTTGCCCGTTGTCGTTGTACCCCCAACACTTGACGGCACCACCGCGCAACAGGGCGCAACGGAACTGGAACCCGGACGTCAAGACCCGCACCCCCGTGAGTCCACGCACGCTCACCGGCGTGGGTGCGTCATTCGTCGAGTCGTCGCCCAACTGGGAGAAGGTATTGGCTCCCCAACACTTCACGGCACCGTGCGCGATCACCGCACACGCGCTATTGATGCCCGAGGAGACCTGGGTCGCTCCCGCGACGTCGTGTACCTGGACTTGGGTCGCGGAACTCACGAACGTGCCGTTGCCCAATTGACCGTAGTTATTGTCGCCCCAGCACCGCACGGTGCCCCCACGGAAGAGGGCGCACGCGAAATTCTCACCCGCGCTCACCGAGAGAGCGGGAGTATTGGTCGCGATCAGGACGGGGGCGCTGAGTGCCGATCCGGCACTCGTGCCCGCGCTATTGGTCGACGTGACGACGAATTGGTAACTGTCGCCGTTGGTGAGTCCATCGATCACGCACGAATCCTGAGCCGAGGCCGTCACCGCGACGCTGCAGACGTGACCACTCGCGTCCGACGCGCGGTAGCCCACTATCGCCGATCCCCCTTGGGCCAGTGGCGGGTCCCAACTCACGGTGGCGCTCTGGTCACCCGACACCGCCGTCACGTCAACCGGAGGACCCGGGACTCCCCCGAGCGTCACCGCGACCGAGGCGCTCGACCACGGGCTCGCTCCCGCGTTGTTGTTCGCCGCCACGTAGAAGACGTAGCTCTCTCCCGCGTTCAGTCCGTCCGCCGTGCACGAGTTGACCGGTCCGTTCGCCACCACGTCGACGCAGGACGCGTTCGCGTGGTCCGTGACGTCGAAACTCGTGATGGGCGTGGCGCCCGACGAGGCGGGACGCGACCACGTGATCACGGCCAGGTTCTGCCCGGGACTCGCGACCACGTCCAACGGCGCACTCGCCATACCCGCCACGGTGGAAGTGAACACCGAGAGGGTGTTCGACGGGGGTGACGTGCCGCCCGCGCCGATCGCCTCGACGCTGAAGCTGTACCTCTCGCCGTAGGTGAGGTTCTCGACGACGTAGCGGTTGGTCGTCACCGGGCTCGTATTGATCGGTGGCGGGGCCGGCGCCGCGCCGTTATCCCCCTCGAGTACCTCGTAGCCACTGGGCGCCACGCTCGACCCGGTGGGAGGCGTCCACGAGAGGGCCACGCTCGTGGGCGACGCGTCAGCAGTCGTCAACGTGGGTCGATCCGGGGTCGTCGTGACGGCCGCGTCGGACGTCATGACGAAGGCACCCGCGCTGTTGGGTAGTACGGTCGGCGTGCCGAGTCCGGTGGGCCCGTTGTAGTTTCCTTGAGCGTGGGCGGCGTCACATAAGTACGTCGCGCACGGGCCGTCGCTACCAATGACGACACTGGTGAGCTCGTCGTGATTCACGTAGAGCGATTGGGCGGCGTCACTCGCGCGCTGGAACGGTCCCGCCAACGCGTAGAGCGATCCGATGATGGGTGTGGCGACGCTGGTGCCACCCGCGACGACCAGTCCCGAGAAGCCGGTGGTGTCGTAGACCCAGACCCCAGTCGTGGGGTCCGCGACGGCCGCGACGTCGTTGTCACTTCGATTCGCGCAGCCGGTGTCCACTTGCCACGAGGGTTTGGGTTCGTAGGCGCTGCACCCCGCGCCGGTATCGCTCCACACCGTCGACGTGCCGTCGCGAACGCCCGCGTCACCGCGTTGCACGAGCGACGTGCCACCCACCGCGACGACGTCGGGTGACGCGGCGGGAAACTGGACGCCGTAGCCCGCGTCCCCCGACGCCGCGACGATCGCGACGCCGGGATGATCGAAGTACGCGTTGGTGTCGGCGACCTCACTGGGGTACTCCGTTGACCCGTAACTATTGGAGACGACGGTGGCGCCCAGGCCAACGGCGGTGTTCACCCCGGCGCCGAGGTCGCTGATGGCCGCGCTCGAGGTCTCGATCAGAAGTATCTGGCACTTCGGGCATATCGCACTCACCATGTCCGCGTCGATTGATTCCTCGAGTCCCCAACTGGTGTTCGGTGGTGGCAGTGGCGACGCCGCCCCGGATTCGTTGGCCACTTGCAAGGCACAACTCGGGTTGGCCGCGCCCACGACGCCCACGGGACACGGGCTCAGTTTGAAGAAACTGCGGTAGTACGCGAGGTCGCTCACGATGGTGGGATCGCCGTACGCGTCGACGATCGCGACGATCTGGCCCGCGCCACCCGCGTTCGTGCGACTCGCCGACGCGACGTCGTAGGCGGATTGGAGGTACGACGGCGAGTAGGCGCCGTCGTCACCGAGGGTCGACACCGCCGGGGTGCTGACGCTGACCTGGTTCGGCAGTACCGCGGGAGCGACGCCGAGGACCGAGTCACAGTGCGCGACGCCCGCGGGCACGTCCTGAGCGCACACGTCTTGACCCTGGCTCGACAGATGGGCGAAGCGTCCGGGAGTGCTCTGTAGCGCGAACGTAGTGGGGCGAGACGTCGAGGCGTTCGCGGGGGCGACGGCGCCGAGGAGTACGACCGCGACGAAAAGGGGCGCAAGGATGGCGCGAAGTGATCGCCACATCATGCACCTTCAGTCCCGACGATCGATACTCGATCGATAGCGTTTCGGTTCGGTTCGTTCGCCTTTTCGCGAGCGACCACACGCTGTCTTCCAAGTTACGGCCGCCGACCCAGTAAAGATAGGGACTTTGGTCGTCGATGACCGGCGACGCCCGTACCGGTGGCGAGCATCGCCCGCGCGACGTCGCACGTCGAACCTATCGTGGAAGCAGAAGGGAGTCCCATGTGCGGTCGCGTTGCCCTGTTCACACCCCCGGTTCGTCTCGCCAAACTCCTCGACGCCACCCTCGCCGCGGGCATTGAACCCGAGGGTCACCCCAGTTGGAACGTGGGACCCCAGCGCCGCCTCTTCGCCCTCACCGAGCTCGACGGCGCGCGCACCCTCGACGCGTATCGCTGGGGATTGCTGCCGAGTTGGGCGAAGGACCCGTCCATTTCGAATCGGCTCTTCAACGCGCGGGGCGAAACCGTCGCGGAGAAGCCCTCGTTTCGCAGCGCCTTCGCGAAGCGGCCGTGCGTCATCCCCGTCGACGGCTTCTACGAGTGGGATCACCGACCCGGTCACCACAAGCAGCCCAACTACTTCACGCGAAGCGACGGCGAACTGCTGCTCCTCGCGGGACTTCACGAGTCCTGGCGCGATCCGACCGGCGAGGAACCCGCCCCGCGAAAGACGTGCACCATCATCACCACCACCCCGAGTGTGGACATGGACGAGATCCACGACCGTATGCCCGTCGTGTTGCGCGCCGAGGACGTCGAGACCTGGCTGAACGTCGGCGACTACGGACCCGACGAGCGCGCACAGCTCCTCGTACCCGCGCCCCCCGGAACCCTGGTGCACCACGGCGTCGATAGTGCGGTGGGTTCGGTACGCAACGACGGTCCAGAACTCATCGCTCGTTCCGAGGCGCCACCGCTCTTCTGAGCGAGAAGGCACCCCGGACAGCCGAAAACCCCGAGTGACCAGTGAGCAAGCTCCCCAGCCCCTCGGGGTTCCCGAAGGCACGCCTCTCGTTGGCCCGTGTCGGACAGGCCACCGCTAGACGGCGGGTACTTCACGTCATTCGTCGTCTCGAGCCGCGGACCGAACTCCGCTGCCCGCTGAAAGGTTCCGTCCCCCTTGCGGGGTCCCTCCCCTCTCCGCTCGCCTCGCCTTTCGGCTCGGTCGCTCGTCGACAGGTGCTACGTGAACTACGAGAAGTACTCTGCCAGACGGCGTGAACGTAAAGTGCCGAATTTGGGAAATCAGACACTTTTGCCCAAACCGAGGAATACTTATCCACTAGTTTTTTTCGATGGTGGGTACTAATCAACCAGTAACGCGCATCTTTTCCACAGAAAATGACGCTCCTCGTTGTCCCCCGCGACGCCTTGGTGACCACTTGACGACATCGGCGCACGCTCGTTCGACGAACCGGTGAACCAACGCGCGCCAGTACCCTTTGACGCGCAGGCCCTCGCCAGGGCCCTCGAGGTGAAACGCCTGGAGCTGGGCCTCACGTGGACGGGCGCCGCGCACGCGATCTGGGAACTCTCCCACGAACTCAACGCCCGGCGTCACGATCACCCGATCAGCGCGTCCGCCCTTCGAAACGTGGCGGTTCAAGACGGGACCTCGTGCCAACACGCACTCTTCATGCTTCGATGGCTCGAACGATCGCCGGAGAGTTTCTTACTCGGCGCGCCCCTCGACGCGGGCTTCGGGCTTCCTCCGGCCGGCGCCGATCAGCGCTTGCGCTGGAATCTGCGCACCCTCTTCGCCGCCCTCGACACCGCGCGCCGACGAGACGGCCTGACGTGGAAGGAGACGGCCAGCCAGATTGGCTGTACGCCGAGTCAACTCACGGGACTGCGCAAGGCGAAGTTCGCGACCGGCATGGACGTCGCGATGCGCATCGTGCAGTGGCTCGGACGAGACTCGTCGTTCTTCATCTACGCCGCGGCCTGGTGACCTCATTGCGTACGTCATTGGTTGTCGCCGCCTCATCCAAGCGTTTGACGAGAGCGACGGGCGCGACCAGACGAAACGCGTACTCGACGAGACTCGCGAGTTCCTCGCGGTCCGTGGCGGCCACGAGTCGTACACCGATCCAGCCACGGTGCGCCACGTAGGGCGGCATGAAGTAGACCTCTGGCTGTTCGCCCATGAGGTGGGCGCGCAGTTCGGTGTCGCAAGCGCACCACATCTGCGCGACGTCGCTGTCGTGATGGCCGTCCACCCACACGGTCACGAAACTCCGCTTGTCGCGTACGAAGAACGTCGGCGCCCCGTGACTGAGCCGCTCGTTGACCTCAGGTAGGGACAGGCACTGGGTCCGTATCTGCGTGAGGAACGAAGACCGGGCGTGCGCCATTCCTTTAGTGTGCCACGACCCACCGACGGAGCCCGGCGAGGTCGCGTGACGAGGTCGCGTGAACAGGACGCCAGCGTCGCACCACGGCGGCGCACGTCGCGTTGTCCTCGACGATCCCGGGTCCGTCGTCAAGAACCCATGGCGTCGCTGGACCCCGAGACGCTAAAGTTTGTGAGATTGTCAAACCTTTACTTGAGGAGTGTCGGCGCCTGAGAAATTGTCTAACCGTGCACCCCTCATCAAGTCGGTCGAGACGCCCATGTCAGAGTCGTCCCACGAGTCCGTAATGGAGAAGACGACGCTTGGTCAAGCCCTGATTGAGCGGCGCACGTCCCTCGAGATCGATAAGGCGCGCGCGGCCCGGATGATCGGTATCGCGCGCTCCACCTACACGGCGTACGAACTCGACGCGCGACGTATCGCGCCCGAGAGTCTCCCCGCGCTGGGCCAGTTCCTCGACGCCTCGCTCGACGACCTCGTCCACCTCTACGGGGCGACCTGCATGAGCCAAGCCCGCGAGACGCTTCTGCACCACATGTTCCACAGTGACCCGCCCGTCGTCGAGGTTCTTCCCGTACCCCCGACAGTGCCGTCACTCGGGGCGCGCGCCAAGCTGGAAAAGGACGAGGACCCCGACCGTGACTTGTCGGTCCTCAAGCGCGTGTTCTTCGACGTCGTCACCACCAGCGGCCACGAGATCGCGCCCGCGTTCGCCACCTCCCCACCGAGCTTTGGCGCGACCACCGCGGCCCCAACCGCGAGCGTGTTCGAGCACCACCACGAGGTGACGCTGGTGAGCGACGTCACCACCGGAAAACTGAAGCCGAAGAAGGACAAGCGCAAAAAGGACAAGAAGGAAAAGGAAAAAGGAAAGAAGAAAAACTCGAAGGACAAGAAGAAGTCCAAGAGTAAGTCGAAGAAATAGCGTTACTCGAACTTCTTGATCGCGAAGACGGTTGGTGTGCTCAAAGAACGCGCGCACCTCGCAACGAAGTCAAAGTACGGGAGATTGCTTCACTTTGAAAATGCTTGACGCGTGGAGAGCTCCTCAACTCGCGTGCACACCATCTGATCGCACGTTGGCGCACCACTCGAATGAGTACGCGTTGGCCTCTATTGAAGCGATTCCAAATTGACCGAATGGTGAAGTGCGTCGTCACACTTGAGAAGACTACGTACCGCGACTTTTTAGGGTTTCTTCGCGACGACGACATCTCTTTCGACGATCGGCGTAGTACGACGCGGCACTCTAACAATCCGTCATCGCACTCACAGCGGCACAAATCTCACCGCGACGAATACCCAAGTCGCCAATCTTGGACGTGAGCGCCGATCGGCTGACTCTCTGAAGATTGTCGAAAGATGCCACGCACGTCTCACTCAACCCCTCCTCGGCTCCGAGAGAAATCTCGGTTGGTATATTGCGAACGATCCGCGTCACGGGCGCGACGATGACACCAGTAAGCACGCCCACTGCATCCGAGCGCGTCACGACGACCACCGGCCTACGCGAGGATTCCACCTGCGCCCACCAAATTTCTCCTTGTCGGGGAATTCCTACCAAGGTTCCTCTTCCACTAACGCTCGCGTTGCCTGATGCAGATGGTCATTCTCCGCATCGGTCTGTGGGAAACGGCGATACGCGTCGGAAATTTGACTTCCTATCTTTCGTCGCCGAGAGCGATCAATCAGCTGTTCCAGACCCATCCTCACGGCGTCCGATCGACTCACTGCGACGCCATCGCGCACAAGCTCGTCGATCCCCGCCAGAAGGTCGTCGTCGATTCTGGTGACAAGTTGTGCCATACAATGAGCATGCCACTTTGCATTACATAATCGCTCTACCTTTCTCCACGACCTGGCGTCGCGCCTCGACGTTGTCCTTTCCAAGCGCGTAGCGACCAATCCCCCGCCTCGGCAGAAGAGTGCGGTGACGGCATGCCACTCGTCCACGTCCCCCGTGACGTGTCATTCCTCAAGCGCGGTTCGAAGTTGCGCGAGGCGCTCTCGATCAAGTGAATACCAGACCCACTTGCTGCGACGGTCACCACGAACCAGGCCACTCTCACTCAAGATTTTGAGATGATGCGAGATCGTTGGTTGACTCTTCTCGAGCGGCGCGACGAAATCACACACACACACCTCACCCTCGGGGGCGTCCGCCAAGATGCTGAGAATTCTCAGCCGCACTGGGTCAGCCAATGCGGAGAAACCGAGGGCCAGCTTCTCGGCGTCGACTCCGTCCATCGGCGCGCTGAGAATTGACGGACAGCAACGTTCATCACTTCGAACGGCAATTGATTTCGAGCTGGTCCTCATTGTGCACTCTCTCCTATTGACAAGTATCAATACATAGATGATACTCAATGCATTGATATCCGTCAATGTTTAAAGGAGTCCGATGTCACGACTACAACTCGCCCTGAACGTATCCAATATCGACGACGCGGTCACCTTTTACTCGAAGCTCTTCGGTGCGCAACCAGCGAAGCGACGACCCGGGTACGCCAATTTCGCGCTCACCGACCCACCACTCAAGCTCGTCCTCATTGAGACTTCGTCACGCGGTTCTGGGACCGCGCGCTCGCTCAACCACCTCGGCGTGGAGGTTGAGACCACGGAGGAAGTGGCGTCCGCGACTTCGCGGCTCACACGTGAAGGCCTCACGACCACCGTCGAAGGGTCCACCACGTGTTGCTACGCCCTCCAAGACAAAGTCTGGGTCGAGGACCCCAACGGTACTCCGTGGGAGGTCTACACCGTTCTCGCCGACGCCCTGCACGACGACGCGGCGCCCGCCACTACCCAGATCACGGATGGATGTTGTGGTGGCGTCGCCGACGAGGTTGCCGTGTGCTGCTCGTTCGACGCCGCCCTGGAGAGCTGATGTGAACGACGTGGTCGCGTGGCGCAGAGTAACGGGTGAATTCCTCGGAACCCTCTTTCTCGGCGCGTTGGTGATCGGCTCGGGTATCGCCGCCCAGCGACTCTCGCCCGGTAACCCTGGTCTCGAACTCCTCGAGAACGCGGCGGCCACCGGCGCGGGTCTCTACGCGGTGATCGTGATGATCGGCCCCGTCTCGGGCGCGCACCTTAATCCCGTGGTCTCCCTGGTCGACGCCGCCTTCGGAGGGATTCGATGGCGGATGGTGTGCGCGTACATCCCCGCGCAAGTGACCGGGTGTTTCGTTGGCGCAGTGATCGCCAACGTGATGTTCGGCGATGGGGCCGTCGCGCTCTCGAGCCAGAGCCGAGCGAGCGTTGGGCACTTTCTCTCCGAGATCGTCGCCACCCTTGGGCTGCTCCTCGTGATTTTCTCACTGGCGCGTATCGGACAATCACGACGCGCACCATCGGCAATTGGCGCGTACATCGGAGCGGCGTATTTCTTCACCAGTTCCACGAGTTTCGCCAACCCCGCGATCACGATCGGTCGGATGTTCTCGAACACCTTCTCGGGAATCGCCCCAACCTCGGTCCCAAGTTATGTCGGGGCCCAACTAATCGGTGGCCTTTTGGCAATCGGCGTCATCAAAGCACTCTTCACCACTATCACGCGCGACCAGGCGGCGAACATAATCGCGCCACACGAACTCACGAAGGGTGCCCCGTGACGAAGCAACCACCAGTGGTCCTCTTCCTCTGCGTCCACAACGCCGGACGAAGTCTCGCCGCTCGCGTCCTCATGGATCACTACGCCCAGGGTCGAGTCCGCGTGGAATCGGCCGGTTCAGAACCGGGCGACGAACTCAACCCATCGATTCTGGCGATACTCGACGAACGCGGTCTGGACGCGTCCAAGGAGTTCCCAAAACCACTCACTGAATCTCTCGCTCGTGAAGCGGACGTCGTGGTGACGATGGGATGCGGTGACGTGTGCCCCGTGCATCCCGGCAAGAAGTACCTTGACTGGGATCTGGACGATCCGGCGGGCATGACGGTCGACGAGACGCGGCCCATCGTCGATGAGATCGACGCACGTGTGCAACGGCTCCTCGCGGACTTGGGCGTGCGAAATTGATCGCTCGTGCACCGACGGGCCGCACCATCCGTTCGCTCTCGTGATGAAGGCCCCTTACGCGATCCTCTAAAAACCTTGACCCTGCTCGGTGATCGTCAGCGCCGCCAGAAGAAGAGATGCGTCACGCCGCTCGGGCTCGGTATCGTCTCAAGAACGAAGCGATCGGTGAGTTCGTCGGGGCTGTTCCAGAGTCGCTCGCCGCGACCGAGTTCGACGGGCGCGACCGCGACGTGCATCTGGTCGATGAGGTCAGCGTCGAGGAACTCGCGCACCGTCGCGACGCCACCACCAATTCGCACGTCCTTGCCGTCGGCCGCCTCGAACGCCCGCGCGAGTGCGTCCTTGGGCGACGCGTCCAGGAAATGAAAGGTCGTGTCGCCGAGCGTTATCGAAGGACGTAGATGATGCGTGAGTACGAACACGGGGGTGTGAAAGGGCGTGTCCTCGCCCCACCAGCCCTGCCAGTCGTAGTTCTCCCACGGCCCACGTTGGGGACCGAACTTGTTTCGTCCCATGATCTCGGCGCCGATGTTGCGGGTGAATTCTCGCGTGCAGTAGTCGTCCAAGCCGTACGTTCCACCGGGTTCGGTGCGATTCACCCAGTGCGCGGTCGCACCCGCCCACGCGAAGAGTTCCGCGGGATTCGCGTGACCGAAGGGGTGTTCGAGACTCTGTCCCTCACCGGACCCGAAGCCGTCGCTCGACACGATGAAATTGTGCACACGGACAACTTGGGTCATCTCGTACCTTTCAGATCGCGCGGCGTCGTCGCTCGACTCGCCCTCGGCGACGAGCCGACCACCCTCTCAAAAGCGTGGGCCACTAAACGCGACACCGGCCACGGAGTGGAGGTGATGGGATTCGAACCCACTGCCTCTACATTGCGAACGTAGCGCTCTACCAATTGAGCTACACCCCCGAAGGAGTACCCAGTTTAGCCCAGGGCGCGTCGAGGCGCGGTGTCGTGGCGCCACGCCCGCTGATCCTCCTCGTCGAAGTACTCGTCGTCGACGTACTCGACGTCGCTCTCGTACTCGAACGGACGGGGAATCTCCGCCTCCAGGCTCGGGCGCGACACCACGTCCAACGGCGACGCCAAGTAGCCCAGTCCAATGGCGACGAGACCAAGGACCACGAAACCAATCAACAACGCCCACGAGAGAATGGTGAGATTCTCGAGCAGCGACGATGACGACACCATCGTGAGCACGGTGAAGGCGAGACACGTGAGAACGAGCCCCACCAGTATCCGCCGACGACGGACCTGCATCGAGACGCGCGTGTCGTAGGGCTCGTCGAAGCCGGCTTCGAAGGCCTCGTTGGGCACGCTCGAGTACGCCGCCGCGTAGCGATTCCTCTCGAGGCGCGCGCGCACCGCCTCGCGGTTGTCCTCGACGTCGTACTCGTAGTCGCGTCGCCACTCGTCCCAGGAGCCTCGCTCCTGGATGCTTCGCACGGTGTCCTCGGGGTACACCACCGTGAGGTGGGGCCGGCCCGGTCGTTCGCGTTCGAGGTGCGCGGACGGACTCTCGTGACGTGGAACCGACGCCGCGTGCTCCTGCTCTTGGCGAATCAACATCTCGCGCTCGGTGTGATACGACTCGATCTTGCGTTCGCCGCCTCGGTCCCGCCAATAGCGCACGAGCACCGGTAGAAGTATCGCCAACCACACGAGAGCGAGTACTAGGAGTAGCACCTGACCAAATCCTTGACAGAGTGCACCAACATTGTGGTCAACGGTACTGCGAAACCGTCATTTTTTGGTGGATGTCACGCCTCGTGTAGCCCGCACTCCTCTTTGTCCGCACCGGCCCAGCGACCCGAACGACGGTCGCCGTCGGGTGCGGGTTTGCTCGTCACCGCCGCGCACCCAATCGAGGCGTAGCCCTGCGCCCACAGCGGGTGCTCGGGCAGGTCGTGCGAGGTCAAGTAGTAGGCGACGTCGTCGTCGGTCCAGGTCGCGAAGGGGTTCACCTTCACGAGGCCGAACTTGTCGTCCCACGAGACGATCTTCATCGTGGCGCGCGTCGGCGCGTCGACGCGCTTGACCGACGTGATCCAGGCGGCCTTGCCCTTCACCGCGCGACCGAGTGGTTCGACCTTTCGAAGTTCACAGCACCGATCGGTCCCGCACGGCCAGTTCGCCGCCTCGAGCGATGGCGTCGTGCGCGTGAGATTCAGACCCCACTCGCGTTCGATCCGGTCCGCGAACTCGAGCGTCTCGCGAAAGTGCCCACCGGTGTCGAGAAAGATGATCTCGGTGCGGGGACGAAGTTCGTGCACCATGTGCAACAGGGCGACGTCCTCGAACGAACAGGCCATCACCACGTCGTCACCGTACTGGTCGAAGGTCCACTGGAGGATCTCGAGTGGCGTCGCCCTCTCGAACTGCGCGTCCTGCAGCGCCAATTCGTCCAGGGTGGGTGTCGGGGTATTCATAGGGATTAGGCGCTCAAGTCTAGCGACTCGAGTGAATTAGTAGAATAACGAGACCGACAAACCGACTATGAGAACCGACACCCTCCAGGCCCCGTACATGACCGACCATCTCGACCTGCTTGAGTCCCACGCCATGTTTATCTTGCGCGAAGTGGTGGCCGAGTGCGAACGTCCGGTCCTGATGTTCTCCGGGGGCAAGGATTCGGCGGTCCTGTTGCACCTGGCCGCCAAGGCGTTCGCCCCCCAACAGTTACCCTTTCCCGTCCTGCACGTGGACACGGGACAGAACTTCCCCGAGGTGCTCGAGTACCGCGATCGCTACGTCGCCCAACTCGGCGCACGGCTGCTCGTCGCCAAGGTCCAGGACTCGATCGACCGGGGCCGCGTGGCGGACCCGGGTCCCATGGGCGTGCGCAACCGATTGCAGTCGGTCACGCTGCTCGACGCGATCACCGAGCACCAGTTCGACGCCGCCTTCGGTGGTGCGCGCCGCGACGAGGACAAGGCCCGCGCGAAGGAGCGCATCCTGTCGTTCCGTGACGCCTTCGGCCAGTGGGACCCCCGCCAGCAACGTCCCGAACTCTGGCAGCTCTACCAGGGTCGCGTGAACCCCGGCGAACACCTTCGGGCGTTTCCCCTCTCGGACTGGACCGAACTCGACGTCTGGCAGTACATCGAGCGCGAGGAGATGGACCTGCCCTCGATCTACTTCGCGCACGAGCGCGACGTCGTCCAGCGCGACAGCATGTGGCTCGCCGTGGGTCCCTTCGTCGAACCTCGCGCCGGCGAACAGGTCGAACGACGCTCGGTGCGGTTTCGCACCGTCGGGGACGCGAACCTCACCGGCGCGGTGCTCTCGTCGGCGACGACGTTGTCCGAGGTCATCGACGAGATCGCCCTCGCCAACGTGTCCGAGCGAGGCGCCACGCGCGCCGACGACCGCTTCAGTGAGACGGCCATGGAGGATCGCAAGCGCGAGGGCTACTTCTAGATGAAGCTCGCGCACAAGGACCTGCTTCGACTCGCGACCGTCGGTTCGGTCGACGACGGAAAGTCGACGCTGATCGGACGGATACTGGTCGACACCCGTCAACTGTTCGACGACCAACTCGACGCGGTCCTCGCCGCCTCCGAGCGTCGCGGCGTGGGCGACCTCGACCTCAGTTTCGTCACCGACGGTCTGCGCGCCGAGCGCGAACAGGGCATCACCATCGACGTGGCCTACCGTTACGCGTCGACGCCGTCGCGAAAGTTCATCATCGCGGACTGTCCCGGTCACGTGCAGTACACCAAGAACATGGCGACGGGCGCCTCGACGGCCGACCTCGCGCTGGTGGTGCTCAACGTCGCGCACGGACTGAAGGAGCAGTCGCGCCGCCACCTCGTCATCGCGGCCCTTCTCGGGGTGCGCACCATCGTCGTGGCCGTCAACAAGATGGACGAGGTGAACTGGTCCCAGAGCGCGTACGACGCGGTCGTCGACGAAGTCGAGACCCTGGCGCGCGAACTTCGCTTCGAGCACGTGAGCTGTATCCCCATCTCGGCGCTACTGGGCGACAACGTCGTGGACGCGTCCGCGAACACCCCCTGGTACGAGGGACCGACCGTACTCGCCGCGCTTGAGACCTCCGACGCCGGGGCGTGGACGAGGACCGATCACGGAGCTCGACTGCCCGTCCAGTGGGTCCTGCGCCAGTCCGGCGGGGGTCGGACCTACGCGGGCATGCTCAACGGCGCGCCACTACGCGTGGGCGACACGGTGACGCTGTTGCCCGCGAACGTCACCACGACGATCGGCGCGCTCAATCTGGGCGGACTGCCACTCGATCAAGCGACCACCGGTCTTTCGGTCGACGTCGACCTCACGACCGAGACGAACGCCGGACGAGGCGACATGATCGCGACCGAACCGTTGCCGACGGTCACCAAGGAGTTCAGCGCCACGATCTGCTGGTTCGGCGAACGTCCGCTCGCCGAGGGTCAGCGACTGCGCCTCAAACACACGACCAAGGTGACCCCCGTTCGCGTCGCGTCCCTGGCGGGCGTCGTGGACATCACGAGTCTGCACGTGAGCGACGCCACCAGTCTCGCCACCAACGAGATCGGCCTCGCCACGCTGCAGACCGCGGACCCCCTGGTAGTCGACGACTACCTGGAGAACCGCGTCACCGGCAGTTTCGTGCTCATCGACGAGGTGACCAACGCCACCGTCGCGGCGGGCATGGTGGGACACGCCTCGTTCCTCTAGCGGCCCTAGTACTGCACCAACATCGAGACGAAGGCCACCGCGACGAGCGCGAGCAACACGTCAACCGAGGTCACGAGCTTCTGGCCTCGTTGCGGTGACGCCAGCCCGTCGACGCGAATCACCTCACTCACCACTCGTTCTTGGGGCAGGGTCCGCGCCTCGAGGTGACCGGCCGCGAGGACGTAGCAGAGTATGCCCACGCCGATCCACGGGCGCGTGAGTGACACCGAGCTATCCCCGCTGAGCGACATGATCAGACCAGTGACCGGGATCACGTGCAACACCCGCGCCGCGTAGTTTCGTCGACTCGGGAACCGGGCCTGCTGGGTCGCGCGCGGTGCGCCGCGCGCGACCGCCAGCGCGGAAAAGCGCATGACGATCAGGACGATCAGCGTCGTCACCGCCGCCAGGATGTGCACGAGGAACACCAGGTCGTAGGCGGTCGAGGTCGCGATCACGGGCGCGCCAGTAACGCCTCGGCGGCGTGGTACGGATCGGTCGCCCCCGCGAGCAGCGCGTCGAGTTGGGCCTCGTAGGTGGCGCCGCGCGCGAGTTCGCTGACCTGGGCTTGGAGCATCACGGCGAGCACCTTGTCGAGCTCGTGGCGCAGGTGCTCTCGGCGGTGCGCGTCGAAATTGGGTCCGCTCACGTACTCACGGTGCGCGACCAGCGCGTCCCAGAGTCGTTCGACGCCCTCGCCGCTCGTGGCGGTGGTCTCGATGATCGGTGGTCGCCATTCGTGCGTGCCGAGGTCGAGCATCTGTTCGAGGTCACGACGCGTCTCGCGCACGCCCGCGCGATCGGCCTTGTTGATCACGAACACGTCCGCGACCTCGAGCAGGCCCGCCTTGTTGGCCTGCATGGCGTCGCCCCAACCCGGATTGGTGACCACGACCGTCGTGTCGGCGGCGGACGCGATCTCGACCTCCATCTGACCCACGCCGACGGTCTCGACGAAGGCGAGTCGGAACCGCGCCGCGCCCAGCACGCGAAGCGCGTCGGGCACCGCGAGCGAGAGTCCACCGAGGTGCCCGCGCGTCGCCATGGACCGGATGAAGACGCGATCGTTGGTGGCGTGGTCCTGCATCCGAACGCGGTCACCCAGGATCGCGCCGCCGGTGTAGGGCGAACTCGGGTCGACGCAGAGTACGCCCACCTGATCGAACTCGCCCCCGCGACCGAGCGAACCACGCTCGAGACCGAGCGTGAGGAGGCGGTCGGTCAGGGTCGACTTGCCCCCGCCCGGCGCCCCGGTGATGCCCACGACGTAGGGCGAGGCCTCGTGATACGCCAAGGCCACGGTCTCACGTTGCCGAGCCCCACCCGCCTCGACGAAACTGAGCAGTCGCGCCAACGCGGTACGTGAGCCGTCGTTCGCGAGCGCGAACAGTTCGCCCGGATCGCGAGGGATCATTCAGTACCCTGGACCGCGGCGCCCAAGCTCGCCAGTCGTCCGACGAAGTCGTCGTAACCGCGCTCGAGGTGCTGGCGTCCACTCACGGTCGTCTCGCCCGTCGCGACGAGCCCGGCGAGGACGAGGGCGGCGGCGGCGCGGATGTCGGTGCCGTGCACCGACGTGCCCTGGAGGCTCTCGACGCCGCGGATCATCGCGTGGTGTCCCTCCGTCGTGATGCTCGCCCCGAGGCGCACCAGTTCGTCGACGTAGCGAAACCGACCGACGAAGAGGTTCTCGGTGACGACCGAGACGCCCTTGGCGACGCTCAACATCGCCGTGAGCAGGGGCTTGTAGTCCGTCGCGACGCCGGGATACGGCAGCGTCGCGACGTCACAGGCCTTCAGACGGTCGGGACCCGCGACGAGCACGCCCTGCGCGTCGGTCTCGACGCGACCGCCCATGGCCTCGATCTTTCGCAGCAACATCTCCATGTGCTCGGCCCGCGCGTCGAGTACCCGCACCGCTCCCCCGGTGATCAAACCCGACGCGAGGTAGGTGGCGGTCACGACGCGGTCCGTGACCACGCGGTGACGCGCGGGCTGCAGTTCGGCCACGCCGTCAACGGTCAGTCGCGACGTGCCCAGTCCCTCGATACGCGCACCCATGGCGATCAGTTGTCGACCGAGGTCCTCGACCTCGGGTTCGCGCGCGGCGTTGTCGATCACCGATCGACCATTGGCGAGCACGCACGCCATCAGCAGATTGTCGGTCGCGGTGTGACTCGGGTACTCGAGGGTGATGCGCGTCGCGTCGAGACGACCGCGCGCGACCGTGGCGTGAATCGAGGAACGCTCGTTCGCGAACGTGGCGCCCATCGCGGAAAGTCCGTCAGTGTGGAAGTTGATCGGTCGCTGACCGAAATCGTCGCCACCGGGCAGCGCCATGTTGGCCTCACCGCAGCGCGCGAGGAGTGGTCCGAGGATCACGATCGACGCGCGCATGGCCTCAAAGAGGTGCGCGGGTGCGATCGGGTGAAGGTCCTTCGCGTCGGGCACGGTGACGCGCAGCTCGTGCGCGCGAGGACGA
>Ga0116229_10005117_pt1 | contig 21459 bp, 18 predicted proteins | sample S1TSphgellanicum_3_FD_87313 | JGI IMG/M metagenome (GOLD analysis project Ga0116229, IMG submission 87313) | Host-associated microbial communities from peat moss isolated from Minnesota, USA - S1T2_Fc - Sphagnum magellanicum MG | ecosystem: Host-associated > Plants > Peat moss > Unclassified...
GCGCCGGGGGGTTCGTTCATCTGGCCGTAGACCAGCGCGACTTTCGATTTGGAAAGATCCTTCTGGTCGATGACGCCCGAGTCGGACATTTCGTGATAAAGATCGTTGCCTTCGCGCGTGCGCTCGCCGACTCCCGCGAATACGGAGTAGCCGCCGTGGACCTTCGCGATGTTGTTGATCAGCTCCATGATGACGACGGTCTTGCCGACGCCCGCGCCGCCGAACGCGCCGACTTTTCCGCCCTTGGTGAAGGGACAGATCAGGTCGATGACCTTGATGCCGGTCTCGAGCACTTCGGCGCGCGTGTCCTGGTCGAGCAGGGTTGGGGCCGGGCGGTGAATGGGATAGCGCTTGGTAAACGTGACCGGGCCGCGTTCGTCGGTCGGATTGCCCAGCACGTTGAAGATGCGGCCGAGGACGCCTTCGCCCACCGGCACGGAAATGGCGGCGCCGGTGTCGATCACTTCGTTGCCGCGCTTCAGGCCTTCCGCCAGGGACATGGCGACCGCGCGCACCCAGCCTTCGCCGAGGTGTTGTTGGACTTCGGCCGTGAGATGGGCCGGCTGACCGTTCAAGGTGTAGTCGACGGTGAGGGCATTGTAGAGCGCGGGCAGGTGACCGTCGGAGAATTCGACGTCGATGACCGGGCCGATGACTTGAACGATTTTACCGACGTTGGCGGTGGGAGTAGCAGTGGCGACCATAGATAGTATTAAGGATTGTTGGGACTGAACTGAGAAAGGAAAAATGAGTATAAGGGGAGAGTGGGGAAGGCCGCCAGTAAAACCGCCGAATAGATTATTGGGAAGCAGGCGCCGGATCGGGCTGTGGCGCGAGGCTCGGTGGATTGGAGGAGGAAGAAGACTGGTTATCGGGCGCCATGATTGGACCCGAAGGCGTATCCGCTGTCGGTGCCGAAGGTTGCTGGGCCGCGGGCGCTTGCGGCGCAGGGGCGGGCTGCTGCTGGGCTGGCGCCTGTTGCTGTTGATCCGGGGCAGGAGCAGCAAGCGACGGGATTTGAACGGCGGGATTTTGAGAAACCTCGGGCGGCTCTTGCTGCGGGGCCTCCTGGGGCGGCGGCTGGTTGGCGATGCCTGGTGCGGAGGAAGCGCCACCCGGAGGGTGAAGATGGACTTTGGTGATGTCGACGACGCCAAGAATGTGGCCGGGTTCGCCGGGTTGGATCAGCAAGCGGAGGTTATACGGCCCGGAAGAGCCGATAGGCCGCGCGCGAAAGATATAGGGCGGGCCGGGGGGATGATCGTCGTCGCCGGGGAATTTGGCCGTGCCTCTGTCTTTGACTTCAAACCGTGATTCGACGTATTGCAGCAGGCCGGGCTGCATCTTGAGGATGGGTTTGGCGTCGTCGTCGAAGTCGGGATTGACATCAGCCCAAGCCGCCAAAGGCAGCGCGACCAGTGCCGCAATCAGTGCCGAGGAAAAAAAGGTCACACCATGGTTCATATCATCTTAGACGTGATCGGGTGCGGGGTGGCTTCAAACTAACTCATCGTTGCGGCTGCCGACGAAATCTCGAGGATCTCGTTGGTGATGGCGGCTTGACGCGCCTTATTATATTCCAAGGTTAAATCTTTAACGAGTTGCTTGGCGTTGTCGGTGGCGCTCTTCATCGCCACCATGCGGGCGCTGTGCTCGGACGCGCGCGATTCGAGGATCTTTTCGTAAAGCTCGAGGTGGATGTAGTAGGGCAGGAGTTTGCCGAGAAGGACATCGGGATCGGGCTCGAAATTGTAGGTGACGGCCGGGTTCGGGTTGGTCTCACTCTTGGGCTTGCGTTCCTGCAACTCGGCGTGCTTGGCTTCGCCCATGGCCTTGGCGACGGACAGAACGTCGGCTCCGATGGGAACGAGCGGGTAACGGGTGGGAATTTGCGAGAGGGTGTTGACGAAGCGGTTGTAGTAAATCTCCACCGCGTCGAACTGGCCTTCCTCAAATTTCTGAATCAGGAAGCGGCTGATCGTCTTGCTTTCGGCGAAGGTGGGGCTGTCTCTCAGTTCAAAGTCGGCGAGGAGATTCTTCTTGAGCCGCACGAGAAACTGGCGCCCTTTGCGTCCGACGCTGATGTAAACCTTCTGGGCGTCATCGTGGCGAAGGACTTCGCGCAGGAGGTTGGTGTTGAGCGGTCCGCACAATCCTTTTTCCGAGGTGATAACGACGACGGCGGTCTTGCCGCTCTTGGTGCCTTTTTGGAGAAGAGGATGGCCGACTTGATTGGGGCCGATGCCCGCATAGATGTGCGCAGCCATGTCGTCGAGGCGGCTGGCGTAGGGGCGCAGGGCGATGGCGGCCAATTGGGCGCGGCGCATTTTCGTGGCGGCGACCATTTGCATCGCCTTGGTGATCTGGGCGGTGTTTTTGACCGACTTGATGCGGCGGCGGATATCGCGAAGATTGGCCATGAGGGGAAGGGTAAAGGGTGAAAGGAGAAAGGAAAAAGTCGGAAGGCGAAACCCTTCTCCCTTTACCTTTTTCCCTTTTACTTAGTTAGGCGTAAGTCTCGGCGAATTGGCCCACGACGGTTTTGAGCTGGTTGGTGATGCTGTCGTCGAACGCTTTCTTTTCACGCAGTTCGGCGAGAATTTTGTCCTGACGCGTGGTGAGGAAATCGGCGAGCTTGGTTTGGAAATCCTTGACCTTGTCGACCGGAACCTTGTCGAAGTAATTGTTCTGCACCGCCCAGAGGATCGTGGCCTGAAGTTCGACCGGCACGGGGTGATAATTCTTTTGGTTGAAGACTTCGACGACGCGGGCGCCGCGGTCGAGCTTGGCGCGGGTCTTGGCGTCGAGATCGGAGCCGAACTGGGCGAAGGCGGCGAGTTCGCGGTACTGGGCCAGATCGCCCTTGATCTTGCCGGCGACCTGCTTCATGGCCTTGATCTGCGCGGCGCTGCCGACGCGCGACACGGAGAGACCCACCGAGATGGCGGGGCGGATGCCCTGGTAGAACAGATCGGTTTCGAGATAAATCTGGCCGTCCGTGATGGAGATGACGTTGGTGGGAATGTAGGCGGAGACGTCGCCGGCCTGGGTCTCGATGATGGGCAGCGCGGTGAGCGAACCGTTGCCATATTTCTCGCCCAGGCGCGCGGCGCGTTCGAGCAGGCGGGAATGGAGATAAAAGACGTCGCCGGGATAGGCTTCACGGCCCGAGGGGCGTTTGAGGATGAGCGAAATCTGGCGATAAGCCACGGCGTGCTTGGAGAGATCGTCGTAAATGATCAGGGCGTCCATGCCGTTGTCCATGAACCATTCGCCCATCGCGCAACCGGCGAAGGGCGCGAGGTACTGGCTGGTGGCGGAATCGGAGGCCGTCGCCGAGACGACAATGGTGTAAGGCATGGAGCCGGTGGCGTTGAGCGTGTCGATGACGCGGGCGACGTTGGCGTTCTTCTGGCCGACCGCGACGTAGATGCTGTAGAGCGGGCGGAAGCCTTCCTTGCCCTCGTTTTCGCGGTTGATGCGGGCCTGGTTGATAATGGCGTCGATGGCAATGGTGGTCTTGCCCGTCGCGCGGTCGCCGATGATCAGCTCGCGCTGGCCGCGTCCGATGGGGATCATCGCGTCAATGGCGGTGATGCCGGTCTGGATGGGCTGGGAAACCGATTTGCGGGCGATGATGCCGGGCGCGAGTTTTTCGACCGGGTAAAAGGTGTCGCTCTTGATATCGCCCTTGCCGTCGATGGGTTTTCCGAGCGCGTCGACGGCGCGGCCGAGGAGGGCCTTGCCGACGGGCACCTGAAGAAGCTTGCCGGTGGTGTGGACGATGTCGCCCTCCTTGATCTTGGAGAAATCGCCGATGATGATGGCGCCGACTTCGGTTTCTTCGAGGTTGAGCGCGATGCCGGTGATGCCGCCGGGGAAGTCGAGCATTTCGTTGAGCGCGGCGTCGGAGAGGCCTTCGATCTTGGCGACGCCGTCGGAGATTTCGCGGACGGTTCCGATATTGGTTTGAGCGACGTCCGTTTTAAGGGAGACGATCTGGGCTTTGATTTCTTCGAGGAGTGTGCTCATGGGGATGGGGAAGCGAAGAACGTGGAACTTGGAACGAAGAACTGGAAGGCAGTTCAAATACCAAGGATCAACTTCTTCGATTCAATTCATTAGTTCTTAGTTCTACGTTCTTAGTTCTTCGATTTAGGTAAAGGCGACTTCAAGGCGGGCCAGGCGGCCCCACACGGAGCCGTCCCAGATGCTGTTGCCCCGCTGGATGCGGAGACCGCCGAGGAGGGCGGGGTTGAGCTCGTAATAGTTCCACGAGGCCGGGCCAAAACGGCGTTCCATCTCGGCGAAGATGGCGGCGCCGCGATCGGGCAGGGGCGAGGCGCTTTCGACCCGGACGGAGCGTTCATCGATTGAAATTTTGACGAGCTGTTGCAGGCGGCTGAGGATGGCCAGGTAGTTGCGGGGCTTTTCGGTGACGAGAAGCTGGATCAGTTCGCGGATGCTCTCCTCATTGAGCGAGCCGTCGGGGCGCAGGCAGGCGCGGAAATACTTCTTGGCGCTCTGGCGGGATTGGCGGTCGATCTTCATGAGGGGAAAGGTTGAAAGATAAAGGGAAAAGGTGGGAAGTGATGCGGGTGTTGTGTGTTTCGGAAAATGGAACAGCGATCTTTGCCTTTTTACTTTTACCCTTTTCCTTTTTCCATCAGTTGTTGTTGGCTCCGAGTTGGCGCAGCGTTTCGGTGTTCAAGCGAGCCTGATCGTCGGGAGTCAAAACTTTGCCGGCAACTTTTTCGGTGGTCTGGATGACGAGCTCGCCGATGTGGGTCTTCAGCTCCTCCATCAAGCGGTTGCGATCCAGCACGGCGGCTTCGCGGGCGTTCTTGAGGATGTCCTCGGCCTGGCGCGTCGCTTCCTTCGCGCGCTGTTCGGTGACAATCGCGGCGCTCTTCTCCGCCTCGGCGATGATGCCATTGGCCTTTTCGTTGGCCTGCTGGATGATGCTGAGACGAGTCGCCTCGGCATCGGCCAGTTCCTTTTTGATCTTTTCCGCGTTCGCCATGGCTTCTTCGATGGTCTTTTGCCGTTGTTCCAGAATGGTTCGCACCGGTTTTCCAGCGAACATCCATAGGACAACGGAAAGAATGGTAAAAGCGATGCACTGAGCGAAGAACTGTGGAAGGTTGAACCCGGTTTGGGTACCAACTACCTGCAGGTTATCGATGATGCTAGCTAGTGGCAGATTAGGCATGAAGATACAGATATATACCGCCGCCCGTGAAACTCACCGGGGGCGATCTGGATAATTATTTTGCCAAGAGGAACGCAACAATAATGAAGGTTCCCTCGGAAATGCCTACGAAGATGAAGGCGAGAGGGAGAACCGCGCCAACGGCACCGGGGTTCCGTCCGATGGCTTGGGCAACCCCAGCTCCGATTGCGCCGATACCGATGGCAGCTCCGCCGGCGGCAAGACCGACCTCGATAGCTGACATGGTAACTGTTGTGTTTGTGGTAACTGTGTCCGCCAAGATATTAAGCATGATTTTCCTTAGTAGTTGAGTTCTGGTTGGTTTTCGGCGATCCCGGGACCGGTTTGCGCCAAAGCTTGTATGTGTTTAATGGTGGTCTTCAGCTTTCGTGAAAATGCCGGTGAATGCGGCGGTTAACATAAAGAAAACCAAAGCTTGGACAACGGCGACTAGGCACTCGTAAAAATAGAAAGGCACGAGAGTGATAAAAGCGCCGGCAGGCCACATTTTATAGATCGAATCGAGGAGAAATTCGCCGCCAAAGATATTACCGTAAAGACGAAACGGGAAAGCGATCGGGCGTACGACGAAAATGGAAAAGATCTCGACCCAGCCAACCATGAAGAAAATGAAGATGAAGATATAGTTGACGATTGGATTCGGAAATTTGACCTTCGAACCGAAGATGTGATAAAGCAGTCCCCCGACGCCAAGCTGTCGAATGCACCAGTAGAAAAACATGAAGAAGTAGATGGCAGTATAAGCGGCGGTGAGATTGACGTCGGCATTGGCGCCGCGAAGAAACGGCTCGGTCACTTCAAAATATCCATTCACTTCGTGACCATAACCAATCGTGCCTACACCTGGAAAAAGAGCGAGGAGGTTACAAACCAGGATGAAAACAAAGAGCCCTGCGAAATACCAGAATCCGCGTTCCATCGTGGCGCGTCCGAGATTGGCTTCAAGGAAGTTACTTAATAACTCAACTACCCACTCGACAAAGTTTTGCATACCGCTTGGAACGAGCTTGGGAGCACGCATAGCGACTTGGACGACTACGATGATCACGAGCGTCGCAATAGCAGCGGATATCATCGAGTTATTGATCGGCAAACCACCGATTGAAAAGAGATCAATCGGATGTTTGGTTAATCCTTCGGTTGCTTCGTCAGCAAATATGGGTGCAATGGGTGCAAAAAAGATCATGTTACGTCCTGAAAATCGGGAGGGTTCATCATCGCGGGAAAGCATTATTAGGCAAGAACAAGATTGGAGAATTTTTCATGGGAATGAGGTAAAAAAACTAATAATACATGCAATCGGCGGCGATTAAAGCAAATGGGATTTTAGATGTCCAGTCCGCAGCTTAGGGGAGGGGATGCCGAAGGCGTTAAGCCGGAGGGGGCAATGCCCTTAGCTGTTCCTCGTTCCCAAATTTCATTTGGGAACGAGGGAAGAGCCGCTACTGAGGAGGCGGAGTTGTCCCAAGAACGCTGGTGACCAAGACAATGGCAACGGCCAGGCAAAATTCAGTCAGGACGAAGCCTTGCAGCCGACCGAGCAGCGCGATGGCCGGATGGCGATCTGACGTGGATGCGCGGCTGAAGAGCAGGGGCAGGAGATGATACCGATTTCGCGCGGCAATTCCAAGTATGAGGAGGAGCAGGAAGAGTTTAAGGCAGAGCAGTCGTCCGTAGTCGGTGGTGACCATGGCGTGGAAGCTTCCGACAATGAAATAGGTGTTGGTGATTCCGGTCGCAATCAAAACTCCGACGACGATAAAGCTGATCGAGCAAAAGCGAGCTGTTGCCGTCAGCGTGGGGGGCAGATTCGAGGCATCACCGAGATGTCGGGCGCAACCGAGGAAAAGTGCGAAGGGCAATAGGCCGGTGGGCCAGATCGTGGCGGCAAAGAGATGCGTGGCATCGGCCAGAACCCTCCACCAAAAATCGGCGCCTCCCGTGGCAGCGGCATGGCCCGTCCACCCGATGGAAACCACCAGCGCGGCGGCGAGAAATCCCGCTGCGATTTCGAGCCAGAAACACTTTCGCTGCAAGATCCATCGCTTCCGGACGAGCGCTGCCATCGCGAAGGCCAGAACCATCGCAAAGCCGATTCGCCACTGGCAGACCGCGCCAAACTGCGTCTGGAACAGGACGGTGCTCAGCGTGTCGGGCGAGAGACTGTCCATCAGCGATGAGCCGCTCATGTTGGCCGACACCGCCCAGAACCAGAGGAATCCCGAGGCGATCAGGACGATTCCCGCGCCCACAAAAAGGAAGTGGAGTTTGCGGAACAACGGCGTGAATGTCTGCCACGTCTCGTCCGATTCACCGGCAAAGGCAGGAAGCAGGATGAGCCAGCGAAACGCCACCACGCCAACCAGAATCATTCCGCTGCCGAAATGAAGCGCCCTCGCCAGGATCAGGAGGAGGGTCGGCATGGTGGTGTCGCTGAGGTCGAGACTACGGGTTTGTGACCGTGAAGGAGAAGGTGCCGGTGGTGTGATGCGTATCGACGGCGACGGCGCTCCACTTCACCTCGTAGGTGCCTGCGGGTAATCTCGGCAGGGACACGGTCATGATGGTTTTATCCGTTGGATCAACTTTGACGTCTTTCGAGTCGACCTCGTTGCCCTGCGCGTCGAAGACCCGGATTTTGCTGAAGGCCGGTTCGAGCTCTTCCGTGTACCAGGCCTTGACCTGCGAAGGTGAGCTCGAGACGGTGCTGCCAACCCTGGGATCGGCGTGATCGAGAAAGGCGTGAGCCTGCGCCAGCGAAAGGCCGGCCAGGGTGAAGATAAGGGTGAGGAATGTGCGCATGGTATTATTTGTCTGAGGTTGTGTCGTTGCTGACGTCGTCGCTGCCGAAGATCGGATGACCAAAAATCTTCGGGAAGAGATCGTCGATGAAGATTTGGCACTGGATGAGCCCACCCACCGCCGGGCCGCTCGCACTGTTGATCGGGACGGATACCTCCGCGCTGATCTGGCAGTACTTGCCTTCCCAGAGAATTCCCGGGTTGATGGTTCCCGTGGTGGGTGTGGCCATCTTGTTTGTCGGGGTGGTCATCTGCCACTCGACCAGCGGGATCATGTCGCGGAAGGGCCGCGGGATGCCGACGTCCTCCACGTGCTCCTGCAAATAGGGAATGCTGTATTGCAGGGAGCCGCTCCATTCCAGGGCATTGGAAGCCGCCGCATTGGCGTAGAGATCGTATCCCGTTACCGTCGTAATCGCCAAAGGCCGGAGGAATTTCAGGCAGTCGGGCAATTCGTTGAACCCTTTTCCCAAATAAAGATTGGGGGTGTAGGTCGTGTAGTATTGGTAGCTGGGGAGTGCCTTGCTTCCCGTCCCGCCCAACGTGAAATCGGAGCCGATCGAGAGGATGAACTCGTGATCGGGAATCTCCCAGAGCTGATATTTCGCGTTGAAGGTGATCGGGCTGAAGCCGTCTTGTGCCGGTCCGCCTTTCGGGTTCAAGTTGATATAAGTGTCCTGAACGCTCAGCGCGAATTTCGGGAAGATTTCCTTGCTGAACGAGCCGGTGACATCGACTTCATTGCTGGTGGTGGCCGGGTTGTACTGAACGATGGGGAGGGCCAATTCATCGACGGCAAACGGGTCGTCGGTGAGGGGAGTGGGCGGGAAGAAACGGTCTCCCTCCAACCCATGCGCGTGAACCAGCGCAGGTATAAGTAATAGGAGTATCGCGCAAGCCATGGCTGCGTCCTGAATTATTTTTTTCATCTAAAATCCTCGGAATGGGAGGATCGCGGCACAACGGCGCGCGTCCCCCCGTGTTGGTCTAAGAAATAACCGTTCGCTGATGCGAGCGGTCCAAACTGCGTTAGAGGCTGTCCGAGAAATAGGCGTGGGTTGCGTGACGAGTCGAATTTGGGTCGAATCGAGGCGCGAACGACGCGCGTGGCTTAAGCTACGTTAGGAGTGAGTAACGAAGAGCTCGGCCCAAATTCGCCGTCACCCTCCGGGCCGAAGTTCTTTTGCCTTCTGGCTTTGTCGCTCGCTCGTCACATAGCTACGGCTATGCTCGTCACTCGACTCCTCGCCAGAAGGCAAAATTCCGTTCGGCGTGACCCGCGCCTATTTCTCGGACAGCCTCTAGGCCAAGGCCGGACGAGGCGGTGGCGTGGGAGGAGGTTCAGCGCGGAACTGAAGAGAACTCAGGTAGACGGGGAATTGAAGAAGAGAGCCCTGCGGACGGAGAAGTACAGCGGCGACGGGGGGAAAGAATTTTTTGTCGAATTTATTGAGGGTAAGAACCTTGTTGTCTTCCCCCTGTTTCTTTTCCGCGATGGCTTTGCAGATTTCGCACGGATACTGGCCGCTGAAAGTCATGCCGACCGCTTGCGCGAATGGAACCATCTGCGAGTAGTCGTGCAACATCTTGATCCAGGCCACGCATTGCAGCGCGTACCATTGGCCGCCGCACGAAAAGACGAATGCGGCCAAAACTATGATGTGGGTCAGCCGACGCATAGGCGTTAACTGACAGAAAAGCGGATCAAAAGCAAGTTGAGCGTGGCGTTTGTATGCAATTAGAAGGCGCGTGAGATCGAGCGATGCACAACTTATTTATCCCAGCGCGATATTTTCCTTGGCCAGCTCGGAATTGACGGCGACGGAAAGATCGCTGCTGATCTTCATCCATTCGTCGGCGGAATCGATCCAGGCGGAAAGGCGAAAGGTCAGCGTCGCGCCGGCGAAGGTAACCAGATAGGCGCGCGGGCCCGGATTCTTGATGACATCCGGATGCTGGCTCGCGACTTTGGTCAGGATTGAAATCACGTGGGCCGGATCGACTTTGGAGGTGACGGTGACGGGAATTTCGATCTGCCGTTCGCAATTCGACAGCGTCCAGTTCGTGACTGGATTCGAAATCAGGTTGCCGTTGGGAACGATGACCTCGGCGCCATTGGCGAGCAGGATGACGCTGGCGCGGATGCCGATGCGTTCCACCTTGCCCACGGTGGCGGGGTCGATCTGGACGACGTCGCCCACCTTGATCGGGCGCTCGAAGAGGAGAATCACGCCCGAGACAAAGTTGTTCATGATGTTCTGCAGGCCAAAGCCGAGCCCCACCCCGAAGGCGCCGGCGAGAAAGGCGAACTGGCTTAGCTCCGTTCCGGTGGCGGCCACGGCCGCGAAGAAACCAATGACGAGAATGGAATAATGGATCATCGTCGACGCCGCGTAGGGTATGCCCCGGCTTAAGGACATGTGCGGGTAGACCTCTTCCTCCAGCACGAAGCGGAGGAAGCGGGAAATGAGGAAGGAGGCCCAAACCGTAACCGGAAAGGCGAGCACGGCGCCGAGCGTAAACTCAATATTGAACCACTTGTATTTGTCCTGCCAGAGCAGGGCGTTGGTCGTCTGCCAGACGAGATCGAGCTGGGAGAAAAGCCAGAGCGAGGTGACAAACCAGATCCCATAAAAGGCCCAGCGAATGCCAATCGTGACGTTCGCGGCAAGCAGGTCGTGATGGCGCCGGACCATGCCGAGACTGGAAAGGGGCCAGATGCTCATGGCGCTGATGGCCATGGCGTCGACGATGCGCACGGCGGCATAAAGGATGACCGCCAAATAGCTGCTCTCCAGCGTTCCTGTGCCGACGAGGATCGAGAGCTGGATGTAGCCAAAGACGTTGGCGAGGCCGGCAAAGACGAGCGCGAAAAAGGCGAGATGAAGATAAACTCGCGTCAGGCGCTTGAGGCGGGACTGGCTGCCTTCGGCATCGGAGAGATGTTTGAACCGCAATGCGGCAAGGAGAAAAATGCAGGCGGCCATCAACTCGAAGATAAAGAGGAAGCGCGCAACGAGGCCGGAAGGGGTGACGACATAGCGCAACTCATCGACGAGATAAGCCACAATGGTGGCATAAAGCAGGGGGAAGCGGGAGACATCGATCAGGCGCCGGATGACGATGATCGCAGGAATGAGCGCCGTTGCGCCGAACGCCGCCCAGAGCAGCCGGGGCTGGTTCGGATAAAGCCAGACGGCGGCAATCAGCCCGATGAGAAAGGCGTTTGCGACGGGAACGTCGAAGACATGGGTCGCATCGGTCAGCGCCGGTTCTTTTTCTGCCCGGGCTTTGACGCTGTTGCGCAGCCAGATAAAAGCAAAAATCAGGAGAATGAAAATCAGCGCGTGAACGACCACGGCGCCAATTTTTGTCTTCAGGTAAATTGCAACTTCCCTGGCCTGGGCATTCAGCGAAGCCCGCTCCTGGATGACCACGCCGCCGGTCGGATTGGCGAAGGCCGCACTGTCCCATAGCGCAGGGCGGTTCTGCTCCAGGAGTTGCTGGCGAGCCATGTCGATGCGCCGGTTGACGCCATCGAGCCCGCTTTGGGTGCGCGCATCCTGTGACGCGACACGGCCCTGCATCGTATAGAGCGGGGTCTGGTGATCCTTGACCGCCCTGGTGGCGACGGCGATGCCGGTTCGGACTTCGTTGATGAGATTGATGATTTCGGGCGGCGCCTTGGCCTTTTGCGCGGAATCGAGTGTGGCCTTCCAGTTGCCGTCCATCAGGCTCAATTCCCACAGGAATTGATCAAGCTGCCTGACCCGGTCTGTCAAACTTTTCTGCTCGTAGAGGAGCCGGTCGGAAAGCGATTGCCAATAGACGAGGGACGACTGGAGGCTGCTGAGCGTCGTCGCGCCCTCGGATTGCTGCGAAGCTTCCGAATTTTGCTGATCGATCTTGGCCGTAATTTTGGGGAGTTCCTCGTCGACGTCTTGCAGCGCCTGGTCGGGGTCGAGCCCGGACTGGAGATCCTGCAGCCTCGCCTCTGCGGCCTGCGCTTGCGCAACGACGTCGGCCAGGGCGATCGGGGCCGGAGCCGCCGCCGCGGGGGCGTTCGTCGAAGGCGTGTTGGTGGTAGCGGGGACGGGCAGGGTTTGTCCGCTCGACGAAAAAAATCCCGCCAGGGAAAAGCAGGCGAGAATGAAAAAAAAGCGAGGAGTGAAGTTCAATACCATACTATCTACATGCCCATGGAGTCGTCCGCAACGTGGAATGGAATCGACACGCTAGGGGGCAATGAGTAAGTACGGCTGCTTAGATAAGCGATCCCTTCATCCGCGTGTTATTTAATTCCGGCGAATTCTGTTTTATTTTCCTGCCTGTGACGCTGGCGTTATTTTACGCGGCGGCACATTTCCACCTGACGCGGCTGGCCATCTGGATTCTCGGGATCGCGTCGGCTTTTTTCTATGTTTATGCCACGCCCATCGTGCCCGGGCCGTGGGGAATTCCGGTTGCGCCCTATCTGTTGCTTTTGCTCGGGTCGATTCTCGGCAACTATGTGATCGGCGCGAGCCTGCGCAGTCACCGCAGTAGTGGATTTCTCGCCTTTGGTGTCGCCGCCAATTTGCTGGTGCTGAGTTATTTTAAATACGCCAATTTTTTCGTCCATAATCTCGACGTTTGGACCGGCGCGGGCCTGGTCTGGCCGAAAATATTCCTGCCGTTGGGCATCTCGTTTTACACCTTTCAATCCATCGCCTACCTCGTCGATTGCAAGGAGGGGAAAGTCGGCCGGCATTCGATGCTCGATTTCGCCGTGTTCCTCCATTTCTTTCCGCAGTTGATCGCCGGCCCCATCGTCCACCATCGCGAAATGCTGCCGCAGTTTCGTTCTTTGCGGACTTTCGTGGTGAACCACCGCAACCTGGCGACCGGCTTCGCGCTCTTCACCATCGGGCTGTCCAAAAAAGTTCTCATCGCAGACCGCTTTTCGACCTGGGTGACGGATCAGTTCTCGCACGTCGGCCATCTTTCTCCGGCGGAGGCATGGGCCGCGGTGGTCTCCTTCGGGTTCCAGCTTTATTTCGATTTTTCGGGCTACACCGACATGGCCATCGGGTTGGGGCTGCTCTTCAACGTGCGCTACCCGCAGAATTTCAATTCGCCCTACAAGGCGGTCAGCCTGATCGATTTTTGGCGGCGATGGCACATGACGCTTTCCCGCTTCCTGCGCGATTACGTTTACATTCCGCTGGGTGGAAACCGGCACGGAAAATTCCGGCGTTACGTAAATCTGCTCGTCACGATGCTGCTGGGCGGCTTCTGGCACGGGGCGGCCTGGACTTATGTCATCTGGGGCGCATGGCACGGAGTGTTTCTGGCGGTGAATCATGCGTGGGAAGAGCGAGGGTGGAAGCTGCCCCGTTTGGTGGCAAGGCTGCTCACGCTGCTCGTGGTTTTTCTCGGCTGGGCTTTTTTTCGCAGCCACGGGTTTCAGGAAAGCATGACGCTTTTGGGCACGATGTTCGGCGGACCTCATCTCGGTCACGATTTACCCACCGAGACCCAGGTCGTCTGGCTGGCACTGATTGCGCCGATGGTTCTTTACGCGCCGAATTCGCTCGAAATCCTATCGCGGATGAAGCCGACCCGCATTTGGGCGTTCGTCATCGTGATCCTCTTCCTGATCACGGCGTATCATTTCGATCAGACGAGCGAGTTCCTATATTATCAATTTTAAACATGAGGTCACAAATAAATGTGCAATAAGCCCCAACGAAATGTGCAATAAGCCCCAACGGGGCGCCCTAACAAGAGCCCAGGGCAACGCCCTGGGAATACAGGATAGGAAATGGCGAGCCCTGAAAGGGCGAACTCATTTTTTAGAACTTGTTTGGATCGCCCTTACAGGGCTTTTCTCCTTGTGGATAGCCGGTTCCCAGGGCTGGCTTTGACCGCCCCTTTGGGGCTACTGACCAACTCATTTATTTATGACGCCTTGTCCAGCATCAATTTTAACGGCATGAATTCATCCATTGCATCTCATCTGCCGCGAAGGAAATGGCGCGGGCTGAGCCTCCTTTTTCTGAGCCTGCTCCCGGCCCTGGCGATCTTTCACACGGTCATGTGGTTTGGTTTTACACGCACATTGTTCCGACCGGAAACCGGCAGCGCCAAGCGCATCGGCTACTTGGTCACGCTGGAGGATTGCATGGGGAAGCTGCAGGCGAAGGAGCCGAAGATCGGATTTACGATGGTCGACCTTTCCGACCCGCGGACAACCGCAACCCGGGTGGTTTATTTCGGCGATTCCTTCGGCGGAAGCATCGCCAAGGCGTGCAGCCTGCAGTGGCACGAGCCGGTGGGAGGGCTGCCGATCAACTGGAGCCAGAAGAACGGGCTCTCGCAAATCTTGGCCTGGCTCAAAAACGATTGGTTTCGCACCCATGGCGTCAAGGTGATCATCGTGGAGCGCTTCGAGTGCGAATGGCTCGACTCTTTTGCCGACCCTGGAGACAGCTCACTCGACCTTCCGCTGCGCGAGCCGTCGGCTGGCAGCATTGTACCGGCCTATGCGAAGGCGACGCCCTGGACTTTTGCCAACAATGGCAATTTCAAGGTGCTGATCGACAACTTCGCCTATCTCTTTTCCCCGACGGCTTTTCACATGACCGATACCTGCATCGCGCGCCTGGACGAGAAGTTTTTCGATTGCTCCTACGGCAATCTCCTCCTGTTCTATCGCGGAGAAATCACGCGCGGCTACTGCGATGCGAAAAATGAGGCCCGGACCGGGCAGGCGCTGGCGAATTTGAAAGCGCTGTCCGATCTTTGCCATCGGCAGGGGCTGAAGTTTTATCTCGTGGTCCCTCCGAATAAGTCGGACATTTATTACGATTGGGTCGTGCATCCCTTCTATCCGAAAAGCCCGACGCTGGCGGTGTTGCGCGACCGGGCCGCTGCCTACGGCTACATCGATCTCGAGACACCCTTCCACCAAACGCTCGAAAGCGGATTTCAGGATTTCTATTACCCGGATGACCACCACTGGAATTTTCCCGCCGCCGAGGAAGCCGCACAGGAATTGACCAAGGCGGGGGCAGGCCCCTAGACTGTGTGATGGAAGATTGTCCCGAAAGCGTGCGACTGGCGGAAGATGCTTCCCGCGCCAAAAACTGGAAGCGATGGGGTCCCTATTTGTCCGAGCGGCAATGGGGCACGGTGCGCGAGGACTACTCGGCGAATGGCGATTGCTGGATTTATTTCCCGCACGATCACGCCCGCAGCCGTGCTTATCGCTGGGGTGAGGATGGCCTGCTCGGATTCACCGATCGCGAATGCCGGCTTTGCTTTGCGCCCGCCCTTTGGAATGGCGCCGATCCGATCCTCAAGGAGCGTCTGTTTGGCCTGACCAATCAGGAGGGAAACCATGGCGAGGACGTGAAGGAAGCCTACTTTTTTCTCGATGGCCTGCCGACCCACTCCTATCAGCGGGCGCTCTACAAATACCCGCAACGTGCTTATCCTTATAATCAGCTGGTCGAAACGAACCGCCGGCGCACGAAGCAGGATCCCGAGTACGAGATCACCGACACGGAGGCTTTCGCGGAGAACCGTTACTTCGACGTGGAAATCGAATATGCCAAGGGCGGCCCGGACGATATCCTGATCCAAATCACCGCGACGAATCGCGGGCCGGAGCCGTGGACGCTGCACCTCTTGCCGACGCTCTGGTTTCGCAACACGTGGTCATGGGGCCGTTTGCCCGAGGACACGCCCAGCCGGCCTGAGTTGCGTCTTCGCGAAGATGGGCGAGTCGAGGCGGATCACGCGACGCTCGGCAATTTTCTCTTTCTGCTCGACCCGGCGAATCAGGCCGATTTTCGCGAGCTGCTTTTCACCGAAAACGAGACTAATCACCAGCGTCTCTACGGCACTCCCAACGCTTCTCCTTTCGTCAAGGATTCCTTCCACGAGGCGGTGATCAACGGGCGCGTGGATGCGGTCAATCCCGCCCATTTCGGGACGAAAGCGGCCGCTCACTACGCGATGGAAATCGCACCGGCAAAAAGTTGGAGCGTGCGGTTGCGACTCGTCGCACAAAACCAGGCGCCGACGGATCAAACGGCTTTCGGCGATGCTTTTTCAGGTCTCCTTAACCAGCGGCGCGAAGAGGCTGACACCTACTATCGGTTGCATCTCCCGTACCCTCCGGAGAGCGAGGAATTCCGGATCATGCGCCAGGCGCAGGCCGGCCTACTTTGGTCGAAACAGTTTTACAATTACCAGGTCGAGCGCTGGCTCAAGGGCGACCCCGGACAGCCCCCGCCAGCTCCGCAGCGCCAGAAGTGTGGCCGGAATTGGGACTGGCCGCACGTTTTCAATCGCGACGTGCTGTCGATGCCGGACACATGGGAGTATCCCTGGTTTGCGGCGTGGGACCTCGCGTTCCACACGGTCGAGCTGGCGCGCATCGATCCCGCCTTCTCGAAGGGCCAGCTTGAGCTCCTTTTGCGCGAGTGGTACATGCATCCCAACGGCCAGATTCCGGCCTACGAATTCGCGTTTTCAGATGTGAATCCGCCCGTCCATGCCTGGGCGGCGTGGCGCGTTTATAAGATCGCCGGGGCGCGTGGGGCGCGTGATCTTGGCTTTCTCGAAAGCGTTTTTCAGAAGCTCCTGATGAATTTCACCTGGTGGGTCAATCGGAAGGATTCATCCGGGCGCAATCTCTTTTCCGGCGGTTTTTTGGGGCTGGACAACATCGGTGTTTTCGACCGCTCGAAACCGCTCGGCGACGGTAATTTTCTCGAGCAGGCCGACGGCACCGCCTGGATGGCCAATTACTGCCTGATCATGCTCGGCATGGCGATGGAGCTGGCCATGAACGACTCGGTTTACGAGGACATTGCCTCCAAATTTTTTGAACACTTCGTTACCATCTCCAATGCGATCAATACCTTCTGCGGCAGCGGACTGTGGGATGAAACGGATGGCTTTTACTACGACCGAATCTCGCTGCTCAATGGCGAGCAGGTGCCGCTTAAAATCCGTTCCATCGTCGGCCTGATGCCCATGATTGCGGCGGCGGTGGCCCCTGGGGAGATGATCAACGCCCTGCCGAGTTTCAAAAAGCGGGTCACGTGGTTCATGCACAATCGACCGGAACTATCCCTGCACATTTCCGAAATTAATGAGCTGGGGGCCTCCGGGGTGGTCACCACGCGCTTGCTGGCCATTCCTTCGCGCGACCGACTGGTGCGCCTGCTTCGTTACATGCTCGACGAGAGCGAATTCCTGTCGCCTTACGGAATTCGATCGGTATCCCGTTATCATAAGGATCACCCCTATACGTTGAAGTGGGATTGCGAAGACTTGCGGGTCGATTATACGCCGGGTGACAGCACCACGGGACTGTTCGGCGGCAATTCCAATTGGCGAGGGCCCATCTGGATGCCGATTAACTATCTGCTCATCGAAGCCCTGGAGCGCTACCATCACTTTTATGGGAATGGGCTCAAGGTCGAGTGCCCCACCGGCTCCGGTGTCTTCATGAATCTCCGGGATGTTGCCAAGGAACTTAAGCGGCGGCTTGCCTCGCTCTTTCTGCCGGGGCCGGGTGGCGTCCGCCCCTACGCTGCCTCACTGGGTCGTTACGCGAATGATCCGCTCTGGCGAAACAACCTGCTTTTCAACGAGTTTTTCCATGGCGATAACGGGCGGGGGCTCGGCGCCGACCACCAAACGGGCTGGACGGCGCTTATCGCGGACTGCCTGCGCGGGATGGCGCAGAAGTAAAGTAAATTGCTTGCCCTCGGCCCGATTTAGGGTAATTTTCCCAACTCCCATGAAACCTAATATCCACCCCGAATACGTGGAAAGCCAGATCGTCTGCGCCTGCGGCGCGGTCTATCATACCCGCTCCACCAAACAGAATCTCCGCCTCGGCATTTGCGCGGCCTGCCATCCCTTTTTCACCGGTCAGCAGAAGTTCGTCGACACCGCCGGACGCGTGGAGAAATTCACGAAGCGCTTCGGCACCAGCAAGATGACCGAAGCCCGCCTCGCCGGCACTTCGGGCGCCAAGCCCGCCGCCGCGACCGCCAAGAAAAAATAGCTCCTTTTCACCGGGCGCAGTCGGCCGTGATCCGGCGTCTGCGCCCTTTTTGTATTCACGTTTCGCCACGACACTTTCATTGTTACCTTTACCGACATGGATTTAATGCCCCATCTCGATCGGTTCGCCCGCCGCTTCGCTGAGCTCGAAGAGCAGTTGGCGCGTCCCGATCTGTACGACAACCCCCAGCGCGCGCAGGAGTTGACACGGGAGCATTCGCGCCTGAAGCAGTTGATTGCCGATGGCAAAAATTGGCTCAAGCTCCAAAAAGCCGTGGCCGATGCCGAGGCGATGGCGAAGATTACTTCCGAACCGGAAATGGCCGAAATGGCGCAGGAGGAGCTGGCCACTCTTATCCCGGAGTATGAAAAGGCGGAGAAGAAAATCCGCTTCGGCATTGTTCCGCCGGATGAAAACGATTCGCGCAATACCATCTTTGAAATTCGTGCCGGCGTCGGAGGCGACGAGGCTGCGCTTTTTGCCGCGGAACTCGCCCGCATGTATCAGCGGTACGCCGAACGCGTCGGCTGGAAGACGGAGACGCTCGATTTAAGCCCCTCGGACAGAGGTGGCGTGAAGGAAATTGTTTTCCAGATCAACGGTACCGACGTCTACAAGAAGCTGCGTTACGAGAGCGGCGTGCATCGCGTGCAACGTGTCCCGGCGACCGAGGCCCAGGGACGCGTCCACACCTCGACGGCTACGGTAGCGGTTTTGCCTGAGGCGAAAGAGGTTGATGTCGTCATCAAACCCGAAGACCTCGATATCAGCGTTTGCCGGTCTGGCGGCCCGGGTGGCCAGGGCGTCAACACGACGGATTCCGCCGTGCAGATCACCCATCGACCGACCGGCGTGACCGTGCGGTGCCAGGACGGCCGTTCGCAGACCAAGAATAAGGAGAAGGCCATGGGCATTCTGCGCTCCCGAATCCTGGAGGCAAAAATCGCGGAGGAAGACGCAAAATATGCGGAGCATCGTAAAAACCAGATTGGTAACGGCGATCGCAACGAGAAAATTCGCACCTACAATTTCCCGGACAATCGCCTGACCGACCATCGCATCCGCTACACGGCGCACAATCTGGCCTACGTCATGGAAGGCGACCTGGACGAGCTTTTCGATGTCCTTGCGACTCACGCCCTGGAACAAAAATTCGCCGAGCTTGAAACCGCTGCGGTCTGACGCCGCCGAGCCTGAATTTGCCACAATAGAACACAGAGAAAACAAAGATGCAGGCAAATCCTTGTATTCGTTCGAGAACCATTTTGAGTTCTTTGTGATCTTTTGTGGCTAATCTCAAATGACCGTGCTGGAGCTACTCGAAAACACCACGCGATATTTCGCCAAGCATGAAGTCCCGTCGCCACGCCTGACGATCGAACTGATGCTCGCGGAAATCCTGAAGAAAACCCGGATGCAGCTTTACCTGGAATTCGATCAGCCCGTTCCCGAACCGGTGATGGACCGGCTGCGTCCGCTGGTCAAGCGCCGCGCGGAGGGTGAACCGCTCGAATACCTGCTCGGCGTCACGACTTTTGCCGGGCATCGCATCGCCGTTACGCCCGATGTCCTGATCCCGCGACCGGAGACCGAAATCCTGCTCGAAGAGGCGATCAAGCTTATCGATCCGCAAGGCCTGCCGGTTCTCGATGTCGGCACCGGTTCGGGCATTCTTGCATTGTCGCTGGCGAAGAAATTTCCGGAGCTGGAAATCATTGCCGTCGACATCAGCCCGGCGGCTCTCGCCGTGGCCGGGAAAAATGCGGACGGAGTTGGTAAGATTCGCTTTCTCGAAAGCGATTTGATGGAGACCGCTTCATTACCGGAGCGTTTTCAAATGATCGTCGCCAATCTCCCCTACATCCCCAGCGGCCAGATCGACGGCCTGATGAGGGAGGTGCGCCACGAGCCGCGCCTGGCGCTGGATGGCGGTGCGGACGGGCTCGATTTGGTCCGTCGGCTTGTCACCCAAAGCGCCGGCCGGACGCGCTGGCTGGCCCTGGAACTTGGCGACGGCCAGGCGGAGGCTGCGAAAACGCTTTGCCTGTCCGCTGGATACGCTTTAATTGAAATCTTACCCGATTTTACGCAACGCGAGAGAATCCTCATCGCGGAATATCGGGCGGAACATCAGGCATAATCATGGACAAACTCGTTGTAAAAGGCGGCGCCCGCCTCAAGGGTCGCGTGGACATCAGCGGCTCAAAGAACTCGGCCCTGCCGATCCTGGCGGCGACGCTTCTTACCCCGGAAACGTGCGTCATCCACAACGTGCCCGATCTCTCCGACATCCGGTTCATGCTCGAAATCCTGCGCCAGCTCGGTGCGAAGGTGACCTTCGAGAACGGCACCGTGACGACCCGCGCGGAGAAGGTCATCTCCGAGGTGCCCTACGAACTCGTGCGCAAAATGCGCGCCTCGATTTGCGTGTTGGGCCCGATCATCGCGCGCAACGGTCAGGCGACGATTTCCGAGCCGGGCGGCTGTTCCATTGGCGACCGCCCCATCGATATTCACCTGAAGGGACTGGCGGAACTCGGCGCGGCGTCGCACAGCGAGGGCGGCAACGTGCACATCCCCAAGGCCAACCTGATCGGCAAGGAGATTTTCCTAGGTGGCAAATTCGGCTCGACCGTGCTCGGCACCGACAATGTCATGATGGCCGCCACGCGAGCCAAGGGACTCACGATCATCGAAAGCGCGGCCTGCGAGCCCGAAGTGCGCGACCTGGCCGATTTCCTCAACAAGATGGGCGCGAAAATCGTCGGCCACGGCACGCGCCGGGTCGAGATCGAAGGCGTCGATTCCCTGGGCGGCTGTGAACACACCGTCATTCCCGACCGGATTGAAGCCGGCACCTACATGGTCGCCGCGCTTATTACCCAGGGCGACGTTTTGCTGGCCGGGGCTGAGCCCGATCACCTCGTCAACGTCATCGACCGGATGAAAAGCTGCGGCGCACATATCAAGTGCAACGGCGAGGGGATTCAAGTCTCGAGCGGCCGCAAGCTCAGTTCCATCGACCTGGTGACGGAGACGTATCCCGGCTTTCCCACTGACATGCAGGCGCAGATGTGCGCGTTGATGTCGGTCACGCCCGGCATCAGCGCCATCACTGAAAAGATTTTCCCGAGCCGCTTCATGCACCTGAGCGAGTTGCGCCGAATGGGCGCGCGCGTCGAGCTGGAGGGCGCCACGGCCATTTTGCACGGCGTCGAGTACCTCAGCGGCGCGCCGGTCATGGCGTCCGACCTGCGCGCTTCTGCAGCTCTGGTTCTGGCCGGCCTGGTTGCGCGCGGCACAACGGAGGTCAATCGCGTTTACCACATCGACCGCGGCTACGAGCACATCGATGA
>Ga0116229_10005120_pt1 | contig 21449 bp, 14 predicted proteins | sample S1TSphgellanicum_3_FD_87313 | JGI IMG/M metagenome (GOLD analysis project Ga0116229, IMG submission 87313) | Host-associated microbial communities from peat moss isolated from Minnesota, USA - S1T2_Fc - Sphagnum magellanicum MG | ecosystem: Host-associated > Plants > Peat moss > Unclassified...
ATGTCTCTCATATTTCTAGTTAGCTTTGTGTCTCCTTGTTTATTTTCTTTCCCTTTCCTCTGCATATTTCTTGGGTACCTTGCATGAAATTGTTGTGAAGTATACTCCCATTCATGTACTCATGGTTTCATGAAAATTTCCATAGCAGCCAAGAGTTGGCTGCAATGTCCAGTTCTCTCCCACATGATGATTTTGATTCTGTACCTGAATCTCTTTTGAAAGGAATATGCTATTAGCTTCCTGACCGAACCTGTTCTCCACAGATGTAGCTGGTACCTCCATCTGTGAAGAAAATAGTCAGCTATGTGTAGTATCCTCTGCTGGATTGAAGACCTGTCAGGAGGAATAGAAGAATGTGGTTTAGAGAGTGAAATATGTTTTGTTAATGCCATCCATCTATGTTGCCAAACTAGAATATTGTTCCTTTGCAGGTTGAACATTGTAGCAGAGCTGATGTGTTTTGGAAACAGGGAGTTCTATAAGGACTGGTGGAATGCAAATACAGTTGAGGAGGTGGACTTTCGTGTTCATTTTTGCTCTTGTTCTCTAGCCAGTTGCTATTATTTGTGACTTTATAGTTCATGTTCCTTGTAAATCAGTTGAAGATTGAGCTCAAAACATCCACGTCCTGCTCCTCCTTCAGATACATCAGAAGGAGCAGCCGAGAGTCTTGAGAAAGTCCGGGAGGCCACCGCCTTTGAGATGTCAAAGAGAGCATTGGAGGAGGAAAGGGGGCTGTCTGTGTTGGAGTATGTGTGGAGACTAGAAGAGGAGTTGCATCAACAGGCAGGAAGACGACCTGCAGCCACCCCTGCCCCTACTACTGGTGGCAGATTTAAAAGCGTGGGAGTGTCAAGATCTAAAACCCAAAGTCCAGTTGAGAGAACAATGAGCTCAGAAGAGACAGCCACAAACGCAGCAACAGCTATGATGTGTGCAATCATTGACAATTTATCAATTGTGGCAAAGACTATGAAGATGGGAAGACTACCAATGAAAGACACTTTGATGCATTCTCTTTTGAAGAGCAAGATGGCAATGTTACCAGTCATATCCAACATACTCTTCATGTTGATGAAGGCAGCAACAAAGAAAGACAGCAAGAGGCTGGCACATCTATGCTTAGTGGTGAGGAAACACTTGGACAATGTAGTGATGAGGTACTCTTTGAGCATGATATCTATGAGGTACGGGAACCAGCTTATGAGCCACAGGGAGTTGCAGGAGACTTAAGCCAGTGAAGGCATGTGAATTTAGATAGATTAGGAAAACCCGACCTTCTGTTCTCTCTAGATGAGGATATAAGAGATAAGAATGAAATGGAATATGTGAGTGATGACTTTACAGTGCCACTGTAATAAACCTAACAGTTGTTGTGCTGCCATGTGACATACTATAAACGATATGATGAAAACCCTAAACCCTAACCCTAACCCCAACCCTAACCCTAACAGTGAGACCATGTGACACATGGCAATTCAGACTCAAAATATTAGTTGCATTTGCAACTACATTGTGTGGTCACTAGGTTGCCAAATGGCATGATCCTGATAATTAAACCTTATAACCCTAACCCTAATCTTCCCCACGTGTACAATGACATAGCATGGTTGATCAAGCCTTAAACCCAAGACGTGCCACCACCCCAATGGCTATGACTTGGACGGTCTAGATTAATTAAAATAATTCTTAAAACTAAATATTTAATTACAAAATAAAAGTACACGTGTTTGCATACAATTGGGTTAGCTAATTAACATGTAATGCAATGGGAACGCAACCCCTATAGTTGCATGTAGTCGCACTTACAACTGTTAGTATAGAATATGGGTGGATGAAACCGTATAACCCAATCGTATATACTTGTCATATACGGCATGTCGAATGCAACTGCAATTTTGATGCAACTTGTCTTACACAATTGGGCGAATTTGCAGTTGCAAGTGTCGCATGCAATTGAAAACTAGTTGCATAAGATAGTTGCAAAATGGCAAATTTCTAGTAGTGATCCTCCTTTAGTATGTTTACAGTTTTTTAAAGCAATGGAAGACTTTCTTTGTCAATTTTTGCACACCCCTCACCATGTCACCAATTTTTGCCTTTTCCATTATGTTCCCCATGTTCTAATTTCTAATAAATTCTTTAGGGTTCTAGCAAAGTTGGATCTCTTGGATATTCCAAAGGTTTTGTTGTCATTTCACATATTCTATTTAGTTTGCTCGAGATTAATGTGTATTCAATCATAGTTTCCAAAGTGTTTGGTGTGACCATTTTTGTAAATTTTTGTTTTACCATTGTAAAAAGATGTGTAACAATTGCAAATAAATGGTAGCCATAGAAAAGTTGGAGCTAGTAAGTTTGGGTGGAATGGGGAAAAGAATGCAATTTTCTTCTTCAAGTGGCAAGAATGATCATAATGTATGAGGTTTGATAGACTAGATTCAAATAAAAAATAGTGTGAAATAGTATATATTGAGAATGTGCGCCTCATATTATTTCAATTCCCAATGGGAACATACCTCTTAAAGATGAATAGGTAGTGTTTTTGTCAACACATACCTTTTGGTTCTGAAGAGGTTATAGTTTACATTGGCACATAACTCTTGGTTGCGAACAAGTTGTGTTCATCCATTTTAGTTTTCCATACATTTCAATTTTTCATCTTAGTGAACAGTGAGTGTTTGGATTCGCACATACCTCTCTATGGGTCTATGGGAATTAATTTAACATTCTATATGGTTTAAATGTTGGTGAGCTTGATATATTTCATATTAAGGAAATATGAAATATGGCTTTAAAATGCGACTTGAACATTTCATTTGTTTAATTTTTTTGAAAAAAACTGACATAAATCATTTTCAACCTATTTCTTTTGTTAAATTTTCCACAAAAATTGTGTTTGTTGGCAAGATTCATAATAAAGTTCATTTTTTCATCCATAAAAATCATTCATCCATGGACACATGGCAAATATTCCTCCACATCAACAAAGATTTTGTCCTACATGTCAAAGAATATTCTTTTAATATTATATTGATATGGACAAAATATTCTAAAAAAGATTTGGTCCTACTCATGCGCTCATGTTCACATGCTCATGGACTAGCATCCATATTTATATAAGTAATCAACTCCTACCATATATAGAAACCTTTAACATTATTGATAACGTCAAAACTTATAAGATCCAAGGTGTTGCACAATTCATGATCATTGGTGTGGAAATGTATAACGAGCTAATGATATATATACAAAGCAAAGAGTTTCGATACCATCGATAATGTCAAGACCAAGATCCAAGCTACAAATGAAGTCTACTTATGACCTGCCAAGTGTCAATTCACATATTTGGGATCATGTAATTCCAACCCTAACTATTCCAACCATGGCAATGTGGTGGAAATTGTCCACATCACTAGGGTGCTTGCACTAGTGGTTTTGGACAATGTTTGAGTGGATTTGCTTGTCGCAACCCCACTTTGGGCAAAGTGGGAGAATGCAACTCCCACTCCCAAAAGGGGAGACTTGGAGTCCTTCGGGACTCCCGAAAATTCAGAAGACAATTTGAGGGGCCAAATCTCCTCGCCTTGGTGCGTTCTTCATGTCATTGGAAAGGTCTTGAAAATTAGATGTCCAAAATGGCCTCGCATTGCCCATTTGGACATCTTCAGCCCAAGTTATGGGCAAAAGAAGGGCCGGGAGTCAAACTAGCAGTTTGACTCCTGACCACTAAAAGTCCGGAATCGACCTCTTCCCGACGTTGCCTCAAGGAGTGCAACACGACGTTGGAAAGCTCTCGACGAGAGCTACAACTTTGGTTCAAGACTCGTCCCGATCCGAGCTCGGGATGAGGAGCTGTGGCCGTCCAAAGTCCCGGGACTCCAACCCGGGACAGTTTCGGGACTCCCACTTGGGAGTCTTGGGAAAAAAGGCCATTTGGATGTAGCCTCGGTAGAGAGTTGCAAAGAATAGTATATGGGGGAAGGTGGTGGCTTCCCCCGAGTCCGAACTGTGGTGAGTCAAATAGTCCAAAGTGCCCGTGGCTTGTCCCAACACCCAAGGGTGTTCCCGAATGTGAGCTAACCCTCTTGTGGTTGGTTTTGGATGCAGATTCGTGCTTGATCTTCTAATCCATCTTCCTAGTTTAATCCCGAGACTTCTAGCACGCCCCTCTACCCTTCTTTAGTGCTAGAAGTCGGGAGCGCCCCTCAAGTCCTACTTTTGCACAACTACACATAGTTGGACCCTCAAGTGAGTTCAACCCGGGACTTGGGAGTGCGTCATTGTTAGTGATAATGATAGTCAATCTATGACATCAATCAACCATTATCATCATAATCTTCTTGGGTTCATTTCAAATATACCATTCATTTCATTGACAAGACCAAGCTCAAGATATATTATTGTGATGTTGACTAAAGTTTAAATGTATATACAAGTTGATCAACTTGTATAAATGGTCATGTCAAGACCATTTATAAGTACATATAGTTCTAAATTGATCATCCCATAGAAAGCTTTAATTGGCATTATTGACAATGTCAAGACTAAGACCCAAGATGCTACACAATTGGTCATCTACATGCTAACTAAAGATCTAAAGTTGTTTGAACATTTTCCATGTTTTAGAATATTTTGATCCATACCATCAAAACTGTCAAGACCAAAATCCAAGTTGAGTATTGAAAATTTATATATAAGTAGTTGTCAACATACTCATCCCATACAAAGTTGTAGCACTATCAATAACATCAAGATCAAGATCTAAGGTTCAACACAATTGATCATCTACATGTTACATAAAGATTTCAACATGTTCTAATCCATACCATCAATAATGTGAAGATCAAGAATCAATCAAATTATCACTACTTATATATGCATTTATAAGTAGTTGTCAACTCCTACTTCTCCCATAAAGAGCTCTAGCACTATCAATAACGTCAAGATTATAATCCAAGGTGTTATGCAATCCATGATCACCACACCTTTGTTGAAATGTCTCATCCTCATCTTATGCAAGGCATAGAGTTTGAACACCATCAATAATGTGAAGACCAAGATCCAAGCTAGAAATGAAACCTATTTATGCTGGCAAATGCCCATTCACATCTATGGGATCATGTGCTTCCAACCCGAACTATAGTAGCCATGGCATTTTGGTCAAATGTGTCCATATCAGTAGGGTGCTTTCAATACTTTCAAATTCTATTCTAATACATACCATCAAATTCCTACCATAAAGAACTCTAACACTATCGATAATATCAAACTAAAATCCAATTAGTCCTACACAATTGATCATTTATATATATGTTACTTAATGGTTTGTTTTGATACATACCATTGACAATGTCAAATCCAAGATCCAAGTCCTTTACAATTGATTCAAGTTTTATTCTGATACATACCATCAAACTCTTACCATAAAGAACTTTATAACACTATCAATAATGTCAAGACTAAAATCCAATTGGTGTTACACAATTCATCATACATATATATGCTACTTCATGGTATGTCTTAATACATACCATCGACAATGTCAAAACCAATATCCAAGTTGGTTGTTCACCATTCATACAAGTGGTTATCAACTCTTACCATAGAGAAGAGTTCTAATTAACATTATCGATAATGTCAAAACTAAGTTTGAAGGTGTTATGCAATTCATGATCACCACACCTTTGTGGAAATGTATCGTCCTCATCGTATGCAAGGCATAAAGTTTGGACACCATCGATGATGTGAAGACCAAGATTTAATATACAAATGGCTTTTGGTTGAATGTGTCCATATCACTATGGTGCTTTCATTAGTGGTTTTAGAAAAGGGAATGGATCTACTAGTGATAAAGATTGGTCAATCTATGACGTCACCCAACCATTATCATCAATTAGTCAGGCGCTTATGGCCACTTGTAAGCACTTATGGCCATTACCCATAATCCACTCTAAATATTGCCACATGCATGTTCACATCCTACTCCTCATCTACTTCGGTAATAATCTTCGTGGGTTCATGATCTTTACATATCTGATACCACTTCTTTAAAGACCAAGATGTGAAGACCAAGATTTAAAAGTATTGTCTACCTAAATATCCTTAGTGTGCAAACAATTTCCTATTCATGTAACTAAAAATCTAATCTATTGGTCTCACCAATGGGAAGTCCAAGATCCAATGTAAACTAGAGTGACATAAATATACTTGGCCATGTGGATATATCATGGGTATATATTACTAGTCATGGTCTACAACTAATTAAGGATCTATTTTGATACATATATCCATCAAAATCCTACCATAAGGAGCTTTATCACTAACAATAATGTCAAGACTAAATCCCAATTGGTGTTACCCACTTGATAATATAGATATGTTACTTAATGGTCTATTCTGATACATACCATTGATAATGTCAAGACCAATATCCAAGGTACAAATGGCCTCTATTTATGCTTCCAAATGCCCATTCACACATATGAAATCATGTGCCTCCAACCCTAACCATTGCAACCATGGCACTGTGGTGGAATGTGTCCATATCACTATGGTGCTATCACTAGTGGTTTTGGAAAAGCAAATGGATTTGCTAGTGATAATGATTGGTCACTTGATGACATCAGTCAACCAATATCATTACTTAGTTGTTGTTGATATTATTAGTCATCATCTACATCGTACTTCTAATTATAAAAATTAAACATCTATTTTGATACATACCATCAAACTCCTACCATAAAAAGCTCTAACATGCACAATAACGTTTAGATTGAGTTGCAATTAATGTTACACAAATCATGATTTACATGGTAACTAGTGATATGTTCTAATACATACCATCAACAATGTGAAGACCAAGATCTAGGCTAAATATTTAGCATTTATCTAAATAGTTGTCAACTCCTGCCATATTAGATAGTTGTACATAACACTATTGACAACGTCAAGAGTAAATTGATCTAGTTGCAAGCATTAAGGTGTTATAACTACTAAATTTATGACCACACCTTTGTGAAAATGTGTGGTCATGATCGTATGTAAAGGAAAGAGCTTTGACATCATTGATAATGTCAAAAAAAATATCCAAAGCTAGAACAAAAAAGATTGTATATATGATGCCAAATGTCCATTCACATTTACAAGATCCTTTAATTCCATCCACTGACCATTGTAGCCATGGCACTATAGTGGAATGTGTCAATATCACTAGGGTGGGCTCCCGAGTGGTTTTTGACAAGTGGATGTGTTTTGCTCGTGAGAAGGATTGGTCAATTTATGTGAACAACCATTATATTCACCATTTAGACATTTATGTAAGTAGTTTGGAACTCTTGCCACAAAGAGTTTTAACACTATCAACATTAACACTATTGATTATTGTTGGCATTGTACAATTCCAAGACTAATTAGTATCCAAGGCGCTACACAATTGATCACCACACCATTGTGAAATATTAAGTATGGTTGTGGTCATTATATATAAAATGGCAAAGATCTTGGACACCATTGATTATGTCAAGACTAAGATTGATGGCTATAAATGAAATCTATAAATTTATGGTGCCAAATGTCAATTGACATCTAAGGTATCATGTGGTTCCAACCACTAACGATACTAGTGCCATGGCATTCTAGTGGAACGTGTTGATATCACTAGGCAATCTACCAAGTGGTTGTGGACAAATGAGTGGATTTTGCTAGTGATATTATATGGTCAATGTCTTTGACCATATAACCATTATCACCATTTAGGCAATTTTGTCCATGAACCATAATCTTATATTAATGGTGCCACATAATTGTGCAACAACTATTCAGATGTCCAATTTCATCAAACTTTGTAGGGGAAGCCAAAGTTTATTAATATATTGCATATTGACAACATTGTAATTGTAAGTTATAATTATTGACCAAGAGTTAGTGCCTTTACATGCTGTAATACAATATGTCCACATGACTCAAATTAAATCCTTGATTCATCCTATACCAAAAAGACCCAATGTCAAAGACATGTACCAAAATTGTGAAATCAATATTGTTTTTCCCCTTAATTATTCTTCCACTTCAAAATCATTGTCTTCATAAACTTAGTGCAATTATGCATCAAGGCGTTGAACATCCACAACTACTACCTCTTCCCCACCCTCCTCATTGTTAGCTTGCCCCATGTTGATCCTATAAACCATCTCCTCATATTCATCACCACCTTGTTTTATAATGTCCACTCTTAGCAGCAATTCATCAGCTTCAACCACCACATGTTTGTTACATGGTTTTTTTTTGCAACACCACTTGCTAATCACCGCTAGCAATAGTGTTTGAGACAAAAAAACACCTACATTATTCCCATAGTCATGGTTTAACATGCATACTAAGTCAAAGAGAAATTTAAACATGTTTTCTTTCATGACATTATAATTAAATACCATATTAGTGACAACATCCAAGCCAAACTAATTCGAGATTGTTTTTACCCATCCCAAGCAAACTTATGATGCCATATGTATTAGTTACTGCATACGTATGGAGCTACCCAAGCTACTTGCATTACCCATTGCCCTTACTTGCATCACAAATGCAGGAAAAAATATGGTTCCACCATGGGTGGCAATCAATGTCCAAGGTTCACCACCCAAAACCCATGTTCATCTTAGCCTATGGTTACATTGCTTCATGTATTTTGTTGGGATCCATGAGCATGCAAATAAGACCACTGGTAGGCCTACATAATCCACAACAAGGATTTCCTTCAAGACTTTGACATAATTCCAATTCCCCGTCACAAAGTTTCGATTTCATGTCGAACTATGACTAGCTTGCCTGAATATGCAAGCCACCCAAGAGTCATAGAGGTGTCAAGGCCCTAATTCTATGTCCACACAATAGTGGTTCCCATATGCCCACATTTTTTCATATGTGTATGCTTTTCGGGCTAGGGGTCGTGATAGTCGTACAATGTTTTCATTTTCTACAATGTTTGAGAGGAGTTGATCTTTCACATGCAATTGCAACCGTTGAGAAAAAGATGGTGTGCCATGTTGCAACCATTGAGAATAATGTGAATCCTCCTTTGACATCCAATCCATGCACGTGCCTAATATTTTGCTATTTATGTCTGTTGGCGGGTTCATTCCTCATCCCACTCCATTTAGCCAATTGCACACACCAAGACATCACCCCCAAGCCATTTATCAAATTCACATAATTATCATGATCACCAATATTATCAAATTTAAGAAAAACCAACAATGTTCCATCAACCTTTTCCTATTTTGTATGTTACAAGTGTTAATTCAGTTATGACCTATTCAACGATAAGACATATAATGCTACAAATTGTTAATTCAATGGTACCTGTAAAATGCCTATGTGGCCCCAAAGTTTGATATAACATATTCATGTGTCATTTGTATCTCCATAGAGGACAACATTTTGACCACCCCATTCCCATGTAATACTTCCCTTACATATGCCTCCTATTATTTGGCATCCAAAATTTGATGCCTTGTGTGGGGATATAATGCAAGATACTAAGTGGTGAATCCCAAGGCCTTGTCATACATATACCTTGATGCCATGCAACCCTCGGGCTTAACTTTGTTCCTCACATATATTTTTAGCACATTCAAGTATCATTTGATGAGGTAACACCATGTGCTTCCCACTAGTCCACACATCTCTAATTCATCTACAAGATGAATAATCAAGTGGGTTTGCAAGTTGAAGAATGTTGATGGCCACCAAATTTATAGCATACACAAAGTTTCTGCAACATCTGTTCTTAAATTGGGGATATCACTAGGGTTCAACGCCTTAGTACAAAGCTTCTAGAAGGTTCTACCAAGGTAGATGATTGCTCTTCTAGGGCCAAGGTGCAGCAAGTTCCGCACACTAGCAAGGAGTATGTGTTACAACATTACGTGGTGGTCATGGCTTTTCATATTGTATAACTTGTTTGGGGCTACGTGTTTCTTGAATGCAGTTACATACCTTGTTGGTGCATGCACTTCACTAACAAAGTTTAGAAATGCTTGCTTTTCTTTTTGTGTGAACACATATGGGGCTAGAGGTTTTACATAGTTCATACCCATGGAATTTCAATGGAGCCACAAGTGTTGTTTCACACCTACTTCTTCCATGTCTTTATGCATCTCCATTGTGTCTTGTTCCCCGAACAAATACTTCAAAACACTTTTTGAAACATTGTGTTCAATGTGCATGATGTCCAATGTGTGTCAAATAGGTAGCTCCTACATTACATATCAACATAATTGGTCTCATGTTGTTATAACATGCATCAAATACCAAAGAAAATAGAACTCCCCCCCAAGGAAATACATACCATCGACAATGTCAAGACCAAGATCCAAGTTTGCATTTGAACCTTTTTTATAATTAAGTAGTTGTCATGATCAACTCCTACCACATAAAGTTCTAACACTATTGACAACATCAAAACTAAGATGCAAGGTGTTGCACAATTCATGATCATCATACATTTCCTTTGTGGAAATGTATCTTCTTCATCATATGCAAGGCATAAGGTTTCAACACCATCAATAATGTGAAGACCAAGATCCAAGGTACAAATTGCCTTTGGTTGAATGTGTCCATATCATTGGGGTGCTTTCATTAGTGGGTTTGGACACTTGTGAGTGGATCTACCAATGATAATGATTGGTCAATCTATGACATCATTTAACCATTGTCATCACTTAGCTAGGCACTTATGGCCATGAACTATAATCCACTTTAAATGTTGCCACATACATGTTCACAACCTACTAGTACTCTTCATCTACTTTGGTAATAATCTTCATGGGTCCACTGACATATACATGCTACCTAATAGTCTTTTATAATTCATACCATTGACAATGTCAAGACCAAGATCCAAGTTGGCTATTCACCAAATTTATATAATTAAGTAGTTGTCATGATCAATTGCTACCATAGAAAGCTCTAACATTATCAACAATGTCAAGATTAAGATGCAAGGTGTTACGCAATTCATCATCATCATCATCATATATTTCCTTTGTGAAAATGTATCGTCTTCATGATATGCAAGGCATAAGGTTTCAAGACCATCAATAATGTAAATACTAAGATCCAAGGTGCAAATGGTTGAATGTGTCCATATCGCTAGGGTGCTTTCATTAGTGGGTTTGGACACTTGCGAATGGATCTACCAATCATACTCTATAGTTGATTCAAGTTTTATTCTAATACATACCATCAAACTCCTACCGTATTAAAGTGCTTTATAACATTATTGATAATGTCAAGACTAAAATCCAATTAATGTGCTACACAATTGATGATAATATAGATATGCTACTCAATGGTTTGTTTTGAAACATATCATCGACAATGTCAAGATCAAGATCCAAGTTGGTTGTTCACCATTCATACAAGTAGTTGTCAACTCCTACCATGGAGAGGAACTTTAACATTATTGACAATGTCAAGACTAAGATGCAAGGTGTTACGCAATTCATCATCATCATACATTTCCACAAAGGAAATGTATCGTCTTCATGATATGCAAGGCATAAGGCTTCGAGACCATTGATAATGTAAAGACTAAGATACAAATGGCCTTTGGTTGAATGTGTCCATATCACTAATGTGCTTCGACTAGTGGGTTTGGACACTTATGAGTGGATTTGCCAATGATAATGATTGGTCAATCTATGACATCATTAAACCCTTATCATCACTTGGCTAGGCACATATGGCCACGACCCATAATACACTTTAAGTTTTGCCAAATGCATGTTCACAACCTACTCCTAATCTATTTTGGTAATAATCTTCATGGGTATTTACTTCATATATATATCTAATACCACTTCTTTGAACGTGAAGACCAAGATTCAAGATTATTGGCTACCTAAATATTTTTACTGTCCCTCTAATTGTTTAGTCCTAGAACTAAAAATCTAAGATATTGGTTTCACCATTGGCCAATGTGAAGTCCGAGCTATCCAATGTAAACTTGAATGTTGTAATGAGATATTTATTAAAGAATTAAGTAGTTGTCGTGATCAACTCCTACCATAGAAAACTCTAACATTATTGACCACATCAAGACTAAGATCCAAGGTGTTATGCAATTCATGATCACCACACTATTGTGGAAATGTTTTGTCCTCCATCATATGCAAGGCATAGAGTTTTGACACCATCGATAATGTGAAGACCAAGATCCAAGGTACAAATGGCTTCTAGTTGAATGTGTCCATATCACTAGGGTGCTTTCATAATGGTTTTGGACAAGCGAATGGATTTGCCAATGACAATGATTGGTCAATTTATGACATTAGTCAACCATTATCATCACTTAGCTAGGCACTCATGGCCACTTGTAGGCATTTATAGCCATGATCCATAATCCATTCTAAATCTTGCCACATACATGTTCACAACCTACTAGTAATTTTTATCTACTTTGGTAATAATCTCCATGGGTTCATGATCTTTGAATTGATCTTATACCATTTGTTTGAATGTGAAGACTAAGATCCAAGTTTATTGCAATATACCTAAATATTGGTTACCTAAATATTTTTATAGTCCCAAAAATTACTTATTCACGGAACAAAAAATATAAGATATCAGTCTCACCAACGTGAAGTCCAAGATCCATGTAAACTTGAGTGATATAATGAAATATTTGTTGGGGATATTACTTGTCATCCTCTATAGCTGATTAAAGTTATATTATGATACATACCATCAAACTCCTACCATAATTAAAAAGCTTTAACAATGTTGATAATGTCAAGACTAAAATTCAATTAGTGTTACACAATTGATCATATATATGCTACTTATATGCTACTTATTAATTAATGGTCTATTCTTAATCCTTGACATAAGTGTAATATTACATCCCATTAATGGGATGTCATGCATTGCTATCATTAGGGCATCCTAGCTTGATCCATGGGCCAAATTTAGATATTCAAATATAAAATCATTGTAATCTAATTGCACAATATGATATCATTGCAAGCTAGTTATGCATGTTATCTAATGTGTCATTCACAAGGTAGTCCTAGTGACATCTCAGGTAGTGATGTGACTCAATAACCACCTACCTTCAAAGCTAGATGCGATAAGATTTAGACCACTAACCATTCCACCCATAGTTTGGTAAAAACAATACCACTAGCGTTATAATGGTTTTGATGGTGGGTTCAATCACCAACTTGGTGGATTGTTCTAGTGATCACTATCACTGATCCAATAATTAGCAATCACTTGGTCCATTGCACTAATGATCACTTGGTGGATCGTGTTAATGATTGTTTGGTGGATTACACTAATGATCCTTTGGTGGATTGTGCCAATGATCACTTGGTGCATTTGCTAGTGATCCAACAATCAACAATCAATGATCCACTAATCACATTAGTGGCCCAAACACTACAAGGATTGAAAAATTGCATTCACATGTACAATTTTGTAAAGGGTTGATATTTACCTTCCAATATTCCAATTTGTTAAGTACTTTTAGCTTGGATGTTTTTGTTGGGTCATTGTGGTGGGGTCGACCCCCATTAGCTAGCCATGTTGTCCATGTTATAGTTGCACGATATATTTCTTCAATTGCCATTCATTGTGGTGCCATGCCTTATTCATGTATTCCATTAAATGAGAGTGTTTGTGCTAATAAGCATGTTCCATGGGCAACTACTTCTTGAGTTGTGAACACACACATTTTTTCACAACATTTGTGACCTCCTTGTTATAGTGTGCCCCACAACATGGGCACCCTCGATACCCTTTGGTCACACATCCAGCAATTGTGCCATAGGTTGGTAGATTGTGTTTTGTCCACATCAACATGGCACACATGTTGAATTGGGTCTAGGCATTCTAATCATGTCATCAACAACCACCATGCCATTTGTATTGTCACGGTGAAAAGATTCATTTGGTTGTATTTGTCTTTCCACAATAGTGCCATGTGCTTCAATTGCTACCATGTCCTTTATTTCCATTGTGTTGACTATGTTATCATGGCAAACATGTTCATGAACTTGCATTTGATCTACTTCCATGTCATGACCCACCCATTTACCATCAATTGGTAGCAATTGTGAAAGCACATTGTTTTGGCAGCCCTCCACTTCTAGGGCATGATCATGTTCCTCCCTTGTGACTTGAGCTCCTATTAGTTGAGCCTCCTAGTTTTCATTAGGTGTTTACAAAAAACCAGATAAGTGATTATGGGGTACACCATTCCTTATGCCACCTCCTACCCCCATCAATTAATGTTGGGTCATGCAACTATTGTTGGCAACTACAACTTGTTTCGTTGTATGGTCAGCAATAGCAAATGTATCCCTCACCAACCTTACCATGTCCACCTCTAGGTCCATGTGGGGTTGAATACATTGTATTTTCCATGGGCATGAGTGGTGGTCGATTGATGTGAGCCATCCATTCCTCATCTGATGAGTCATAGGGATCACCCTACAATGCAATATGTATTATTATAATACACTGGAAGTTATTGCAATTGACATTACCTAGATATTACACACAATGATCTATTAGACAACATCCAAGTGATGTGAACTATATTAGTTGACACCTTTGTACTCTTGAATTAATGCATTACGTTGTAACTGTAGTTATAGTGCATGGCATGGTTATATGTACACTATTTTTTGCAAGGAATTATTGTAATATAAAATTGCATCCTATGTCACTTGGCACTTCAATGTCCAATTTTGGGTGGAGTGGTAGAAAGTGATTATGCAGTGGAATGCAGAGCACACCTAAGTTGTGTACCCAAGGAACTGAGATTTAATGGTGGACATGAACATACCTCTGTCCAACCCTTATTATGTGGGTGTCGGCCAAAGTTCCGCAAGTGCTTTACTATTGTGGATAGTTTCAAAAGGCGGGCACTAGGGCAAATTTTGCATGGGCAATGACACATGTCCTGCCGAACAACGTCCGTTCGAATTTCATCATGTTCCCAAAGCTTGATGTCTTGAGCTTTGATTTGCTTTACATCTCCTAATGGCAATTGCCTAACTTTGTGGGCCTCCATTTTGAACTATGTACCATGCAGTCATTACTTCTATACCATGCCTCCATAACCACACCAGTTAATGTTCCATCCTATAACCATGTAATATATGAACTACAACATTGCATATAATGTATGTCACATACCACCACATGCATGTTTCAATGCACGTAAATTTCCAATGAACCCATCATGACCACATGCATACCTGTAATCCCATAACTCACTGAAGTAACAAAACCTTGGGTATGAAATCTAAAAAATTAGTGGCACAAACATGTCCGCCTAGATTCCACATGGGGCCAAGCTATAGTGATATTGCTATGGCTATAAACACTTGTGTAACCACATAGTGGTTTGGAATTGCAGTCCCATTCCACCCAAATTGGATGTGAGTGGAAGAGTGTGGTGGCACAAGACTTAGTGTAAGGTTGGTCCATGTATGCAATAAAATCACCTTATACTTACTAATGGAATGGATCAAAAGCATGTACATGTAAGGAGGTTAGGTGGTTACCAAAAGATCTCTTGAATTTTTTCTTAAAAACGAAGAAACTTGACTTTACACAACCGTGCTTGCGATGTTGATTTTGTGATGAACTGGGCACCATACTGGAAACACCTAACATAGGGCGGTTGTTGGCTGATTTTGTATAGCTCTTTGTTCAACACAACTACTTTGGCAAAATTTAAGCATCTTGGAGGCCAATAGAAAACATCCTCTTCCTAGCTATGTTTTTTAGATTTTGACTTCGAACACGTTGGTGGAAACATATTAGGTTTGCAACCTTGGTCATACAACCACTGTAGGAACACCTTTGCTACTTGGTCCCCACACATGTATTTCGACTTGGTGTTGTCAACTCTTGCGCCCTCCATGAATTTGACATGTTCACATTGGTACTACTATTGAGTCTTGTACTTGTTGACTTTATCCACTTACAACACATGACCATGTATCTTGTGGGTCTTCCTTGAATATGATTAAGTAGTGTAGAACTTGGTGTTTACCTCCAGATTGCACATTCATTGGGAACTATTGAGCAACCACATCAATTCATGTTGTCACGCACCAAATTGAAATATCCTAAGGTAGTTTGGTGTTTGATGGCTAACTTCATACAAGTATTTGTTCAACATGCCCAATCCAGCAAATGCTCAAGTGTCACTTGGAGGATAATGAGGACTACAAGCACATGTGATGTTTGTGTCCTTGGTTGCAAATGATTGTGGTGTACATTGTTCAGCCAACCAATGCAAGACCACTAATGTTGTTTGTTTGCCGCACCTATGGCCCAACATGATTGTAATCTTTGTGTGAATGATAATTCATGTGCCGGCCATGGTCTTGGTCCTGTAATATAGCACCATACCCTCTTTTAAACATATGCACGATTAGAACCAAATCCCTCCTATAAGATTAATTAGTTTTTTAAATGTATGCAAATTAAGGAATATAATCTATAATCAAATACAAAAGCATTACATTGCAATGTATACCTCAATATATATGTGACCCACACTATGAGAATGTAGACCTAAAAAGGGTTGGGTTTAGCCTACACAATCAATTCAAGCTATATAGAATGAATATAAGTTGCCATTCATATATACATTGACCAAAATTTGTTATAATTTCACTTGTTATAATCATGTGGTTGTAGTAGGCTATAAAAACTTAGTCATGAATACATTTCATTATCTAATATTGCCTCATTTCTATACTCAAACATAAAAACCCATACAAAACAATATTAATCTTGCTGATTTACCTGACTTCATTTAGCCACTGTAGATATATGGGGATGTAAGCATACCTGCATTACCAACAAAATGTTAGACCATATATGTAAACTAATGAATTCAACATATTTAAGTGATCGATGCTCCCATTAGAGGCCATCATGAAACAAACCTCATGTAATTCTCTCAATATGCAGCTTTACTCCACATTACTGAATCGGACCCATTCCATTATAAATGGGTGGAACTACAGGACAGTGATTAGGGGACAATTTTTGGTTAATAGAATCATATTCATCCTTAAGCATTAACCAACACCTATAAAAAATTAAGACAACACACACTGCACGAACGACAATTTCAATTTAATTTGTCATTGCATTGTGCTGCCATAAACTAATATGGTCAATAGGTCTTTTCAATTTGTTGACATGAACATTTATATACCAAATGATACATCTTGAAATGGCATTGATTGTGCAAATGTAATAATGGATGTGGCTTGCCTGCATCACTTAACACACACCACCATGTTTAGTGACCTTGTTACACATGGGACCACATGGATATATCAATATACCTTAAAAATTTGATTGGCTTTGAACAACATGTAATGTTTAGATTATAATTAGAATCTAAACTTCATGAGGAAACATTATAATTTTTTTTCAGTACAAATCATTGTGTCATACTGGAAAATGTTTATTACGTCTAACATCAACCTATAATATCAAGATCTTGTTCAAGTTTTATAACAAAATCACTGCCTTGATTGAATTTGGTATATTACATCTGTGAATGCTTTATTATTAACCTATGAAACGTAAGAAAAACCCGACAATTTTCACATGATAATAATAAGACTTCACACCAATCCCCTATTTGCAATGAGCAATTTAGGAAATTATATAAGATAATGATTTTATAATGCAATAAAATATGTTGGTAATTATATAGTTATCCATGAATTCATGTATTTCCTTGTAAATACTTCCTTGAAATATTTCCTTGTAAATTGCATGCAAAAAGTCCAAAAATAGTTAACATATGGTAATACATGGAATTATCTGGTGTCAAAGTAACAATGGACATCCAATAAGCTATGGAGTTACATCATCTTGTGATAATAATCAAAAGGAAAATAGGTATGCACTATGTGAAAAGGTACCTACAGTAGTGGGTGTGGAGAATAATGTTTTAGTGACCACCAAATTACCTGATTCACGGAACTATATTGGACGTTACAATCTGAAATTGTGTTTTGGTAGTCTTCATTCCACTAAAACTTTCAACCACGTTCAACCCCCATTGGTCGAACTAAAACCTTCAACCACGCTCAACCCCCATTGGTCGAACTAATTGGGTGGCAGGTCAAATGCGCGCTAGAGCTACTTCGCTCCAAAGACATCACTGTTGTTTAACATTGGACCTTCTACGCTTGCATCTTCCTTCAGGTCTAGGAGTCGTTGTTCCAAAGACTTGCGCCAACCTTTCAGTGTTGGGAGTTGTAGAGACATGTGCCAAGCTTCAAGTCTAGGAACCGCAACACCTTGCTACAGCAGGGGGTCACAATGCATTTGAAGTTTGGGAGTCACAACGCCAGCGTGCTCTGTTCGGAGTCACAATGATTTCAAGTTTGGGAGTCGCCATGCTCCTACATTGACTTTGCAAAGCTTGGTTGCAAGAAAGAAGAAACTTGCTGAAAAGGTTTTTGGGTTTGGCACAAAGAGGCACAGGTATGCAAACTATGGAGAACACGATGACATATAGGAGGAATTTCTTGTAACATTAGCAATAAAAAGTTGTAGTCCCCTTCCCCTTTGTAACTTGTAAGGTTTTCGTTCCCATTGTGATAGTTAATGCACGCTGTCAAAATTTGAGTTCTGAGTATTGTGGTTTCGGAGCTCATGCTTTGCCCGCCTTCCTGCATAGGTTAGGTTGGAAGGCCATACATTTTCTTGTGTACGTTGAACACATTTTGATGGAAGGACTTGCTTGTTATGAGTCGTCTATCGATGAATCTGGGGAGTCAACTGAAGCAACACAGCGCTCGAGCAAGAGCAAGTTGTTTTCTTCATCTAGAAATAGAAGTTCGACTGTGTATTACACTGAGGAGTCACCTACAACTAGTGATACTACTGCAAGGCTTGTGAAGCGCCCATCCACTATTGTGCTGAAGACATCCACGCAGAAGAAGCTGCCAGCCCCGCAGACGTCAAAGGTGCGGTTCTGATCACTATGATAAGTTTAGGTTTTGCTCTAGTTTGAAATGCCGAATGTAAGAATACTTGTTCCAAGCTAGGTTTGTAAAAGATGATGAGAAAATTTGAACCACTTAGTTAAGTCCATATCTACCTCCTTGCATTTTGTCATGACTTGGTTGGATAACCAAACCTAATGTGGAAGAATGGGTGTAGCTAGTTGAAATTTGGATAGTTTGGAGGGATGTGTTTGTTTCATTCCATCATTATCATTGTATATTCTATTGGCATGGCCATCAGTTTTTTTTGTCTGGTTGAAATTTTGACAATGTGGAGTGGCATGAAATTTTAAATCCATCCTCATTTTGGAAGGTGATATCTTGTTTTATGATCACCTTTTTCTATCATGTATTCTATGGCAATAGAGTTGGCATTCTTACAAGTGTTCAATGCTGAATGTAGCTTCTAAATCTTGTCATTTTGACCAAGGTTGGTTGGATATTCTGCCAAACCCAATGTGGAAAAAAGGGGTCAGTAGAAATCTGGACAGTTTGGAAGGATGCATTTGAACTCTGGTGACTCTGTCTAGGTAGGTTGTGTGGGAATCTTTCAATTGACATTCCAGGGACTCTGCTCCTTTGCTCTTTCTTTTTAGTCACAAAGCTCCATCTACAACCCATTGAATTTGTCATGTTATTCTTGTTTTCTGATAAAGCTTCTTGAATGATGCTTTCTATTCTCTCCCTACACATGACCACCACTGACTGCAGTGGATGTATATAATATGTAAGCTCTGTAAAACTTCAGAAATTCATAATGATTAGTTTCTTTGTTGTTTGATCATGAAGTTGCATTGTGCTGCCCTATCGTAGCTCAACATTGGAAGATCACTGGTCATGGTAATTGATTTGATGCAGGATGGTAAAAAAAATAGAGTTGACTTAGCTTACTTCAAAATAACTTGATTGTCTTTTTTGACAGTAGAGATCAGTTCTTCAGCTTTGGTGACTCTATCTGGGTAGGTTGTGTGGGAATCTTTCAATTGACATTCCAGGGACTCTGCTCCTTTGCTCTTCTTTCTAGTCACAAAGCTCCATCTGCAACCCATTGAGTATGTCATGTAGTTATTGTTTGTTGATAAATCTTCTTGAATGGTGCTTTCTATTCTCTCCCTGCACATGACCACCTCTGATTGCAGTGGCTGCATATAATGTGTAAGCTCTACTAAACTTTGAAATTCATAATGAATAGTTTCTCTAAATCTCTGATGATGAATAGGGCATGGTGCTGCCCTATTGTAGCTGAGCATTGGAAGAAGATCACTAGTCAGGGTCATTGTTTTGACATGGGATGGTCATAAAAACAACTCTGAAAAGGATTTCTTCCCATTACCTTCTATTTAGAATGCAGGAAAGAATTATGACAAGAAATCTAAAGAGGGTACTAATTGCTAGAAGCTGCAACACCATGACTGAGTTTTGACCGCATTGACAGCATCAAGAAACACATCTAACCCTCAAGATGCAGATTGTGTTGCTTGTTGGAAATTTTGGGCAAATAAATATGTTGTAATCTACACTTATTGTTAGATGTACCTACTACACCCAATGTTGGGAGTGCAGCTTGACGTTAAGGAGTAATGGCAATAGCCCACCACTACCAAAACCAACCCAAAGCTACTGTTGATTTTTGTCTGCATGCAACCTCATAGTTACATGAGATTTTATATTTGAGAAAATGTTGTATGTAGCCCTGAAAACTGACTTCCAATTCACTAATGCACAACAAGGTTTTCTCTCATGTCTGCTGATGCATATGTCAAACTCCTTTCTATCAATGTCCACCCAAGCCCACTTAGTATGCACTGAAGCCCGACCACTTGAACAATGCTTGAATTGGTACCATGTGGAACATCACCTAACAAAGCTGTAGTGGCTAGCTCTATCATTTAAGTGTATGAGCCAGCAAGAGACCTCTTTTGAACATCAACCTAGATGCAAATAAATGTCTACTGTTTCCAGAAATGTTGGATGCTGAATATATTATCAATTTGCTGAAAATTTTATCAAGCGAACATTGTTGTGATGACCCCCATAAGTAAGTTTGCTTGAGATGACACCAGGATAGATGCACAATTCCTCCGATAAAACAATGGAGATGAATCTTGTACCTTCCTATGTTGCTCAACAGAATGTGCTTCATGATGATCATGGTCACATTGTGCTGATGGGTGGGTGATGAAGAATATGTTTTGTGAATTCTAGAGGAACCTGCCCAGTCCCACAAGCCTCAACACCAATTGTTGTCAATGTTACAAATCAAAGAGAGAAAATCAGATGGCATTAACCCCTAAAGCTCAGGATGGACCAATTTGGTCTGCTTTAGGTGTATTTTTGTCTTTCTCTGATGTCGAGGGGTTAAACTTCCTTCATGTCATGCCTAAAAGG
>Ga0116229_10005122_pt1 | contig 21444 bp, 13 predicted proteins | sample S1TSphgellanicum_3_FD_87313 | JGI IMG/M metagenome (GOLD analysis project Ga0116229, IMG submission 87313) | Host-associated microbial communities from peat moss isolated from Minnesota, USA - S1T2_Fc - Sphagnum magellanicum MG | ecosystem: Host-associated > Plants > Peat moss > Unclassified...
CCTTTTGGTTTGCATTCTCAGTATCATACACCTGTGTTATCAAGCTCAAATCAAGGGCATTGTCACCACAGGCCATAATTGCAATCACAAAAGTCCTCAAAAACCTGCAACAAGTACAGCTGAAGAAACAACTCCAGATTGTAGAAGTCAATCACCACACAACACTCCATAGAGACCAACCTTGCAATCCCAAAACATCAAAGAAAATTCACCAAAATAGCAGCAGTAACAGGTCTTCAATCCAGAGCGCACAGCAGCAGATCTCCATTACTTCAATCTTCAGCTCTAATGCAGTTTACAAGAAGTGAAGGAATTCACAAGAATTCACCAAGATAGCACCTGATCTGATTTTGAAAAACATCTCTCAATTGAAAAAAGAACCATGATCCCATTCCTGTTCAGTCTGCCATTATATCAAGCATGGGTTTTACGGCCATGGCATTGTCTGAGCTCATATGCAGGAGATCTTGCCACCGTTTCTTCAAGCAAGCTATTATATAAACCCTTAAAAGGCCAGCGAGAGACAGAAACAAACGAGCGCACCTTATTCCAGATGCTGTCGAACACATCCACGCCCTCTTGTACCTTCTTCAGCACCCTGTCAATCTCGCCTTGAAGCTTTCGCGTCGCCCCCATGACTGCCCTTAAAGATTCACAAACTCCTTCCCCTTACACACTTCCAACCACCTCTTCCCAACACCCTCCGGCAAAGCTTAGACCAAGCAAAAGGATGACGACTCCTTCAGCGCCTTCAATCCCTTTCCGTGCTCATCGTCCATCTCCTCTCCACCCCACCTTTCTTCGCGATCGAGCTTCCAAAAGCTTCAATCACCTCGACACTCGCTCTCCAACACCACCAAGTCAACAATTCCGAAGCTCCGAAACCCTTTCCAAATTGCACCGCTTTAGGCAATCTTTAGCTCTTCCGAAAGCGTGGAACTTGAGTGATTCAATTCCTGCGCCTTCTCAATCATGCGTGAAAGATCACACGGCCAATTTTGAGGTCCAAAGAAACTCGATCCGAGTCTACAAACACGGACGCGGGATCATCAAACCCTAATGGGCTTCGAGACCTAATTCTACGTCTTCAAAGGAGAGTTCCTTTCCCTTACTTTGGATGAATGAGTTTCGTCTATAAGGCGAGGCAACTCGTTTCAAAACATTCATCTATTGGACTGTACCTATAAAAACTCTTTATCTACACTCCAATAAAATTCTTTTATTTTTGTGGATCAATTTCAACATAATATCAAATTGTAGTTTGTGCTATTGTGATGGGAAAAATCAATTGAATTTTGTGAGAGTTAAGTTCAATTTGAATGAAAATATTAAACGACATTGCATGCAACTTGAATGGAATTGAATAAAATTTAATTCAAATAGATTCAATTCAATTCAAATAAATTGAATGGAATTGAGTAAAATTGGATTCAAATAAATTGAATGGAAATTTAATTTTGTTGAACTCAAATTTTATTAAATTTAACTCAATTTTAATTGAATTTTCATTCAATTAAAGAATAATAAGATGCAAATTGGTCTAGAAGATATTTAAAATATTTTCATGAAACTTGGTGTTGAAAAAAAAAGCAATTTTTCAACAGAACACCTTTCCATTTCTCTTTGCTTATGAATTTGCTTAGGAATTGACTAAACAAATTCCAATTTGGAACTATCATCCCAAAATGGACAACTTATGGAACCTAAAGTTGATATATTTAAACCAACTCATATGAATCTTTGTCAATTGAAAGCTTCAAATTTTGATTTATAAAAAAAATTGGATGAAAAAAATATTGAATTTTGTATATCTTTAACTTTTAATTGAGATTTGACAAAAACAATCCCAATCCAAAAAATGGACTAACCCCCACAAATGGGATTGAAAGTCATGCAAAATGTTGGAATTTTCAAATTTTGATTAAAATCTCAAAAACAATCCCAATCCAAAACATGGACTAGCCCCCACAAAATGTGACTAAAAATCATGCAACATTTTACAATTTTGAAAATCTAATTAATGGAGTTGTAGAGGATTTCAAGTTGAATGCTTCAACAATTTTTTTTGAAAAAATAAGAAATGAAAAATTGTTACAATTGAAAGTTTAGATTTTTAGGTTTGGGCAATTTCAAAATTGTAAGTTTTTGGAGACTTTGATCAAGATTATGTGTTTTAATTACTATAAAAAATTGGTGATGGATAGAAGGCATGCATACGAATCACATGGAAAAAAAACTATCCAAAATTGAATTGAAATGAATGAATAATGAATGCTCAAAATTGGCCATCCCAGAAAAGTTTAGAAAAAATCATTTATTTTCTTTTTTTGGAGACAAACAAAAACTTTGGACAATTTGGGATTGTCATTTGGAATGGCACTCCATCATTTGAATCAGTTCTTATTTTTAAAATGTTGAAAAACATTAAAATTATTTTTAAATCATACCCAATTCAACTTTTATTTTATATCTTATTATTTTTATCACCCCCACTTTTTTATTATCCATAAAATCCCAAGCAAACTTCACCAAACACCAAAACTCACCATCAAATTATTATGATTAACATTTAATCATCACAAACTTCCCATCCCATAATTAGAAAATAAAAATGATGTGAAAATCAATTTTTCATGGATTTTTATTTTTTGAACACAAATGTTGTGTGGTAAAAACATGTATACTGCACATATAAGTAAGATACAATATTTTTATGTGTATATTCATGAGAATATGTGAATTTTCATGTTGTGTGTTTCTATGTTGGCATTTATAACCATTGTTATCATGACACATATAACACTTAACATAGAAATACCTTGAATGATACAACATATCCAAAGTCAAAAACTATAACTCACTTAAAACAAATAAGAATCCAAACCTAAAAAACACAAGACAAAATTTAACAAAAATTGTGCAATTTTTTTTTGCATAACATAAAAAAACTACAACAACAAAACATGTGTGTTTTGAATTTTTTGTGATTTGAAAATGCATAACCTAGGATTTTATCCCATCAACAAAAATATCTCAAACTTTATTCACACATGAACTAATTCAAAATAAAACCCAAATAATTATGTTAATTTAATTTATCCCTAATTAATTGGGACCCAATTCAACAACTAAATTAACACACTCAATAATGTGAATGTTTATGAAAATATTTCATCATATTTATACATGAAATCATACACACTTTAAACACACAGCATCCATGTGCAAAAAATATGAATTCATGAAAAAACAATTTTTGCATAATTTCCATTACTGAATAGTGGGATGAAATATTTGAATGTTAAGAAAGGTCCCATCACATTGTGTGATGTTCTCTCTTGCATATGGGTAGCAAAAAGGCACATATGCCCAAACAATTGGGGGGCATGAGTTTGATAAAGAGAACACATCATTTCAAACACACCCATGTTTCTACATAAATAAAGTATTTATTGGAATCAATAAACCACGCATTTACCTTCTAATGTGTGGGGTAGAATGTTCATAATAATCATTTTTTTAAAAAGGTGCAATATCAAATATTTTCAAATTATTTTGTTGCAATTTTTTTTTTCATTAAAGGCAAAAGGAAGGGGCCTAAGGTAACAAATGCCATATATTTGAATGGCAAAGGCAAGCATCATTGTAAGATGGACCAAGAAAAAATTCATTTTTTTGATATGTCCTTCTTTGACATACAATGTTTAATTTAAACATTAATGACAATTTCAAGTTAAAGATTTTGTGATAGGTAATCATCTTGCAAAATTTGAATATAATTTATTATTTCACTTGGGTGAATGGTCACATTGTGATGTGAATTTTTTTTGGCTTAGTTTACAAAATAAAAGCCTTGGTGAAACAAAAGTTTTTATTCAATGTTTGATAGTTTACATATAATTATGTTAATTACTATGGTTACATCTGTAAATAGTATAATTCACATTTATTTTATTTCATATGACGTGATTGTGGCATGGACGGTGTGCTTGAGGTGGCATTGATTGACAAAGCAAAAGACATAAACATCTTGTTACAAAAGGAATCTATTGTTGGTTTGGTTGGAATGGGCAGAATTAGGAAGACCACTTTGTGCAAAAAATTATATCATTTGTTTCACAACCAATATGACAAATCTAGTTTTTTGGAAGATGTGAAATCAAAGGACAGTATCAATGATGTCATAAAACAACTCCTACATGATTTGTGTGGCAAAAGGTTATGCAAGGATGAAAATGTGAATAAAAAAGACCTTGACCAAATTAGGCTATGTATAATATTGGAGAAAGTGTTAGTGGTGGTGGATGATGTTGGTAAGGCAGAAAACCTTGCATTCTTACAACTTCTCATTGATAAGGCTACCGTGAATGCAACTTTGAAAAGCAAAGTACTTGTGAATTGTCGAAATTGGCAAATTTCGAAATCTCATGTAAATGAGGATGGAAAAGTGGTACTGAAATCTTTGGAAGAAGAGTAAGCAAAGGAATTATTTATGTTCCATGCATTTAGTAATGCAAATCATGTTCCAACAAAAGATTTCAAATATATATGTATGAAGATTATAAAAACTTGTGGAGGGTTCCCTTTAAGTCTTAAAGTATTGGGTTTTTTTTTATGCAATATTAAAGAATTGGAAATGTGGGAAGGTGCCTTAAGCAAATTGAAATGTGGGCAAAGTTTCACGGGGGGCAATGATAATGAAGAGCTTTTGAGTGTATTGAAGGTTTTTTATGACCACTTGGATAAGTAAAATCAAAACATGTTTTTGGATATTACTTGTATTTTGGGTGGTTTGAAAATAAATATAATTTGTCGAGTGTGGAGTGGAGATTATTTAAACACAAAATTTGAATTACAAAATTTACAACATAGATCTTTAGTTCAATGGCCAAAAGATGGAATCTTGTACATACATGAAGAATTATGAAACATGGGTCAAAATATTACAATGGAACTTCCAATTCTAAATTGATTTATATGGAAATCAAATAAATCAAATTTTTTTTTACAAAAAGATGAAGTTGTCACCATACTATTTCAATCCTATAATTTTATTTTGATTTCCTATGAATTTTTTTGATGTCCAAAACCAAATGTTTTAACTTTGAATCTTGATTTTATAAGTACATGTTTTTCTAATAAAAATTGGCATTAGGATGAAATGTTGTTTTATATTAACAATTCTTTTGTTTTCATTTCATGTAATAGGTGGTGGAAAATTTAAAGGGCATCTCATTGAAAAAAATGTGTCAATTTGCCTACATTGTCCCCAAGTTGACTCACAAGGATTTTGCAGCTTTAGGTTGGTTGACCTAACAGAAGCTTCACCAACTATAGTGGAAAATTGCATCCAAGGGCGAAATTTGAATAACATTAAATGGTTGTGCCTCAAAAAATGCACAATTTGAAAGTTGCCAAGTAATTTGTTTTATTGTTTACAATTACAAATACTTGATTTGGCGCCAAAATTTAGAAAACATACCTTCATCTATTGGCTAATTGAATGCACTCCAAGAATTCGATTTATCAAGGTGTTCCCACTTGAAAGAACTACCTTCATATATTGGCCAATTGAATGCACTTTAATGGTTTCATTTGTCAAGGTGTGCTAACTTGAAATAACTACTTTCATCTATTGGCCAATTGAATGCACTCCAATAATTTGATTTGTGAAAGTGTTTTGAGTTGAAAAAACTACCTTCATCTATTGACCAATTGAATGCATTCTAAATGCTCCACTTGTCATGTTGTTGCGAGTTGAAAAAATTACCTTCGTCTATTGGCCAATTGAATGCACTCCAAGTGCTCCACTTGTCATGTTGTTGTGAGTTGGAAGAACTATCTTCATATATTCACCAATTGAATGCATTCTAAGTGCTCCACTTGTCATGTTGTTACGAGTTGAAAGAACTATTTTCGTCTATTGGCCAATTGAATGCATTCCAAGTGCTCCATTTGTCATATTGTTACAAGTTGAAAGAATTACCTTCATCTATTGGTCAATTGAATGCCCTCCAAAAGCTTGATTTGTCATGGTGTTGTAACTTGACAAAATTACTTTCATCTATTGGCCAATTGAATGCACTTCAAAATCTTGATTTGAATGGGTGTTTTGAGTTGAAAGAACTACCTTCATCTATTGGCCAATTGAATGCATTTTCCAAAAGCTTGATTTGAATGGGTGTTGCAACTTGAAAAAACTATCTTCATCTATTGACCAATTAAATGCACTCCAAATGTTTTTTTTGGTTTGTGAGTGTCCCAACTTAAAATATAACTACCTTCATCTATTGGCTAATTGAATGCAATCCAAATCTTTATTTATAAAACTTCTTTAACTTAAGAGCATCATGAAAGAAGTACATTCATCTATTGGTTAATTGAATGCATTTAAAGTGCTACATTTATCAAAATGTTCCAACTTGAAATAACTATTTTCTTCTATTGGCCAATAGTACAATCCCAAAGTTTCATTTGTTAAGGTGTTCCAATTTGAAAAAACAACTTCCATTTATTGGTCATTGAATGCATTTGAAAATCTTGATTTGTGTGAATGCTTGAACTTGCAGGAATTACTTACATGTACATTCACCAATTAAATGCACTCCAAATAATTTAGTTGTGGGAATGTACGAACTTGGAATAATTACTTATGTTTGTTGGCCAATTTGATGCATTAAAAGAATTTAATTTGTTAAGGTGTTTCAATTTGAAAGAATTACCTTCATCTATTATCGATTAAATCATTATTACAAAACCCCTCTTTTTCAACCAACCCACCTTTGACTTGACGTCATTTTCAATTACATTTCAATTGTAATTTTTTGAATATTTAAAAGCATTATTCACAATTGCCAAGTAAATTGAGTTGCCTACTCTTTTGGTGGACAAATGAAAGCAAAACCCAACTCTTTTGGAGTTAATGGAATATTCTTAACACCCACATGGTCTACAATTGAATTTTAGTTGAAATGTTGACTTGGAAAATTACACACTCTATAATCAAACCTCTTAGGGTGGTGTGTCAACTAAGAAAGTCCCACGTTCAACTATTTTGGTCAATTACAAAACATAGTGATGCATGATAGATCACACATGGATGGATGACATTGAGATTGGGATTAATGTCTTTGTTGCAAGTGCTCAATAGGATTGTCTTTCGACTACAACTACAAGTTGAAAGGCAAAAAACAAATGTTGGGCACTCTTACATACTATGTCAACACTTCAATTGCAAATGCTACTTAGTAAACATGCTCTGCAAACATTGGTATGCATGGTTTTGGTTTTAAGAAACAAATATTTATTGAGGTTGTCAAAGCCACAATGATGAAAATATATTCTTTCTCTTTGAAAGACCCTAATAGTTAAATTTTGAAAACTATAAAGTTAATTGATGATTTGTTAAAAACATTCAAATCCTAGGTTCCATGATAGATGGTGGGCAAAAATGATTCAACTTCCAAGAAAACATTATTCCCATTAGGATGTGACCTTTCACCCAACTTCATATTAAAAAAAATTTGGCATTGAGTACAAATATAATAAAACTAGTTTTCTTTATACTTCAATGCATGAGAAAATATATAAGGACAAGGATAGCTTGATGCCCAAGAAAAGAAATGACCTTTCCATTAGTAAAAGCATTTTCACAGTAGAAAAATGCTAAAATGTAATCAAATGATTTGTAACTACATGTGATTAATTATTGTTGACAACTAACATTGGTTACATTTGCGACTGAAAATCATATCACAATTTTTTTGGTCACGTGTATGACTATGTTGCAACTAATTGTAGGTTTTCCATTGTTCCAATGGAATGACTTTTCACATTATTTTCATCTTAGAAGGCCTTTGTATGGCCTATTAGTTGCAAAAGTGACAAAAAAATGGTAACTAATACTTATTTATACATTAAGTTATGTATGTTACTAATTTTGTATAGGGTAACTCATTTGTTTTATGTTTTGGTGACTAACAATTATGTATAGTAAGCCTTATGTATACATTATGTGCTCCACATTCATAATGGTATATATATGTATTATTTTTGTGGATTAGTTAGGCATGGTTTGAAAAACATGTTATTGTATATTAGCCTCATATTAAGGTATATGTAAAAGTGACAATACATCAAACATCCCTAGGTGTATAAAAAACAAGTACAATAATTATTGTAGAATTATTGTAATTAATTTAATTACATAAAAAGTTATAAATAATTATAAAGAATCAAATTCTTTAGAACTTAAAATTTATAATTAAAATCCATATTCAATCTTTTTACATTAATCATAATGTAATTCCAGTATTTAATGTAATTATCATCATTAGTCTCAAATTAATATATCTATTATTTATAATTACTTATTTAATTATTCTTCCAACATAAAAATTTACCCTAATTAGTAAATTTTTTAAATGTTAAAAATTCATTAAAATTTTATATAATATGTAATTGCACTAAATAATAATATTTATAATCTAAATTAAGATTTACAATTCTTATGGTAATTTTACTATAATGTGAATAATTAATGTACTTATTACAACTCAAATAATTCAATTATAGTAGATTATTATATGTAAACCTATAATATTTTATTGAAAATGAATAATTATTACTACAACATTATTTTTACATTATTTTTAATATTTTTACACAATAATAAAAATCTATAAAAATTATAGAAAAATTATTTATTATAAAACCATGTTATTTACAGTAATTAATTAATTATTTAATATTATTATCATGAATAATTATATAATATTTAAACTATTTGTACATTCTAAATTATAATTAAACTAGGATCTTTTTTTTTTGCAATGATTATACTATAATTACACTAATGAATGTAGTTATTATAAATTTTTGTATTTATAACTTAAAATTACTTAGTCGCACTTAACAATTACTATAAATACAAAATATTCACATTAGTTATTCATATTTTTGTAGTAAACAAAAATTAATTACTGTAATTATAATAATTTAATGAAAGTTCATGACTATATGTTTGGTGTATATTTTTTGAATTTCATCATTATGTGCATATTCTTATTCAAATTGGAAATTTTCATTTCTAAACCTTTTTGTCACATTGATGATTTCACAATATGTTTATGACATTTGAATAGAATACAATATGTAGAAAATCAAATGTGATGAAAAATGAGCCACCTTGTCTTTCAACTACCCCACATGTCATCTTTGTGGATTGTGATTTAGTTGTAATAATTTATTGACAACCTCTTTTGAGCATACCTATCACCCTTGATGTATAGGAGAATACACAACTTTGTCTCGTTGTGTTGTTCCTTTTTGTAATGCCATCTTTATTACAAATCAGTGTGCAACTAGTTGACTATGAATACTTAATATTTGTAGAGTATTGTTCATATTTTAAATACATAAACATGGATGTTGGGGTCTGGGGATCATTTGAGCTTAAAGTTGTTATAGTAAATTGCAGTCCTAGTTCTCCAGAATAAGCTTAAGTCATTAAGACATTTGCCATACTTGTGGATTGTCCTCTTGGTTGTTACAAACTTATTATGGGTTTTAGTTCCTATTTGTTGCTTGATATGTGGCCAAAATGTTGTGATTGAGATTCTGTGATGTTGTTGCTCTGGATGCAATGATTTTTGGGGTATGTGAAATTTGAGCAAGGGCAGAAGGTGTTATAATATTTGGACTATGAGGATCACATCATTTTCATGGTAATTATGAATATGTGCTTATGACACATAAGGTGTACAAATGCATGTGATGCATCAAAATATTAGGCATGAGACATGGTGAACACCATAATTATTGCAAGGAAATCACTAATGTGTGTAATGTTTCATTCATATTATTTTTTCAGGTAACGCAAATTGTTTTATGACTTGGCAACATGGATCTACCATTGCCCTTGTCTTCACAACACCATGATTTAATAATTCTATTGTCAATTCCATGTGTCTGGAGTCTATTTTAACTTTTATATCCCTCATTGGTCATTGACTTTCTCATTTTGTAACATCCAAGTGATGGACTTAATCAAGCACACATCTAGATGTAACTAATAATATGCAACTTTACATTTATGTGCAAATTTGCTGACACCTCTTGTGATCCTTTCAGAGGTAAATATTCATCCCTAACTTTTTCTTGTAGCCATTTTAGATACATGATAGTTTTTTTTTTCCAAAAATAACTTTTAATTCAATCAATGCAAGTATACCTAAAATTTTATCTAGGTATGCCAATTTTACTCAAATGGAGTCATTGCTAGTATTGTTGTTTTATTGTGGAAGAGGTTGCGATTGACCCAAAGAGGAAATTGGCACAAGCTTTCACAAAACTTGTATATTTTTAAAGAATTTTTTCCCCCTTCTATCATCTTTGTTGCCAAAAGAGTCTTTGGTTGAACTAAGGAGAACCGATTGGCTTAAGCTTCCACATATTTTTTATGTTTTTTTTTCATCCTCCTTTTGTTTATTGCTACTCTTGCCATCTTTGCTATCAAAGGGGCTCTGGTCAAGCTAAAGAAGTGGGTTGATGTAAGATACAATACATTTGAACATTTTTGTTTTCCCTCTTCTTGGTAATTTGTTTGTTGTTGCTCCATCTCCATTGCCACAAGTGTTATGGCTAAGTTGATCAAACAATCCCGTAAGTTTTGATGTGTTTTCTTTTACTTGGTTTTGTTTTATTTTGCTTTGTTTGTCATCTATTTGTCGCTGCTCCTACCATCTCAAAATGGGTAGGTTGTGAGTGAGTTGAGGAAGTGGGTGATGTTGATGATCAATTTTGATATGTATATATTTGAATCACTTTTAACATAGTTGCAATGCATTTTGAGAGTTGGAATGTGTTCATGTGAAATGGATAGTAAGGATACAAGGACTACCAAATGAACATAATTGAACCTTATGTCGTATATAGACAAGGGCAACAAAATATTGTCGATGCACATTTCAAATGTTCAATTCAAGAGGTGAAATCAATTAACCCTTCACATGAGGTATCCATGAGGAAAAATCTTGGTAGTTTTATCTTTATTACTCACGAGATATTCAACAACCAAATCCTTTACTCTAAAGCTTAAATTTCAAACCTTTAGCAAATAGATGGATGACATAATTTTCATCCCTACTAGAGCATCCACATTCAAATCATGTTGACAAATGGCAAATGATGGAAAGGAGAGGACACACATGATGATTGTCAAATTTGGTGCATTCCTTTGACCATTACTAGGAAAAGTTGACGAGAATTCAGATCTACCTTGGGTGAAACACAAATTCACCGAGCATTTTCATTGGGAAGAAAAACATAATGATAGAAAATGTTAATAACCTTTCAAAAAAATAACCTTTCAGTCATTTCTCTTAGTGAAATGTGACATTTCAAAATACAAATCAACCTTCTTCCATTTGGGGTTGATCCCAATTTGATTAGGAAAGACACTTTCCACTTTTGTAAGGTTCCTAGAATTTTAAATTTTTTTTAAAGTGATGAGTTTGGATAGAGTTTTAGATCTAGTTTGTTTTCAAATTTTCCATGTTCCAAGTTTCTTGTGTAAAGTAAAGTCCTAAGATAAGGGCATTCTCAAAATAAGGGGTCTAGGATGAGGCAATAGCCAAGTTGAGCCCCACATTTTGGGAATGTCCCCCACCCATGGGCTTTACCTACCATAAAACATGAACCAAAATTTATCATGAACCAAATTTACATAGGTCATGAGGCATAGGAGTGAGAGGGATATTATGCTTACTTTTAGGTGTAATAACCCTCCCACTTTTGAGTAGAACACATAATATCCCTCCCATTTTTGAGGAGGGAAGTTGATGCGATATAAAGTGCCCTCCAAATGCATTAGAAATTTTCTTGGAGTACTCTATGTAAATGTAAATGCCAAGGCTTATAAAACCACTAGGGTATATTGGAAAGAGGGTGGTAAACTCCTTAGGAATGTATATGTAGGAGGGTGACAAACTCATCATAAATGTAATGCAAAATCTTACAAAACCACCAAGGTATGAAAAGAAGGTGGTGAAGTCTTCATAAATGTAAATGCCAAGTGGTACAAAACCACCAAGGTATGAAAATGTGTGTGAAACTCCCCATCAAATATATAAATGCCAAGAAGTTTTGTGATAGGAAATAGGTTTCATGCATAAGTAGGTAGGTAGGAAAATAATAACTATTAGGTAAGTAGATGGTTTATTTATACATATGTAAAGGTTGTTTTTACTACCTACCTATTAAAAGCCTGCTTGCGGGTTGTTAGTAGGAAGGTAGGGAAAAAAAAAACAACAACTGAGGTAACCACCATGGTTAGCTAAGGAATTGAAACCCAATAGAAAATTATTTCATGACCACTTATTATTCATCCTTCATGGTGCATTGGTGGGTTCATTGTGGCCGGGAAGGTAAGGAAGCACCAAGCATGAACAACCATAGAAGGTGTAAGTTGTTAGTTAATCTAGTACATTAAAATTATTTGTTCTAATGATGCAACAGTAATGGCATTCGACATTGTTACAAATAATGCAATCTTCATTTGGGAAGAAGATGACGATTTGCATTTGGGAAGGATTGATCATCAATAGATGGATTTGTCATCCCACATGAATTACATTTTATTTTTTCTTCTATTGACTATGCTTAAGTCTAATGTTGTGAGGATAAGGATGCAAGTAATAGGCTTATCCACAAGCTTGCCTAAATCTTTTGTGCAAGAGGAGCTCATGACTTGAAAAACCTCTAGAACTTGTCTTTCAAGAATTTTATTTTTTTCCTTCTTGGACTTCCAATAAAAAAAACCCAAGGTTTGATTTGAGTGTTAGAATTTAGACACGAAGTATGGAGGAGTAAGCTTTGAGTGTAGCTCTAGAGGACCTAAGGAAAGGCCAATGCATTGTAATTATGGACATAAAATCCAAGGAGGCTGAAATTGACCTTTTCTTCCCATCAACTTTTCTTTCTCCTCTTTCTTTGAGAACTATAATGATTAAAACAGGAGGGGAGTTATACATCTCTATGGTTCATGAGGTCACTTCTACCTTTGGTTTCCCTTTCATTAGAGAGGTACCCATTACCCACCCACAACTCCTGTTTTTTTTTTTTTTTCAACAAACTCTCATCATTTCCACTTTTTAAACTTTTGTAGAATTAGTTGGGAGCTTGGTTTTTAGCAAAAAATTTAGAGTAATTATCTAGCTGAGGTTCTTGTAGTTTTGTTTGGTTTGTTTAATGAGGAGTTGTTATGACAACATTGAGATAGTTCTATACCCAATTGAGAGACATTGAGGTTTCGAGACAAAACATGTCAAACTTAAGAATCTATAAACAAGCTTACAAAGCACCAAATAATAATGCAACATCAGTATCCATCCATGAGAACTTTAAACCCTAATCAATTGATATTGTACTATCTCAATGTTTGAAAAAAACACTAGCCAAACATTACTTTGAGGATTTTAGTCATTAATTCCAACCAATTGTGGCAAGCAAGGAAAACAAGAAAAAGTATTTGGAAGCTAGAAACTATGGCCCCTTTGGGTAATATTAGCTTAAACAAGATACTCGAAAAAATTACACTTATGTTCATGAAGCAAAACTATGGACATGCATTTGAACTAATCAAAGGGTGTTTTGTTTTGACATGTACTGGGCACTACAAACTTAATGGAGAAGTATTTAATATTAATGCACCTCGAAACTCCTTGAAAGATTCAAATGCGAATCCGAAGGTGAAAACAATGGAAGAAGGAATTACGGTACGTTCCTTAATTCGTAACACTTTGGAAGTAAGAGGGGCGTGTTAGAGCTTCGGGATGAAGATTAGGACGAGTGACAAGCAGGTCAACTATTCACACAAACCAAACAACAAGTTAGTTAGTGCATGGTTGGAATACTTTTGGTGCATGGATGAACCACATGCATACATGGACTCACAAGACTCACCATGGCCCGGACTTGGGAGAAACCACCACCTTCCCCCTTATATTATTCTTTGTGATTAGTCATGGGGGTTGCCTTCAAATGTCATTTTTCTTAAGACTCTCAAGTTGAGAGTCCTGAAATTCTCGAAAATAAAAGTCTCGATACTTTGGAAGCCCATATCTTCTTGTGTAAACCTCCTATTGAGGTGAAGCTTGAAGCAAAGTTATAGCCCTCATCAAGATCTTTCCAACAATATGTGACATGCCACCTACACATGTATTTGAGGGCGCTTCTCGAATTTTAATGGTCAATAGTCAAATTGGCACTTTGATTCTCGACCCTTCTCTTGGCCATAACTTATGTTTTAAGTACTCAAATGGGTCATGCGAGCCCATTTTAGACATCTATATTTCAATAAAGTTCCAATGGTATAAGGAGTTCTTTAACCCAATGAATTTTGACCTCTAATTTTTTTTTTGAAAATTTGGGATTCCACAAATATTTTAACTCCCAAAGTGGGAGTCCATTTGGGAGTGTGTGGGTTCATTCCCTCAAACTCTCTCACACTCCTAGGAATGCAAATGTGATTCCCGGGTTGCATTTTTGGCCTGTACATTTCCATGCCTTTGCTTTGGTTGTGAGCCCAAAGTTAAGGTCATGACAAATATTGTAGCACATGTGAAAGGAAAATAAGCAAATGTGCCAAAGCTCATGCTCAATGGGATTTTCACTTGATCACAAGACTTGAAAATTAGTGCCCTTTATGTGGAGAGAAGTTTCACATGTTGTCAAGTTTCAGAGCTTCAACAAAAGGTTGTGAACTTCAAAAATGAGGTTGACAAATAAGAAGCAACTAGGTTGTTTTGTGAGGAGTTTCATACCATAGGCCGCATCTTTTTGTACATTGAGAATGCGAGTGGTCGACAAGTGCGAAATGGACACACAAAACTTTCAATGGTTTTTACAAAATTAATAGGCATTATTCCTACTCTAGTATGTCAAAATCCTTTCTATAAAACCTCAAGCATATTCCCTTTTTTAATATCACAACAATGTTGTTTGGTTGTTTCATGGGCTTGTTGATGGTGTATACTAATTTCAATTTCTTTTGAATTGAATATGACAAGTAGGGTCATTTCATAATGAACTTGGTTGGGCCTTTTCACAATCCACAGGAATTTACAATTTGATTTGAATTCTACTAATTTACAAATGTCAGCTAAACATATAAATGTTTTAGGACCTTGAACCTTGAAACTTTTCTCAATGCCAAATTACTTTTAATAGGGAGTTGGGTGAAAGGTCACATCTTGATGTGAATAATGTTGTTTTGGAAGCTAAATCATTTTTACCCACCATCTATCATGGGACTTGTGATTTGAATGTTTTTGACAAGTCATTAATTAACTTGATAGTTTTAAAATTTTAACTATTGGGGTTTTTAAAAAAGAAGGAACATATTTGTGTCATTATGGCTTTGTTGGCTTTGACAACCTCAATAAATGTTTGGTTTTTAAAACCAGAACCGTGCATATATACCAATGTTTGTAAAGCATGGCACAATGGTTGTTGTCATGTTTACTAAGTAACGCTTGCAATTGAGGTGTCAACATAGTATGTAAGAATGCCCAATATTCGTTTTTTGCCTTTCAACTTGTAGGTCATAGTCAAGAGATAGTCTTGATGTGCACTTGCAACAAAGACATTAATCCCAATCTCAATGTCATCCATCCATGTGTGATCTATCATCCATCACTATGTTTTGTAATTGACCAAAGCAATTGAACATAGGACACATTACCCTAAGAGGTTTGAATATAAACTATGTAATATTCCAAGTCAACATTTCAACTATAATTCAATTGTAGACCATGGGGGTGCTAAAAATATTCCATGAACTTCAAAATAGTTCATTTTCACTTTCATTTCTCCACCAAAAGAGTAGGCAACTCAATTTACTTAGCAATTGTGAATAAATTTTAAATATTCAAAAAATTACAATGAAATGTAATCGTAGATGATGTCAAGTCGAACATGAGTTGGTAAAAAAATAGGGGTTTTCTACTAATGATTTAGTTGGCAACATATGAAGGTAATTATCTCAAATTGAAAAACCTTAACAAATTAAGTTCCTTGAATGCATTAAATTGGTTAATAAATGTAAGTAATTCTTAAAAGTTCGTGCAAATTAGTTCACACAACTAAAACTTTTGTAGTGCATTTAATCAGCCAATGTACATGTAAGTAATTCTTGCAAGTTCGAACATTCCCACAAATCAAGATTTTTAAATGCATTCAATGACTAATAGATGAAAACATTTTTTTCAAGTTGGACACTTTGACAAATAAAGCTTTTGGAATGTACCCAATTGACCAATAGATGAAAGTAGTTATTTCAAGTTAGAACACCTTGACAAATGAAGCACTTTGAATGCATTCAATTCACCCATAGATGAATGTGTTTTTTTCACGATGCTTTCAAGTTAGAACACCCTTACAAATTAAGCATTTGGAGTGCATTCAATTGACCAATCGATGAAGGTAACCCATTCAAGTTAGAACACCATGATAAATCAAACATTTGGAGTGCATTCAATTGGCCAATAGATGAAGGTAATTCTTTCAGTTGGAACACGTTGTTAAATTAAGCTTTTGGAACGCATTCAATTGGCCAATAGATGAAGGTAATTCTTTTGGTTGGAACACGTTGTCAAATCAAGCTTTTGGAGCGCATTCAATTGGCCAATAGATGAGGGTAACTCTTTCAGTTGGAACACATTGTCAAATCAAGCTTTTGGAGCGCATTCAATTAGCTAATAGATGAGGGTAACTCTTTCAGTTGGAACACATTGTCAAATCAAGCTTTTGGAGTGCATTCAATTTGCTAATAGATGAAGGTAATTCTTTCAAGTTGAAACACAGTGTTAAATCAAACTTTTGGAGTGCATTCAATTGGCCAATAGATGAAGGTAATTCTTTCAAATTGGAACACCATGACAAATTAAGCTTTTGGAATGCATTTAATTGACCAATAGATAAAGGTAGTTCTTTCAAGTTGGAACACCTTTACAAATCAAATTCTTGGAATATATTCACTTGGCAATTATATGAAAGTAGCTCTTTTAAGTTGGAACACCATGATAAATTAAGCTTTTAGAGTGCATTCAATTGACTAATAGGTGAAGGTAGTTCTTTCAAATTGGAACACCATGATAATCAAGCTTTTGGAATGCATTCAATTGGCCAATAGATGAAGGTAGTTTTTTAAAGTGAAACTAGTCCCACAAAATAAGCTCTTGAAGTGTATTCAATTGATCAATAGATGAAGGTAGTTCTTTCAAGTTGGAACACCATGACAAATCAAGCTTTTGGAGTCCAGTCAATTAGTCAACAAATGAAGGTAATTTTTTCAAGTTTGAACACTATGACAAATCAAACTTTTAAAGTGCATTCAATTGACCAATAGATGAAGGTAGCTCTTTCAACTTGGAACACCTGTTCAAATCAAGCTTTTGGAGTGCATTCAATTGGCCAATAGATGTAGGTAATTTTTGCAAGCTCCGACACCCTTCCAAATCAAATTCTTGGAATGTTTTTAATTGGTCAATAGATGAAAGTAGTTCTTTCAAGTTGGAACACCATGATAAATTAAGCTCTTGGAGTGCATTTAATTGGCTAATAGATAAATATATTTCTTCTAAACTCTTGCATTGTGTTAAATCAATACTTGTAATTGTACAACAATAAAATTAATTATTCGGCAATTTTCGAATCATGCATTTTTTGAGGCACAACCATTTAACATTATTCAAATTTCACCTTTGGATGTAATTTTCCACTATAGTTGGTGTAGCTTTTGTTAAGTCAACCAACCTTAGGTTGCGAAATCCCTTTGAGTCAATTTGGGACAATGTAGGCAAATTGACACATTTTTTCAATGAGATGCCTTCTAAATTTTCCACCACCTATCACATGAAATCAAAACAAAAAGGATTATTAATATTAAAAAAATCATCTTAATGCCAATTTTTATTTTAAAAACATTTATTTATAAAATCAAAATTCAAAATTAAAACATTTGGTTTTGGACATTTTTAAAAATCATGGAAAATCAAAATAAAATTATAGGATCGAAATAATATGGTGACAACCTTATCCTTTTGTAAACCAAAATTTGTTTTATTTGATTTCCATATAAATTGAGTCATAATTGGAAGTTCCATTGGAATATTTTGACCCATGTTTCATAATTCTTCATGTATGTACAAGATTCCATCTTTTGCCCATTCGATTAAAGATTTATGTTGTAGATTCTGTAATTCAAACTTTGGGTGTTCATAATCTCCACTCCACGCTCGACGAATTATATTATTTTCAAACCATCCAAAAAATAAATAATATCCAAAAACATCTTTTGATGTTGCTTATCCAAGTGGTCATAGGAAATCTTCAATACATTCCAAAGCTTTTCATTATCATTGCACCTTGTGAAACTTTGCCCACATTTCAATTTGTTCAATGCACCTCCCCATATTTCCAATTCTTTAATATTGCACAAAAAACAACCCAATATTTTAAGACTTAAAAGGGAGCCCCCCACAAGCTTTTATAATCTTCATACATATATATTTGAAATCCTTTGTTGGAACATGATTTACATTACCGAATGCATGGAACATGAAGAGTTTTCTTGCTTCCTTTTCCTCCAAGGATTTCATGACCACTTTTCCATCGTCACTTACACGAGATTTCAAATTTTGCCTATTTCAACAATTCACAAGTGCTCTGCTTTTAGAAGTTGCATTCTTGGCATGCTTTTCAATGAGAAGTTGCAAGGATGTAAAGTTTTCCGCCTTACCAACATCATCCACCACCACTAACACTTTCTTCAATATCATACATTGCCTAATTTGGTCAAGTGTTTTTTATTCACATCTTCATGCTTGCATAACCTTTTGCCACACAAATCATGTAGGAGTTATTTTATGACATCATTGATATTGTCCTTTGATTTCACTTCTTCCAAAAAACTAGATTTGTCATATTCGTTGTGGAACAAATTATAAAATTTTTTGCACAAAATGGTCTTCCCAATCCCACCCATTCCAACCAATCCACAATAGATTCCTTTTGTAAGAAGATGTTTATGTCTTGTGTTTTGTTAATCAACGCCACCTCATGACATGGCAAAGGTGGAAGCAATATTTTTTTGGGTCAAAATTCACAAAATATAGGTCATTTATATGTTATATTTCTTATTTGATAATCAATATATATGACATTGCATATGCCATACACATCCAGTGTGCTATGACCTAATGTGTTTCAAATTACATGAACATATATGAAATCAAAATATTTAGATTTGATGTTTTTACCTCCGTACATATTTTCAAACATTTTAACAATAAAAAATAACTTGCATGATCTTTGTTGGTGGCTTGCAAATTGTCAAGTGATTAGCATCCTCAATTTTGTAATAGTTGTTGTTTGACAACTGAATAGATGAGGCATGTGGCACAAAAATTTCATGCGTGTGCAAAACATTAAGTTAGTGAAACTCATTGACTTGTTTGTTCACTTATGCTTTACCTTATAAATGCTTTTGAGATTCTCAATAGCCAAAATTCATCCAAATTGAAAAAAAAATCGTCAGATTTCCTTACATGGTTTTCAAATAGGTAGCCAAAAATAAGAGAAATTTTCTAATGCCATATGTAGCTCATAGCTTAATCTGACTAATCTTCCTATCGATGGTAGGCACTTGGGCTATATCTCAAAACTGACCCAAATTTTTTTTCATCCACACGTTTCCTGCTGTTGGCTGATTTCACCCAGTGCATCATTGAAGCGCTCTGCCAGAGCTCATGTTGCAGGCAATGCATGATTAATTGGGCCTTGGGAGGACCGGCCAGGATGAATTGACACCCACATTGGGATCACTGTTAAAACCCCCAAAACCCACTTAATTGGCCGTATTAGGCCCCAAATTTTATAGATTTGGACTTTGGCACCCTGATTTAGTCTAGGGAAATGGTATTTGTAAATATTTACGAGCAATTTAAATGAGCTTTGTGGTTTTTACCATGATCCGAATGTGGGGGTCAATTTGCCTTGGTCGGGTGAACCTGGGCTACACTAGAACCACCATGAAAATCCGAAAGTTTATGGGGGCAGCTTGAAAGCATTATAGATACGTGTAGCGTCCTTAGAGCATCTCCACCCCACACCTGCAAACACCCCTTTTCATTAAATCTTGGAGCGGGGTAGCGTAACTCATGCTTCTCTCCAGTATTTATGTCGATTTGCAGTGGCCATTTTAGCCCCTTTAAAAGCTAGCTTGGATTTGGACGGTGGTTATTACTGGTCCAGATGTAGACATAAATGGTCTTTGAGTGTTTAAAGTGGCTTTTATGACGTTTGTGGGTGCGGACAGTGATCATTAAAGAGTATTCTATTTTAACATAAAGCAGTTTTTTGCAGTTTTTGGGGTGGAGATGATCTTAGACAAAATCAGGGTCTCCAAATGGACAAAGACAGCCTCTAAGAGGCCTCGCTCAAGAAGGTGAGTGTACCAGTGTAGGTGCTGGTTCGCCCTGGCCAGTGGCTTTGATTGCAGCAGCTTGGGGGGAGAAGGAAAAATTATATGGACGGTCATAGCAAATAAATCCAGAGTAGAAAAACAAAAGAAATTCTGTACAGAGGAGTGATTTTTCTTTGTGAATCTTCGCATGTGGCTACAAAGAAAATTTGAAGAAATTGGGAAAATTCGTTTGAATGGTGTGTATTAGAGAAAAGAATGCACATAAAATGGAAAAACTCAACAAAGTTTACAAACCACCAAATTGAGAAAAGAAGGAAAGGAAAAAAAAACACTGGTACAGAGGTATATATATGTGCACCCTAATAAAATATGGAAAAACATGTTGTGAAACTAAGGATCACTTTATAGGAGGGTCCAAGGTCCAGGGACCAATGAATTCAAGCAATCTTATTGGTCGAAAGCTTTAAATTGGTCCCAAGGCCTTTAGACGAGGGTCCATGACCAAAAAGTGACAAATTGAGGCTAATATGGCACCTGGTTTGGAGGGAAAATCAATTGGTTCGGACCAAATGACAGTGCTAAAAGGAGAGCTCCTCATTTGGAGAACCAAGAATCAGGCTAGGGACCCCAGGTACTCTCCAACTCGTGGATTCAATTTGCTTCATATGAGTCCAAATTGGTTCCTAGGAAATCGGACGCTGGACCCTCGCCTAAAGTGGGCGTAATGGTGTTTTACTGCAAGACCCTTTTGACTCCTTATTTGGAGAACCACAATCAGCACGATTGATATCTGGTGCAAAGTGGAAACATGTTGGATTCGAGATCTGAGGCCTTAGCCTAGTGAAAGCCAGTAACTTTTTGCTCACTTTTGGTTTTCTAACTTGCTTTGTGTTATGGTGCCCGCAACCAAGTCTGTTGTTTGTGAAGGAATTGGGGAAACCTGTAATTAATGACCAGGC
>Ga0116229_10005123_pt1 | contig 21437 bp, 22 predicted proteins | sample S1TSphgellanicum_3_FD_87313 | JGI IMG/M metagenome (GOLD analysis project Ga0116229, IMG submission 87313) | Host-associated microbial communities from peat moss isolated from Minnesota, USA - S1T2_Fc - Sphagnum magellanicum MG | ecosystem: Host-associated > Plants > Peat moss > Unclassified...
CGGGATGTAGGGTTAGCAACCCGTTTCCTAGTTCCGGACAATGCGGCGGGTGATTAAACATCTCTACGGGAGCGGAGAAGTGTTGCCAGCGAGAAACCGGAGAAAACATTGACGAAGGAAACCACCCACGAGGGTAGAACTTAATTAATAGTTCAAACAACCGGTTGCGATTAGTCTTGGTGATCCGTTGTGTCTTTTGGGTCATTAATTTCCCCAAACCCTCTGCAATCACTTGTCCAAGGGATGTGTAAAATCCCTCGGTATATCCCTTATCAATCCCTAACTTTTGGGTAGGCTTACCCTCTGGTAACACCAAAGTGCGTTTACGAATGCAATGTATTTCCAGTTGACCCAGTTCGTTGCGAATGACTCGAATTTGTCCAGTCAAAATGTGGCGACATCTCAGCTTTAGGGTAATCTTTTTACCACGTTCTAACCCCTGAATTTGTAGCTCAATCGCATGACGGTTCAGCCGGTTACAAGTGTAACCTTGACTTTGGTAAACAATTTGGTTACGTACAAATGTATGCCCACGCTGATATTGAGCCCGGAATTTACGATGGAGCCATTTATCCTGAGTTGGGTCTGTGTGCAATAACTCCAGCAATCTCCCGCGCTCAATCTCTCTCGGACATGGCGGAAATAATAAGAGCGCTTGTGCCTTCAGGGTTTTAAGTTCGTCTCTGTTTTTCTTTTCTTTGTTCTCCTCCACCCATTTCAGGCGTTGCTGTTGGATGGATTGCATGGGATATTTGCACCAGATTTCCCGTGAGAGAAAGACTTTAGCTGCTTCCTGTTGAGCGCTAATCGCTTTGATCGTGTCGTTAACAGACCACTCCCATAATTTACCGGGAAGACCAATCTCATCAGGCTTAATTATTTTTCTGACAATCGTATCCGCCTTTTTCCAATCTAGCCCCCAGCCTTGTAATGAACCAAGTTTGTTGTAAGTCAGGGATCTGGGGATGCCGCACAGGTGCATGATATCAGCTAGCTGTGTTTGATCAGAACAAGAAACAACAGGAATCACCTGAGTGTAGGTTTCTTCAGTTGTGCGTTGCTTCTTGTTTCTGGACATAAATCTTGCGGTGTTCAATCTCGGTGATTGTAACATAAGTTTAGACGCAGCGCTTTATCTAAGACTTCTATGGGTAAGAAAAAAATTAGAGGATTCGGGCAAGACTACGACGAGGTTAAAGTCAACGTCAATATCGTCTTGACCCCTACTGCTAGAACGTTATTGCAGGAGCGGGCAAAACATGCTGGATGCAAAAGCCTCAGCGATTATCTTGAAAAGCTAGCAAGGGGCTGAAATTTCTCAGGCTTGCATAGTTTTATCTAGGTTTAGCAAGTTCTGTTCAACCGCTTAATGACAATTTGATGAAAAAGCTGCCCTTGTCCCCCTTCCCTTGTCCCAAACCATAATCTCTGTATTCCATACAAGTGAGAACCGCTATAATCTCTTCCGGCACCGCATCTGCGGTTCAAAATCAGACAATTATTTAAGTGAAGAAAATTACTGTGACACATCCCCAACTTCCCCTCTCTTGGCAGGCAGTGCTTGCCGAAGAGTTCGACAAATCCTACTTTCGTCAACTGCAAGATTTCCTGACAGAAGAAAGACAATCTCAAAGAGTATATCCTCCTGATGAAGATGTATTTTCAGCCTTTGCATTGACACCCTACGAGCATGTGAATGTCCTCTTGCTAGGGCAAGATCCCTATCACGGTGAAAACCAGGCACACGGGTTATGCTTTTCAGTACGACCTAGTATCAAGCCTCCGCCATCACTTGTAAATATTTTTAAAGAACTTAAAGATGATGTTGGGTTTAATCTTCCTAACAATGGATACTTGATAACATGGGCTAAACAGGGCATTCTCATGTTAAATGCTGTGCTAACTGTACGGGCACATACGCCTAATTCCCACAAGAACAAAGGCTGGGAAACTTTCACGGATGCGGTTATTAACAAAGTTAACCAGAAGCCTGATCCTGTCATCTTCGTGCTGTGGGGTGGTTATGCACAAAAGAAGATAAAGTTGATAGATATAAAGCGACATAAGGTTATTCAATCTGCACACCCTTCGCCGCTTTCTGCACGCAACGGTTTTTTTGGCAGCAAACCTTTTTCAGCGATCAACTCAGCCTTGTGTTCCTTTGGTAAGGCAGAGATTGATTGGCAGATTCGGTGACCTTTAATCCACAATGCAAAATGGTATGGACGTCCCTTCATGCAAAAATACACCGCACCATCCGAGATCGCCATTTATTTGAACGCAACCAGCGGCTTTTAGTTGCAGTCTCTGGCGGACAAGATTCTTTATGTTTAATTAAATTACTATTAGATTTACAACCAAAATGGGGATGGCATTTAGCAATTGCTCACTGCGATCACTGTTGGCGTTCTGACTCGCAGGCAAATGCTAGCCATGTGGAAAATCTAGCTAAAACTTGGGGAATATTGTTTTATTTACAAACAGCGAATGAGCCTTTGAAGAGTGAAGCTGCTGCACGCAATTGGCGGTATCAAGCTTTGAGTGCGATCGCCGTGGAAAATCATTATAACTGCGTTATTACGGGTCACACAGCAAGCGATCGCGCCGAAACCCTACTTTACAACTTAATTCGTGGCACTGGCGCGGATGGCTTGCAAGCTTTAAGTTGGCAACGCCGATTAACTGAGAGCATTGTGCTGGTACGTCCACTTTTAGAAGTGACTCGCTCACAAACAGGGCAATTTTGTCAAGAGTTTCAGATCCCAATTTGGGAAGATTCCACCAATCAAGATTTGAAATACGCCCGCAACCGGATTCGCCAAGAATTATTACCATATTTGCAAGAACATTTCAACCCTCAAGTTGAATCAGCCTTAGCCCAAACAGCAGAACTTCTACAAGCGGAAGTTGAATATTTAGAACAAGTTGCTGATCAGTTGAGAGAAGAGGCGATGTCTCCTCTTCCTTTACAACTCAATCGTCGTATATTACAGAAAGCACCAATTGCTTTACAACGTCGTGTGATGCGTCAGGTATTACAAGAAACACTAAAAAGCGCGCCCAGTTTTGAGCAAATCGAAAAATTAACCGCTTTAATTACAGCACCAAACCGTTCGCAAACCGATCCATTTCCTGGTGGTGCGATCGCCCAGGTAGAAGGCGATTGGATTCGTCTAAAGCTGAAAACTTAGCCGAACAAGCTTTATTTTTTTTGATGAAACGTTGCTAGCAACCAACGGCTAATGGCTCCATCGTCTTCAGTTTTAGAGCGATTGAGAGCTTCTTCAACCAGAGAAATTTCTAATCCTGGCAACACCAAAGATTCATAAATAGGTCTACTTTCTGTCGCAGACAAACAAGAAGCGATCACCTTGCTTGTATTGGCATTTACCACCCAATATTCTTGAACTCCCATGCGTTGATAGAGTTTTTGTTTGCGATCAGTATCATCATCTAGAGACGAAGCTGCAATCTCAACAACCAAATTTGGTGGCGCTGACTCATTGAGATTTACTGAAGCATTATTACGTGGAGGAAATCTCAAATTGTTTCCAATATAAAAAGCAATATCAGGTTGAGAACCTTGAACTTTAGCTTTTCTAAAGGTAGTATTCGTTAGTCCTTTAATTGGAATATTTTTGATTGCTGCGTACAAAAGGATAACCGTTGAAACAATAGTGTTATCATGACCATGTGCAGAACCTAGTGGTGACATTTCAATCCTCATGTAACCTTGATCGTAATAAAATCTACCACTTTCTAAGGTTGGGTCATCTGCAAAAGTCAGAAAATCCTCCCAGGCTGCTTCAACCCAGGTATCAACAGGAACAGTATCTACGACTGGTGAGGGATTAACCATACCTCTAGAACCTCTAGTATTTCTTCTCTACAGCAGATTGCAAGTAAGTGAAGTATAATGCTTTTGTCTAAACGCTAGACACAAAGCATTTTTTACTCTTAAGATGCACATTTTATAACCCTTATACAGCAAGGCTTTCAGAAAGTGAAAAAAATGTGCATCTTAAGAATGTTGCTAGTGGCGATAGCGTCAGCGCTGCTGCGTTCGCGTTCGCGAAGCGTCTCGAAGAGAAGCGCAGATCGCTGCTAGTTGGGGACTGACTTCTGACTCCTGAGTTCTTCTATATAATCTACTTTAACAGTGCTTCACCACGGCGATAAAGTTCGCGAGCATAGTCGGTCCAAGTTCCTTGACCCCAGTAGCGGAAACAACTTGTTTGTAGTAGCAAATTATACAGTAACGCTTCCTGGTAGTCAGGACGCTGAGTCACCGAGGAATCCTGCTGCACGAGTGAGTCGTATTTTGTGTGAAACAAAGCGCTGAGTTGATTCATTGGTTCTAGGACATGTTCGTAACCTTTGACCCAGCTTAAATGATTTGTCCAAGAAGCGCCGTCCATATGAAATTGATGGTCAGTTTCTTTTAACGAGGCGATCGCCTGTTCTACTTTTTCCGGTGTAGCATTATCCGGGTCAACCTGCTGCCAAATTTTGTGTTGCTGCACAGCTTGACAAGCGGGATAATCTTCAGGATTCACACCAAAAGCCTCAATCAGTTCCAGATATTCAGTTCCATTGAGTCCAACGACACCAGATTTTCCCCCACCAGACGAGCGAATTTCATGCCAAACTCTCAAGAAATCACGGGGATATTCATTCATCATCACACCGCCATTTTCTCCATCAGCAATTTGGGTAACTAATGAAGGGACAATCACATTCCCAATCTGCTGTTTACCTCTGCCTTTTGCCTCAAAATAGGGCTGCATCTGCGCCACTAATTTTGTATCTGAACCCTGAGTTTTAATCAATGCCGTGATGCTGATAGTTTCACCTTGAGAATTGCAGACAACCAAACGGTTTGGAATATATTTATCATCATGATGTAGCCCTGACCCATCCAGACGTTCTACTGCATGTTCCTGCACCAATAGCCAGCGATACCCGCATGTTTTCAAAGCTTTGATATATTCAAACAGAGTATCTGGGTGATTAGGCATGTGCATTTCTGGAGGAGAAAAGCCCTTGACTCGCTTCAAGGCATCGTAGCCAAAAATCGCTGCAAAGTGATGTTGCCAAGCTTGAATATGGAGTTTAATATCGGGAATGGGTGTGGAAGGCACAACCGCATGACTCCACATTGTTCCTAACCATTCGACATTAGCCTGATATTCATCTTCACAGGTGATGCGCTTGAGATTGTTGAGGATGTCATCGCGTCCCATTTGCTGCAATCCCCACAACAGATTGCCTGAATAGTCAAGCATAATTCGAGGATTGCAACCCTCACTCAGGAGTTGAGGAATAAAATCTCCCATCCGGCGGTAGCACCAGGCAAATGGTTCGGCGTTGTGATTATCGCCTTCCTGGGGATGTTCAAACATATACTGGAGATTGCTGATGAGTTCCCCATGAACACCCGCCGGAATAGTTGGTTGGTGCATGTGGAGGGCACAAGCAAACCCCGTAGTGATGTCTTCTAAGTGAAGATGAGTTACTGGTAGAAATACAGGGTCATAGTAGTTCACTACCGAACTAATTTCTGCCTCCCAGCCACAAATATTCGGCAATCCTGACCTTAATTCTTGTAAAACAGGTGGGTTGGAAGATGGGGCTTGTGCAGTCATGGGATTTTCCTCTGAGCGATCGCCTTCAATTTGCCAGTTGAGAAATGCTGCCAGCTAGGGGATAACTGTTAACAGCCGTCCGGTTGTATTCTTAGCAATCAAGCTTTTGGCGCAGTTGGTAACGTATTGGCGGTGTAGCGACTCTACCCACCTAAACATCTTAGCGGCTTGAGCATCATTGGGGCGTAGTCGGTACTGATGAGTGATTTTCATATAATTTATAATACGGCAAATTTACATATATAGCAATGTGAGTCAATAGATGTAAATTCCTAACTTCGGGCAGGAAGTAAGTAAGCGCTCATCTGAAAAGTTGGTCAAAAATTATGATGCAAACACTCGAAATCAACAACAGCCAAAAATTACAACTCGAACCACTAGCAATGCCTAAGCGTCTGCTGTTAGGGCCCGGACCCTCAAATGCCCATCCAGCAGTTCTGCAAGCAATGAATACACCTCCTGTTGGGCATCTCGACCCAGCATTTTTGGTACTGATGGATGAGATTCAGTCGCTTTTACGGTATGTGTGGCAGACAGAAAACTCTCTGACTATTGCGGTCAGTGGTACAGGTACAGCGGCAATGGAAGCGACAATTGCCAATTCCGTAGAACCTGGGGATGTGGTTCTTGTGGGAGTAGCAGGATACTTTGGTAACCGGCTCGTGGATATGGCTGGACGCTACGGTGCAGATGTGCGAACTCTTACCAAACCTTGGGGACAGATATTCTCACTCGATGAACTGCAAACTGCCCTGAAAACCCATCGTCCTGTAATTTTGGCTTTAGTACATGCAGAAACATCCACCGGTGCGCGTCAGCCGTTGGAAGGTGTGAGTGACTTGTGTCGAGAATTCGGCTGTTTGCTACTGGTCGATACAGTGACAAGCTTGGGTGGCGTCCCAATCTTCCTAGATCAGTGGGGTGTTGACTTAGCCTATAGCTGTAGCCAGAAAGGGCTGGGTTGTCCACCTGGGGCTTCGCCCTTTACAATGAGTCAGCGAGCAATGGAGAAGTTGCAGCAGCGCCGGACAAAGGTGGAAAACTGGTATCTTGATATGTCGTTATTGAGTAAGTATTGGGGGAACGAACGCGTCTATCACCACACAGCACCCATTAATCTCTACTATGCCCTACGCGAAGCCCTGCGGCTTGTGGCGCAGGAGGGTGTGGAAAATTGCTGGCAACGACACCAAAAGAATGTAGAGTATCTCTGGGAACGTCTGGAGAGTATAGGACTCTCGTTACACGTTAAGCGCGAGTTTCGTCTACCAACGCTGACTACAGTTTGCATTCCCGAAGGAGTAGACGGTAAGGCACTCTCCCGCAAGTTGCTGGATGAGTACAATATTGAGATTGGTGGTGGCTTGGGTGAACTGGGTGGTAAAGTCTGGCGGATTGGTCTAATGGGTTATAACAGTTGCCAAGAGAGTGTAGATCGACTCGTCACAGCTTTACAGGAGGTTCTACCGAAATAGTTGCCAGAAAAGACCATTGCCATTCCCCCCATGCCTCAAGCTACCTTTCTTCTAGTACAGCAGGCGCGAAAATGACCCGACAGTTAGAAACAGTTTAAAACCTTGTCTATGTATGTATTATTCCTCCCTGACTCCTGACTCCTGACTCCTTGTACTAGGCTTCAATTTTCGCTCACAACACCACCTTTATTTGTGTACTCTTCATGTGCGTGTAGGCTATAGGTAAGGGGATGCTGGTTATTCTGTACACTGCTTGAAGAGTAGTGGGCTATAACAAATAGGGGTAGCGTCAGCGTTAACAGACCGATCGCAGTTCCCACAATATCTGCCAATCGATGGGAATACGTATCGTTATTGGCAGATGGGGTATTTGAATTCATAAAAAATTGAAGTTCGTCACATCATTGAAATTTCAACTCTCTTATGGAGAGTCTTGTTACTATGTTAGCTATTTTTTTCAGTAAACAGTCTACTGATCAAAAAATAGCTATCATTTTTGATTGATCGTTACTTTTCTCACTTTTTTATACGTGAAAAACTTAATACAAAATCATATCTAACAATTCATTTTTAATGTTGTAACTACGGAACTTTGGTGACTTTAATTTTATAGTGCAGTAAATATAGCAATGCTATTTAAGATGTATTCATCAGTAATTGTACTCAAAGAATATTTCCAACGTTGGTTGGGTAAATCTGATGAATACGACTTCAATTTTTTCAATTTTGATTTTTGAACTACACGTATGGTGGGCACTGCCCACCCTACATGACAAGCGAGATTTTTCAAGCATGATTTACTCCCTTTCCGCTGTAAGATTACCGATGTCAATTCTTCTCCTCTGCTCCCCTGCTCCTCTGCACACCTTACGGTAATCTTCGGGCAGGACAGGAGTAGGATTCCTATATTTTATTCTTCGTGTTCTTTGTGTCTACACGGTTCAGTTAAAAAAATTTAGGTATTCTAAGAAAGCTGGTTCTCCTAGGTCGTACGAGACGGAAAGAAGTCATGACGAAAAAAACCGCCACTAGATTAGGGCGGTCTGGTTCAGCAATCGGAGGGTATTTTTAGCTTACTCTGCTAATTTTGAATTAGTTGTAGCAAAGTTTGCACTTATTGCAGATTGCAAGTAAGTGAAGTACGATGCTTTTGTCTAAAAGCTAAACACAAAGCCTTCTTTACTCCTGACTCCTGACCAAGAACGGGGTGTAGGGTGTGGGGTGTGCGGAAAGATAAAACAACCACAAGATAGTTAGGGGGAAGGTGCCCCTACATTTATGTATGAAATCAAAGAAAAATGTCTGATCGAGACGCTTCGCGCACTTCTTCACGACTTCCGGGAGGTGAAACCCCTGCATTTATGTATGGGGTTACCCACACCCTACACCCTACACCCTACACCCTACACCCTACACCCTTTTCATTCCTAACTCCTAACCTCGCCCATAGGCACTCATCGGTTCTTTGATAAAACGAATATAAAGATGTTTGAACGTAGACTTAATCACGCGGGGCATACCAAAATCAATCGGTATGAACTTGTCTGGGAGCCGCCAATCGTCTATTTGTAGTAAATCAGGATGTATGCGGGGAAAGTGAATAGCCTCCAGTTCTGGACAAACTCCTAACCGCAGTGAAGCAGCAACGGTGGGTACTTGTTCGGGTGGTACATTCAAGATTTCCACCATTGCCCGATCTAAGGCAAATACATCTGATGATGCTCCTAAAATACCCAGTGGACGGGGATCACCACCACTAGGTCCATTACCTTCATGACCGATGATGCCGTCTAGTATGGTCAGATTAGGATGAATCGCCCTAGCAGTTTCGACTAACATTTCACCAAATTGGTTTGCGTCTTTTCCCGCTTCCATATGCCACCAAGCTTTCATTTTGCCAGGGACGCAACCAAATAGGTTTTTGACTCCCAAGGTAAGCACCAGTTGGGCATGAGATTTCACCTTGGGTAGGTTAATGACCACATCCACCTCCATCGCCTCTTTACACAGAAGCAGGTGGTTAAACTCTTCGCTTACGGTTTGGTAACGCTGACCATGAAAATCGATAATTGGGATATTCAGTTCTTCTAAAAAAGGTAAATAGCCATTTGCCACTGCTACTCCCTTGGCAGTGCCAAAAGCCGGACTATCTCCCAAAAATGGCTTGCCACCAGCCTCAATGACCATCTGGGCAACTGCAAAAACTAGTTCCGGGCGGGTGGTACACTCTTTACCAGGGCGTGCCCCTGTAAGTAGATTGGGTTTGAGTAAGACGCGGTTCCCAGGTTTGACAAATGCCACCATTCCCCCAAAAGGTTCCAGCAGCGTTTCTAAAGATTCCCTGAGTCCTTCCGGTGCGTAGGAATTAGCACGAATTAAGCTGACGGATGGAGTTTGCATAAATTGATAGTGGTTAGTTGTTAGTGGTGAGGAGTTAGTTGGGGCGGGTTTAATCTAAAATTTACCTCTAAGCAGACGTGGTGTCTTGTTAAACCCGCTCTTATAGTGGTTAATATAGTACCTTTGTACAACCAACTACCAACTACCAACCACCAACTACCAACTACCAACAACTAACAACTAACAACTAACAATCCCACTCATTTGTTCCAGGTTTAGTACTTTAGCTAATTCTGCTTCACTCATCAGTCCTTGTTCTAGTACAATCTGCCGCAGAGATTTACCGGTTTCCAACGATTCTTTTGCCACAGCAGCTGCATTCAAATAACCAATGTGGGTATTTAACGCGGTTACCAAAGCTAAACTTCCTTCAGCATATGCCAAGCAACGCTCTTGGTTAGCGATAATTTCCTTGATGCAGCGTTCGGTAAGTACGATGATGGTGTTACCGAGAATCTCAATACTGTGAATCAGGTTATAGGCAATTAGGGGCATCATGACATTGAGTTCTAATTGTCCTGCTTGTGCCGCGAGGGCGATCGCGCTATCATAACCCATGACTTGAAAACACACCATTGATGTCATCTCTGCCATGACTGGATTATACTTACCAGGCATGATAGAAGAACCTGGTTGCACAGGGGGTAGTTGAATTTCTTTAAAACCAGTTTTGGGGCCTGAATCCATCAGGCGTAAGTCGTGAGATATTTTGACTAGATCCTGAGCTAGGTTGCGTAAAGCACCAGAAACATTGACAAATGGTGCCATACTCTGCATTGCTGCCATTAAGTGGGGTGCAGGTTCTAGAGGACAATGAATCAATTCTGAGAGAATTTTCACTACAGAAGCACGATACTGGGGATGAGTATTCAATCCTGTTCCTACTGCACTGCCTCCCAAACCTAGCACCATCAAATCCCCTGAGGCGGTATATATACGGTTTTGATGTTCTGTGAGAATGTGCGCCCAAGCGCGAAAGTTCTCTCCCAGGCGTACTGGTACGGCGTCTTGCATATGGGTTCTACCAGACCTGACAATATCTTGGAATTGGACGGCTTTTTCTTCTAATGCTGCTATTGCCTTGTCTATAGCTGGGTGTAGTGTCTTTGACAATGCTAATAAGCCACCAATCCGAATTGCTGTTGGGATCACATCATTAGTAGATTGCCCGTAGTTTACATGGTCATTAGGACTAACTTGCGTGTAATTGCCTTTTTCATAGCCAAGAATTTCTAAAGCACGATTCGCTAGGACTTCGTTAACATTCATATGGTGGGACGTACCAGCACCGGCTTGATAGACATCTACCACAAATTGATCACGGAACTTAAAGGCCAGCACTTCATCTGCTGCTTGCACAATGGCATGACTGATTTCTTGGGGAATACAGCCTAGCTCACCGTTAACAATTGCTGTAGCTTTTTTTATAAGTATGCAAGCATCTACGTAAGTAGGTAAAGGCTTAATGCTGCTGATCGGAAAATTCTCTATTGCTCGCAGTGTTTGAATACCGTAGTATGCGCTACTCGGAAGTTGGCGATCGCCCATCGAATCGCGCTCTATTCTTACTTGGGAATCTGTTTGTTGAGTCATAACGATTTTGGATTGGGGAGGAAACAATTTGAAATTTTAGCTCGGGGATACTTCTTTAAACTCATGAATTTACTCAATCCACAAGTGACCCAATCATTCAAAATCTCATAGTACATAGATTAATTTGTGAGATAACCAAAATCTTAAATTCCATGACTATACCCAATTGGATTACATTCTCTCGCCTTCTAGGATTACCATTTTTGCTTTATGGCTTACATAACCCTACACCCCAAGCTCGGTGGGTATGTTTGGCAATTTTTCTCGTTGCAGCACTGACTGATTGGTTAGATGGCTATTTAGCCAGGAAACTTAACCAAATTAGTGAACTAGGTAAGTTTCTAGACCCATTGGTGGATAAATTGCTGGTACTTGCGCCCCTACTGGCTTTCATTGAATTGGGACAAGTTCCTGCTTGGGGAGTGTTTCTGATTTTAGCGCGGGAGTTAGCGATCGCAGGTTGGCGTGTCAGTCAAACGACGATTACGGGAGCCAATATTTGGGGCAAACTCAAAACTGTCAGTCAAATCATGGCGATCGCACTTTTGATCGCGCCTTTACCACAAGGGTGGGAGCAACTTGCCTTAATTGCCTTTTGGTTTTCTGTTGCCTTAACGCTAATTTCTGGGGTTATTTACCTTTTGCCACAAAAAGGTATAGGAATCCTAAATCATTTGTGAAAAATTTTGAGTGGTGTAGGGTAGGCACTGCCAGCCCTTTCAACGCGAACATTTGTACTATAATTTGGGCTCCTCTATTAATCCTTGTGCTATCGTCCTTACGGGATTTTCTTCCATAAAATACTCAACGAAAGGGTTAATATTTTGACCAGTGGGTTCCTTCTGCCTTCTGCCTTCTCAACTCTCCAACCTCTAGAGTTCCTTAAACTTGCCCATAAACAATCAAATTGGCAGCTATTGGCTACAGCACCTAAAAACTCCGATTGCCTTTAGTCAGATTGTCAATCCCGATCACAGCTTCATTAGTTAAGACAGGGGTGCTGATTTGAGAGAGTTGGGACACTGCCCAAGCATGGAATTTATCTTTGGGCATGAGGTAGGCAATTAAGACTCCTGTATCTAGGATGGTAGCTCTAGTCATAATCTACCGAATTTTTCTAGATATTTAGGGCTTGCTGAAGAACTATACAACCCTTATCTGACAAGAGGTTACAACGGTTTTTCACCAAATATGTGCAAGGCTGTGAGGTTGATGTGACGTAAATATGCCCAAAAACACTCGCACAGTTACGAAAAAAAGTAGGCTAAGTTTTAGAAGCAACTGCCAACACTCAAATTTTTCAACATCTGTGGACCCTAGATTCGATTTCTAGCCTTTTTCAGCAAGCCCTATTTAGGATTATGGGAGAGGTCTTCGAGATCACTCTCAAGGCAGCCGATAAATTCTTTAGTCGCGTCGGCAAAGGATGTTTCGGCGGTTTCTAGCACAGCAGGTGTTTGCAGCTGTTGGGTGCGGCTCGATTGAAATTCCAAGAATTCAATAAACTCAATGACTTTATTTTGTTGTTCGGGGGGGAGTTGTTGGATTTTTTGAATGGCTATTTCTAGGGTTAGCATCGGTGTCCCGTTTGACGACTATCTGGGTCGATGGAGGCTTTGACGGCGAGCCTCAAATCGCGGTGGGTAATGGATATTTGCCGTTGGATTGTACTGGTGGTGCTGCGACCGGAGCAAACAATCATGCTTCACGTTACTCAAAAAACGTTGGGTGGTGGAGCGTACTTTCGGTTGGTTGATGGGGTGTCGGCGATTGGTTAGAGACTATGAGTTATTGCCGGAAACATCAGAGACATTTATTTACCTTGCCATGATCCGGATTATGCTGAGGCGACTGGCATAAAATTTGACTCTTCAAAACTTTTCAAACATCCTCTTAATCTAGCTGGTAAGTGGAAGCGTAAACATAGAGGAATTGTAGCTAAAGAAGGATGGTTTATGCTCACAAGTTTACCAAATTTAAAAGAGGCGTAGGCTCAGCCCGCTGCAGGCATCGCTGCCTATAAAAAGAGATTTTCTATTGAAGAAATGTTTCGTGATTTCAAGAGTGGTGGCTATAACATGGAGAGTACAAATGTGTCTGGTAATCAGTTAATTAGTCTCATTTTGTTAATGACAGCTGCCTATAGTTTAGCCACTTTTAAAGGACAAAAAATTAAAAGCAAAGGTGTACAAAAATATATTGGAAGAGTAAAAGAATATGGACGTGTTCAAAGAAGATATAGTAGTTTTTACATCGGTCTATATGGTGAGCCAGCGCTGCAGGAGGGTCAGCCCGACCTAGGCGACTGGCGTTAGCGAGTACTCGAGCGTCACCCGAAGGGACAAAGCTGGGTTAAATTTATGGAGTTTTGTTGGGAATTAGTCACAGACTTAATGAGATTAAATCGCAATAAACTGGAGTTTTATTTACAAGGTCAAAGGGCTATGGAGCTTATCCTATCTGCGTTCTAGCTTCTATGTCGCCCCCTCAGGTGTAACTGACAATTGATCCCGACTTTTTTTCTAACCCAGAGTCACAATCAAGCACAATATCGGCTTCGGTATAATCAGGATGGAATAAAAGCTGAGTATAATCTTCCATGACTTCTTGATTGTCTCCAACTTCAGAGCCAGCAAGTCTTAGGTTGTTATAACCAATGGGATAGTCAGGATTGATCCACGTAGCCTGGTGTCCCTGATACATTTTCTGGCAGCTTTTGCGGAAGTCCTGTACATTTTACTATATATTTATATTTATGAAATTTTATATTTATGAAGCTTTGCAGGCTGTAGCCTTGGATAAAAAAAGACCCAGCGATGAGAAATCATGGCGACACATAACGTAGACGCCGATATGGTGTCTTATTGTACTCAGCGTTAAAAGTAGTGATAGCATCTAACCGTTCGGATGCACTTGAGTAAAGTTATCCCCGTATGGATAATTTTGCTTAAGGTTAAATGCAGCGGTAAAAGCAATTTGTATGCATAGGAATGTTTCCTAATCTCTCGCACTGGATTTTCAAGAAAAATGGTGTTGCGTCTTTATCATGTTTTGCTCGGTTGTGCAATGCTTGTATTGGTACCGTTAGGAATGAGGTTGACCCGTCTCCACACTTCTACAGCCAGCAACTTGCAGCCAACTCCAATAGCACAACCCTATGCCAATAAAACCCAGGTTCTAACAACTTCCAATCTGACCGAGGGAAATATCTGGAGGTATCTCCTGGGAAAAACTGGTGCGCCTCCTGATTGGAGAGTTGCCCCTTGCGAGGAGAATGGGCCTCTACTATGCGTTTTTGCCAAAGAAAAACGTTTGGGTACGGTAGAGATGGGAGTTTACCCACTAGGACAGCAATTGGATTTTCAAAAGATGCTGGTAGCAACTGGTATTCCACTCACCTCAAAAGCGGACTATCAAAGTCCCAAGTATAAAACCCAGGTTTCAGCAGCACTCCAAAGTTGGATTGCAGAACAATATAAGGATCTATTAACAAGCCGTCAGGTGAGTTATGGCAAAAGCATCACTTTCTCAGAGATATCTCCGCAACAAGTGTTGGTTGGTAAACTTCCGGGAATACGCTATGAATTTGTAGGACGCAAGCGACAAAATGGAGTCTACGAGCAACATCTAGGTTATGTCGCTTTTGACGGTAGTGCGCTTTACGTAATTACCACTGCCTTTAACCCAACCTTAGACACAGGTAAGTTTGAGACACTAGAAGACTTTCAACGTTTTGAACCACACCTGTCTTTAATCGTGGCGAATTTGAGATTACCAAGATAAGTTAAGCTACTCGAGGCTAACAACAGGAACAGTGTAAGCGCTGCGATTGTCCTATCCTGGAGTATAGGCAATAGTGTTGTGGGTGAGAGTGTGTTTTTTAGCGTTGTGATTCCAACTTACAATCGTCTGCCGATTTTGGAAAAGTGCCTTAGAGCATTGGAAATGCAGCAACTAACAGATGTAGAGACGTTGTATGCCACTTCTCTACAAGGTTATGAGGTGGTCTTGGTGGATGATGGTTCTACTGACGGCACATTGGAGTGGTTAGGGACAAACAAAGGCGAGTTTCCCCATGTGCGAACGTTTGTTCAAAATCATCAGGGACCTGCAGCAGCACGGAATTTGGGGGTCGAAAAAGCATTGGGAGACATTATCATTTTTATTGATAGTGATCTAGTCGTGACTGAGAATTTCCTGCAAGCTCATCAGTCGGTACTAATAGACGGAAAGAAGACATTGGGTAGCGATCGCTTCTTTACCTACGGTGCAGTGATTAATACTTGCAATTTCGATCACCCGACTGCTGAACCATACAAGCTGACAGACTTTTCCGCCGCTTTTTTTGCAACAGGAAATGTAGCGATTCCTAAGCATTGGTTGGAGAAAGCGGGACTGTTTGACACTCGCTTTCAACTCTATGGCTGGGAAGATTTAGAACTTGGTGTCAGACTCAAACAACTGGGTTTAAAATTAATCAAATGTCCATCTGCCGTTGGCTATCACTGGCATCCACCCTTTGACTTAGATCAAATTCCTCGCTTAATTGACAAAGAAATTCAACGCGGACGCATGGGAGTTTTGTTTTATCAAAAGCACCCGATATGGGAAGTGCGAATGATGATTCAAATGACTTGGTTGCATCGCCTCCTTTGGGGAATTCTTTCACTCAATGGTGCTCTTAATGAACGCACTATGGCTCCTTTTTTGCGCTGGCTAATTAACTCAGGTAAAACTCAGTTGGCTCTGGAAGTTGCCCGAATTTTTCTAAACTGGTATAACGTCCAAGCAGTTTATGCAGCGCATAAAGAAGCTAAGTACAATCAATAGGGAGTATCTGTTTAGGGAACTCCAAGAAATAAATTATGCAAGTTAAGGTTGTTGACTGTTGACGGTCAACTATGGAAATTGGATATTTTTTGATTTGGAAGTCCCTTAAGGATCAGTTTGATCTCTTAACTCAACTTATTTTAAATTTTGGGAGGAGGGAGTGTCACTGCTGCTTCTGGAAGGGAAGGGCAGAGGGGTATTATTACCCTTCTTGGAAGGAGAGGCAGAGGAGTGAACACCTCCTGGTGGAGAAAAGGGTGCATCAACAAAACCCAACTCTAGCAACTGCTGGTAAGCTTTCTTGCCTAGATCTCGTGTTGGGTTTTGACTCTGAATAATCTGCACCAGCAACGGCACAGCTAATTCCGGCTGATTTTGCGCTCGATGAACCAATGCTAGCTGATAGGTGGCTTCATCGCGCATTTGGGCAGTGTCTAGCGCCTTTTTCCGCTGGGCATCAGCGACTTTGTTATCTATTCCAGAAAAGCTAGAGTTGAGCTCTTGATAGAAATTAGATAGCTGATTAAAAACCTGACGAGCTTCTTGAAGCTTCTTGGCAGCTACGGCATAGTTTTGGGAAGAAACTGCATTACTTGCGTCTGCCATCAGACGCTTCCCGCCATCAACGCTTAAAAGTCCGCTATTTCCTCCTGTAGGACGGAGGTTATTCGGAGAGTTGGGGTCAATGGCTTGTGGGATGGAATTGTCTGGTAGCTGTTGTACTTCCTGAGCATGGACAGGAGATAGCAGGCTGAGGACTGCTATGACTGATATGGAAGTGAAGCGAATCAAGGGAACAGTTGTAGCAAGGTTCATGGGATAAATTTGTGCAACAACTAAACAAACAGGTATAGAAACTTCGGGTATCTTAACTCTGTTTTGCGCTTTAAGAAAGCAGAAATATAGACTAAGTCTCTTGGATCTAGACTGCAAATCGGCTGAAGTGGGTTCCCATAGTTACCGCACAGTCGCTAAAATCACTGCTATGAACGAGCGCACCCAGTTCTGACGCAGTTACTGTCCCTACCATCTCAAAGGATGCTGGTAGTTGTGGGTCATTGATCACGCGCCATAAGATGTAGGGAACCTGAATAACTGGGAATTAACTCTAGATATCCTGCCCTTGAGGGTTTAAATCCCTAAGGTTGCCAAGATTTTAATCAGCGCTTAATTGTTGGAGTGTCTTTGCTAAATCAGTCGTAAGTTGTTGGGCATCTTGTTTGATGCAGCCATTAACGTAGTCTGATACTTCGATAGCGGGTGCGATCTGAATACTAACATCAGTACCCCAGCAAGGATTAGGTTGGCTGTAATTGATGCTGATGGGTATAATTTTAACTCCCAGCCCTGAGTGACTAGATTCAGCGCTCAAAGCTAAACGAGCAATTCCCGGCTTCAATGGATGAAGCTTACCCTTACAGATACCACCTTCTGGAAAAATAACTAACATTTCTCCTTGTTGAAGTAATTCAACTGCATGACGGAGAGTTGTGATTGACGGGTGTTGAGTATCTACAGGGAATCCACCCATGCGTCGGACTAACCAACCTTGTAGCCCTTGACACTCATCGACAGTTACCATGAATCGCAGGTCTCGACCTGTCACGCAGCGACCAGCTGCGTAGGGTATGAGCAAGGCATCCCAACGCGATCGATGGGTAGGAGCGAGGAGAACAGGACCAGACGTAGGTAGATTTTCTTGTCCAGTGATTCTAATTTGCCCAAAGAAAAAAGGTAAGAGGAAGTGACGCCCCAAGAGATACGCCAGAGGACTGAACCAAGGAGATACCCGCGAAGTAGCAAAGGAAACCTTAGCTTTTGGGGTTTCACTATAAGTATGAGAGGAAGAAAGTAGCTCAATCATGACGGTGGTTGTTGACTGCTGGATAAAATGTCATTACAGTTCTGTAAATACACCGTAAAATTTCTTCCTTGAATTGTGTTGCTCCATCTGGACAGTTTTACCTCTGTCCTTTACAAAAGAAGGGAGCTTTCTAGCAGGGAGCAGGGAAAGAAAAAAAACTTCAGTTATGGATATAAAGCCCACTTTTTTAGAAAAATGTATTTCCAGACGCGCACTGACGTTAGCGTTAGCGAGGGACGAGTCTCACCCAGAAGGCGCTCCTAGTTGAGGCTTCCTGGTTCCAATCCTACGGCTTAAGCCGTGGGTTCCCCTACTCCCTGCTCCCTGCTCCCTCTGAAATAATTTTGCGTCGCCGATTCGCAAACCAGGTTTGTAACTGTTGACGACAGCCAGACTCCATAATGCCGCCAATGACGTGCAGGCGGTGATTGGAAGCAGCACTATCGGGTATATTGACAACAGTACGAATTGCGCCAGTTTTTGGATCGTCCACCCCATAAACTAGAAGTCCTATACGCGCTTGAACAATAGCACCCGCGCACATTGGGCAAGGTTCTAGAGTAACGTAGAGGATGCATTGATTTAGACGCCAATTTAGTAAAGTTTTTGCGGCTTTTCTCAGAGCGAGAATTTCCGCATGAGCCGTAGGATCTTTGTCACGCTCTTTCCGATTTTCACCTTCTGCGATCAAGGTTCCAGATGAATTAATAATAACAGCACCTACGGGAATCTCACCCACATCACCTGCTGCTTTCGCCAACTCCAAGGCGCGATTCATCCATTTCCGATGTATCATATAATCTTGGTGGTCAATCAACATATCAGTAACAAAATTGCTAATGGCTCATGGATAATTGCCTGATTACAATTAGCAATTATCAGTTATCATCCAGTAACCTCCATCCAGCTTCAATCATTTGGGCTAGTTCCTCCCAAGTAAACTTGTTTAGAGTTTGTGCTAACTGCTGAAACTGAAAAAATTTCTCCTCAGATTTGTAGTCAGTCGGGTCTAAGCTAAAAAAATCGCAAAAAATGTAAAAATTGCCACCTATTCTGATATAAAAATGGTTGAGTCCACTCAAAAAGGATTTTGTAGTTTTTTCGGCTTCAATGCCAGTGTCTGGCTTGTCTGTGTGATTATAAAAAAGTGATGGAACGGTCTTGTTTCTGTTTTTTTTGGCGACCACCCTCACTATCCGATAATCCCTTTCTTGCCGCAATCGAGCGTAGCGTTTGCACCAATTCTTGCCCACGATTTTCTCCTTTTTTAGCTGCATAGTCGATGATCACCTGCTCCATTTGCTGCCGGTCAAGAGCATCTCCATCTAGGTAAAAACCAACTAGCAAATCCACAAAAAGTTTGGTATCGTGCTTTGCCTTGTGTATCAACTCTTCAAACATAGTGCTTGTCCACTAGAGTTTTTGCAACTGTTGTGAGGGAAGCAATTTATACTGAATCAGGCTCCCTGCGATCCTTCGCTAAAACACAAAAATGCTCAAGAAACTGATTATTGGTCTCATTCAACTTTTCTGTTGATCTAATAATCTAAATAAACACTTACAATCGCAGTTACGACTGTAGTCAGTCTACGATCGTAGTCATTGCTTGATGTGATCGATATCGTTGCCGTAAGCACGATTCATGTGCTTACGTGCAGTCTTTAAATCTCAAAAAACACCTGCTGTATAATTAAGTGTCTTTTGCTTGATCAATCTGGATAATTTAAGCTCATTATCTAAGCAGAGTATTGGGCGAGAAGGGTGTTGAGTTGGCCTTGCGAATCTAACTTATAAAGGTCATCACAGCCGCCAATATGCTGTTTACTAATGAAAATTTGCGGTACTGTGCGGCGTCCGTTAGCACGCTCCGCCATTTTAGCTCGGGCTGCTTCGTCACCGTCGATTTTGTATTCAGTGAATTTCACACCTTTCCACCACAGCAACATTTTAGCGCGGATACAGTAAGGGCAAGTCTGCCAAGTGTAGATTTCCACGTTGGCTTTGATGCGCTCTGGATGACGACCTAAAAGAGGATTGAGAAAGTCCAGCATAATTCTAAAAAAGAAAAATTTGCTCTTTGCTTTCTCTAAGCTAGATAATTACACCATAAATCGCACTTGTTTTTAAAGCAAAATCAATTGAATTTAAGTAGCCATCATAAATTGCGTACACCAAGACGAATGAAAATGGGCATGGGGCATTGGGCATTGGGCAGATCTGATTGTTGGTAGAAACTTGGTTTCTGGCTAGTTTGATTGTCAGGACTTAGTGTAGTTACCACAGATATTGAACTGTTAGCCTTACTGCCATTGGTAGCAGCACTATTGGGCAAAAATAGTGCTAAAACTGAGATACTTGTCAAACTGGCTAAGCAAAACTTAACACATGCGTTAGTGGATACGATCCTCCACAGGTATCCGCCCTTTGGTAGACTTTAAGACTGAAACAGCCAGATCGAAAGACGCAACGTCAAGCAACTGAGAGGGCAGAGTTTGTGGAAAATACACTTGGGTTAGAGATTATTGAAGTTGTTGAGCAGGCCGCGATCGCATCTTCCCACTGGATGGGTAAGGGCGAAAAAAACACGGCTGACCAAGTGGCTGTAGAAGCCATGCGGGAGCGCATGAACAAAATTCATATGCGCGGTCGCATTGTGATCGGTGAAGGGGAGCGGGACGAAGCTCCCATGCTCTATATTGGGGAAGAAGTAGGCATTTGTACCCGTGAAGATGCCAGCAGCTTCTGCAACCCAGATGAACTTATGGAAATCGATATCGCTGTTGACCCCTGCGAAGGTACTAATCTTGTCGCCTATGGTCAAAATGGCTCAATGGCAGTATTGGCAATTTCCGAGAAAGGCGGTTTGTTTGCTGCGCCTGACTTCTACATGAAGAAGCTAGCAGCTCCAGCGCCAGCACGTGGTCATGTCGATATCAACAAGACCGCAACTCAAAACTTGAAGATTTTATCTGAATGTTTAGACCGTGCTGTAGAGGAATTGGTGGTAGTCGTGATGGATCGTCCCCGTCACGAAGAACTCATTCAGGAAATTCGCCAAGTAGGAGCGAGAGTGAGACTAATTAGTGATGGTGACGTTTCCGCCGCCATCTCCTGCGCCTTTGCTGGTACCAATATCCACTGCTTGATGGGTATTGGTGCTGCACCCGAAGGTGTCATTTCTGCTGCGGCTCTCCGTTGCTTGGGTGGACACTTTCAAGGACAACTGATCTACGATCCAGAAGTGGTGAAAACAGGTTTAATCGGGGAAAGTAGAGAAGGCAATATCGCTAGACTTAAAGAAATGGGTATTACAGAGCCAGATCGGGCTTACAATGCCGAAGAACTAGCTTCTGGCAATACGGTACTATTTGCAGCTTGTGGTATTACTCCTGGAACTCTGATGGAAGGCGTTCGCTTCTTCCCTGGAGGTGCAAGGACTGAAAGTCTAGTTATTTCCAGCCAGTCACGAACTGCTCGATTTGTCGATACGATCCATTTATTTGAAGAACCTAAGATTCTGCAACTGCGTTAGTCATAGGGAGTAGGGAGTGGTGAGTAGGGAGTGGGGAGTGGTGAACTTCCCTACTCCCTATTCCCTACTCCCTATTCCCTACTCCCTACTCCCTACTC